>Ga0180430_10001614_pt1 | contig 21608 bp, 15 predicted proteins | sample SS_ome_9_FD_132999 | JGI IMG/M metagenome (GOLD analysis project Ga0180430, IMG submission 132999) | Hypersaline lake sediment archaeal communities from the Salton Sea, California, USA - SS_1_S_2 metaG | ecosystem: Environmental > Aquatic > Non-marine Saline and Alkaline > Hypersaline >... | reverse complement strand
TCATGGAGAAATACGACGTGCTGATCGTGGGATCGGGAACGGCGGGACAGACGGCAGCCCACGATCTGGTGGGACACGACCTGAAGATCGCCTTGGTGGAAAAGACCGACCGCCCCGGGGGGACTTGCGCCCTTGCGGGCTGCCAAGCCAAAAAGTGGCTCTACGAAGCAGCGGAATCCATCGCGCGGTGCCGCCATCTTCACGGCAAAGGCGTCACCGAGCTTCCTTCGGCCGACTGGGCCGAGGTCTGGAAGGAAAAGAACGCATTCACGTCCCCCATCCCCGAGAGGACCGTCAAGAGCCTGGAGGGAGCGGGCATCGATTACCTGAAAGGGGAGGCCCGATTCGTCGCCTCCGACGAGATGGAAGTGGGCGACCGGCGAATCAAAGCCCGATTCGTCGTCCTGGCGACGGGGGCCCGCCCCATGCCCCTGCCCTTCCAAGGGGCCGAGCGTCTGATCACCAGCGACGAATTTCTCGAGCTCCAAGACCCGCCCCCGGACATCGTCTTCGTGGGAGGCGGGTTCATCTCCTTCGAATTCGCTCACTTCGCCGCCCGCATCGGCAAGGAAAAGCGCCGCGTCCGCATTCTGGAAGCGGCCCCGAGGCCCCTGGGGCCCTTCGACGGGGAAATGGTGGAATTGCTGGTGGAAGCCTCCCGGGAGGAAGGCATCGAGATCGAGAGCAACGTACGCATCGAGTCCGTCTTCCGGCAAGGTCCCGCTTTTGTGGTCGCCACCCGCTCTCACGGAGACCTGGAAACGGAAATGGTGGTGCACGGGGCGGGAAGGGTCCCGGATATCGAAGGGCTGAACCTGGAGGCGGCGGGCATCGAGGCTTCGCGACAAGGCATCGCCGTGGACGAGGGAATGCGCGCGTCCAACCCCCGCGTGCTCGCCATCGGAGACTGCGCGGCCACGGTCATGCTCGCCCGCGTGGCGGACCAGGAAGCCCACGTGGCGGCCCGAAACATTCTGGCCGCATGCGGTCACGGCGAAAAGGCCGCCATCGATTACGGGGCCGTGCCGTCTCTCCTTTTCACCTATCCTCAATACGGAATGGTGGGGAAAACCGAGGAAGCCCTCAAAAAGGAAGGCGTCAAATACCTCAAGAGCTTCGATTCCCGTGTGAAGTGGCCCACCTACACGCGCATCGGTCTCCGGCACGCCGCCTATAAAATCCTGGCGGGCACGGACGACCGAATCCTGGGGGCCCACGTCCTGTCGGACAACGCCTCGGGGCTGATCAGCGTCGTCCGTCAAGCCATGCTCGACGGAACGTCGGTGGAAGAGCTGTACGAAAGAAGCGTCATGAGCCCCTATCCCACGCGGGAGAGCGACCTCACCTACATGCTGCGTCCCTTGGTGGGATGAGGGAAAGCTTCCGGTTTTTGTTTCCCGGCTTCCGCTTCGCTTCGCCCGGAATGACGGAAGTTGCGGACACGTCGAGAAACTTCGTTGACGGACCACTCAGTGGTCCGTCAAGAAAATTTCTTTGCTTTGCGAATCGTCCCCGGGAGGGAGGGCGTCCCCGCCCTCCTTGCGTATGGATCGCGATCTTGAGACCGAGGGCGGGACGCCCTCGCTCCCAGGAAAGCCCGATGTCGATGGACTTCGTTGACCAACCACTCAGGATCGCTTGCGCTCGTCCTCGATGTCCTCCAGCTCCTCCTCGATGACTTCCTGCTTTTCCGGGGAGCCGGCCAGGAGGGGCAGCGCCTTCTAGTAGTGGAACACGGCGAGATTGAAGTCACGCTTTTGCTGGTGATAGCGCCCCAGATGAAAGTGAGCGGGCCCCAATTGCTTCATCCGACCCAGGATCACGCCCATATGGTAGTCGATTTCGGGAAAAAGGGGAGCCAACTGCTCGGCGCGTCGCAAATGCCGCAGAGCCTCCGAATACTTTCCCGTTTCCTGGAGGACCAGCGCCAGATTGAAATGGGCCGTGGAAGCGTCGGGGTTGAGCATGAGAGCGGCTTCCAGGGTCCTTCGCGCTTCGTCCATGCGCCCGCTTTTGTAGTAGGCTGACCCCAGGCTCGCCAGCACCATGGTGCTGGCGGGCTTCATGCTCGCCGCTTCCTCCAAATGGGGAATCGCCTTCTCCACGCGCCCCGTGCGCAAGTACAACCGGCCCAGGCCGTACGCGGCCGCCGCCTTCCTCTCCTCGTCCCTGCCCCAGGAGTCGAAGCGGCTCAAGGCGATATCGGCGTCGTTGTGGTCGCTCACCAGGGCCGCCTGAATGAGCTGGAAATCCCCCACAGGGCGACGATACCTCTCCTGAGGATGAAGCTTGTAATAACGCTCCACCATGGCGTCGAGATAATTCACTCGCTCGCCCACGCCCGGGTGAGTGGAAAGATACGAAGGGATGTTGCCGATACCGGTACGCCACTTGCTCCTGCCGATCTTGTCCATGATGCTCACAAGCTCATGAGGGTCGTAGCCGGCTTGGGTGAGATAGACGAACCCCAACCGGTCCGCTTCCTCCTCCTGGTCCCGGCTGTATTGGAGCTCCAGGGTTTTGACCCCGGCCAAGGCCCCTTGAGCCAGGGCCTGGGCCCCGTCGGTGTGCATGCCGAGAAAGGCCCCCGCCACCATGCCCGCCAGGGCCGCGATGTTGAGGATCCGTCCCCGCATCAACCGCTCATGGATGTGGCGAGCCTGCACGTGAGCCAACTCGTGGCTGATGATGCCCGCCAGCTCCCCTTCGCTGTCCATCATCTCCATCAGCCCCCGGTAGATGAAAATGTAGCCGCCTGGAATGGCGAAGGCGTTGGGGACGTTCTGATCGACGATGTAGAACCGATAGTCGTAGGTCACCGTGTCCATCTTCTTCACGACACGCGAGCCCACCGATTGAATGTAATCCACCAGCTCCCCGTCTTCGATGAGATCGAACCGCTCGCGGATCTTGTTGAAGATCTTGCGCCCCAGCTTCTTCTCGTCGCTCAGGTCCAGCGCCCGAGCATCCGTTGCGGAAAAAACGGTCCCCATGAGAAAAAGGGCGACGAGAAGCACGGCCGTCCCTCTTTTGCCATTTCGCGCCAGGCGTTTCATTTTTCCTCCCCGGAGCGGATATTCTCCCCTCCTTTTACCCGCTTCGCCTCACCCTTCGCTTCCGCCGAGGGTTTTGGCCCCCGAAGAGTCGTCCGCCTCCCACGACACCCGGGGAGCGTCGGACCACAGGCTTTCCAAATCGTACAATTGGCGAACGGGATCGTAGAAGACATGGATCACGACATCTCCATAATCGATGAGAACCCACTTGCCTTCCCGCTCTCCTTCCACGCCCAAAGCCTTGATGCCTCGGCGCTTGAGATCGGTCACGAGGCGGTCGGCGATGCCCTGCACCTGACGACTGGACTTGCCGCTGCAGACGATGAAATAATCCGCGAAAGAACAAAGCCCGGAGACCTTGAGCAGCACAGGTTCTCGAGCCTTGCGGTCGGCCAGCTCCCGGATGCAGAGCTCGGCCATTTCCAGAGCATCCACGGGTTTTTCAATGTTTTTGGCGATCACGATGTGCAGTTCTCCTCCTTGGGTTGAACAAGTTCGCAATGGGACGCTTCTTCGCCGTAAAGTCCATGTTCTACAATGTAACCCATCACGGCGTCGGAAACCAGATAGCGGATGGATCGGTTTTCCGCCGTCAACCGCCGTATTCGAGTGGAAGAAACGGCAAGGCCTTGAATGGCCGGATAATGAACGGGCAACAAACGCGGGTGGCGAAAGCATCGACGGGCTTCGTCCCAGGCATAGTCCGAAGAAACCTTGGAATGGAGGAAAGGCCCCATCTCGGTCTCGCCGAATCCGGGACGCTGCAAAACCGCCAGCCGGGCCAATTGAAACAGCTCGAGGTAGCGCCACCACGTGTCCAGCTCCAGGAAGGCGTCCATTCCCAGCAAAAAATACAGGCGGCCGCCAGGGGGCAGCGACTCCCCCAACCGTTGGAGGGTGCGCACGGTGTAGGATTTCCCGGGCATGCGGGCTTCCATGTCCGAAAGCCGGAAGCGAGGATTGCTTTCCACGGCCAGCTCCAGCATCCGCCAGCGGTGCTCGAAAGCCACCAGACGGGGATTCGGCTTGTGAGGAGGAACCGCCGAGGGGATGAAAAAGAAGGTCTCCAGTCCCAGAATCTCCACCGCTTCTTCGGCGGCGCGCAAATGCCCGATGTGAACGGGATTGAAGGTCCCTCCCATGACTCCCCGTCTTGCGCTCATGAGCTCCTCGACTGTCGCCAGGGCCGGAATTCATCCGGGATAGAAGACGTAAAAGAGGACGGCCGCCGCCAGAACGCTGGCCACTCGGACCGCTTGATTGACCACCAGAAGGGACAGGCCCAGGGAGGGAGTGTAGATGCCCATGTAATGAGGCAACTGATGGCGCAAGGCCCGAACGGGGGTCGAGATGAGATTGCCCGCGAGCAGGGCCAGCACCGTGGCTTTGACGGTCAGGGTCCCGGCGTCCAGAAGGGCCCCCGCCGCCGCAGCCCCCGCGGCGAACTCCGCCATGGCCTGAAAGACGACCACGCTCAATGCCTCCAGGGGGATGGCCCGCAAAACCACCACCCGCGCCACCATCTCCTCCATCCACCGAAAAAAGCCGTAATGATTCAGGAAGAAAAACGCCGTGTATATGGGCAGGGTCAGCAGCAGAATTTTGACGAATCGCTTCTTGAACTTCCGCCATGCGTCGGCCAAAACCTTCTTCCTTCTCCCTTGGACGCTCTTGGTCTCCCAGCTTGAAGAGGGCGCGGGCAGGGCCCATCGCCCCGCAAGCAGCAACGCGACGGTGCGCAAAAGGGCGGCCCCCAGGGTCACCCCCAGGTAAAGCGCCCCGGCCGTCTTCACCAAGGGCAGGAGGATGAAGAACGTCGTGGGAAGATGCAAGAAATAGGACGGCAAGGTGTTCACCATGCTGGCGAAGTAGAGCTCTCTGCGGGACAGCTTCTCTTCCCGGTAAGCGTTCATGAGCATGGTGTTGGCCGTCACCCCGGAAAAGAAAGCCGACATGAAGGCCACCCCGCTGTGATTGCCCAGGCGCCCCCAGCGGAGAAAGGGACCGGCGACCCGCCCCAGGGGCCGAGTCCACCCCAAGGCTTCGATGACGTTGCCCGCCAGGAGCCCTATGGCGATGAAAAACACCAGACGAGCCAGAGGAAGCAGCAGGCTTCGGCGGACGGTCTCCCAACGGAGCTTTTCACGCGGCGGTTCTCCCGTGCCGGAAGGGGGAGCAGGAGAGCTTTCCGCGGAAGGGGGGGGGTTCAAGGACGGACTCGATCCGGAAAAAGCATCGGGGTGAAGGGCCGAGGCCAGCTTCTCCACGGCTTCCACGCACCGGGGACCGGGCCGGGAAAAGATGGATTCGTCCACCCACAAAACCCGCCCCTCTTTCACGGCGGCGAGCCGCGAATAGTGGGGCCTGCGGGAGGGCTCCATGGGATTGCGGTTCATGGGCCCCTGTTGGACGATGTAGTAGTCCGGATCTTCCAGGAGCAAGGCCTCCAGGTCGAACCGGACCATGGACCGTTCGACCCGGACGACGTTCTCTCCCCCCGCGGCGGTTATGATCTCATCGACGACGGAGCCCCGGCCGGCGGCCGTCAAGGGTTGCCCTCGCACTTCGAAAAAAACCCGCGGACGACGGCTTCGGGAGGCCAGCTTCCGGGCCACCCGGTCCAAACGGCGGCGCATGCCGTCCACCACCGCCGAAGCCTCTTCCGAGCGGCCCGTAAGGACCCCCAATCTCCCGATGGTGGAATAAATGGACGGAAAGTCGTCGGGATGGAAGACGGCCACGGGAATGCCCGCATGCTGGAGGCGGTCCATTTCCGCCGTAGCCGCCCGTCGGGAGGCGCTTTGCACCACCAGATCGGGCTTGAGCCCCAACACCATTTCCACGTTGGGCCGCATGTGGGTGCCCACGGACGGAAGGGAGCGGATTCCCGGGGGGTGATGGTCGGCCCGCGTCCTGGCAACGACCTGCTCCCCCGCTCCCATGGCGAAAAGCATCTCCGAGAACGCCCCGTACAGAGGGACGACGCGGCGGGCCGGACCCTCCAGGGAAAGGGTCCGGTCCCAATCGTCCACCACCCGAACCTCCGCCCCCGGCGCGGAGGCTCCCGCCAAGACCCACAAAAGCAGCAAAGGAACGACCAACAGCTTCGACGACGGACGAGCCCCCATGCTCGTCGCAGCGAAGAATTCACCGCAAAGCCTCACTCGCCCTCTTCCTTGCCGCCCCGATTCACGCATCACTCCAGATTTTCCGCATCGGCCATGTCTTGCGGGCGCCCGGTAGCCCGCTTGTTTTTCTTCAAGCTTTCCAGATCGATAAAATTGATCTCGAGACCTCGAATCGCAACCTCGACCCTCGATCCATAGCATCTCTCGAATTCCACACCTTTTACCGTCGTCAGAATATCGATTCTGTTGGGAGGACAACCAAGCTGAACGATCCGGTCTTTTTCAAGGAAGTCTCTGGATTCGAGCCCCAAAGGCGAAATCGTTGGGTTGCTCGTTGACTTTATATTTCTTTACAATTTTCTTTATACTCATTGGGTCCTCTTGCAATGAGCGCAACATCTTCGCTTCCAAAGCTCCGGCAATCCAAAAGCCCTGACAAACACATCTTCGCCCGGAACCTTTTCCACTTTTCGGAATGTATGTTAGAGTTTTTCAATTTTCTTCCGTTCGTGGATGAATATGAAGCTTCAAATTCAACATACCGCACCTCCCTTTCTTCGGACGACGACACGCAAAACCTCAACCACTTCTCGAATTCTACTTCATTCGAGTCCCCGAAAGCAAATACGGGAACGGGGGCTTCCGCCGCTCAGGAAGGAAGAAACGTCACCTGAAGCTTTCCGGTCCCGGGAACGTTCTGGACCACCGCCCGGCTGCGGTACGCTCCCTCCAGGACTTCCGGTCTCATCACCGTCTCCGGGGAGCCGTCGGCGACCACCCTTCCTTCGCGAAGGACGAGCAGCCGGCGGCAGAACAAGGCGGCCAGGTTGACGTCGTGGAGGACCGCCAGGACGGTGAGACCCTCATGGCGGTTGAGATCCTCGAGGACTTGAAACGCCTGCAACTTGCGGTGAACGTCCATGGCGGAGACGGCTTCGTCCAGCAGAAGCAAAGGAGTGTCCTGGGCCAGGGCCCGGGCCATGAGCACCCTCTGGCGCTCGCCCCCGCTGATGCTCGTCACCGGCCGGTGCCCCAGCTCCCGGCAATCCATCCGGTCCATGGCCCGGCGGATCTTTTCAAGATCCTCCGGGCTCTCCGCGCTCCACCGCTTTTGATGGGGATAGCGCCCCATCTTGACCACGTCCTCGCAGGAATAGGGAAAGCGAATGGCGCCGTCCTGGGCCACGGCGGCCATGAGCCTCGCCCGTTCCCGGGGCTTGAGGCTCCGGAGAGGCGCCCCGGCGATCTCCACCTCCCCTTTCTCCAGGGGAAGCAGTCCGCTCAAAGCCAAAAGGAGCGTGGTCTTGCCCGAACCGTTGGGACCCAGGACTCCCACGAATTCGCCTTGGCGCACCGACAGGGAGATTCCGCGAAGGACCTTCCGGCCGGGGTATCCTCCCCAAAGGTCCTCCACCCGGATCAGAGCTGGAGATTGTGCTTGCGATGAAGCATGAGATAGCAAAAGAAGGGACCTCCCAAAATGGCCGTCACCACCCCCACGGGCAATTCCTGCCCTTCGGGCAAAATCGTGCGGGCGAGGGTGTCGGCCGCCAGGACCAGCAGCGCGCCGATGCAAAAAGCCACTGGCAGAAGACGGCGATGCCGGGGTCCCAGCGCCAGCCGGACCCAATGAGGCACCACCAGCCCCACGAAGCCGATCACCCCGCTGACGGCCACGGCGGCGGCCGTCACCAGGGAGGCCGCCAGCAACAGGCTGAAGCGCATCCGGCTGACATTGACCCCCAGCTGCTGGGCCTGCACGTCGCCCAGGGCCAGCAGGTCCAATTCCCGGGAGTAGAACAGGATGGCGGCAGTCCCGAAAACCAGGTAGGGCAGGACCAGAGTCACATGCATCCAGCCTTTGCCCGACAGGCTTCCCATGATCCAGAAGACGATGGTGGAAACGGAATCTTCGTTGAGGCTTTTCAAGAGGCTGATGAGGGCGGAAAAGAAGGTTGACACGATGATGCCCGCCAGCACGAGAGTCGTGGAATAAACCCTTCCTTCCACGCTGCCCAGCAGATAGACGAGAAAAAGGGTCCCCAAGGCCCCGGCGAAAGCGGCCACGGGCAACGCGCTCACCGCCAGCAGTTGAACTCCCCCCCAACCCAGAAGGATGGCCACCGACGCCCCGAAAGCCGCGCCGGTGGAAACGCCCAGGGTGAAAGGGTCCGCCAAAGGGTTGAGCAGCACGCCTTGATAAACGGCTCCCGCCAGCGCCAGGGCGCCTCCCACCACCAAAGCCAGACAGACCCGGGCCAAACGCACGTTGAGGGCGATGTAACGGACGGTGTCGTCAACCTCTCCGTCCATTCGGGGGAAAAGGGGTGAAAGCCACAACCGCCCCACCGTTTCGTAGGAAATGTCGAAGGCCCCGATGCCGCAGGCGGCGAAGGCGGCCGCCGCCATGAGCAACGGCGGCCCAATCCCCCACCAGAAGACGCGCGTTCCCGAGCTCATCGCTTCCGATTCGGCCCAAGGAGTCGAGGCGTCATCGCTGGCAGCCCCGCTTCTTGACGATCATGAGAGAAAGATAGTGCGGCTCCAGAAGGCTCAACCGATGGAAATCCCGCTCCACCACTTCTCCCTCCATGCCGCAGCGGCTCACGAAGCAGCAGTTCTCCTTCAACCCCAGGGCCTCGATCTGCTCGAGGATCCTGGGAAACTGCTTGTAGGTCTTCAAAAGCACCACGTTGTCCGAAAAGGCCGCCGCCTCTCGAAGCCCGTCCCCTCCCTTGGCCCCCGAAAGGAGCGTCACCGACTCCTCCCCTTCCGCCAAAGGGATCTCGGCCCGGGCGGCGGCCGCCTGAAAGGAGGTGATGCCGGGAACCGTGCGGACCTCGACGCCGGGAAGAGCTTGTCGAACCTTGCGCACAAGATAGATGAAAGTGCTGAAGGTCATGGGGTCCCCCAGAGTGATGAAGGCGGCTTTCCTGCCCTCCCGCAGCACTCGCACCACCCGGTCGCAGTTGGCCTCCCAGGCCTCCTCCAGCCGGTCCTTGTCGAAGGTCATGGGGAACTCCAACTGGTCCACGGGAGTCTGAGGCCGAAGGTGCTCGCGCACGATGTCCAGGGCCAGGCTGTAGTCGTTTTTGGAGGAGGCCGCCGCGAAGATGCGATCCACTCCGTTCAGAAGGCGAACGGCCTTGAGGGTGAGCAGCTCGGGATCCCCCGGCCCCACTCCGATGCCATACAACGTTCCCGTCATCTTCCCGATTCCTTTTCGAAAGCGGACGCGAGCGGCAGCCCGCGTCCGCGGCAAGCTCAAAAATGGCCGAAAGCCCCCCGCAGATGATCCAGCCAGACATCCACCACCCCGGGATACTCGGCGGTCCCCTTGAGGACCGCGACGCACTCGAATCCTTCCTGCGTCAGGACGGACTTCCAACTGTCCGGCTCGTCTCCGGCCATATCGTTGACGGCATGGTCTCCGGCCACGGACATGAACGGCAAAAGATAGACCTTTTTGCTCCGCTTCTGCTTCAACAAGGGCAGAAGGCTTTTCAGCGTCGGATATCCTTCCACGGTGGCCACGTGAACGTTGGAATCCAACTCCTGAAACACCTGGTTCATGGCCCCGTAAACGGCGTCGGCGGGATGATGCTCGCTGCCGTGCCCCATGAGCAGCACCGTGTCGTCGGGCCGGCGATCCTCCGGGACGTGCTCGAGCATGGCACGGGCCACTCGCACCATGTCTTCATGGGACGAGAGAAGGGGCCGGGCCACCAGAAGCCGGTCGAAGCCCCCCGCCATCTGTTTGAACAAGTGGGCGTTCACGTACAGATCGTGAAACTCCTCTCCCGGAATGGTGTGCAGGGACATCACCGCCACATGGGTGTAGTCGTCGTTCATGAGCTTGGCCAAGGCCACTTCCGGAGAATCGATGGCCACCCCTTCCCCTGCCAGCTTGGCGCGAACGATGCTCGACGTGTAGGCCCAGCGAGCCTCCACCCCGGGGAAGGCTTCCCGTACCCGGGTCTCGATCCGGTCCAGGGCTTTCCGAGCTTCGGGCACGCTGGTGCCGAAAGCCACCAACAGGACGGCGTTCTTTTGAGGACGACGGTCCCCGTGACCCGCTTGGGCGCTTCCCAAGGCAAAAACCGTACCCAAAGCCACAACGGCCATGATGGATGCCAACCGACGCAACATCTTTTCCTCCCTTCTCGCAAAGTTCGAAGCGAATCCCGAATGTCCCAAGACAATCTCCGTGAATCCTCCCATGCACCTCCCTTTCTTCCCATCCCGTCTTCGATTCCGCGAAGTCGGTCGATGAGACAACCGCGGAGCGGAGATCCCGCCACACCGGAGAAGACAAAAAATCCTCGAGGCCCGAAGCCCCAAGGACTGCACCCGGATTCACTTCATCCTTCGGCGGCTCTTCCGGCATTTCCCCGTGCCGTCGCTTGCCGCGGCCAGGCAGGTCTTCTGACTCTCGGATCGACCTACTCTCCGCCCCTTCCCGGAATATTCCAGTGGCTCAACGCGGATTTCGTCCCCGATCACAGCGGCGGGACCGCTCCCGATTCGCACGGGATTCCCTATTAAGCGTCTCGCACCTGACCGCACACCATTTTTCGATCCCTGAAAATCGTTCATTTTTCATGTTTTGTCAAGAAACTTGAGGAAGTCCATCATGGAATGGACCGTCGAGGCAGCGCCTTTTCCTTCTTGGCCGCCCCCGCCAAGGGGGAGTCCAGGGAAACCGGCACGGCTCCGGGACTTCGCCGAGCCTGGACCGAAGCGACGGGCACTGCCCGCAAGTCGAACAACAACATGGACGGCGCACTTGTCGAGAGAACGCCTGTTCCCTTAAGATGGGCGTCGGTAGAAGCGCCTCGACGGCGAGCAGAGCTTCCGAATCCAACGGGAGGATTTCCCCTTGAAAGCCATGATTCTGGCGGCGGGCCTCGGGACCCGCCTTCGTCCTCTAACCCGTCTGCGCCCCAAAGTCCTTGTCCCCGTCATGGGAGTGCCCGTCCTGGACTTCTGGGTGCGCAGACTCCACCAGGAAGGGTTCCAAGGCGTTGTCGTCAACGCCTTTCATCTCGCCCGCCGACTTCGGGACCACGTGCGCGAAAAGTCGTGGCCCTTGCCCGTGGAGGTGGTGGAGGAAGCCCGGTTGCTGGACACGGGAGGAGGCATCCGCAACGTGCTGGATTTCTTCCGGGGACGCCCCTTCCTGGTCGTCAACGGAGACATCCTGTGCAACGCCCCTTTGCGCTCCTTGTACGAGGAATATCTGCACGCGGGGGTGCCGGCGGCCATGCTCCTTCATCACTGTCCTCGCTTCAACAACGTGGCCGTGGACGCGGAAGGCCGCGTTTCAGGCTTCGGAAGCGCCGCCCGCACCCTGGCCGCCGGAAACGCACGGATACGCCTTCGGGCCTTCACGGGAATTCAATTCCTCCGCCCGGATCTCTTCAAAGACCTGCCCAAAGGGGAGCCTTGCGGGATCCTGGCGATCCATGACGAGCTCATAAGGAAAAAGGAGCCCGTAAAGGCTTTGACGGTCCCCGATCTGATTTGGGAAGAGACGGGGACCCTTTCTTCCTACTTGGAGGCTCACCGCCGAATGGCTTCTCTTTCCCGAGGCGTTCTGGAGCCTTTGCCCACCGGGCGCTCCGTCCTCGTTCATCCCGCGGCCCGCGTCGCTCCGGACGCCCTTTTGAAAGACTTGGTGGTGGTCGGTGAAAACGCTCGAGTGGGAAAAGGGGCCGTCCTGCAAAACGTCGTTCTCTGGGACGGCGCAACGGTCCGATCGGGGCGGCATCTCGAGGAATGCGTCGTGGCCGACGGCTTGATCGTCCATCCCCACTCTGATAGAGTCCCTACGGGCACTTCGATAAAGTGATCCCTCTCTTCGCATGGGCCCGACGGGATCTGTCCGCCAATTTTGCGAAGCCCGACAAGCAAGGCGGAAACCGCCTTGAACGCGGAGCCCGGGGATCGCCGGAGACGTTTCCCGTATCGTCATCTCCCGTAAAGCCAGGGACGGTTGTGCCCGGAGGGTGGATTTCCGCTTGTTGCGGGAAAGAAGAGATGGCTTGCGGATGCCGGACGAACCTTGCGGGCACCCCCCCTGAAGGACGATTCATGGCGGATGAAGCACGGCTGGAAGCCTTTCGTATTCTGGCGGTGGACGACGAATCCTACATCCTGGATCTCTACAGAGATATCCTGCGGCATTACGCCGGTCTCCAGCTCGTCACCTGCTCGAGGGGAGACGAAGCCGTGGAAACCGTCGAGAGCGCCCGGGAAGACGGGCTCTCCTTCGCCGTGGCTTTTCTGGACATCCACATGGATCCGGGTCCCGACGGCATTTGGACGGCGGAACGGATTCGAAGGCTGGATCCTCAAGTGGAGATTGTGATGGTCACCGGTTTTTCCGGCCACCATCCCGGAGAAATCGTCCGCAGGATACCGCCTCCCCATAAGCTGCTCTATCTTCAAAAGCCCTTCTCTCCCCACGAAATCTACCAGTTCGCCTTTTCTTTGAGCCACAAATGGAAAGCGGAAAAGGAGCTCGTGGAGATCCAGCGGGACCTCGAATCGCGGGTGCGGAAGCGCACGACCAGCCTTCAAGAAGTCAACCTCCGCCTTCAGGAGGAAGTACAACGGTGCTTGATGACGGAAAAGGCGTTGCGAAAGTCCGAGGATAGATACCGCCGCTTGAACGAGGAGCTGGAAGAGCGCATCCGGGAGCGCACGGCGGAATTGACGGAATCGCTGAAAATGCTCAAGGGGGCCCAGGCCCAACTGGTGCAGTCGGAAAAGATGGCGGCTTTGGGAAGCCTGGTGGCGGGCGTGGCCCACGAGATCAACACCCCCGTGGGCATCGGCATCACGGCGGCTTCCTTGCTATGGGAGAAAAGCCGGGAGCTGGACCGCCTGGTGGAGCGCGGCGAGCTCAAGCGCTCGGACCTCCGGCATTACCTCGAAGCCAATCGAGAGTCTTCGCGAATGATCCTGTCCAACCTTCAGCGGGCGGCGGAGCTGATCCGGAGCTTCAAGCAAGTGGCCGTGGATCAATGCAGCGAGAAGCGACGCCGATTTCTCGTCGGGGAATACGTGGAAGACGTGCTGGCCAGTCTCCGTCCCCATTTCAAATCCACTCCGCACCGGGTTTCCGTGCGTTGCCCCGAGGATCTGGAGCTTTACAGCTATCCCGGCGCCTTCTCTCAAATCCTCACCAACCTGGTGATGAACTCCCTCGTCCACGGCTTCGAAAACGGCCACGAGGGGACAATGACGGTGGAATTCCTCCCCGGCAACGGCAAGCTCCGGTGGGTTTACCGGGACAACGGAAGAGGCGTCGACGAGGAGAACGCCCACAGGATATTCGATCCCTTTTTCACCACCCGGCGGGGTCGAGGAGGCACGGGACTGGGGCTGCACATTGTTTACAACATCGTGACCCGGCAACTGGGGGGAGCCATCCGGTTGATGAGCAAACCGGAAAAGGGAGCGGTTTTCGAAATCGAGATCCCCATGGAAACGGAGACGGAGCATGAGGCGACAAGCGGATCGTGATTTGAAGCTCCCCGAAGACGACGAAATTCACTTTGCCGAGGAAGCCGTCGAGGAGCCCCCGGAACGGCAGGGACGGGTGTGGAAAGTGATGGTCGTGGACGACGAGCAGGAGATGCACGACATCACGCGACTGGCCCTGGACGACTTCTCCCTGGAGGGACGCAGGCTCCGCTTTCTCAGTGCCTATTCGGGAAAGGAGGCCCTGGGGATGCTGGAGAGCCATCCGGACACGGCCATCATTCTCCTGGATGTGGTCATGGAGAAGGAGCACTCGGGACTGGAAATGGTGAGAGTCATCCGCGAGGAGATGAAAAACTCCCATGTGCGCATCATCCTGCGAACCGGTCATCCGGGTCAGGCGCCGGAGCGCGAAGTCATCGGCAAATACGACATCAACGACTACAAGGAAAAAACGGAGCTCACGGCCCAGAAGCTCTTCACCTCCGTCATGGCGGCCCTTCGCTCCTATCGGGACATCCAGATCATCGACAGAAATCGCCGAGGCCTGGAGCAGATCATCGACGCTTCCGCCGATCTGTTCAAGCAGCAATCTCTCGGAAAGTTCGCCACCGGCGCCCTCACTCTCCTGACCTCGCTGCTCCATCTCGACGACAGCTCCCTCTATGTGAGGACCACCGGGTTGGCGGCGTCGTGCAAGGAAGGAAGCTACCGGGTCATCGCCGCATCGGGCCGGTACTCCGATTGCCTGGACGAGGGCTCCATCCCCGAGGAGATCGTCCGCGACCTTCGGCAAGCCTGCCGCGACCGCAAAAGCTTTTTTTCCCCCGACCGTTACGTGGGCTATTTCCAAAGCAACAACGGCTTCGAGAACATCCTTTACCTCAAGCCCCACCGTCCCTTGACGCACGTGGACAAGAACCTGATCAGCATCTTCTCCACCAACGTGGCCACCGCTCTCGACAACATCCACTTGAACCGGGAAATCGTCGAAACCCAGAAGGAAGTCGTCACGACGCTGGGAGCCGTCATCGACAGTCGCTCCAAAGAAACGGCCAACCATGTTTTGCGGGTAGGGGAATACGCCAGGTCGCTGGGGCTTTTCATGGGTCTGCCCGAATCGCAGCTGGAAGTGCTGAGCTTGGCGGCCCCCATGCACGACGCCGGCAAGATCGGCATTCCCGACGCCGTTCTTCTCAAGCCCGGTCGCCTGTCAACCGACGAGTTCGAGATCATGAAAACCCACACCCTCATCGGCTACGATATCCTCAAAGGCTCGGGGAGGGAGATCATGCGAGCGGCGGCGGACATCGCCCTCACCCATCACGAAAGGTGGAACGGCGGGGGCTACCCTCGAGGACTTCGCGCCGAAGAAATCCCCCTGTACGGGCGCATCACGGGAATCGCCGACGTATTCGACGCGTTGAACCGCAACCGGGTCTACAAGAAGGCATGGCCCCGCCAAAAGCTTCTCGATTTCTTCCACCGGGAGCGGGGCGGGCTCTTCGACCCCGATTTGGTGGACCTTTTCCTGGATCACACGGACGAGCTCTTCGCCATTTACAAAGCGTATCCGGATCGCGATATCTACCGGGGAAACGAAGACGCCGAGCCTTTCCGGGAAGTCACGCCGTGAGCCTCGCGCCGGACGCCCAAGCCATTGCCCGCCTTCGAGAAGCCGCCTCGCGGTTGGTCGGTCTTCCCGCGGAGCCGTGGAAAACGTCGCCGCTGTGCGAAGAAGGGTCCCAGCGGTTCTTCTTTCGACTCCGACAGGGAGCTTGCAGCTTCGTCGGTCTCGTTTCCCCTCGCGCCAAGGCTACGGGAACGGATGAAAACGATTCGTACCTTCTCATCGGACGTCACTTGGCCCGGTGCGGCTTGCCCGTCCCCCGCATCCTGGCGGGAGACCCGCGCGAGGGATGGCTTCTCCTGGAAGATCTGGGAGACCGCCATCTCCAGTGGCTCGCCCTGCGGGGCTCCACCAATCTTTCAAGGCTTTACGCCCGAGCGATCGGAATACTGGGCAAGATGCACCGGGAAGCGCCGCGAGATTTCGACCCTTCCATGTGCTTCGACACCCCCCGCTACGATCCGCCTTTCGTTTACGAGCGGGAATTGGAATACTTCCGCAAGTGTTTTCTGGCAAGCACCCTGGGGCTGGAAATCGACGAAGAGGATTTACGCCCCGATTTCGAAAGGCTGGCCGAGGAAGCGGGCGTTTGGGAAGGGAATCGAATCATTCACCGGGATTTCCAGAGCCGGAACCTCATGGTGCGGGCGGGCAAGCTCTGGATCATCGACTTTCAGGGAATGCGCTGGGGCCCGCCCGCTTACGACCTGGCGTCCCTCCTCCTGGACCCTTACGTCCGTCTTCCGGCTTGTCTTCAAAAGAATCTTCTGGATTTGTATTGGCGCGAGAATCGCCGCTTCCTGGGCCTCGCCCGAGAAGGGTTTCTCGGCAGCTACAAGGCGGTGCGACTGTGCCGCAACCTTCAGGTCCTGGGGGCTTACGGGCGATTGGGGGTGGAGATGGGCAAAGTCGGATTTCTGAAATACATCCCGGGGGCATGGAGCCGATTGAGCGGTTGGCTGGAAGGGCCTCGCGGAAACCGCTACCCCCGTTTGAAGAAGCAGGTGCGCCGGATCAATGTCCCGGGAAGCTCGCTTTTCAGCCTCAAGAGACGTTCGAAAATTCCTTCCGGCAACGACATCGCCGGCACCTTTTCTTCGAAACTGTAAAAAACTACCGCTTCCCGCAGATGTATGTCATTTGGAACATGTCTCCTTTTTCGCATGTTTTTATCTCGAACCCGCTTCTCGAAAGGATTCCATCCATGATCCAATCATAGGTGCTGAGCTCCTCTTTGATGTGGACAATGCCTTCCCAAGCCAATCGAGGATCCACCGCGGCCTCGACTTTCTTGATCATCTCTTCAATAACAGACCCCATGTCCGACTCGGCCGAAGGAAAAACGATATCCGACAAGTACAGTCCTCCTCCCGGCTTGAGCATGCCATGGAACCTTTCAAGGGCCGTCTTTTTCCAGAAGTCCGGCAGATGGTGAAGAACCAGAGCGCACACAATGCCATCCGCCGGTTCTTCCGCATGTTCGTAGGTCAAAAGCCCTCCGTGATGGAAAACGATATTGGAAGTCCCTTCTTCACGGGCTCGTCGCCGGGCATAATCCAGCATTGCGCGAGAAATATCGACGGCGTGCACGGAACGGCAGCGTTTCGCGGCCCGAAGAGCGAAGGCTCCGGTACCGGCTCCCATATCGATGATCGCACTCTCTCCGTCGAGATTCAGACAGTGGAAAACATGCTCCGTCAAGGCATCGTAATCACGAAATTTCATGTGTGTCCGGTCGTATTCGGCGACTTCCCGCACGTCGTTGTAGTCCACTCCGCATGCTTTCGTTTCGTCGAACTGCCATGGAGGAAGGCTTTTCATGCCGTTTTCACTCTCCTTTCTCGCCAACAGGGGGTTGAAATCACTTTTGGCGTGACAGAATCCTTGGTAATTGCTATAAGGCTGGGCTTCGTGTCGAGAAGATTCCCCCGAGGGAATTGAAGTTTCGGGATTATTCACCAAGGAGAAGCCATGCCGTCCAACACCTCTAAAACCAAGTTGATCCGAAAGCGCAAGGACCGACCCAACAAGGCCAATCTCAAGAAGAACCGGGCCCGCATGAAGAACAATCTCGAGATCCTCGCAAGGGCCGAGTCCGAATCCAAAGCCTGACGAGCCGCCCCGGGGTTCGGCGCCGAGTGAGATCGATTCTTCCATGAAAAGGCTCCCCCTGTCGGAAATCGCCCTCGTTGTGGGAGAGGAGCATCTTCTGACCTCTCAGGAAGATTGCTCGTGCTACGGCTACGACGCCAGCAAGCTCCAAGGGGATGCGGGCTGCGTGGTGTTTCCCGGAAGCGCTCGCGAAGCTTCCTCCCTGCTGAAGCTGGCCAACCGGGATCGGTTTCCCGTTTTCCCTCGCGGGGCGGGCAGCGGCATGGTGGGTGCCTCCATCCCCCTGGAGGGCGGTATGGTCATGGCCCTCACTCGGTTGAACCGCATTCTGGAAATCGACGCCGACAACATGGTGGCGGTGGTGGAGCCGGGAGTCGTCACGGGAGAATTCCAGAAAAGGGCTTCCGCGCACGGCTTGTTCTACCCCCCCGATCCCGCCAGCCTTCAGTTTTCCACCCTCGGAGGCAACGTCGCCATGTGCGCCGGGGGGCCCCGGGCCGTCAAATACGGCGTCACCCGGGACTACGTCCTGGGCCTGGAAGCCGTTCTGCCCACGGGCTCCATCGTGCATACGGGAACGCGGACCATGAAAGGCGTGGTGGGCTACGACCTCACCCGGCTCTTCGTGGGCTCCGAAGGCACCTTGGCCGTCTTCACGAGAATCATCCTGCGGCTCATTCCGGCGCCCCGGGCCGTGCGGACTCTCATGGCCGTTTTTCCCCGGCTTGACGGTGCGGCCCAAGCCGTTTGCGACATCATCAAGAATCGCATCGTTCCTTCCACCCTGGAGATCATGGATCAGGCCACCATCCGCGCCGTGGAAGACCACCTTCGGGCCGGACTGCCCAAGGAAGCGGAAGCCCTGCTGCTCATCGAAGTGGACGGCAATCCGGCGGGACTGGACGAAGAAGTGGCCGACATTCAAGCCGTGTGCTTGCGAAACGGAGCCGACGCGGTGGACGTCGCCCGCACCCCCGAGGACCGGGACCGGCTGTGGAAAGCCCGTCGCTCCATATCCCCCGCCCTGGGCCGCATCCGCTCGGGCAAGATCAACGAGGACGTCACCGTCCCGCGCACGCGAATCCCCTCTCTCGTCAGGGCCATCACCGCTTTGGCCAAGAAGCACGACCTGACCATCGTCTGCTTCGGCCATGCGGGAGACGGCAACATCCACACCAACATCATGCTGGACCGCAAGGACCCCGAAGAGCTCCGCCGGGCCGAAAAAGCCGTGGAGGAGCTGTTCCGCACGGTGCTGGACCTGGGAGGCACCCTCTCGGGGGAGCACGGCATCGGACTGACCAAATCCCCCTTTTTCCCCTGGGAAACGGGCCCCGAGGGACTGGAGGCCATGCGGCGCATCAAGGAAGCCCTGGACCCCCTCGACATTCTCAATCCCGGCAAGATGTTCGTCCCCAACCGGGCCTTTTTCGGGGCGGGAAAAGCGGCTTCCCCTTCTTAATCCCTACCCCTGCTCAGTGGCCGAAAGCAAAGAACGCTCAGGCAAAATCGGAAGCTCGCGCTCCGGATCTCGAATTTTCGCTCAGGCGCTACTTGGGCGGTTCCGGGGGGGCCCAGTAGCACTCTTCCCCGTCCCGGTCGTCGAATTCGATGTCCTTGGCCGGAACGGCCACCGTCAGCTTCCCCGTGACGGGATCCATCGCGCACATGTCCATGCAGCCGCCTTTGGCAGGAAGATCGCAAGCCCAGTGAGGGGAAAACGGGTTGTCGTCGGCGGGCATGAGCACTCGGAACTGGTCCGCCGAAAGGTCGAAATCCACCCGAACCGGATCGGACCCCGGCCCGTCGGGGTATCCTTCGTCATCTACGCTGACGTAGTCGAAAGCCAAGCAAATGTTGCAGGGATAGAGGACGTCCTCGAAAAGCTCCTCCGGGTCTCCGGGCTCCGAGACCGCCTCGGGCGGAGGGTCCGCCGAAGGAGGATTGGCGTAGCAGTCCTGGAGAAACGCCTCGGTTTCCGTCGGCCCGTTATAAGCGTGACCATGCAGGGTGGTGACCCGGTTCAGGGCCTTGGGCCAGTGGAGCTGGGTATCGTAGGAAACGCTGCTCGAAGCGGTGGAGTAGCCGCCCTCTTCCTTTTCCGCCAAAGGCACGTCGAAATCGGGATGAGTGTCGATGAGGGTGATGTCGTCCAGGGGCCAGGGGAGCTTCAGAACGATTTTCAGATTCATGCCCGCATGAATGTAGAAGCCGGCGTCAACCTCCATGCCCGAAAGGAAGCTCAGCTCCGATCTCCTGGCATTGGGCTCCTTGAATTCGTAGGACTTGTAGGTCTCCACGGCGTACAAGTCGAACTGGGAGGCGAAAGCCGCCCGGAGGGTGGGCTCCACGTAAACCGAGAAATCCACGTCGTACCCGACGCCGTATTTGGACAAGTCCTTCAGCCAAGCCGGCATCGCCCCCTCCACACCGTCGGCGTCGGGATATTCCAGCCTGGCCTTGGCTTCCACTTCGATGCTCGGAACAGCCTCCTCATCGCACCGCGCCTTGCTCGGATCCAAGTCGGGCCGCCGAGCCTCCCCTTCGGCAGGAGGAGTCCAGACCCAAGGCTCCCTGGAAGCGTCGCGGGTCCCCAGAGCCAACTGGCTGACCCACGCCCTCCCGAAGGGCCACGTGTCCGAATAAAGCCCCCCTTGGTCCACGCCGTAGACATCCGTGCCTCGAGCCTCGTAAGGATCCAGATAGGTGCTGGAGGAATATCCGTAAGGCGAATCGACGACGGGAGCGCGATTTTCGTAACGGAGCTCGGGGGTCACCTCGAAAGGGCCCACGGGCGTGGGAACCGTGAAGCTCGGCGCTTTGAACAGGATCAACTGGTCCTTCTCCCGAGTGGAGACGTCGAGGCCGAAGCGTTCGACGATGGGGTAGCAACCGGCGGACAGGGAGCCGGGAGTCCCGTAACTTCGCTTGAGGAGGGTCAGGTCCTGGGAGATGGCGTCGAATTCCCCGATGACGGGCGCTTGAAAGCGAACCCGTCGATACCCCCGGAAACGCTTGGCCAACGGATCGAAATCCAAAAACCCCATTTCCTGAACAAGCCGCACATCGCCGATGCCCAGATCGATGGAGGGGGATTCCAGCCGGAAAGGCCCGCTTCGTTGAGAGCTCAGCTCCTTCAGGGTACAAAGGGCCGCGTCGGAGAGCAAATCGCCGCTCCCTCCCATCCCGTTCCAGGTGGGGCTGTCCGTGCACGAAGCGTCCTTGTCTTGGGCAATGGTGGTGCCCGTGAACAACTGTCGATCGTAGCCGTTGCAATCCGACCAGGAATGCAGGATATCCTGACCGAACATTTCCAAAATATCCGAAAAGGCATCCACAACACTTTCCGACGAGCAATCGTCGTTGCGCAAGGCGTATCCCCGAGTCATGGAATCCGTAACGACGATTTCATCAATGAAATTCACCTCCTGCAAGGAGAGCTTCTGGACGGGCTCCAGACTCATCGGCCATTCGCCCTTCTTGACGGTTACGACGACTTCTCCCAATCCGGTCAAGTTGTTGACTCCGAAGTCGATCTTGTCTCCGGAAAAGGCGGAATCGTAAAACAAGTCGGCGGCGTTGTCCAAAACCGTCGAGCCGATGGAAAAAGGGGCCACGTAACGGCCCGTTTGGCGACAGACCTCGTCGGAGGGACGCGCGAAAACGACCCCCGGAAAGAGGGAGGGGGCTTCCAGAAGCACCCAGATCCTTTGGCCGGCCTCGGCGCGGAGGAAGAGATGAACCAGCTCTCCCGAAAGGAACGACACCTCCGTTTCCGGCTCTTGGCTCTCCACGCTCGCAACCATTTGGGAGGCGGGAGACACTTCCCGCTTGTATTCCTGGGTCACCGTTAGAGCTTGCGTTCCGATGTCGATCCTGCCGGTTCGCGTGCGACGGAGCCCGTTGGGGGCGACGGAATAATCGACGGTACCGCTGCCGCCGCCGTTCTCCGGGGACGAAACGGTGATCCAGGAGACCTGGCTTTTCGCCGTCCATTGGCAGCCATCGGTAGCCGATACCGTTGCGGTCCCCGAAGCGCCGGCGGCGGAAACGAGCCGGCGGGAAGGCTCCAGCGCGTATTGGCAGACCACGCCTTGTTGGGAGCCTTGATTCACTCCCTCCTGACGGATCGTCACCGTTTTTCCCGCCACCGTCAGGGTCCCCGCGCGCGAGCCCTCCCCCTCGTTGGCCTCC
>Ga0180430_10001612_pt1 | contig 21613 bp, 15 predicted proteins | sample SS_ome_9_FD_132999 | JGI IMG/M metagenome (GOLD analysis project Ga0180430, IMG submission 132999) | Hypersaline lake sediment archaeal communities from the Salton Sea, California, USA - SS_1_S_2 metaG | ecosystem: Environmental > Aquatic > Non-marine Saline and Alkaline > Hypersaline >... | reverse complement strand
CTATATAAAAACGACTCGCTATATCTCGAGGAAGTATTTCAGAAAAGTATTGGGACATCATCGTCCACATCTGGCGAATCCGGATTAACTGCAGGCCAGAAAGCTGCACTTACCCGCAAAACCGGAACATACACGTTCGAAGAACACCTTGAGGGCAGATCAGAGCCAATGAAACAAATGGCCGTTGCTCTCCAAGAGTTTATGCTTGGTCTTGATCCGTCAATGGAGGAAAGCCCGAAGAAGTTCTATGTTGCGTACAAAATATCACAAAATATCGTTTGCATGGAAATCCAACAGAAACGAATCTTGCTTTACCTCAAACTTGATCCAACCAGTCTCGAAAACCCACCAAAGTTTGCACGTGACGTTCGTGAAATCGGTCATTACGGAACTGGTGATTTAGAATTGTCCGTAAAGAATGAAACAGATTTAGATGCTGCAATGAAACTCTGTGAATTGGCGTATCAAAGAGTTGGTGGTTAACAAAGGGGTAACATGCCCCTTCAGTCAGACGCCGCTGCGCGTCGCTGCTGAGGGGCTGCGTTACCGCGAAGAATATCGCGGCTTGACTTGACCGATAAAAAGACTATATTCGGGTCGAGGAGAATGTTATGAAATTGAGCGAATCAATTAAGCCAATCAGCTACCTAAAAGCGCACGCATCTGAACTTGTACGTAAGATCTCAGATGAGCACAGGACACTCATTATCACGCAAAACGGTGAGGCCAAGGTCGTAGTACAGGATCTTGAATCTTACGAAAACATGAAAGAAAGCCTGGCATTGCTCAAGATGTTGGCCCAGAGTTCAAAAAGCAAAAAGGAAGGCGGATTCAAGCCTGCTAAGAAGGCCTTCAGGGAACTCAGGTCTCAGATTAGGGAATTGAAGTGATCTGCAGTGTGGCGATAATTGACGACGCACAGGCCGATATGCTTGCGATCTACAAGTACATTCTGGAAAATGATTCAGCTCAAGCCGCCGATCATGTATTCGGAGAAATAGAAGAACTCTGCTGCAGCTTGAAACATCTCGCTGAAAGAGGACACGTTCCGCCTGAACTGGCGAGAATAAATGTAAATGCTTATCTGGAAGTTCATTTCAAGCCCTATCGAATAATATACGAAATTGAAGGCAAGAAGGTGTTCATTCATTGCATCCTGGACGGACGCAGGGAACTTCAGGACCTTTTGGAAAGAAGGTTGTTGCGGTAACAAGGCGCTCCAGCGGACGCGAAACGACCGCGCCGGTGAGTTTAGACGTCGGGAGAGGCAAGAAAACCACGATGACAATCATCTGGACAGACTACATGAAATATCGTGCCAGGCTGAGGGGCTTGGATCTTGACGAAAATCGAGGGTATACTGATATCCGGACAGGAACGGTATCGGGATACCGTGACTGGACGTGTGGTGGCCGTTGGCCGGCATGGGGAAATGTTTCGTCATGATTCCGTTTGAGCAGGAAGGTGACAGGATAACACCTGTGACAGTACATGCAACAAGTCGGCGGCAGATTCGCTTCCGGCTGAAGTCCGGGAGATTTATCTATGAATAAACCGCGCATGACATACTTTGACAAGGGGGCAAAGAATGAGGTGGCCGGGCCTAGCATCAAGGCCGCATTTGCCTCCGTCCAGAGAGACGCCAAGCCTTACAAGACCTTCTATAACAACTACATTGCTCCCCACGCCATTTTGGAGAAGGACATTGTTTTCACCGCCCACCAGGATGGCCAGGGGCGTCCGATCATTGATGCTTACGACACCAGGAAGAAGACCTGGATCGGCCCGGTGAGGGCCTCGAACTTTGGACTGGGCCGCGATACTCACGGGAATCCGTCCATCACCATCGATACAAAAGGACATTTGCACATATTCTTCGGTTGCCACGGAAGGGCAATGAAGCACGTCCGATCAACAGTTCCCTACGACATCAGCCGATGGGAAGAGATGCCCAGCCCTACCCCGCGCGCCACCTATTCGCAGTCGATGCGCATGGCGGATGGCAGCATCTGCCTTTTCTATCGTGCCGGCGGACACCTGGCGCCCTGGTCGTTGCGCACCAGCAAAGACGACGGAGAATCATGGAGTAAGCCGGAGCCCATCATTGAGATGCGGCGCGATTTCCCTGATAAGAAAGCATGCTCATACAACGCATTTGTTCCCGGGGCCGACTATAAGAGCGTCCACTGTTTCTGGGTGTACAAGGATGACAACCCGCGCGGCAACAAGCGGAAATACCAGGGAATGCACGAAGCTGTCTACCGCTACAATATGTACTACGCCAAACGCACGGCCGAGGGGCAATGGATTGCCGCCGACGGGACGGTGATGTCCGATCTGCCGGTGAACAAGGCCTTTTGTGACAAGCACGCCATGTTTGTTGACAGCGGCGAGGAGTTTACTGCGCCGAAGCGAATCGTGATCGACCAGAACGACGCTCCCTATATCCGCATCCGTCAGGGCGTGAGCGATTGGAAACGCGGCAAGGTCATTGTACCTTATCAATACAAGTTCGCCTCCCCGGTGGAGGGGAAATGGCAGGTACACGACGAGATGCCCAGCCAGTGGCCCGATCTGGTGAAGCGCCTGCTATTGAGCGCAGGTCCGGCGGCCTTCGGAGGCAGGCAACCGAACAAGTGGTTTATCCACTATAAGGAAGGCCCGCCGGAGGACGCAAAGGCGACATATGTCTGGCTCGGTCACCTTGAAAAGGGTTACGCGATTCGGCAAGATGGTCCTGCCAAGTCGCCAAAGAAATGAGCCGACAAATGAACGCAGACTATTGTCGCTCACGCGCCAAAGTCTGATTCTCGACGGCAGTACTTGCGGTGCGGCGTTCTTCATTGTCGTTGCAATCGTGCTGGCAATGCTTGTCTTTGCGTTCGCTCGCAGGGCCAAGACATCACCAGGACGCTGGCTAATCGCCTTCTTCCCACCTGCTCCTGAGATATCGTGGGTTAAAGTAAAATCGCACTTTACTTCCACCGCTACGGCGTCGATAATAATATCGGTATGATTTCCCGGAGCATTCAGAGTACTGTTGAGCAGTTGGCTTGTTCATTTCCGGCGATTACTATCACCGGTCCGCGGCAGAGCGGAAAGAGCACGCTCTGCAGGATGGTGTTTGCCGAGCATCCCTACGCCAATCTTGAACAGGCCGACATCCGGCGATTCGCCAGCAGCGATCCGCGTGGTTTTCTGGGGCAATATCCTGACGGAGCGGTGATTGATGAAATCCAGCGTTGCCCGGATCTGCTGGGGTATCTGCAAGTCATTATTGACGAGAATCCCGCTCCCGGCAGATGGATTCTCACCGGGTCGCAGAATCTCCTGCTGCTCGAATCGGTGAGCCAATCTCTTGCCGGTCGGGTCGGCGTACTGCACCTTCTGCCGCTGGGCCGCGAAGAGGTTCTTCGCTTTGGCGCACCGCCTGATTCGCTGGACCAGCAGATGCTGACTGGCGGATATCCGGCGATTTACGATCGCAATATCCCGCCGGAGCAATGGTACGCCTCGTATGTCTCCACTTATGTCGAGCGGGATGTGCGAACGATCACCAATGTGGGAGACATGCTTGCGTTCCAGCGATTCATCGAACTGTGTGCGGGACGAACCGGGCAGTTGCTGAACATGGCTTCACTGGCCGGTGACGCCGGGATCAGCCAGCCGACAGTCAAGAGTTGGATATCCGTTCTGGAAACAAGTTTCCTGACGTTTCGTTTGAGTCCCTATCACGCGAATCTGCGAAAACGACTGGTCAAGATGCCAAAGCTGCACTTCTACGATACCGGGCTGGTCTGTTGGTTGCTGGGTATTCGCACCGCACGGGAACTCCGCAATCACCCTTTGCGAGGTTCGATTCTCGAGACGTGGGTGGTTTCGGAGATCATCAAACGCAGGATGCACCAGGGAGTCAATCGGCCGTGTTTCTACTTCCGCGACCAGCGCGGCCGCGAAGCGGACATGGTGATCGATCATCACGACCGCCTGCAGGTCGTCGAAGTCAAAGCCGGGCAAACCGTCACCGACGATGTACTGCGTATCGCCTCGAAAGCCTCCAGGCTGCTTTCGGCCGATCGTTCGGTTGAGAGCTTTCTGGTGTACGGCGGGCAATCGAGCCAGCAACGAACCGACGTAACAGTCCTCCCGTGGAGCGATCTCGGTGGGGTGGATTGGGCCAATACCGGACTATGAACTTAGTTCCAGGGACGCAAAACAGTAATTATTGCAGTATCTGCGGATGCGGAAGAGAATTGCCGAGATGATCGTCGCCGTGGTCTTCCGGGACGGGAACACGGCGGCGTTTCCCGGACGCTGTGTGTGACTGGAGTTCGTTTCACCAAATCTCATCACGCACGTCGGCGTTGCGGATCTTGTTTTGGGATTGACAAATTCCAGTTTTCATATAGACTGGGATCAATAGAAGATTCGCATGTTTCATGCGACCAGGCGGGTGTGGGAAAGAAGGCAGGGCTGACTCATGATGCGAACGGCGTTTCTGCTTGGGGTGGTTTTCGCCGCTCCTTGTGCGGGCGCGGCCGCCGATGAGTTTTATGTCCCGTCCGACGGTTCGATAGTGACCTCTGGCCTCCTGGCGGCCGGGCGGACCTACATCATCGAGGCCGAGGGGTTCTATCAGTACAGGGGTGACGATCCGGACAAGATCGCCGACGCCGAATGGGTTCGCACCTACGTTGACGACGCCTGGACCTGGGTCGAGACTCCCGGCGGAGGCGACCTGGATCTTTATGTGGACGGGGCGGACATATCCATGATGGGCTCGGAGGACGGCGTGACGTTCCGCCCGCACGTGTTCAGCCCCGACAACACCTACCGGGCGACTGTCTTCGGACAGGGCGCGGCGATCGCACTTTCCATATACGATACCCAATACGACGACAACATCGGCGGATTGAACGTAACGATAAGCCTGCTCGCGGCGGGAGACACAAACGCTGACGGCGCTGTCGACGTTGAGGACTACGAAAACCTGATCGCCCAGTTCGGCGCCGCGCCCGGCGAGCAGAGCGCCGACTTCAACGGCGACGGGATAGTGGACCTGACGGATTTCGCCCTCCTGCGAGCAAACTTCGGTCAAACGGTCGGCCCGGCTCCGGGCGGACAGTTGGGCGCAGCGGCCCCCGAGCCGGCGACGCTTACGGCAATGCTCCTCGGCGCCCTGGCGGTTATCGGCCCGAGAAGGTCAAGCAGGCGTTACGCCAAATGAGCACGCCAATCGGCGACCCCATTTCGCTTCTGGTGAATGCACCGGGAGATGTTTAGCGGTGTATGCTGAGAAGCAAGACATCAGAACCGCCGCTCCGCGGCAAGTGAAAGCGGCAAGAGCTTGCCGCACCTGCCTACCGCAGGCAGGCTCCATATCGCCTTTCCGCTGTTCCATACTCTCCGTTGCCCGCTGACGGATATATACGCCGGGAGGTTTTCTGCGAACGCGCACGATCACAGTGCACGAACTCCTATGAGGGTTCTGCGTGTGGGGACACTGCGCCTGTGGGCGAAAGCCCCGGGTGTAATCAGCCGGGGTCAATTGCATTCGGCTGCTTGCACGGGAGCCGCGATGCTTGTCTTGCGGATCTATCTGACCAGCTTTTCGAACGGGATCCACTTTGGCAGTCCGAGCTTCGGCTTGACCACTTTTCCTTTGGCCTGTTCCTCGGTGTTCAGGTAGGCGCCGTAGAAGTTCGTGTTCGCGTCGATCCAGATGATGAACCGCCTGAGTTCCAGCGGCGTCAGCTTCACGTCGTGATGGCCCTTGCTCAGGTGCTTGTAGAGCGCCGAGATCCTGGCGCCGTCCTTCATGGGTATCGAGTAGCTTCGTCCGTTGCGGCGGAGCGCGCCGTTGCCGCCGGCCATGCCCCATCCGAGCTTGTGGAGGTTCGCAAACGCCTCGGACCAGCCCCAGCGGCTGGGGAACACGTCGCCGCGAAGCGACGGGGGCTTCTTGCCCTTGTGCTTCGGATCGGCGAGCGTCCTGGCGTGGCAGGGCTGGCACTTCTCGTCGATCACCGGCTGGACCAGGCGGGGGAACGTCAGCGGGAAGGTGCCGGGGGCCTCGGCTGCGATCTCAGAGGCGGGGCGTTTCAGGGCGATCGGGATTTTGCCCGAGGCTCCGGCGCCGGAGATCGTTCCCTTGGTCTCGTGGCAGCCGATGCAGCTAAGCGTCTCGCCGGGATGTACGTAGGTCGCCGACCTCATAGTGTGGACCGACAGGCCCTTTTCATCGAGCAGTTGGAAGTAGACGCCGGCGCCTGTGGGGCAGCGGAAGTGGACCGAGCCGTCTTTCTCGACCGGCACGATTCCCAGCACCCCTCGCCCCAGCGACTGGGCGGCCATGCCGATCATCGGCTTGGTCAAGAGGTAATTCGGCTTGGCGAAGATGTTTATGATACGCATGTGCGTGATCTTGACGTCCTTGGGGATCGGAAACTCCGACTCGCGCACGTTCATCACCGTCACCGTCCCGTAAGCGAGGTCCTTATCGCTCATCGGCCCGGGTCGGTCCTTCTTCATCTGGGTCGTCTTGGACGGGATTACCGGCGGGCGCTTCCTCGGGCGCAGCGGGATCGGGTCGAGGCATCCGGTGGGCGAGTCGGGCATGAACAGCGGCTCGCGGTTCCCGAACGCGTCGATCAGATATATCCCGTGCGATCTCTGGCTCGGGTCCCAGACCGCCAGTGCGAAATGCTCATCCAGCGGCCAGGGCGAACCGAAATGCTCGGCTCCCCGCCTGCCGCTCCTGTGGGGCCGGCCCGGGACGCCGGGGGCGTCTTCGGATTCGGGGAAGCGGTCCATCGGCGTGAATCTCCTGATCTGCGAGGTCGCCCGATCGTCGGGAATGCGTTCGTCGATGATCACCAGCGAACCGTACGATTCGCCGTGGTGGGGGGCGGCGACCGATATGTAGCGGTGGCTGCCGGGAATCGCTCGAATCGACAGCTCCATCCACGGGCGCGATTCGCGGAACAGCGGGTAGTTTCCGTGATAGCTTCTCGGGTCGCGCCCGTCGGGGTAGCTTCGCCAGATGTGGTGGGCGATGTCCGAGTCGCGGTCAACGTAGTCCCATCGCGTGTAGACCAGCATTCCGTCATTATCTACGCTGGGGTGCCATTCGTTGGTGTCGTGCCAACTGATCGCCACGATGTCCGATCCGTCGTCGTTCATCTTGTGTGTTGTGCAGGTCGGAGCCCATCTCGATCCGCAACGCTGGTTGCCGCCGACCCGCTCGGATACGAACACGATGGTCTTGTCCGGCATGAAGACCGGGTCGTAGTCGTTGTATCGCCCGTCGGTCAGTTGCTTGAGATTGCCGCCGTCGATGTCGGCGGTGAATATGTGGAACGTGCTCTCGGGCCGCCAGTGATACTGGTGGTAGTTCTTTGACTTAGTCTTGACTTCTTTCAGCGACCAGTCCTGTCCGGTCCAGTCCAGTTTGTCCGCCAGCGTGCAGTCGGCCTCGGTGAAGGCGAATGCGATTCGCCTGGCGTCGTAGTCCAGATCGAGTGCGATAAAGGAGCCCGCGTCGGTAAGCGTTTTGCCCTTCAGCCGTCCGCCGGTTACGGCGCCGGGCAGGGCGTTTACGATCTTCGCCGAATCGCCGAACGCATCCTTGAGGATGTAGACCCCGCCGGACTTCGAGGCGTTGAATCCGAGATACTGGTCGACCATGTGCCTCTCGCCGCGGACCATTCGCTGGCGGCGCAGGAAGATGATGTCCGAGAAGTTCAGCAGCGGATTTTTCAGCACGATCTTCCGCCGCAGGGCGGCCAGCGTGTTGAACGTCTCCTTTGCGTTTTTCGCATCGGATGGGTCGCACTTCCTGACGGCGGCCTCGAACGCGGCGACCTCGGCGGTGATGTTCGGCGCGTTTTTCATGGCCTTGAGATGCTTGACCAGTGCCCGCGTTCGTCGGATCAGTACGTCGGCGGGGGTCTTATCGGCCTCGTCGATCAGGGCGGCCGGGTCCATCGATTCTTTGGTGATGCGAGGCTTGTTGAGCTTGCCGGACTTCCACATCTTCAACTGTGTATTGATGTCCCGGAAAGCGACATCGTAGTTTCGCCTGACCTGTGCGCCCAGCGGGGCGACCGCGGGCAGGAGTATTGAAGCGGCCAGTGCATATTGAAAAACGCGTTGGAGCATTTTGTGACCTTTCAGTTTGTGATTGAGATTTACGCTTCGGCCTGTTCGTTCATTGGCAGGATTCTCGTCTCCATGCCGATTTTCGCCAGAATCGCGTACAGCACCAGTCCGACGATAAACGCCGCAACCGGCGGGCAGGGGATCTTGCCGGCCAGCGATTCCAGGCCCGGTATTTTGGCGATTACGTCGGCCGAACCGACGGCGAAGCCTGCAACCCACGATATCCACCCGGCGAGATTCCAACCGGCTCTTGGCCCGGCCCATTTCCGGCCCGCCAGCAGATAGTCGGCCATCATAGCTCCGCAGACCGGCCCGAACGACGCTCCGATGATTCCGAACACCGCCATAATGTCTCCGGCCCAGCCGGTCACCGCCAACACGCACGACACCGATACGCCGATGCCGCACGAGACGAACGGATTGACCTTCGGCAGGGTGGTCTTGAAGCAGTTGGCCGCGATGAACGACGAGATGCAGACAGTCGGGAACGCCGCCAGCGCCAGCAGCCACATGCATACGGCGCCGGCCTTGGGTCCTATGACCCCGCCCATCAGGGCGGTTGGATCCATTACGCCGTTTTCCGTCCCGGCTACGCCTTTTCCGTACGCCCCGGCTACGATCAGCATCGCCATTCCGCCGGCGAAAACTGTCGCCAGCGCGATGCCGACGAGTCCGCCGAGCTGCACGTCTTTCCCGTTGCGGTTGTTCATTCCGAAGTCGACGCCCGCGGCCCCGGCGGTTGCGAAGAAACCGACCGTGCACGTCATCAGCATCGCAAACACGCCGAATACGCTCAGCGCGGGCCTGGACGCCGGCGCGGCTATCTGGGTGGCCTGCACCAGTTCGTTGCTGTCGAAAGCGCCCAGCCCTCCCACCGAGGCGACGAACAGGATTATCAGTATCGTCAACGGGACCAGCGGCAGGAACGTCGCCACGCGAGCGACGTACTTGATGCCCTTGAGACCTATGAACATCCCTGACGTCGCCCAGATAATCGCCACGATCGCATGCACCAGCGACGGGGCTTTGTATCCGAACGGCGCGCAGAGCAGCATCGCGGCGAAGAATGCGTTGACCGCCACCCATCCGAACTGCAGCAGGCCCATCAGGAAACCGGGCATAAGGAACCCGCCCTGGACGCCGTAGGTGCTCGTGCCGACGATGTAAAGCGGGAGCCCGGTCTTCATCCCCAGCATGCCCGGTACGAGATAGAACAGGAAATGGCACGCCAGCGCCGCGGCGATCAGAGCACCGAATCCGACTACGAGTCCCTGCGAAAGCGTTCCGCCGGCGAAGCTGCTGAGCACGCCGCCGTCAAGTCGATCGCCCAGGGGAACTGCGCTCCAGAATACGAACCACAGCATGATCCCCGCATAGGTCTGTGCGGTGTTCTTGTACCAGGGCGCTCGGGCGTTCTGCGGGATGGGGGCCGCCGATGCGATGTAGTCCGGTAGATTCGATGCCATATTGTTTCTCCTGTCGCCGAAGATTGTAACGCGGAAGCCGCGGCGTAATCCAGCGTCAAGGATGCGAAAACTCCGCATCGACTGCCGGGAGGGGCCAATATTGGCTTGGATAACGCCTTGGCGATCAGGTAGGATAATCCCGGCGGCCTCGAGCGCCGCTGGTCTGTCCTCACTACTCGCCGAAAATGGAGCATCTGTATAATGAACGGCATCAAGACTACGATTGCTATCGCTATTGTTGCGCTGACGGCCTCTGCGGCGCCGGCCGCCGACGCCGGATGGGTCACCGACTTCGAGGCCGCCAAGGCTTCGGCCAAGGCCGGCGGCAAGTACCTGCTGGTCGACTTCACCGGTTCTGACTGGTGCGGCTGGTGCATCAGGCTCAAGAAGGAGGTCTTCAGCAAGGATCACTTCAAGACCGAAGCGCCCAAGAACTTCATACTCGTCGAACTTGATTTTCCTCGCAAGACCAAACTCTCGCCGAAGCTGACCGAGCAAAACGCCAAGCTCAGCAAGCAGTACGGCGTTCGCGGATTCCCGACGATCCTGCTGATGGACGCCGAGGGCAGAGTCTTCGCCAAGACCGGATACAAACCCGGCGGCCCGGAGAAGTATATCGAGCACCTGAACTCACTTGTGGAGGGCAAGAAGGCGTTTGACAAGCTTATCGCCGAGGCCGACAAGGCCAAGGGGCTCGAAAAAGCAAAGTTGCTGGACAAAGCCCTGACCGCCGCGCCGGATTCGGTCCGAAAATCCCGAGCGGACCTGGTGAAGCAGATAACCGAACTGGACAAGGACGACAAGGCCGGCCTGAAAACCAAGTATGAGTTCCTGGCCGCCATGGATGAACTGCTCGCCATTCGACCCCCGCGCACCCGCGATCCGGCGGCGGTTAAGGCGTTCGGCGCCGAGAGCCTGGCCAAGGTCGTCGCCATCGAGAAGAAATTTCCCGTCAAGGGCGCCGAGAAGCAGAACCTCCTGAGCCTCAAGGCGATGTACACGTTCTATTCAGGCGATCTGCCCGGCGCCGGGAAGATCCTCGAAGCCGGCATCGCAATAGACGAAAAATCTGAAGTCGCCACGAGCATGAAACGCTCGCTGCAGTTCGTCAACAGTCGCCTGGACGCGGCCAAGCCGAAGAAGAAAACCGACTGATCGGCGCGATGTTCACGTTCTGCAACGGCGATCTCCCCGGCGCCGGGAAACTGTTCGAAGAAGCGATCGCGATAGACGCCGAATCGTAACCGGCCGAAGGCATGAGACGCTCCCTGGCGCACGTCGTCAAACACATGCCGGCCCGCAAACTCCGGAGCAAATGATCGAGCGATCGTATGAAATATAGTCTTGGACGGCTCGTTTGGCCGAATGTATGCTTTACGGTCTAATCGTCCGACGTCGTCAAGAGGAAACATTCCTGAAAGGTTATAAGAATGGAAAACAGCAGACAGTCTTCATCGAACAGTATGGCTCGCCGAACGTTCCTTAAAGGTTCGGCCGTCACCGCGGTCGGGATCGCGTTTGTGCCCAGCCACGTTATCGGGAAATCGAAGAACTCCAAGGAAAAAGGCGCCGCCCCGAGCGATAAGGTCAATCTGGCGATAGTCGGTTGCGCCGCTCGCGGAGGCAGCATAGGGGCATGGCACGCCAGCACCGGTCTGTGCAACGTTACGACTCTGTGCGACGTCGACGGACGCTCGCTGGAACGCGCCGGCGGCAAGTACAAAAGCGCCAAGAAGTTCCAGGACTTCCGTGAGATGTTCGACAAGGCCGGCAAAGACTTCGACGCGATGACGATCGGCACGCCGGACCACGCGCACTTCCCGATCTCGATGCTCGCGATGTCGCAGGGCAAGCACATCTACGTCGAGAAACCCCTTGCCCATACGTTCAACGAATGCGAACTGATGATCGCGGCGATGAAGAAGTACAAAGTCGCCACGCAGATGGGCAACCAGGGCCACTCCGGCAACAATCCGATCCAGTTCAAGAGTTGGGTCGAGGCCGGGATCATCAAGGACATCACGAAAGTCGACGCCTGCATGAACAAGGGCAGGCGCTGGCATCCGTGGAAGTTTGACCAGTGGCAGAGCGAGCCGAAGCCCGAGACGATGGACTGGGACACCTGGCTGGGCACCGCGCCGGAGCATCCCTACAGCAAGTACCTGCACCCGGGCAACTGGCGCAGTTGGTTCGAATACGGCGACGGCGCCTTCGGCGACTGGGGCCCCCACACGCTGGACACCATCCACCGCTACCTCGACTGCGGTCTGCCGACGAAGATCACCGCGGTCAAGATCATCGGCCCGCGCAAGCTCATCTTCCCGATGGGCTCGACGATCCGATTCGACTTCCCCGCCCGCGGCAAGCACCCGGCCCTGGAGATCAACTGGTACGACGGCACGAAGAACAAGCCCCCGCGCCCCGCTGACCTGGACGAAGGACGCCGCGTGCCGGCCTGCGGCAAGGTCATGTACGGCAAGGAGCTGAACTTCATCGGCGGAACGCACGGAGCGACGCTGTCGATCTTCCCGGACTCCAAGAGGAAGGACCTCGGCGACAAGCTGCCGCGAATCACCGAACGGCAGTCGAATCACGCACAGAACTTCCTGCTGTCGGCGATGGGTAAGGAAAAGGCCCGTTCATCGTTCGACGTATCCGGCGTCCTGACCCAGGTATTCTGCCTGGGCTGCATCGCCCAGCGGCTCGGCGGCGAACTCGAATTCGACACCAAGACCAGGCAGATCACAAACAACAAGGTCGCCAACCAACTGCTCGTAGGCCCGCCCCCGCGCAAGGGCTGGGAGCAGTACTACAAGATGGCGTAAGCCGTCGATTCACCGACGAAGCACACGCCGCGGGCTGTGGTCAAAAAGACCGCAGCCCGCGGTTTTTGTGGCGCCCAACCGGCTGGTTCTGGCGAGCTATGAAAAAGGAGGTGTTCTTATGTTCGATGTTCTGGAACATAGAACATGGAATTATATTGACAAATACTAGCTGATGGCCGATATGCAACTCTGTGTTCTAAAAAAGGGAACGCTATATGAGAGCTCAGGATATTCTGGTTGCCGCGGGGGTTGTTCTTTGCATTACTCTTACCGCCGGCGCCGGTGTTTCCGTGGAGTCCGTCGGCGACAGGGGGTTTTGCATCGCTAACGATTCTCTGTCGCGCACGCTGGTTGTCGAGAAGGGGCGGCTTGCGACTGCTTCGATCGCCAACAAACTGGCGAAGACAAAAGCTGCGCCGGTATCCTGCAGCGAGTTTGAACTTCGAATATCCGACGGGACGCACGTCGTCGGGAGTGATGTGGTTCTTACGGCCGACGATTTTGTCGTCAAATCGTCCAAACAGTACGGGATCAAAGGCGGCAAGGGGGTTGCGTTTTCTCTTCAAAACGCCAAACACAAGCTGAGCGTCGAGGTCCGCTACGAGCTTTGCGAAAACGATTTCTATCTTCGCAAGCAGTTGATCGTCACTTCCGCCAGGCCGGTCACGCTCGAGCGGGTCGACGTTGAGTCGATCGCTTTCGCCGACGCCTCCCAGCCTTACAAGATCAAGGCGATATACGCTCGCGGCAAGTGGAGCCCCGGTCTGGGCCAGCCGCTTTACACAACCAGGAGCGGCACGTTCTGGGGCGTGGAGTTTCCCGCTTCGTACAATTACGTGACCGGCAAGACGATGAAGTGCGGGTATCTATGGGGCCGTCAGATCAAGGCGGGCGAGCCTTACAAGACGTACAAATCCGTCGTCGGCGTTTCGGACGATCCGAAGTTCAACACCGACGCCTTCTTCGATTACATCGACCGGGTTCGCATCCGTCCGCTTCGCCTCCAGACGCAGTACAACAGTTGGTTCGACTACGGTCGGGGCGTGCGGAAGGAGTCGTTCCGCGACAGTATCAATCTGATCCACAAGAAGCTCGTGGCCGAGCGCGGCGTCAAGCCGCTGAAGGCGTACGTCATCGACGACGGATGGCAGGACACCGGTAAGGACTGGACGCAGAAGACCTGGCGGGTCAACTCCAAGTTCGACGCCGACTTCGCGACATCGCTGGCGTCGACGAAAGCCGCCGATTCCAAGCTGGGGCTGTGGATGAGTCCGGGCTGTCTGTTCGGGGCTTCGCGAGTTGTCAAGCAGTATCGCGACAACGGCTTCGAGGCGCTGGACAACTGGATGTCGCTGGCGGGTCCGAAGTATATGAAACTGCTCGAGGCCCGCATGGTCGAACTGGCCGGCGGAGGCGTTTCGTATTTCAAGCTCGACGGACTGTTCGGGCACTTGAACACTCGCAACTTCGAACTGCACGGCGACAGGTACGGTATCCCGCACATGCCGCAGCTCAAGCTTGGCGAGATGAAGTCCGGCGACGCGGCCCTGAGTGACGCCAGGTTCGACGAACTCAAGACGTATTACCTCGTGGTGGGGACCGAGCGGTTGATGCGGATTTTCGAGAAGATGTCCAGGGCCAATCCGGACGTCTACATCGTGATCTCCAACGGGGCGTACTTGAGTCCCTGGTGGCTGATGCACATAGATTCGGTCTGGATGATCAACGCCGGCGACGCGGCCCGAGGCGCAAGCCGCACCCAGGAGCTTGTCTATCGCGACGGCAAGTACTACGAGATCTGGGCCAAGGAGAAGACTCAGTTTCCGATGCACGCGATCTTCAATCACGAGCCGAAGAAGCGCCGGACCGGCGAGACCAAGGATGTGTTCCGCAAATATCTCTACATGAACATGTCGCGCGGGACCGGGTTCATCGAACTGTACGTAAAGCCGGCGGTTCTCGGCGAATATGACTGGGACGTGCTGGCCGAGGGGCTTCACTGGGCACACGACGCGTTCCCCACGTTCAAACGATCGCGAATGCACGGCGGCGATCCGCGATCCGGCGAGGTTTACGGCTACACCGCCTGGCTGACCGATCGCGGATACGTTTCGATCCATAACCCCTCGGGCGAGAAGACAGAGTATTCATTCACGCTGGACACGGCTTTCGGTCTGGTCAAGAACAGCGGGGCATTCAATCTCACATCACCGCTGTCCGACAGCCTCGCCGGGCTCGGCGGCAAATACGAGTATGGCGACAAGGTCTCGATGGAACTCGGGCCGCGAGAGATCAGGATCCTGAACTTCGACAAGGGCGCCAAAGACTGGTCCGTGCTCAAGGCGCTGCAGACCCGCAATGAAGGTCCCAAGCCTCCGCGGCCGCCAAAGCCGATCGGACAGCATCCGATCCTGGGCGTCTGGGAGTACAGGCATCGGGGCGGTCCGTACAGCCGAGAATTCACCAAAGACGGATTCTGCACCCTGCGCCTGGGCGAGCAGGTGATATGGAAGAAACCCTTTACGGTTCGGGACGACAAGACTGCGGACGTCCAGGGCGCCGGTCGTCACGTAATCAAGGGCGACAAGACGCTGAATATCGAAGGCAAATACACCGGCAGAAAGAAATAGCAAGGAGTTTCGTGATGGACGGATTGAGCATCAGCCCCGCCGCTGAATGCATGTGGGACGAAGTTTCGCTGGGCGAGATCATGATCCGCCTGGACCCCGGCGACGGGCGCATACGCACGACGCGCGACTTCCGCGTCTGGGAGGGCGGCGGCGAGTACAATGTCGCCCGCGGCCTGCGGAAGTGCTTCGGCCTGCGGACCGCCGTTGTCACCGCGATAGTCGACAATCCCGTCGGGCGCCTGCTCGAGGACCTGATAAACCAGGGCGGGGTCGACAGTTCGCACGTCAGGTGGGTCGGTTTCGACGGGCTCGGCCGGGCCGCACGCAACGGGCTGAACTTCACCGAAAAGGGATTCGGCGTTCGCGGCGCCGTCGGCTGCTCGGATCGCGGACACACCGCCGTCTCGCAGCTCAAGCCGGGCGATATCGACTGGGATGCAATCTTCGCACGCCAGGGCGCCCGCTGGTTCCATTGCGGCGGGATCTTCGCCGCTCTCGGACCGGATACGCCCGAGGTCGCCATCGAGGCGATGCAGGCCGCACGCGCTAACGGGACGATCGTAAGCTACGACCTGAACTACCGCGCGAGTCTTTGGGAGGCCTACGGCGGATCGGCTCGGGCGATAGAAGTCAACCGCAAGATCGCGTCGCTGGTCGACGTGATGATCGGAAACGAAGAGGATTTCACCAAGGCCCTCGGATTCGGCGTCGAGGGGCTGGACGACAACTGCTCGAAGCTCGATCCGGGCAATTTCACAAAGATGATCGCAAACGCGAAAGCCGAGTATCCGAATTTCAAAATCGTGGCCACCACGCTTCGCGGCGTCAGGACAGCCGGGGTCAACGACTGGGGAGCGGTCTGCTGGGCCGGCGGTCAGTTCCATCACGCCGACGTGCGCGAGGACCTCGATATATACGATCGGGTAGGGGGCGGAGATTCATTCGCCTCGGGCCTGATATACGCACTGCTGAGCGGCAAGAGCGCCGCCGAGGCGGTGCAATACGGCGCCGCACACGGCGCATTGGCGATGACGACTCCCGGCGACACGACGATGGCGACGCTGGCGGAAGTCGAAAACCTGATCGCCGGCGGCGGGGCGCGCGTCAAGAGGTAGTTGCATGGATGCATGTTGCCGCGGGGCGCCTTTGCGGTGACATTCGCCGGAAACTCCTGTTTCGCATATGGATAAGCGCGTTTGCGCATCGTCAATAGTCATCCGCATTCTCGGCAATTGCGGCAAGAATATCCCAGCAGCCCGTTGAAGAAGTCGATCCCGCCTGCCAGCGGGTCTTGCCCGTCCTGGCGGCGTCCGAAATCCTCGACGAATCAACGGACTCGCCTGCGGTTTCGTCCTTGCCAGGCCGAACAACTCCTCGCTCTCGGCTACGAAGCACTTCTTCAACGGACTGCTATGGCTTGACGGTAATCCCTTTCGGCGGCATCCCCTTGTCGTCGTTGATCCGCAGCGAGAAACCCCAGGCGCCGTTGATTTCGTGTACGCCGACGATAATCGGCGTCTCGCCTTTGGGGAGGTCGACTGTGACCTTGTCACGACCGAACTGATGGTGATGATGTCCGAGGCGTTCGACGACCCGGCGTCCGCCGACCCACATGACCACACCGTCGTCGGCTCCCAGGGCGAGCGTCACTCGCTGGGGCCGCTGAGTGACGAGGACGCATCGGGCCAGCGCCGCGACGCCGTCGTTTGGCCGCAACATCGCGTCCAGATTAATGTAGCTCGAGGGCGACGTGCGGCGGGTCCACTGGTCGGCCTTGTAGGCGGCGGCGATGATCGGCGGGTCCTTCTTCAGCAGGGTCTGGTCCGGGTCGGGCAGGGGGCCGTGAATTTCGAACGCCCGCAAGTAATGCGGCGCCAGGATGCGGCCTCCGTCCTTCTGGAACTTTTCGACCTCCTTTTTCACCACGCGCCGGTTCAGGATCTGCATGAGCGGTTTGAGCGTCGCGCGGTTGGTGTGTTGGGCGGATGAATCGATTTCAATCTGTTTGAGCCCGGCGGGGCGTTTGGCGAGGAATGCGGCGAAATCGCTCGCCGAGAAGGGCAGGCCGACGTCGAGCAACTGAACGCCGTCGGCGGGCGGTTGCTTTCGGGCGGTGATGACCAGCCGCTTTGCTCCCTTATTCCAACCCAGCGGCTCCCGATAGGGTCCCCGAGGCGTATGCTTGCGATCGAACGGGGCCGGCAGCGGCGCTGCGCCCTGAAAGGAATCCCCGGGAGCGAGGGTCTTGCCGTTGACCGTCAATTGATGCCGGGAACTGTTGGCGACGGTGTAGCGAGCCTGCCTGCCGTCGCGGGTGACGGTCAGCTTCAACCGCCCGGGGCCGAGCGGTATGTTCTCGACAACCAGGCGATCGCATTTCGCCGGTAGAAGAGGACCGATGGTTACGCTCCGGCCCTCTTTGCGACGCGCACCGGTGAGATAGAACAGCAGCGCGTCCAGATTGACGCCGGACTCCCATGGTCGCAGTCGATTCGCGTATCGCCCGTCGCCGTACCCGTAGCTGGGGCGATCGGGCTTGTGCACTTCGACCCACTCTCCGCTTTTCGAGGCCGACCCGATCAGGGCTGCAAACGCCGCGGGCGCCCTGGGATCACGGACCGCGGCGAGGTTGCTGACGAGGTATCCCGGCGCGCACCCGATGAAATGATCCATAAAAGGCGTCATGCGCACCAGCCCGGGCGGTCGCCAGAGCCAGCGGAGCGTACCGTCCAGATTGCTCTTCGCTTTGCGATCGTCGGGCGACAGATAACCGACCCAGAGCGGGCGAAGATTGATCGGCGCAAACGGCGCGCGATGCGGCTGGAAGGTCACTGGCGACAGGGCCGGGGCGTACCGCTTTTCCTCGGGCAGCCAGAAATGCCGCTCGATCGATTTGCGCATCCGGTCGGCCGACTTCTGGAAGAGCGGGCAATCGTCATCTTGTCCCATGATGCGCGCAAGACGCACCATCGCCTCGTGGGCCGCGACATACTCGAACATGCTGTCGGCGCTGTATGCGTCGGGCCGGATCAGTGCGTTGGGATATCCCGAGCGTGTCGGGAAGAGCGAATAGTAGGCTCCTCCCATGTACGTCTCGTCGCCGTTGAACGTCTGGAGAGGGCCGTGCGGACCGTCGATGAGGACCTGGTGGATCGCGTTTCGCCGAACGTAGTGCCAGTGCCGCTTCAGCAGCGTCTTGTCGCCGGTGGCGTCCAACCACCATGCGTGCTGCAAAACGACAAACGACGGCACTTCGCACCGATCCGTTCCCGAGGCGGCCCACTTCTGGGGCGTCAGGTCCGGATCCGACTCGACGGGCAGATCCAACGGGAACTCCCGCGCGGTGAAACCGTGCAGCGCCGACGCCTGGCGGTAATAAGTCAACAGGCGGCGCGCGTTGTCGTACAGTCCCGAATGAAGGAACCCCAGGAGCGGTCCGTTGGAGTCCCGGAGCCACACTCCCTTGAAGTTGACCATGGGACAGACTCCGCCGTGTGCGTCCTGCTGAACCAGGAGCAGGACCTTGAGCCCCTCGACCAGGTCGTCCAACCGTCGGTCGCCGCTGGTGACGTGAACCGTGTCGGCGAGTTTCTCTTTCCACCACGCGAGCGTATCGGCAAGCAGCCGGTCATGGCGACTGACGACGAGTTTCCGGACGGCCGACGCGGCGTCTGTCGATTCGGAAAACAGAAGCGCCAGGCAGAAGGTGCGCGGTTTGCCCGGGGCGACGTCGGGGATCGAGAAGGTGAGTTTCTTGTCATCCTGTTTCAGTTTCCCGCCGATCATGACCGGGCGCAGGCGGGCAAGACGGTTGCGGTGGGGGTATTCAAAGTAGAAACCCCGCCGATCGCTCTTCATCGGTCGCCCGCGAAACTCCAGCGCCAGCGTAACGTCTCGCTTCTTGCCCTTCAGGCGCTCGACGGTGATCCAGCGCACGATGGCGGTCACTCCCGGGGGCGCGGCTGTCACCGTCGTGAGTTTCCAGTGAGTTCCCCGCTCGGCGGTGAGCACTACCGGCGCGCCGCGTACGGTGCGGCAACTCTGGAGCGGCAAATCCGCCGCCTTTTCTCCCTCGTGAAGGGACAGCGCCAGTTCGCCGAATCCGCCGAGAGGATTGTGGTTGCCGTCGGTCTGGTAGCGGGGTCCGGTCATCATAAAAAGCGTGTTCTGGGGAAAGCCGATCCCCAGGTACGCAAAACAGCGCCCGTTGCCGACGGGATAGACGCCGAGGTTTTCGCGGCACTCGGCTGGCCGCGTGGTGTCGATGCGGCGGGTGTCGATCGACTGGGACCACACGCTCGTCTGAACGCCTTTTTTCGGCAGGGCGACAAAGGTCCCCGGCCCGGGCGGGGCGGCGGCAATGACTCGGCTTGTCAGAATCAAGCACATCGCGATCAGACCAGGAAGAGAGCACCGGCATGAATCGGATCGCACGGCAATGTCCTCCCGTCGACAGTGCGCGCCTCGGAGTGTCATCTTTGAAGTGTTCTTCTCGGGCATGATCTGCTCCTGTGTGGTGTTGTTTTCAGATGGGATTTCCCGGACAGCATTGTGCCCGCGACCATTGCGGGGCTCTGACAGTGATTCTATTCCATGCGGTGCGTTGAGCAAGCTGAATCTGGGGTCTGGGCGGCAGGCCCTTCAGGATCGCCCGAACTCCTGCATCGCGTTACTGACTGAGACGCCGATGGAGACCTCGATATCCTGATCGGGGCGGCGTCCAAGACCGCAGGGAAACAGCGGCTGTACTTCGTTCCCAATGTCGTCGACAGAAAGAGATTTTCGGCGGACCAGCCGGTTGTGATTGTCGCTCTCGGCGAGATCAAGCCCCAGCCCCTCGCCGACGCGACCCAGCCGCACGCTTGCTCGAAATAGAGTTTCCTATCAGTCACTTATTGAGGTATTGTAAGTGAGTGCAGGGTCGGACTTCAGTGAAGGGCTCCGAGGCCATTGGCGCACGTACATGCAGGATCAGGCTTTCCGTCAGTGGCGCCCCGTGAATCATGTATCGCTCGGAGCCAAAGGAGATTCTTCATGAAACGCATCGCTGTCTGCCTGTTGATTCCGTTCGTCGCGGCGGTTTCGCCGGTACTGGCGGCCGAAGCCGGGCCGATCGATATTGGCCGCCGGCGTGAACTGTTCGTTGACGGATATCTGATCGAGAAGCTCAGCGGTGCACGCCTCATGTTGCACCGGCCTCGTGACGAGGGCAAGGTGCTCAAGTTCGATAAGCCCTGGGAAGGGCGATTCTGCGGCTACGCAACCGTCATCAAAGACGGCGACAAGTATCGGATGTACTATCGCGGCAAGCCGGCGGCGGGTAAAGACGGTAAGAACGAATCGGTTTGTTACGCCGAGTCGGCCGACGGGGTGAGATGGACCAGGCCGCAGTTTTCCCTGGTCCCATATGGGGAGCATAAGCGGACGAACATCGTCCTGGCCGGCGACGGTGCGATTGCCCACAACTTCAGCCCGTATCTCGACACGCGCCCCGGCGCGCCCAAATCGCGGCGATACAAGGCCGTCGGCGGGACGGCGCATACCGGGCTGATGGCGTTCGTCTCTCCCGACGGGGTCCACTGGAAGAAACTTCAGGACAAGCCCGTGATCCCGAAATCGTACGGCGCCCTCGATTCCCAGAATACCGTATTCTGGTCGCATTCCGAGCGGAAGTACCTCTGTTACCTTCGCACCTGGACCGGCGGCGGGTTCCGCGGCGTGCGCACCATCAGCCGAACGACAAGCGATGACTTTCTCCGCTGGTCCAAGCCGGTGGCGATGAAGTTTCGCCACGCCGGCCGCGCGGCGCCGGTGGAGCACCTGTACACCAACCAGACTCACGCATATTTCCGCGCGCCGCACATCTACGTTTCCACGGCCGCGCGTTTCATGCCCGGCCGGCGCGTGCTCACCGCCTCGCAAGCCAAGGCCCTCGGCGTTCATCCCAGATACTTCGGCGACACGTCGGATGCGGTATTGATGACCTCTCGCGGAGGGGATGTATACGACAGGACTCACCTGAGCAGTTTCATACGTCCGGGCATCGGCGCCGGAAACTGGGTGTCACGCTCGAACTACCCGGCACTGAACGTCGTGCAGACTGGCGCCGGAGAGATGTCGGTCTACACCAATCAGGACTATGCACAGCGGTCTGCGCACATGCGTCGTTACTCACTTCGGATCGACGGCTTCAGCTCGCTTCATGCAGAGTACCGCGGCGGGTCGCTGCTGACCAAACCCATCCGATTCACGGGCAAACGCCTGAGCATCAACTTCGCCACCTCGGCGGCCGGATCGGTGCAAGTCGAGATCCGCCACGCCGCCGGTACGCCGATCTCCGGGTTCAAGCTCGACGACTGCACGCCGCAGATCGGTAATGAGATAGACCGCCTCGTGACCTGGAAATCCGGCCCGGACGTCTCGGCCCTGGCTGGCAAGCCGATACGCCTGCGATTCACACTCAAAGACGCCGACGTCTACAGCTTCGTTTTTACTGACTGACGCTCTTGATTTCGATGATGTCGAATGGATG
>Ga0180430_10001605_pt1 | contig 21692 bp, 28 predicted proteins | sample SS_ome_9_FD_132999 | JGI IMG/M metagenome (GOLD analysis project Ga0180430, IMG submission 132999) | Hypersaline lake sediment archaeal communities from the Salton Sea, California, USA - SS_1_S_2 metaG | ecosystem: Environmental > Aquatic > Non-marine Saline and Alkaline > Hypersaline >... | reverse complement strand
GAATCCGTCTTCGCCACCAGGGCCGTAGCTCGCAGGCTGGTAGCTCGGCTGACTCGGGTTTCGGGCTATACTGCACCCGGCCCACCCAACCCAACCTCCCACCGTCATCCGAGGAGCAAGCTCACGAGCGAACGTCTCGACACCGACCCAGGTCGGGAGCGCGTCTCTTCCAACACGAATTCCAGAGTGCCTCGGTCGCAAGAAAGCCGTTGTCGTCGAGTGCCCAACGAGCACGAGGCGCTTGATCCTTGGATGCCTTCGGATCGCGTCGAGAATCTCCTGGCCATTTGTCACGGGATAGGTCGAAGCACCGATGTCGCGAGCAATCCTCTCAGCCGAAGAGCGAATCTCACCAACGCCGCTCCCAGACGCGCCGTAGAGAACAATGCTGTCACCGTGGTAGAGGATTGCGTATGCAACCGTTCCAAACGCGGCTGCGGCGCCAACAGCACCCGCAACGATGAGCGGATTCTTGCGGACGTAGCGTACAGCACGACCAAGGCGCTTTCGAGAAGACCTGGCCATGTCGTCCGCTCTCGACATCACGCAACCTGACGACGACGCGCGTTGGGCGCCGTACCGAAGACGTTTCCGGCAACATTGAGCGGGTCAGCGGGACGATAACCAGTCCCTGCCGCACGGAAATCCGTTCTCGTCCCGATGTTGTTCGGTAATCGGCCCTGGGCGAATTTCTCGACCAGCATCGTCAGTTGCTGCGGGAACTCGGCCCACGGCTTGGTGCGAAGCGAACGACGGAAAGAGATGCGGCTCGGCGTGCACATGTCAGGGTTGGCCTGACAACGCGAGTCACTCGGGTCGTCCCACCGGGGGTTAATCGGCTGCGAGTAGGCCTGGACGAACTGCGCGAGCGTCGGGTAAAGCTCTCGCTTGCGCCCGACGGTCATGTAGTGGTTTGCGTAAGACCACAAGACAGCGGTGGCACCCTGCTGAACCTGTCTCTCGCTCCAGGCGCTCGGAGTCCGGCTGACCTCACCCCAGATCGAGCGAGCCAGCCACAGCATGTCCTCGCTCGTAATCCTGTAGGGCTCCTCGCCCGGGAACGTGATGACGTGACCGAAGATGTGAGCCCCACCACCACGAAGCGAAATCACCATTCGGATCACGCGGTAAAGCGCGTAGCCCACCAGGGCAACAGCGCCGATGCCTGCAACGGCAAGCAGCGGGCGATCCCGGAAGAAGTCGATCAGGTCGCGGAACTTCTGAGCGAACCCTCCCCGGTTGTACATCAGAGCACGCTCAGACGGGTTGGGGTTCATTCTGCGGCGCAGACCAGAGCGGTTTCTCACCGGAACAAACGCACCGATCCTGTCCTGCAATTCATCGACGGTACTGCTGATCTCACCCACCTGGGAGCGCATGCCTTCGAGGCCCGGGAATGATGGCGGGGGACACGGATCGCATTCGCAATCGTCGTCGAACGTAACCTCCTGCTGATGGTTCGCAGGAGGAAGCTCGTCCCGTGGCCGATCTCGCTGGTCGACGTACACGACGCGCTCTTGGCGCTCCGGAATGTAGACCCTGCGTCGTGCCGGACGGACCTGACGATGAGAAGCCTCTTCCATCGCCTCGGTCGCTTCCTCGAACGACCTGGCAGCACGCTTCATCGCCTTGCGAAGACCGCGAATCTCGTAGCTGAGATCATCGTCGTAGTCGTCGTCACGGCGCTCACGGCGACCACGACGCTCGATGGCTTCCTCGCGCTTCTTCGGCTTCTTCTTTCGCTTCGACTTGTCTTTCGAGACGAAACGGCCCGTCTCCGGGTCCTTGTAGGTATCTGCGATACCAGCGACGAGCCCCTCTTTCAGTGCTCGCTTGTAGGCGCGCTTTTCCGACGGCGTCCACTCTTCTTCCGGGAGGAACCGCTTGGTCTCCGGGTCCTGTGGCGGATACCAGTTCTTCTTGCGCTTGCTTCCCGCCTTTGCCTTCTTGTAGGGGTTGGGCTTGAACTGACCCTCTTTTTGAGCGCGCTTGAAACGACGAAGATCGGCCTTCGTCCACTCGGATTTGGGAAGGAACGTTCCGTCTGGACCTCTGGGACGAACGAATTCAGTCGACTTCTTGCGTGACATTATTTCCTCATCTCATACGCCAAGAGGCAGAAGCAAGGGTGTCAGGGACCGGCCCCATAAGACTCAAGGTTACCCTCCTCTGTTGGTTTTTACACCCTGGTCTCTTGTGTTTTTTATCTGACCCAAGACACCCTTGCTTCTGCCTCCTGATGTAATCGAATCAGTCTTCGTTCGCCTCTTCGTCGTCAGCCTCTTCGACCTCGACTTCGTCGATCTCTTCTTCCGGCTCGTCGATCTCTTCTTCCGGCTCGTCGTCCTCTTCAACCTCTTCGCCGCGCACGATGGCAAAGAGCTTTTCCTGCTCGTTTTCTTCGAGTCTCCCGATCTGAGCCGCAAGGCGCTCTGCGGGACTGAGCGATGGATTCTTCTCGGGCGGGAAAAGCCCGTTCTGAACAATGCCCTTGACCTTGTCGACCAGACCAGGCTTTTCTTCGTCGTCTTCACGAGAGCCACGAGACATCGCCTCGCCCATGACCTTGATCTTTTCGAGTTCGTGCTCGCGCTCTTCCTGCTCTTCGCGGCGCGAGTTCCAGTAGTAGAAGCCTCCGACGCCGACAGCGCCCACGGCAGCGACCGCCCAGATATTGTCGCTGACCGCCGAAAGAAGCCTCTCGACCGGCGTCGCTGTCATCTGCTGGTTGGTTTGCTCGACCTCGATCAGGTACATGAAGCCCGTGACGACGCTCGCACCAACGGACGTGAGAACCAGCGCCAATGGGATCGGAATGAATCCCATCGACGACATCGTCTCCTCGAAACCCTCCGGGATACCCTCTTGCATCTCCTGCTGAGAGGGCTCGTGACCACGCAGAACGGTCAGAAACTGCCGAAGCTGCTCGACGGCCCGTGACTCGGCCTGGGGGTTTCGATTCTGCCTGAGAACCTGTTGAACCTGCTGGGGAGGAACCATCGCCGGACGAAGGCCTGCGGCCCTCTCGTTGTTCTTCCGGCGCAGCGTGTGGAACTTCGCGATCGTCTCGCGCACACGCTTGATCGTCTCTTTCATCTCCCGAACCTGCTCGGGCGATGCAGCGCTCTGCTCGGGGACCACTGGCTGCGTCATACCTGCTGCTCCAGAATCTCCTCGATAACATTCGAGTCGACCAGATAGCCCTCGACGCGCACGCCGATCGTCCTGATCGGCACCGGCGAGACAACGCGGTTGATGTAGTACGCCGTCAGTTCCCTGCCACTCTTTGCGTAGAGCGAAAACGTCGATTCACGAGGCCCAACCCTGTCATTCATGAAAGGGAAGTATGCTCGGTTTTCAGCGGGAAGCCCAGCCTGAACCCTCTGCGACCGGATCTCGACAGGAACCACCTCACCGACCTCGAAGAAGCACTGAACCGCTCCCTCGATCACGCCGGTCGGAATCAGTCCCGTGCCAAAAGCCTCTTTGGCGAAAAACAGAACATTGTCGATGATAAGCGTCCTGTTGTCCGGAATGGTCTGTGTCAGGATGGGGAAGCGCCTGTCGAGCGTGAGATCGTGCTCGACCTCTGACACGTACTCCTGATCAATGACAAGCTCATCCGGGAGATCCGAATAGAAGTCCTTGACCAGTCGAACGCGCTTCGCGTCCTTCTTGTTACCACGGATCGGCTTCGCCTTGAGCATGTCCGGGTCGAGACCGTAGACACGCTCGCGGACATGCGGACTGATCTGACCGCTGCCCTTGTGGTCCTTTGTGACGATCGGGCCGATTGGAATCCCGTGGCGCCTCTTTCGACCACCACCCATGTGCCTACATCTCCAGCGGCTGAAGCACCTTGAAGCCGTCGAACGTGATCTTGACCTGAAGGTCGACCGCACCACTGTCGGTGTCCGGCGCTGTCCCGATGGTCAGCGTCGGAACCGCTCGCAGCGGGTGGATGACGAACGAAATCGTCGTGCCTGCGGCGAAGATCTCGTTGTTCATGAAGTAGCCGTCATCGTCCCCTCGGGCGATGATGTCGCCGGAAATCGGCTTGTCCTGACGGTTTCGCTCGCTACCGCCGTCGTTGTACTCCCACTCGAAGTCGAGCGGAGGCGGCATGTAGCTGGTGAAAGGAGCGGTGCCGCCCGGAACAGCAAGCTGGCCCGCGTCACGAGACCAGTTGAAGAACTCGCTGCGCGAGGTGATCGGAACGAAGCGACCGATCGTATCGGTGTAGTCTGCCGTGTTGCCCTGACCGTCGTCGAGACTCGGAGCGTCGGTGATGACGCACGACGCATAGAGTCTGCGCGCGACAAAGGGGCCGTCGCGGCTGACGTTGACCGTGCCGGTGACGGGAGACTGCGAGCCACCGGGCAGGTTGACGTTGATCTGGAACTTGAACGGAAGCTGCTTTCCGGGCATGTCGTCGATGTGGACTTCCTGCCGCTGAAGCGCCTCGCGAGCCTTGCGCTCGTTGGTAAGCTCGATCGAAAGCCGCTCGTTCTCTGCGGCCAACTCGTCGACCTTGCCGGTGATCTTGCGAAGCTCGACCGCGATGAGCGGGTCGATCATCCGTCGCTTGCCCTGCTGACTCATCTGATTCACCTGTTCTCCCGCCGTGAGCGAGGTAACGGCTTTTTGCAAGCCGTCTCCGACTGACCAGTGTTTCCCTGGTGAGGGGACGATGGGCCAGCCGGGTCAAGATGCATTCGCCGCCCCCCGCCGAAGCGAGGGGCGGCGTCCGCTATATCGAACGCTTGCTCAGGCAACAAAGTCGCCTAAGTGTGCGAAATCCTTACTGGACCTCGCGGGTTCCCAGGCCGTCCAGGAAATACTTGATATCCTTGGCGATGTCGTCCTGAGTGTTGAGGGACTGCACGAGGTCGTGGTCGGCGGTGGTGTTCATCGGGAACACCTCGGCGAGAACCTCGATGCCCTGGCGCGGGGGCACGGCGATCGGGCGCCCGAGGCGCAGGAGATGGTCGTGTCCAGGCTCGCCGTTGTTGATCAGCACGAGGCTGGTGTCGCCGCCGATGTCGCCGTAGATGCCAGCGGCCATGGGGACGTAGTGCGTGCCGCTGACGAACTGCGGCTTGTCACCGATGGAGACCGTCCAGAAAAGCTGCGCCTGGCACTGGAGGTAGAGCCGGTGCACGTAGTACGCAGGGCTTCCGACCAGACCGGCAGTGAGTTCGCCAGCGCGGAAGTGAGTGAGGCAGCGGAGCGCCTTGATCTTGAAGGTCCGGTCGGCGACGAGCTGACCGGCGATCTTCATGTTCGTCCAGGCGCGGTTGCCCAGGTTCGTCCCGGAGAACAGGCGGGTCTGCGTGGTGACCGCCTGGCCGTTCGGGCCGATCTGGTTGGTCGCGGTGACCACACCACGGCACAGGGTGTCGTACAGGGGCTGATGGAGACGCTCGATGACGCCAACGATCGCGGGCATGTTTCTCTCCTGCCGTTTTCTCGGGCCTCTCGACCCAGCGGGTGCCTCCCGCTTTTCTGTCCCGCGCCCTACTCCGATAGGGCGAATCTCCGAAAAGAGTTTTGGTCTTGGGGCAGGCGCTCGGAGAAACGCTTTTCGGGGTGCACTTCCCTAGCCCCAGACCGGTTTGACAAAACTAGAAGATGCCGTCGCCCTCATCACCGACGAAGATTCCGCCCTGCGGACTCTGGGGACCGTGGGTCGGGATCGGCTCGGCAGCACCCGGCACGCGAGCAGCCGCAGCCGGGGGAACGGGACGCCGGTACATCGGCGCGCTGTTGCGAAGAAGCGGGGCCTTCCACGGCTCCTTGGGGATGTCGTGGGGGCGACCACTGGCCTGCGCCACGCGCTGGTCGAACTTCTTCCGAGCCAGAGCCGAGGCCGAACGACCGAGGTTCTGGTAGAAGGCGTCGTCGAGAGGCTTGCCCTGGGCGATCCGCTTGCGGACCAGCGCCTGGACGGCCTCACGGAAACCCGGCATCAGAGGACGGTTGGCCATGCTCTGAGCGATACCGGCGGGGGAGACGGCTCCCATGCCAGCGTAGGCTTCCTCGACCTGAGCACCCATGCCGCTCATCGGCACTTCCAGGTACTCCGACATCGGAACTTCCAGGTACTCGTTCATGCCCGCGTAGGCCTCTTCGACCTGCGCGCCCATGCCCGCATAAGCCTCCTCGACCGAAGCACCCATGCCGCTCATCGGCACTTCCAGGTACTCGCTCATGGGGACTTCCAGGTACTCCGACATCGGAACTTCGAGGTACTCGTTCATTCCGGCGTAGGCTTCCTCGACCTGGGCACCCATGCCGCTCATGGGGACTTCCAGGTACTCGCCGAGGACGCCGTTACGGCCATCGAAGACACCGCTGTCCATGCCCAGACCGCTCATCCGGTCCAGTTCCATTTCGAGTTCTTCTTCGATGCCGCCCATGCCGTCGAGAGCCGCCTCGTAGATGTCGATCTGGCCGAATCCCATCGACGCGGGAACCGCGCCGTTGTCCGGCTCGACGATCGCTTCGGGAGCCGCCGCAGCGCTGCCCGCACCGGGCATCACCCACGCCATCATCGACGGCGGAAGGATGTTGCGACCGACGAGGTTGAGCAGCGTGTTGACGATGGCCGCGACGCCAGCGCCCGTCACCACGTAGGGCTTCCACTTGTTGAGCATCGCGTTGTCGAGATAGCTCGCAACGCCCCAGAAGCCGAGACCGGCAACGAGGTTACCGATGACCGCAGTCCAGTTGCCCGTGTGCTGCGAGATCATGCTGACGTTGGTCAGCGCGCGTCCCGCCGCCACCGCACCACCGATACCGAGAGCGACAGCGCCAGCGGCCATGCCGATCTGCTTGTACTGCTCGGTCGTGGGCAGGTACTCCAGAGCCTCGGGATTGTGAGCCATCGAGCCGTTGCGATAGAGGGCCTTTTCGCGCTTGCTCATGAGACCGAGAGCGCGGGCCTTCTTCTGGCTGATCCACTTGCCACCGTGGTGGTGCGGATACCACTGCTCGCGGCTGTAGCTCTTCCGGCGCTTCGGAACCGTCACGCGCTTGCGGCCACGGCCACGGCTGCGCGTGTACTGCTTGACCCGAACGTTCTTCTTGTACGGGTTGCGACGGACCTTGCCACGGCGCGAGCCACTGGCCTTGACCTTGCGCTTGTACTCGTAGCCCCGACGAATGATCTTCCCGCTGCGGCTGCGCTTCGGCTTGACCTTCACGGTGATCGTCTTCGTCCGCTTGCGGCTCGTGGTCTTCCGCTTCCGCTTGGCTGCGGACTTGCGAGCCTTCTTCGGGTAGCGGCGCAGGTAGGTGCCGCCACCGGGCTTCCGGACACGATACCGACGAGTCCGGCGCTTGGCGGTCGTCTTGCGCTTGGCGGTCGTCTTGCGGCGACGCTTGGTCGGGTAGCGGCGCAGGTAGGTGCCGCCACCGGGCTTCCGCACGCGATACCGACGAGTCCGGCGCTTGGCGGTCGTCTTGCGCTTGGCAGTCGTCTTGCGCTTGGTGGTCTTCTTGGCACCAGCGGCCAAGACCTTGCGCTTGTAGCTGTAGCCCTTCCGGATGATCTTCCCACTGCGGCTGCGCTTCGGCTTGACCTTGATGGTCTTGGTCACGTAGCGCTTGCGGCTCGTGGTCTTCCGCTTCTTGGCTGCGGCCTTGCGGGTCTTCTTCGGGAAGCGGCGCAGGTAGGTGCCGCCACCGGGCTTCCGGACACGATACCGCTTCTGGCCGGGACGACGCTTCCGGCGCGCGGTGGTCTTGCGCTTTTTCGCCACTGGCTTCCTCTTGGCTGTGGTCTTCTTCGCGGCCTTCTTCGGCTGAGTCTGGAGCTTCGCCCCAGCGGGCCGACGGTAGGCCTTGTTGACGGCGGCGGGCCCGATGCCCTTGCGAGTCGATCCGTCAGACTTGAACAGTTTCTGGTCGCGCTCGCTCATCTTCGTGTTGCCGACGTTGCGACCACGAATGACCGGGTGCATCACACCGGGCTTCCAGTACCCCTTGCCCTTCCAGGGCTGAAGGGGACCGAAGACACGCTGAGCGCTCTTCTTGCGCTGAACGCCCTTTTTGACCTGCGCCTGGCTCTTGAGCAGGCGCGAGCGCTTGGCGCCACTGGCCGTGTACTTCTTGCGCTCGGCAGCGGTCATGGGGTCGCCCATGATCCCACGCTTGCCAGTGCCAGGGTGCACATCGGTCTTCCAGCGAACCGTCTTGTTACGGACGATCCGACCGGTGCGGGCCTTCGTCGCGCTCTTGCGCTTCTTTGCCGCAGGGCGCTTGTAGGTGTAGGCCTTCCGCACGACCTTCTTGCCGCGCTTCTTGGCAGGCACCTTGACCGTAACCATACGGCCTTTTCGCTTCGTTGCCACGTTCCCGTTTTTCCTTGGGGTTTTACGGGACTGGAGCCGTTTCCCCTTGGTTTTCCGCGAAGGGTTTTTCTTCGCGGCTCGTTTGCTCGCAGACGACTCGACGACACGCCCCTCGACGGTCTTGCCAGACCGAGAGGGATTGCGACGCGCCTTCACGCGAACGGTTGTTCCAGCCTTGTTTCGAGAAGCACGACGTCGTGTCGTGTTTTCACTGAGGGGCTCTCCCCAGTCGTACCCATGGATCAGGTTGCTCTGTCGCCTGTTGCGACTCGGGTTGACGACAGTGACGCCACGGCGTGCGCCGTTTCTCTTCACTGTGTTCAACCTGTAACCTCTGGCCATGAATATGCCCGTCCCTTCTCTGGGGTGAGTAACGAGTTTTTCGACCCGGCATCGTCCTATGGGGCAGGGACGGGCAGCCGTTGTCGTCGCGAACGGTACAAGATTACGTATGTCGTACAGAAAAAGTCAAGCACAGCAAAGGGCTAAATTGACTTTTTTCGCTCCGAAACGAAGAAAATCTGCGAAACGGGGGCGCTTCAGTCCGCGAGTCGCTCTTTTTCCTTCGTTCCGATGTACAGACCCACCGCGAAGGGCACCAAGCCGCCGACCCCGTAGATCGTGCGACCCGTCACCGACGAAAGCATGGCCACGACAACGTTTGTTCCGATGCCGATCAGGCCTCCGTAGACAGCGCCCTTCTTCGCAAACTGTTTCTTGTAGCCGCTCGGAGCCACCAGCGCCGCTCCTCCCGCCCCCAGAATGAACGGGAAGGCGACAGCGATGGCAACCAACGCCAGGACGCCGACTGCGAGACCGCCGAGGAGAAGCGGCGATGCGATGTCTGAACGACGATCGCCAGGCATTACAACCTGCTCTTCCCGAATGCGCTCACCCACGATCTGTTGCTGCGGAGTCGGGTCCGCACCAAGCCCCATCATGGCTTCGTAGCGTCCTGGGTTGAACTCGTACATGGTTCAGATCCCCGCGCCCATGAGCGCCATGCGAGCGCGCTCTTCCTTCTTTTCCTGCTGCTCGTGCACGATACCGATGACCCCACCGACGCCAGCAGGGACCATGAGCGCGCGAGCCCAGAACAGCGTTCCGTCCATCGGCATGATCGCCTGCGCTGCCAGTGCTGCTGCGACGCCAGCGATTCCGCCCTCGACGAAAGCGTACTTCTTCGGCTTGGGAGAAACAGCCTGGGCGACCATGCCACCGGCGACGAACTGCGCCGCGATCAGGCCAAAGTTCCCCATGCCGGTCTCGGGCTGGCCCATGCCGACTGCTTCCTCGAAGTATCCCAGGTGTTGCATTGATCCTCTCCTACCCTTCAATACCGTGCGACGTGATTCGCAGGTTCTTTCCGTCGATGATGCCCTCGACGCCGCCGCCGTCGAGGTTGATGATGGCCAGGAAAACACGATTCGGCCTGCGCGGATCGACCCAGCCATCGGGCGACGCCACGAGAATGTTCTTTCCTTTGGTGATGCCTTCTGTGATTTCGCCCGTATCGTCCGGACGAATCACGAAACCGATGCACTCACCGATCAGCATCACGTCTTCGGGCCAGTCGAACGGCAGCGCTGCCAACTCACACTCCGGATAGTGATCCGCAGGAGCGTAGAAGGTCACTCCGCGCTTGTCATGGTCGTGGAAGTAGTCGGTCGTCTTGCCGACCTTGTGCCACTTGTCCGACCTGTAGAGCGTTCGCATCGCAGGACCGACCGCGACGATATCCGTCGGCCAGTCGATGTCCTCCAGGTGGATGTTCGGTTCCTTGTTCCGGTGGAACGGAAAGACACCCGTACTCGGCTTGCGCGAGTGAAACCTGTTGAACGTCTTTTTCGCCGCAGCCTCACTCGCAGCGTCGTTCCTGTGCATCGCGCCTGGGTTCGCAACCCGACCGCCATGCGACCGAGCGATCTCTTCCTGAATCACCCTGTATGCGCGCTCGGCTTCCTCGCGCGTGACATGGATGCCCTCGCGAGCTTGCGTGGCGATGATTGTTCGGATCATCAACTCGCGCCGCTCTTCGGGGTCGGCCAGAACCTCATTGATGTCGATGCGCCTGCTCATCGTCTCCCTCAGTCAGAAAACTCCTCGAACATCGTCGGAGCGCGTTCGCCGCCAAACAGGTTCGCCGTCACGTAGAGAAGAGCGGTCGGAACCGCAATCGCCAGCACAACACCCAGCCACGGGTTGATCCTCGTCATCGGCTCTTGCCTTGCGGAGACAACCTCTCCCATGGCCAGAGCACCACCACCAACGAGCTTTGCACTCGAAGGCAGTACGTGACCCGACACGTCCGGGTCCTCTCCGATGACAGAACCGAGGCCCATCGGTGCGGGCGGCGGCGGATTGACTTCGAGCCCGTAGCTCGGACGCTTGCCCTCGGGCACCTGATAGTAGTCGTAAAGACCTTTGTTCCAATTCCAGATCGAGTACATCCCGTGCGTCGCTACGCTTGACCCAGGACTCCCCGACATCGGAGGCGTGCTCGCTGCGCCAACCATCGTCACCGGCTCCTGTAGATGAAATAACCGCCAAGAGCCACCATGACCGGAATCGACGCCCACACGAATGGTGTCAGCGATTCGACGATCATCTGCGTATTGATCTGGCTGACGATAGCCTGCTCTTCAGCACGCTGAGCAGCTTCCCTACGACGTTCGAGCGTTTGACGACGCTGATCTGCTGCCGCGTCTGTCAGACGCCACGCACCATACGCCGTACCGCCACCAAGAACAGCCGTCAGAACCAAGGGCGCAACCCACCATGGATTTCTTTCCATCTCATCGCCTCTTCGATCGAGCGAGCACAACGCCTACCGTGAGAAACGTCACGACAGGAACGGCAAGCATGGCGACAGGAATGAGCAGTGCGTTGAGCGCTTGCTGTTGAGCAGCGCCCGCCGCCTGCATTTGTTGCTGAACGTCGGCCTGGTCATTCCCGGACGACGTGTCGCCCGAACCACCAAAGCCGTAACCACGGGTATAGCCCCAGGTTGCAACACCGATCCCCGTCAGCCCGATCAGAATGGGATAGAGGGCAATCGCGACCGCTGGGTTGTTGCGCTTCATCGCTACCGCCTCTTGACGTACATCCAAGCACCGACCATCAGAAACGACGCAGCGAGCGTCGATCCGATGATCGCTCCCCACGGAAGCGCAACGCCGCCACCGCCACCCGAAGGAATGACCGCTCCGCTGATTCGGTTTGCTTCTACCTGAGAGAAGCCCATACGGTAGAGCGTCGTGCGATCCGGAGCACCGGTCTGCGGAAGGCCATTTCTCGCCTGAAACGAACGAATCGCCTCGATGTACGACGTGGTGTGCTCGCGACCGTCAATCGGGCCGGGGTCGATACCCAACGTGCAGAGCTTTTCCTGAACGTCCCATGTTGCACGAGCTTCATCGCCCACCATCTCGGAGCGAGGAGTGCGAATCATGTCGCAACGCATCGCCCCGGCCTGGTATTCAGGAACAACGCTTCCGCCCGGAGTTGGGCAAAGGTCGAGCGGGTTCGGCCTGTGAGGGGGACAGCAGTACTGCTGACCGGGACGACGAGTGTTTGTCGTCGTACACGCCGATCGAGTCCGAAGCTGGACACAGCCACTCTCTGCCGCGCACGCACGATCGCTGTCGGTGTTCTCAAAGCACCTTTTCGTTCCGTAGCCAGGAATCTCCTCACAGGACGGCGAGTCCTGAAGCTCGCTCCACCCCATGCCCATCATGTGCTCATAGGACATCGTATGCCTCTTCGAGCATCGGCTCTTCGTCCTGGCGCTCGCGCCAGTAGCGATAGCCAAGCACCGCAGCAGCCGTCACTGACAGAACCGCGACCCACACACCAGGATTGGTGATCACCTTGTTGAAGCCAAAGCTCGTTCCAGTCCCTCGATCGGGCTCGACCGGGTCCTTGTCCTCTTCCTGAACAGGAACTGGGACTTCTGGGTCCTCGACATCAGGAGGAATAGGATCTGTGATCGTTTCCTGATGAATCTGCTGACCCTGGGTGCTCGTTCCCTCACTGCGAGGAAGACCTTCTGGGCAGCACCAGCACTGACCGTTTCCAGAATCTTCACGAGCAGCACCATCTGCTGTCGTGCATGTCCTGTACGTGTCCGAGGTTGCGCCCACCATGCGAATGCAGCCTGACTGATTCGCAAGCTCCTGGTCCCCTGGAGTATTTGTGAAACAGATCGCACGAGTATTTGTCTCAGGAATTCCAGGCGCCATCTGACCGAACATCGAACACCGACAGTGAGCCAATGGGTTCCAGAAACCACTCGGCTCGCTCCACCCCATTCCCATCATGTATTCGTACATCAGAGAATTCCCTTGCGTTCGAGGTATACGTAGCCGAGAAATGCGCCTGCGGCAGCGATCGAAACACCAAGCACAGGGGCCCATGGGAAAGATGCCTGTCCAGACCCCGTCTCAGGAGAAGGCTTCGTATCATCAGTGGACGGCGCAGGCTCTGGAACTGCCGACGGGGGCGTTGGCTCAGGAGACTCTCCTGGAGTTTCTTGCACCGGACGGCCAGGCTGCGTCGGCTGGTCTTCAATCAGAAGCCTGGGACAGCACCACTCGCCTCCGCTAGCACCTGTCCCCTCGTCGTTACAAGGCCAGCCGAGCCGAACGCAGTCGTAGTCGCGAGCAATGGCCCTTTGCTCAGGAGTATCGGTGAAGCACACACGAATATCATCGCCGCTTCCACCCCGATCAATACACGGCAGGTACTCTGTTTCAGGCTCATCGGACCAGTAGTTCCGCAACCAATCAGCCGGTGCAACACCAGGCCTTGGCGGAACTGCCGAATACCCCATCCCGGTCATGTACTCGTACATGGCCTACTCCTCGTCGAAGGCCGATGTCAGTCGCGGCATGTCGAACCGTCGTGCCTGGAATTCCTTGTAGCCGAAGAACGCCACCGCAGCGAGACCGACCGCGCCGGTCCAGAACCACCACTGGCGAACCGACTGCTGAAACCAGCGCGCAACGCCTGGAGCAGCCGGTGGCGCTGGAGGAGACTCACCGGGCTGAAGAGGCGGCGATCCCGGAGGACGCGGCCAACCAGGAGGACAGCACCAGACGTTGCCCGGGTTGTTCGAGGTGGTCGAGCAAGGCGTATTGTTCGCCACGCAGCCCTGGGCGGCAGCGAAGTCCTGCTCGGGCGGGCTACCGTCGACCGTCGTGGTGCGAAAGCACCTTTGCTCGTATCCGGGGTAGTCCGGGCACGTCGGGTTGCCTGGAAGGTTCGTCCAGCCAAGGCCGCTGGTCGCCATCTCGTACATACTCATGTCACTTGTCCCTGGTCATGTAGGACCCGAGCCCCACGATAAAAACGAACGCAACCCCGGCAGACGCCCAGGGGAGCCAGCCGGGAACACCGCTGCCGCTTTCCGTCTCACGACGAGGAAAAACAGATGCGTGAGAAACCGGAGAAGAGGGGCGTTGCCCAGGAGAAGGAGCCTGCGCTGGCGCAGGCGTATACGAGGGAACATACGAAGGCGCCTGGGCGTAAGCCGATTGCGTCCCACCATGCGACGAAGGTGCCGCTGGACCCGCAGGCGTGTCTTCTTTCCACTCGGCATCCGGCATGATTCTTCCGCCACCAGGAAGAAGTCGCGCCAACCCCTGCGAGATCCTCTGCACCACGCTGGAATCAGCAGGGCGGCTCATGCGCTGAGCGACAAAGGGGAATTGCCGAACAACAGACTCCCAGCCGATACTCCTCGTAAGACAGTGGACACCCGACTCCGTCTCTTCACCCCAGTCACCATCAGCGCCAAAACGGGGGAGCGAGCAGCCCGCAGCAAGAATTGCACGCTGAAGCGCCTGGACTTGCGGATCGACACGGCGAGCGGGCCGGGGTCTCGGTTGCGCCTGAGTTGGCGCAGCCGGTGTCGGAGCCACTGAACCAGGCGAGGGTGCCTCGATGTCGAAGTACCCACACGTTCTCGACGCCTGACGAAACTGCTCCGGGGACAGGTTGCGGCAGATATCCTCGACCTGCTCGAACTGCCCCTCATCAACAATCATCTCGTACAAACGGTCGTCGAGGCTGATCTCTTCGTCATCCGTACCCAGTGGGCGTGTGGTGAACTCGTACATCATCGACTCCTAGCCGATAAACGGCGTCAGCGCGTATGCGTGCCCGATGCCCTCGGCGTACGAGAACAGCGGCCCGATCCCGGGCCACGGCGGAAGCATGTTTTGAACGATCGGCCTTCCGCGCATCTTCTGCACGACAGCGAAAAGAGCGATGGCACCAGCGACCACGAGAGCACCTCGAACAAGATTCGTGTTCGAGGGACCGCTGTTACCCATTCCGTTCGGAGCGGGTGGAATCGGCGCGGCAATCTCAGGACGCGGGTAGCCAGTCTGAAGCGTCCACATCACCGGGCTCAGCCGAGAAAGGTGCTTCTGCTTGAGCGGCCTCACCTCGTCACTGCCCATGCCGTACATCGACGTTCGCATCGGCAGATAGTACGGGTATTCCGGCTGAACGACGTACATGTCAGTACCTTTCGCCGAGCAGGGCAAGCTCGCGGCTCGTCAGTTCCTCTTCGTCCTCTTCACCGGCCTGGTAGAGATAGACACCGAGCAGCGCGACGAGGCCGACACCACCAGCGAGACCGAGCCAGCCCCACCAGGGGAGTGCGCCGAAGATGCTCGCCTCTTCGCGACGACCGCCCTCTCCCTCTCCCTCGCCCTCGCCTTCGCGGCGTGCAGGTGGGCGAGGAACGGGAGGTCGCTGCGGCTGCTGAGCACCGGGAGCGCCGTTCGTCACCTGAGGCGAGGGCTGCGGCACGTAAACGCCGTCTTCCACCTTGTCCTCGGGAGCGCCGGGAATGGCAGCTTCGATCCACTCCTGCCAGGTACTCTTCTCCTCCGGAATCTCCATTTCTTCGCCCGGGGTGTACTCGGGCGCGATCCGGCTTTCTGTCGGAGGAAGAGACGCCTGCCCACGCCGAGGACGGCCCGGGGCGCAGCAGTAGAACCGGCCAGCGTACCCGCCGTCGGTGATGCAGTTTTGCGATCCTCGGAACCCGACCTGGACGCAGCCCTCCCGGCCCATGAACGAAAACTCGTTCGGTCGCGCACAGACGGTTCGACCGCCCTCGATTCGCGTACCACCTGCGCTTGTCTGGCCCGAGCAGCCCTGGTTCGAGAAATGGTCACCGTCTGCCGACAGTCGAAATCCACCGGTCCAACCGAGACCGCCCCGATGCCTGTTGAATTCGTACATCTTATTCTCCTAGTAACCGAGACGATCTCGACCGATCTCCTCGAACATCTCCTCGTCCTCTTCGCCGCTCTTGTAGATCGCGACGCCGATAAGGGCGAGAAGACCAACGCCACCGGCGATGCCTAGCCAGCCCCACCAAGGGAGCGCGCCGAAGATGCTTGCCTCTTCGCGACGACCAGAAGGCCCTTCCTCGCGACGACCCGAAGGCCCTCCCTCACCACCGCCAGCCGTAGGTTGTCCAGTCGGTGGCCTCACGGCACCCGTCATCAGCGCCTGTGCAAATGGGAACCGAGCGTCAAAGATGGCTGCGCCAATGCGCCGCCTGAGACAGTCGGCTCCGCGAGCCGTGGCCGGTCCCCACACGCCATCGACCGTTCCCGCGTTGCAGTTACTCGCGTTGGCTTCCTGCTGAAGGGCCATGATGGCGTTACGGTTCCGGTTCTCGAACACGACCGTGCTGTCGACACCAGGCTTGGAGCCGGGACCAGACGGCGTCGGCGTCGGCGTCGGCGTTCCAGTACCACTGACCATTCCGGTGTCGACCATGTTCTGGACGACGTTCTGAGCTTGCGCGTCGTACCACGTCCGCGTATTGCGGTGCGTCGTCTCTGCGTCAGCCAGAATGCTTTCAAGGCCCCACCACTCGGACGGCCTGGGAACCGGCACACCGTTGAGCAGAGCCCTGGCCTGATTGATCGCCTGCTGAAGACTCGACCTTCTACTGAGAAAGTCCGGTTCGTCAGAGGTCCGCATCGCGTGCATGCGCGCCCGAAGAATACTCGTCATCTCTGCGGCGCCGCCAGCCGGGGCGTCCGTGCCCATTCCGTAATAGCCGTACATGTTCACCGTCCCCTCTTAAGAAGGTAGTAAGAGAGACCCAGGGCCACCACGGAGCCCAGGCCGAACCAGAACAAGTTGTTTGTCGTGAACGGCCCCGTGACGGTCGTTCGCGGCGGTTGCGTCCGTGGAGCCGTCATGTCCACCATGCGGCTCTGTGACTGAACGTCGATAGCACCCTGCTGAACCTGCTGCGCGGTCTGGATCGCCTCGTTGACCAGCATCTGCCGGTACGCTGCGATTTGCTCTGCCGTCTGCTGTGGGCCGAAATTCATTTTCAGCGCCTCATCAGTGCCATGATCGCAACCGCCGAGGCAATCAGCGACGCTGCGATCGTGACCTTCATCAGGGTGCGAGCCGTCTGAAGCTCTTGTTGAGTCTCTTCGAGTTGCTGCGAGTAGTGCTCGGGCCTTCCGGCAAGCCAGGTCATGTACGACGAGATGTCGAACCCCTGCTCGCCGCCCACGTCGTCACCCAGCGAACTCGTGACCGCGTACTGGCGCTCGCCCATGTGCCGGGGGTAGACCCACATGCGACGACCCGTGATCGGGTTGAGCATCAGGTAATAGTCCCCCGGCTTGACGTGGGGACGAACGAAGTACATCGGGACTGTGACTGGCTTTTCCGCTAGAAGCGCCATTGTCATCGGTCGTACCTGTCCTTGAGCGCCATCGCGAGAGCGGCAATGCCGAATCCAACTGCCGCCGCCGCACCGAGCCGCATCAGCGCGCCTGTACCCTCACCGGGCTCGATCATTCCCATGCTGGGACCAACCAGCACGATGCCGCGAGCGGACGACCCCGGGTAGAGCGGAACACCTGGGCGCCTCAAGAGCGTCCACTTCATGTCGGGCTGCTCGACCTCATAGTCGAACCGGGCATCGTCGTTGTAGAAGATGCCGTTGGCAGTCTTGTCGGTGCGCTGCTCACCGCTGAAGATGCCGCTGCCGACCACGCGAGGGAGATGCCCGTTGGGCTGCGCGCCGTTGATGACGTTGAGGCCGCGAAAGCCCATTCGCCTGTTGTATTTCTGCTCGAAAGAAGGTCCGTTGACTACCATCTTGGGCATCAGTCGTCTCCTCGGGTGCTGCGAACGATCAGAACAATGATCAGGCCCAGAACGCCGACGCCGAGAACGCCACCGACAATCCACGGAGCGAGGCTGGCAAGCGAAGAGCCCTCGCCGGTATTCACAGTCGGCGCTTCCTGGCGCTGGAGACCTGGGGGCCTGTACTGCGTTTCGGCTCCAGCACCAGCTTCCCCTTGAACCTCGCGAGCGACGTTCTGAGCTTCTCGGCCAGCGCTCAGCCCAACCTTCTGGGCGATCGTGTCGAACATCGAACTGGGGTCCGACGGCCACCACGTTCGCTTTCCTACCCCTGCACCAGCCTCTCCGGTCACATCGACACCAGCGCCGACAACCGCCGGACCCGAAGCTCCCGCGCTCGACGTTGCTGTCGGCGAAGAACCGCCCGGTTCGAGTTCCGGCGGAAGTGGCCTCAGGTCAAGATCTGGGAGCGCCGGTGTTCCAGTTCTTCCAGAAGAGCCGCTCGACGCAGCCGCGCCACCAGACGGCGGCTGCTGTCCCTCACGGTCGAGGCAGGAGTAAAAAAGCTCCCGGGACGCCGAATTGAGTATTTCACCAGAAGAAATGTAGGCCCGAAAGTGAGTCAGCGCCTGAGCACATCGTCCTGCACGAGCCGCAGAAGCTGCCATGGACTGCAAAGCCGCTGGTGCCGGTGAAAGCCTGTTCGCATTGGCGAACTGATCGTATGCTCTCGAATACTGACCGGCCTCGAAAAGCCGCTGACCCTCGGCATACGCGCGCTGCGCGTCTTCGCGAGCAGTCCCCATTCCCAGAAGCTCGTAATTCATTTTCAGTCCTTTTTCCTGAGCACGAGCCACGCGACGAAAGTCAAAAGCCCGATGATCGTCGAGCCAATGGTGATGTGCGACTGGTAGCGCTCGACCCAGCTTCTCTCGTCCTGCTGGTACGCCTGCTCGCTGTCGCCAGGAACTTCCTCGAACGGAGCCTGCTCCTCGTCGATCGCTGCGGTCTCTCGCTCAGCAACAGCCGCCGCATACTGGGCAAATCCGCCTGCCGAAGGTGCTCCGGAATCTGTCTTCCCAGGCATCGGAGCAGGGGCTTGCGCTTGCTCACGCTGAGGGAAACCAGAAACGTTTTTCACAAAGTCGACGGCCTGCTCGATGGTCCCACCGTCACGACTCCGAGATGCAGCCTCTGACTGCTCGCCGTTTCCGAGGCCTGGCCCATAGTAGGACATCGTTCACTCACCCCTGCGCGCGAGAAGCCATGCGCCAAGAACGGTCACTCCGATAAAAACGCCGCCGCCAACGATCCACCAGACAGTCGAGCTTTCACCGCGACCGTACCGCCCGCCGATTCTGGCAGAAATATCGTGTTGCGTCTCACGCAAACGGCTTTCTGCCATCCTCCCACGAATCGCCTGCTCCTCGACGTTGAGTTCCTGAGTGGCCGTTTCGAGCGCAGCACGCCTGGCCGCTTCTTGCTCGCGCCGCATTTCTTCATCGGCACGGTCATAGCGCATGCCCTGAAGCCATGCGTCGATGCTCCAGGCGCGCTCCAACGAAGCGACCCGGCGGTTATGAGCGCTCTCGGCGCTCGCACCCGCCGCGTTGGAATAGGCATTGACGACGCCCGTGGCCATGCCGGTAACGCCAGAGGCAATGCCTCCAGCACGAGACCCGCTCGACGAACCAGACTGGCTCCCGCCAGACTGACCGCCCTCGGTTCCAAGGCCGGTGCGTTCGTAGCTCAACGCCTACTCCTCGTCGCCCTTGCGGATCATGAAGTACCAGACCAACCCGCCGACGCCGCCCAGGCCCACGACCGCCAGTCCGATCCACACCCAGGGGCTCGTTCCGGTCGCAACAGGCTCCCGACGCATCATGCGGTCACGAGCTTCCGCCGCTCGCTCTTCTTCTTCGCGCCGAAGATCCTGAAGAGCGATTTCACGGCTACTGAGCCGCTGCATCTCGCGCTCGTGCTCCAGGAGGCTTTCCTGATACGCGATCTCACGCGCGTCAGCCTCTGCCTGGGCCTCCGTGCGAAGCCGCTCTGTCTCCAGCGCGTGCTCCATCCGACCCTCTCGGGTCTCGCGGACCTCTCGTGCGATTCCGACGCCCAGGTTGGAAAGTCCCTGTGTCAGACCACCGATCCAACTCAGGTCGCGCTGCTCCTCTTGCTGCTGAGCCTGCTGATGCGCGCCCTCGTGACCACCGTTGGTGCCAAGGCCCAACGATCCGCCGATGCCCTCGCTCATGTACCCGCTCGGTCCCCGGCTCGGGCCGTAGGTCACGTACATTCCGGGCTGAATCCGGTGCGCGGTGTGACCGCCGACATCCTGAGGCTCGGAGTTCATGACGTTGTAGACCGCCTCGTCGTTCATCGCGAGTTGCCCACCAACAGCCGTCTGGTAGTAGAAAAGCTGTTTGTCGTCGTATTCGTCCGACGCCATCTGCGAGACCGGAGCCGAAGCGCCATGGGTCGCACCGACACGCCGAACCGGACGCCTCGGCGCCCTGACCTTCGACGCGGGCTCGTCGACCTCGACCGTGCCGACGTACTCGACACCGCCGTCAGCGCCCGCCTGGTCGTCCAGAACATCCCAATCGCTCATCTTTTTCCTCCGACCTCAGCCTTTTGACTCGTAAATTCGGTACTGTTTCACGCGCTGGTGCATTCGTGCTGTCCTCTGACCCGCCACAGGATCGACCGTCACCCAGCTTCCACCCGGCCCCGGCTTCTTCGCCTGGGCGAAGACATGCGTAAAGGGACCGGGCAGACGCGGGTGAGGCGAACTGATCAGCCGGAATTCCGGGTCATCGAACAGTCTCGGGTTCACAGGTCCGTTGCCTCTCGGCCTGAAACCCACGGTCACGATCCTGGTCTCGCCCCCGATTGCGCCGATTGCCGCCCGCAAAAAGACGGAATATTCGTCGCAGTCGATCAGAGAGGAGCCGTATTTCTCGATCTCCTCCAAAATCCTTTCGGGGTCTTTGACCTGTTCCACCCGAAGCGGATCGCGGGTGTACCGGAACTGAGGTCCGCACGTCCAGTAATAGACGGCGAGAACCTCCGACCAGTAATCACGAGGCCGAACGTACCTGATAATGTGCTCGACCGACTCGCGAAGCCGGAAGGACTTTTGACCCCTGAACCCGTCGGCAAGGCGAAACATCTCCTTGACCGTCTGAGGAGTCCCCAGGTACTTGACGCTCGAAACCTGTTGATTACTGGCCACCGGCACACTCCACCATTCGCCTGTCGTACGCCGGGGCCAGGAGACGTGAAAAGACAGGTGTGTCGTATAGGATTACAACACAAAGAAATAGAAAGTCAAGCTGAGCGAATCGCGCTCGTTATTTGACGATTACTATCCCAGAAGCTGGGAGAGGGAGGCCTGGAGAGCCTGGAGGTACTGCCGACCTTGGTAGGTGATGAGAAGGCTTTCCGGCATGATCTGCTGGATATCGGTCACCAATTGCTGAATCGGTGTGTGCGCGAAGGGCCGAACCTGTTCCGGCGGCGCCATCTTCGTGATCGTCTGAGCGAGCGTCTCGGGCGGAACCTGATTTCGCATCGACTCTTCCAGACCACTGACCATGGCTTTCAGTTGCTCCGCGACCTCGGGCGGCATCCGTGCAGGCTGCGTCTGCTGAGGCTGCTCTTCCGGCTGAGACTCGGGCTCGACGACCGGACCCTTCGCGTCGTGCTGGATTCCGCCGAAGCCCTGGCTGTTCTGCACAGGAGGAACATCTGCGCGAATCACGCCGTCGGGTCCGACCTGACTGCGAAGCTGCTCGGTCTCCGGAGCCGGTCCAGCCTCTTCGACCTCGTCGTCATCGACGAACCGGCCAGCCATCGTACCGTCGCCCTCGTATTCCGGCTGCGGGGTGTAACCATGAGCAGGCGGCGGTGGAGCCTGCGGCGCGACTGGTCCGGTTGCGTAGGGTGAGTACGGTGCCTGCTGCGGAGGACCATAGGAAGCTTGCGGGGGACCGTATGACGGCTGGGGAGCCTGCTGGTACGGCCCCGGCATCCCCATCATCGCACCACCGGCCATCGTCTGGAGGATCTGGAAAGCACCTTCACCCATGGGGCTTTCGGCAAACTGCATCAGCTTGCCCCACCACGTCTTCGGCTCCTCCTGCTTGGGCTCGACGTCGATCTCGGCACCGGCGGCTACGAGACCCCCTGCGG
>Ga0180430_10001604_pt1 | contig 21699 bp, 20 predicted proteins | sample SS_ome_9_FD_132999 | JGI IMG/M metagenome (GOLD analysis project Ga0180430, IMG submission 132999) | Hypersaline lake sediment archaeal communities from the Salton Sea, California, USA - SS_1_S_2 metaG | ecosystem: Environmental > Aquatic > Non-marine Saline and Alkaline > Hypersaline >... | reverse complement strand
TTGGGATTGATTTAATTAATAATTATGGTGAAATAATTGTACAATGTTTATCTGTTTTTGTCAAATTGACTAGTTTCAACGTTTCATAGTAATGTCTCACATATATTTATGCCTGTCAAATATCCAGTCATTAAACGTAACGATTCCTCTTATAGGATTGATTGAAAAAACTCTTGACTAGCATGTTTTCGTTTGCTATAGTGGCATCACGTTTAAAAAACGTGATTTGTTGATGAATTTTAAAAATTGAACGGGAAACGAAGTATCTATAGTATTAACGTCCCTAGGAAACTCTGAATGACAGAGATGGGATTAATATTTAGGTTCCTGGCTGGGTGAGAATAAAGTAATCCAACAGGACGTTTTCTGTTCATCCATTAAATTGTTTGTTTCGGCCGGCATGGCGGTTGAGACTTCCACTGAGGCGATGGGTTACGAAGAGTATCCCACCAAAATACTCATAATTGGGTGTCGTGGCCTCAGGACACATAACCTTTACAGTAAACCATGCTCCCGGCTAAGGTCGGGTCTCTATACCAGAATCCTCGCCCGGTCAGGTAAATCGTTTCAGACTTTGATTTACTTGTCCAATCAGTAAATCAAAAGCCCAAAAGGGGTGCTCTCCGGCGAGGTAGAGCGTTTGAATTCGAATAGCCACAAAAACCAAAAAACATAGGCCCGCCTTTTATATAGGCGGGTTTTTCAATGGTAAATACTATTGACGTATGCGTTATTTTTTATTATTGTTAGTTTATTAAAAATTTGAAGGGGGGTGTATTAAAATCGAAACGAATCCTAATTTTGACTATACCGACGTAGCTGGACTGCCAATTTCTAAACTGCTGGAAGAGTGTAAAAAGTTGCCGCCTGAAAATGTTCACATCAATTCATACACATCTGAACAGATGGAATTGATGGGAAAGTGTGTAGCGCTTTTTCTGAAGGCAACGAAGTATTTGTCGATGGAAGGATACGGCGCTAAATCACAAATATGCCTTGTGCATAAAATTAAAAACAACAATCTTGTGACCATGGTTGGATATGCATCGATACGCTCAACCTTAATGGAAAAGTATCGATTTTCTGAAAAGGAAGTAGATATGTTAAGGAAATTGGTTTACTGTACTATAAAATAAATATGAAACCCGCCGGTTATGGCGGGTTAAATATTGAGTAAAAAGTATTGACTGATTTTATGTTTTATAGTATTATTAGTTTATTAAAAATTTGAAGGGGGAAAAAGAATGGCAACAAGAGTGAATGTTTTCTATGAAAAAGAAAAGAAGGGAACGGACCTGTTAATGAGGCGGGATGTATACGGAAAAAGCTTCTTGTTTAGCAGTGAAAATAACCTTTCAGTCAAAGGAAAATTTGCTTCCGTGAGTTATGCCCAAGACTTAAAAAGGATTATTTTAGGAGTACAGCCTCATTGCTGGCTGGACGAGAACACGCAACTTGTCGGGTTGATTGTTGACCTTGATCTGAAAGACAATGAAGGGACAGAAGATGAGCTTAAACTTGTAAAATACGTAGTTTTAAGAAAAGAAGCTGTCAAAGAAAGACGGATTGGTCCAAAAATTGCCACTAAAAAACCCAAAATGAAATCTTTAGGAATTTTGTACATTGATCATGATGAATGGTAAACCAAAATATTAAATACAAAAAAGAACCCGCCTCTTCGGCGGGTTTTTGCATGTCCAAAATTTGATAAAAATTAGAATTGCACCTCAATTTCCACTAAATCATCTTTTGATCCATCTTTGGCGGAATATTGAAAAACCTGGAGAGTGCCGGATCGGGAGGTGGTAATAAATGAAATGTCGGCAGTAAAATCACCAAATTCACCGATGTCAGGCGCATCACTAGTAGTGAATCCTTCAATGATAACTTCGCCGTCATCGTCGAGCAGGACATAGTTGACGGTGTTTTCAAAGGTGCGGGCGCGGCCGACGATAGTGAAGGGTGAGCTAATGGTGTCCCCGGCCTGCGGATCATAGACCTCGATGTTGGCCTCAACTATGTCGGCAGTATTGGGTGACTGGAGGGCGGAAAACGAGTCGACGACTGATTGATAGGTGTTGAGATAATTTTTATTATTGGTACGAATGTGGACGATGCTGGCGTCGGGCATGACAAAGTAGGTGTCGATGGAAAATGTACCGGGAGCGAATTTATGCACCGCCCCTTCGGCGATGACGCCTTCGATTTGAGTGCCGACGATCTCGCCGTTATGCAGCGAGGTGACTTCGGCGCCGGACAATACATTGAGGCTTTCATCGATTAAATCGCTTAATTTACCTTGCCGCAATTTACTAATGTATATGACATTTGGTTCGGTTTGCTCATCTGAGATTGCCTCAGCCGCTAGTTGGACATAGTCGAAATTATCATCTGATTTTACGTACCAGTCGGCCGGATATTCAATCGACCAATCCTGGTTGTTGGCGGTAAACTGCTTGGTGGCATCGCTGACTTGGGTGACATTGTTGGTTGGCTCAGCCTGCTGTTGTTCGATAACTTTTTTCTGGGTGTTGAATATATATAGAACGCTGCCGACGATGCCGACGAAGACGAGCAGAACGCCGAATACGGTTAAAAATTGGAGTCCGGTTTTGTCTTTCATGGATTTTTAGTTAATACTTACTTAATTTTTGCTTAAGACGCTATTAATAACGTATTTTTTATTATTATAACAGAGTTGATAATGTAAAATTCAAAAAGCAAAAAGCAAAGCATGTCCCGGACCCCGATCCGGGGTCACAACCAATAAATGAATTAATGTTTTTCATATGGACAAGAAGGACACAAAAGATTTAAAAGCAAGAAGTTACATATTCTCCGTTAAAATTATCAGACTCCTTAAAAGTTTTCCCAAAAACGAATTATGTTATATAGTTTCTGATCAACTATTAAGATCAGCAACATCGATTGGGGCCAATATATTTGAGGCCAAATCTTCTAGTTCCAAACGTGATTTTATTAAATTTTTCACTATTGCATTAAAGTCTGCTAATTAGACAAAATATTGGCTCGGCATATTTAAATGCACCACAAAATTGTTCCAAGATGATATAACCTCTTTATTAGTAGAGTGCAAGGAAATGGCAAAAATGTTAGCAGATAGTTTAATTACAGCCAAGAAGAAGAGACGTTGAGGGGTTTTGGGATTGTGACCCCGGATCGGGGTCCGGGACATGCTTTGCTTTTTGCTTTTTGAATTTTGATTTATCAAGTATTGCTTTTTAACAACCATTTAGTTACCATTAAATAGTAATTTCCCCTTGTATTTAATTGAATTATTATTTAATTTTATCTTCCTATCGTCATATCGACGGTGGGTAAATCCACAAGATAAGGAGTTTTGACTATGTATAAATATGAATTTGGGCACATCATTGAATGTGAAAGCAAAAAAGATGAAGAAATTCAGCAAGTCATTGGTGAAGTCCGCCAGATGATTTCGGACCTAAAGGGTCGGATTGTTAAGGAGGATGTTTGGGGTAAACGGGAATTGACTTACCCGATCAAGAAACAGAATAACGGCTTTTATATGTTTACCACCATGATGATGGAGCCGTTTGCGGTGGTCGAATTCGAAAAGAAATTGAAACTACTCGATGGTTCATTGCGTTATATTCTGATTAATTTGGATAAAGAGCCGGGATATGCCAAACAAGTGGCGGCTGATGAGGGAGACGATGAGAAGATTAAAACCAGAATTCCGGCGAAGGAAGAGGACGAAGAAGAAGAGAAAGAAGATACGAAGAAAGCGGTTAGTGAGGCCAAACCGGAAGTAAAGCCAGTTAAAGAGGAGGTAATTAAGGAGGAGCCGGAAGAAAAAGTGGCGGAGGCTGAGGAAACCAAAACAGAAGAGCTAAAACCGGAACCGATAGAAGAGGACAAAAAAGAAGACAAGCCAGCCGAAGAAGTTAAGGAAGAGAAGCCGAAAGAAGACGATAAGGAATATGACGAATTGTTAGATGAAAAACTAAGTGAGATATTGTAACTTGGCTAAACGGTTTTAGGGTTGTGATCCCGGATTGGGGTCCGGGATAAGCTTTGATTTTTGATTTTTTAATTTTATTGGAGGTGAACATGTTAGGACTAAATAAAGTTTTCGTAATGGGGAATTTGACGCGTGATCCCGAGTTGCGTTATACCCCCAACGGACAGGGAGTGGCCAATTTCGGAGTGGCGACCAATCGTCGCTGGACCACGCCGGAGGGAGAAAAGCGGGATGAAGTGGAATTTCATAATATTGTGGTATGGGGTCGTCAGGCAGAAGTGATTAATCAGTATTTAAAAAAGGGTAATCCGATTTTTATTGAAGGTCGGCTAAAAACCCAGAACTGGGAAGGACAGGATGGAGTACGCCGCAATCGGACCGAAGTGGTGGTCGAAAGCTTCCAGTTCATCGGATCGGGAGGCGGTAACCGCAATCAGGATCAATCCTCCGACGATCAAGGCTACTCTCAGCAGTCAGGACAGGACAGGCCCTTTAGTAATAATCAAAACAGCATGCCATCGGCACCGGCGGATACAGCTAGCCAGGTTCCAAACGCCCCATCAACTGATGCTAAGCAAAATGATTCTAGTGACACGACTGCACCTAAGCTGGATGAAGACATTAATATTGAAGATATCCCATTTTAATCAAATAAGAACTAAACAATGAAGAACGGTAAAAGCAATCAGAAAAATAAGCGTAAAGTCTGTTTCTTTAGCAGTAATAACGTTTATTATATCGACTATAAAGATGTTGATATGCTGAAGAAGTTTACGTCGTATTACGGTAAAATTGAACCCGCCAGCCGAACCGGCACTAAACGCAAGTTTCAAAACCGTCTGGCCCGGGCCGTCAAACGTGCCCGATATATGGCTTTGCTGCCCTACTACACGCAGTAGACCTCCAGCATATTTTCCATGGATAATGTCGCGAAGCGACTTCTTGGAAGTTATTTGATGTATTATGGGGTTGTGATCCCGGATCGGGGTCCGGGGCAAGTTTTATTTTTTGAATTTTGATTTTTTAATTATTTATTATGTTAGGCATAACTGATCTAAAAACCGGAGTAAAGTTTATCTACAATGGCGAACCGCACGAGGTGATGAGCTATCAGCATAGCAAAACTGCCCGGGCGGGAGCGGTGATGCGAACCAAATTGAAAAACATGATTACCGGCTCAGTGATTGATAAAACTTTTCGCGGCAATGAAAAATTTGCCGAAGCAAATGTTACCCGAGAGAAGGGTCAATTTCTCTATTCTGATCAGGGCAAATACAATTTTATGAACATGTCCAGTTATGACCAATACGAAATCGACATTCAGATTATTGGTGATCGAGCGCAGTTTTTACAAGAAGGCATGGATGTGGATGTGGTGAAGTACGAGGGCCGCGCGATTGGGGTGGATTTACCGATTAAAGTGTCTTACGAAATTATCGAGACTCAACCCGGAGTCAAGGGCGATACCGCCCAGGGAGGTTCTAAGCCAGCCAAAATCGCTACTGGCGCCAGCATTACTGTGCCGTTATTTATTAATCAGGGGGACAAAATCATTGTTGACACTCGTGACGGTAGTTATGTTGAGCGGGCCTAATAGCTAGCTGCATATAAATAAAGAAGAGACACTCTTGTGGGTGTCTCTTCTTTTGATAATTATTTAGTCTGTTTAGAAGCTGGTTGTGCCTCCCAAGACATCCAGCACTGTTTGCACAATCAGATAAGCGGCCAACACCACCACTAAACCGATGGCTGCGTAGGTAACTGCCTCGGTGGCACGTTTGCTTTTTTCCGGATTGCCGCCAGAAGTGATGTACAGATATCCGCCGAAGACGATGAATCCGACCGCAATTAATCCGGCCATGACAATCGCCAGGTTGATAATCGCTCCAATAACCTCCACCAGACTGTCCTTGCCTTCCCAGGGATTAAACTGGGTCATAAACTCTTTATAGGCGCCGACGTTTTCGGAGGCTGAGCCCGGACCTGAACCGGAGTCTGATCCTGATCCGCCTGATCCACCAGATCCGCCTGCGCCTGGATTAGTAACCGTTCCTGTATTCGGATTACAAGTTTGACCGGTAGGTTGACCACTGGAATCAACAACCTGACTGCCGACACATTGGTATCCGCTTGGCTCCCCGTTGGGATTAAGAATATTTCCACCATCATCAATTCCCCCTCCTCCGATTTCGGGATAGTAGTTAATATCCCCTCGACTGACCGCATCGTCATAAGTATTTTTTAGTCGACTGTGGGCATTTTTGGTTTCCTGATCAAAACCAGGTCCATCAACACTGACGTTATTTGGTTCACGCAACACTGCTTCGGCAATAACGTCGCGTAAAGTGGCTTTAGGATTACGACGGGTAACTTCCTGACAAATATCATAGTTTGTACCGGGAGCACCATCGCCAGGGAAGATATCTTGATTGCCAAAAACTCTGGTAGCATCATTACAGTCAGCCGGGGAGTCAGGAGAGTAATTGCCGCCACCAATAATTAAGGCTGACAAAATACCACTGGCAATTTGCATCGCGGTTGAGGCGGCACCATTTCCATAATCAGCCGAGTATGGGTAAGAAGAACTATTTTCTCCGGTATTAACCACATCGGTCGGGTCAGCCCCTCGAACTCCACCAGCTTGCACGTATTCGATGGCGGTATAGGCTGGACTAAAATTAGAGATATTAGCTTTGATTTGATAGGCGATATAAGCCTGATTGGTGTCTACCGAATTATCCTGAAAATAATAGTGACTACTAGCGGCACTAGCAACTTTAGTGAGATTAGGATTGACTCCTTCCTGGTACATGTCATAAGTGCGATAGATTTCATAGCCAGTCACCGACTGAGCCGGGGTGGACCACTCCAGGTAGGCAAAACTGCCGACCAGATCGGCGCTTTTCAATTCAAACGAGCTGTCCTTGGCGTACATTATGTTACTTTCCCCGACCTGACCTTGATCGACCGCCAGAACTTTATACGCTAAAGTATCATAGGAGGCATAAGAGCCGAGGTTATCCAGATAGTATAACTGATTTACATTTTGATTGACCGGATAAAAATAATCACCGGTGGTGGAGCGCCAGATTTCATAAACAACATCTCCCGAAGCTTGCGTTGGTTTGGTCCATTGCAAGCTGACATAGCCCTCGGAGTAAAAAGTGGCGGCGGTCAGATTGGGATTAATGGTGACGTCCGGAGCCTGATTGAGGACGGTGACCGGGTCGGAGGTGACGGAAGAACCGTCAGCTAGTTTGGCTTTGATTTTATACTGAAGAATATTTAAATTGTTTTGACCGATGACTGATTCGTCGCGGTAGTAGCTCCACGTGCCGGATACTTCTTTAACAGTTTTATAAGCGGCGTTGTTGACTGAGGAATATATGGTGTAGCCTTGGGCACCCTGAGCCGGGGCACTCCATTCCAGATAGCCGGCACCGGTGGGATCAATTTCTGATTTGGTGATTTTAAAAGCATCGTCAAGGGCGTAAACGGCGTCACTGGTGTAGCTTAAATCAGCGTTGGTGATTACCCGGTATTTAATGGAGTTGGATGAGCTACCGGGTTGGTCGTTATAAAAAGTCAGAGCCGGGTCAGTAATGGTGGCCACATTGTTCCAGCCAAATTCGTTAATTGAGCGCTCCAGTTCATAGTTAATAAACCCATCACTTTTGACTCGCTCCCACTCGACATAGGCTTTACCATCCTGATAGACTGCATCGGTAATCTGCGCAGTGAGGCTGGCAATTTCCGATGCGGATTTGGTAGCCGGTTGGGCAGTATCTTCTGATTCGATAGTTGTGTCAGTTGTTTCTTCACCACCGTCGCCAATCCCAAACAAATTTTTCACCGGATTGATAATGTAATTATCGAGAAAACTATCCTGGGCAATCATGGTTATTGGAGCGCTGGCAGTGGCGGCCTGGGTTGGCACCGGAATGAAAGCCAGATTGAGAATGAGAACATTAATGGCCAGAAAGCTACTAAGGAATTGCTTGGTTTTTTTCATTGGTGAAGCTTATTTTTAGGTATATTGAAAACTTTCGTTGATTATGTCGTAGATAAATTTGAAGTCATTGTTCTCCAGTACGAATTGGATTGATTTACCGTCATCAAATGGGTGTTGGAAATAAGTTATCGGCGGGGAAATAAATTCTTCGCCGCCGAGAAATTGGACGTTCCAGGTAGCTTGATAGGCCAAGATGTCATCGAGGGTGACTATCTGATAGAAGTCGGCCAGAGACTGATAGCCCTGGATTTCATTGCCGGCTGCCTGGGAGGCATAAGTTTGAAAATCAAGTTGAGCAGAGTTGGTCGGTTTATTTATTAGCCGGATGTTAATCATATTTATACCCTTCTCGTTACGCAGGGTGATAAAATCAGCCTCAACATTTTCCTCGACTGTCCAGATTGGCGGGTAGCCAAATTGAAAAGGAGCCAAACTGGATTCCCAAGTCAGCCACTCATCAATATTGGTCAGTTGGCCATTAATCAGATCTGTCTCGTTGGCCTCTACCCCATCCTGGCCGCTGGGAACATCGGTGCCCTCGCCAGAAAGACGAGGCGGATTGGCGTTATCAAAAGCATCCTGAGCCAGTTTACCCTGATAAGCCAGTAACAACAAATAAACAATAATGCCGATTAATATTAATGCCAACAGATACAAAAAGGCATTGATGATATTTTTACTTGTATTTTTTTCCATAATTAAAAAAAATTTCGCCTATGCATATTATGCCATATATATAGAGTTCGGTAAAAAAAATTTTTTAACAGATTGGGTATGATGGCATTAGTCAAAGATCTAAACGCGTATTAATATTTCAAAAAGCAAATCTATAAACGCAAAACTACAACTAAAAACCTTTTAGCTAACTACCGAGGTGTGGCTTTGTCGAACTTAAAAAAGACATCAGAGATGTCTTTTTTAAAATGGGCGCAGAGGGATTCGAACCCCCGACCGTCTGCTTAAGAGGCAGCTGCTCTACCGACTGAGCTATGCACCCTCGTCGGAATTCGTTCTCGTCGTTTTGAGCAAGCTAAACAAGTTAACTTTCTCTTCACTCCGCTTGAACGATTCCTCCATTACCCCAAAAATTTCTTCGACAATTTTTGGGGACCCCTAATTTTTAACTAATCCTCCCCGTTCCCTCCGACGAGTCGCTAAAGCGCCTGTCGGAGTCCACTTAAGTCGGATTGTTCCTTCTTTACCCCAAAAATTTCTTCGACAATTTTTGGGGACCTTTTTAGAAACGTTCACAATTTGCGGGGCCGCCTTGATTGATACTATGTTATGACGTTTTACTATATTATATTAACATTTTTGCTTCCCGCAATTAAGTATATTTTTTATAATGTAATTAATGGAAAAGACACTGCCAAAACTAGTTTTTGTCTCTTACGGCGACATTCTTCGTGATAACGGCTACAAAACCCGTCTGATGGGTGAGTTAAGTCTAGCCGCCACTTATCATGATTATGAAAAATATCTCTTCAGTTTTGAAAAACCGACCAGCTACCAAAACAATGCCGGTGTAATGGATAAATTAGCAAGGGAGTTGGCCCAAAAAAATATTAGACTGATTGTTGTTCCCCGCCAAAACCGCTGGCAGTTTGATTTTTACCGGGATGAGCGTAAATTTGCTGAGATATTACAGGAGATAAAATTTACTCGAGGCATTCTTCATGGCCAATCGATTTACGGCACCTATTTATGTTTACCGCATCGCTCCAGTCGGGTGAAGGTGATATTTGATATGCACGGTTTGATTGGACCGGAGTGGCAGGCGATGGGCAAAAATCTGATTAAAAAATGGATAAATCAATGGCTGGAAAATCAGTGCCTCAAAAAAGCTGATTTTATCATTACCGCCTCCGATGCGCTGAAAAAAAATCTAGAGGAAAGGGGTCTGGGGAAAAATATTGTCAGCCTACCCTGTTTGGTGAATGACAAAAAATTTCCCCGTTTATCCCCGCAAACCATTCCCTATTTGCGTAAAAAATTTGGTCTGCCGGATAAAATTATCACGGTTTATGCGGGTGGGATGCAGGACTGGCAGGATTTTAGCACTATTATTAATTTACATAAAGCTAACGACTGGCATTTGCTGGTGCTAACTACGAATGTAGAGGTGGCGGAAAAAAAATTGGCTGAGATTCAAAATAAATGCACTATTATCACCGTGCCGCATGATGAAATATATCAATATTTTCAGCTGGCTGACTGGGGCTGGTTGATTCGGGAGGATAATCAGCTAAACAAAATTGCCTTTCCCACTAAGGCGGCCGAGTATCTGATTAGCGGACTGCCGATTCTGCATAACGGGACGGTGGAGGACATTAATCACCTGGTCCGGCGGCACCGCCTGGGGTGGGATATTAAACATGATTTATCGGAGTGGGTGGCGGAATATCAAAATAGTCGGGCGGACATAAAAAATCGATGTCGGGAGTGGGCCAAAAAGAATCTAACTTGGTCCGGTCGGCAATCACAATTGAAAGATATCTACATCCAGATTAGCCGGAAAAAAATATGCTATCTGATTACCACCGGTTTTTGGGGCGGGGCGCAGAAATATGTGCTTGATTTGGCCACCCATTTTGCGCCGGCCAATGATGTGACCGTATTAATCGGTACGCACGGTGGCAAATTAATCAGGAAATTGAAGAAAGTCGGCATCAAGGTGGAGCTGATACCGGATTTGCACCGGTCAATTCGATTAATTGATGATATGAAGACTATTTGGTATTTTTGGCAGCGGTGGCGCCGAAAGAAGCCGGATATAATGCACGCCAACAGCAGCAAAGCCGGGGTGATTGGACGGATAGCCGGCCGACTGGCCGGGGTGGAGAATGTTTTTTATACCGCTCACGGTTGGGCATTCAACGAGGACTGTGGCCGGTTGGCTAAAACTTTTTATCAGGCGGTGGAATTAACCATGAGCTGGCTGGCGGATAAAATATTTTGCGTCAGCCAATTTGACAGGACCACGGGCAGGAAAGCGGGCATAAATCCGAACAAGATGGTAGTGATATACAACGGGATTGGCGATGAAAATATTGCCCCCGGCTTTCCTCATCAGAAAAAAATTGCCAATTGGGCCCGGAAACACAAAATCATCGGCAATATCAGTAATTTTTTTGCCAATAAAAATGTTATGGGTTGGCTGGAAATGGCCCGACAGGCAATCAAAATGCATCCCAACTGGCGGTTTGTGCTGGTGGGCACCGGTCCGCAGCAGCCGCAGGTGGATCAATTTATTGCCGACCATGATTTGGCAGACAAGATACTGCTGACCGGTCAGTTAAATCGGGTGGAAGCGATTATTAAATATTTTAATGTGTTAACCCTGGTGTCGAAAAAGGAAGGCTTGCCCTATGTCCTGTTAGAGGCGATGAAAGCCAAAGTACCGGTGGTGGCTACCGCGGTCGGGGGAGTACCGGAGATAATCGATGATCGTTTCGGCACATTGGTAAAAGTGGACGATGCAGCCGGGACAATTGCAGCCATCAACCGGATGCTGGATAAAAAAATAACGGCAAATTTGCCGGATAAATTTAAATTAGACGCCATGTTGAAGCAATATGAAAAAAACTACTGGTAGATAAAGAGCGAACCCGCTCTTTTATAGAACGGGTTCAAATTTTTATTTGTAAATGCCTTTGATAATTTTTAACAAGCCGAAGGCTTTACTGACTATTGTCTTATACATGCTAAAAGCGATCGGCCAGCCAGCGAAGCAGCATATCATGGCGAGCACGCAGCCTCCCATGTAAACCCCGATCTGGGTGTTCCATTGTCTCCCCTGGGCCATAAACGGGATGAAAAGCAGTACGGCAAATATAGACGCCAGGAAAAAGCCCATAAAAGCGTATTGCTTTTTTCGTTCTACCGTACTGGTCGTAATCACACAGTTAATAAAAATTATCGCCACGACCAGGAATACCAGCCAGCAGAGTCCCTGGATGGCTGAGCCAGTTTTCAGGCCGGCATGCATAACGCGATGGCGACTGATTTCATAACCGGTGGAGACCACAAACGCAATCACCACCGCTAGGCAAAAAGCCAATGTGATGGCGCAGCCAACCTGATTCTCGGGGGTAGGAACCGATACGTATGACGATGGCGGTCTGCGGTTAGCTGTCAACATTTCCCAGATTTCTCTTAAATTTTGCCAAAGATTCAAATTATTCTACCTCCTTTATGGTCCGGCCGGTGTGGTGGGAGCGGGAGTGGTAACGGTAGTGGTGGGTGTAGTATCTAGGGCTTCAAACGCATCGACTGTCATCCAGGCGATGATACTGACAAAAATTGTCCCATAGATGAGGCCGAATCCCATATGTCGGGTCAGCACCGCGCAGGTGAGAAAATTCTCCATAAAATTCAGGAAAAGAATGGTGAGTAAAACCGTCAGACTGAAAAATTTAGCTATATTTTCACAACCATTTTCTTCTAACTTCTTTTTGATTTCCTTGAGTAGCTTCGGCCCCTTATCATATAAACCTTTTAGGTGTATTTTGAAAAGTATCATAATACAGCGAATAACGAGGAGAAAAGTCACCAACCCGGTTATCAGATTCATAAATTCCCAGCTGCTATACGGCCAGAGACACTGGCCGATAAAGTTCATCGGGATTATCAACCCAAAGGTGAGGATAACCACTGGCAGCCAAATAACCTTCAATGGACGTAGTATGGCGGTGACGTTTTGCATGACGGTCTTGAAAAGACCATTTATTAGCCACTGTACCGTAGTACTATATGCAAGTTGCTTGCGAGCAACAATGGTGCCGACAAAGAAAATGCCGGACAGGACCAGTAAACCTAAAAGTTTTAATGAAAATTCCACGAAGCTGATATACCGGGGATTTGTCATGATTTCTGACCATTCAGTCATATAATCATCTCCTTTTTCTAATTTTTAAGGTGCGATGACCTTAGTAGGTAACGATATCATAAGCACGCGAATGCGTCAAGGTTTAAATTGGGCACGGTCGTTTATTAGAAATAAAATAGAGAGCCTTTAATATTAGAGGCTCTCTTATCTAATTTGTATTTATTTTTCTGCCCAGGCGGGCTGAATGGTTTGTTTTTGCAGCCAGAAATTAATTATGACCAAAGCATTTCGGGTCAGCCGATACCCGATTGGGGCTAGGAAAAAGGCGCCCACCAAAATCCCGAATAAGATGTTAGTGGTGGCCAGCGAAATACAGACAACTAAAGCGAAACTTTGACTGAGACAGATTAGCCCCCTGTTTATTATTTTTTTCAACCGGATAATCTTCAGACTAATCTTATCGGCTAAACGGTCGCCATATTGGATATCTTTGAATAAGACAATCAGCAATCCTTGTAAATCACTGTCTATTCTTTGCTCTCCCAATATGCCTTGGCAAGTTTGTTTGATGATTTCATCAAATTGGCATCCGATTTCCTGTATAATTTTATCGGTATCATTCCAGATAAGACGCCTAATAGTATACAAACCAATCAAAAACAATATCACACTAGCCAGAAAGGCGGCAGCTTCAAAATGCATATTACCGTTTGGCGTCATAAACACCGCATAAAAAACGGAATATGTTAGCTGATAGATTTTCCAGCTTAACAAGAGACTGAAAATAATACAGGCAGTTCCGCTGGCAATCCGGTCAACGATCGAAAGAGGATAGGGGCAAGCCAATCTATGCACTAAATTTAGTATTCTTACGACCGGTTGAGTAATTGAGGAATAGGCTATTGTGCGGATGCTTATGGCCTGCATAATAAATAATCCACCACCTAATAAACCGAAGAACAGCGCAATTGCTAATACCTGTAATAGGCTGGCTGAGTAACCGGAAGTAACATTAAATTGGTCTAACTTGACTAACCAATCAACTAATGTGTGAATAATATTCATTCATCAACACACTCCTTTTTTGTAATGTTCTTAAAAAACTTGCCTATTTTATATCTTATTTGCCGTTATCTGTCAAGATTTTCGTTTGCATATTATCCCCCGCCGCGTTAGAATAGAGAGAGTCTATTATTGTTAATTGAATAAGATATTTTGTCCGTAAAGGCGCTGTAAGATTATTTTCTCAAGATATTGTTCCCAGACGATTCAGTGTAAAAATGAATTTGAGTACAACCAAACTAATTGATTTTTTAAACTGCTATATGAATGGCAGATTGATTTGTTGGAAAGAGAAAGAAAGCGCCCGAGGACGAAGAAAGGCATAAAATGTTAGAAGTAATTATCGGCATAGTCGCTCTCGCCATTGGCGGGGGGGTGGGCTATGCGCTGAAAAAAGTTGACCTGGATAAAAAGGTCAAGGAGGCGGAGGAAGAGGGAAACAAGGTCATTGACGGGGCCAAAACTAAGGGACGGGAGATATTAGTGGCCGCCAAGGATGATGCCCTGAAAATCCGAGATGAAGCCAAACGGGAAGAAAGAAAGCGCTTGGACAAAGTGGCTAAATTAGAACAAAGTCTGGCTAGCCGGGAAGAAAACTACGCCAAAAAACTAGATGAGCTGGAAGCGCGCAAGGAGCGGATCCTGAAGCGGTCGGAAGAGCAAAACCAACTGCAGGAGGAGCTGGATAAAGCTAAAGAGGCCCAGTCGGCCAAACTGGAAGAAATTGCTAAAATGACAAAAAGTGAGGCCCAGGAAATGCTGAAGAAAGAAGTGGAAAAAGAGTACGAGCAGGAGCTGCTGCGTATGATTAAAGAAATGAAAGAAAAGGCCAAAGAAGACGGGGAGCGGGAAGCCAAGGAAATTTTGGCGACCGTCACCCAGCGGCTGGCATCAGAGTATACCGCCGAGACGACAATTTCTTCATTGAGTATCCCTTCCGACGAAGTCAAGGGTAGAATTATTGGTCGAGAGGGGCGCAATATTCAGGCGTTTGAGCGCATCACCGGTGTGGATGTGATTGTTGATGACACTCCGGAGGCGGTCACGATTTCCTGTTTTGATCCGGTGCGCCGACACGTGGCCATGGTGGCCCTGGACAAACTAATTGCTGATGGCCGTATTCATCCGGCCCAGATTGAAAAAGTGGTAAAATCGGTAGCGGAAGATATTAAATCCCAGATTAAAGAGGCTGGCGAGGAGGCCGCTTATGAAGTTGGTGCGGCTGGCTTACCGTCTGAGATTACTAAGATTCTGGGACGGCTAAAATTCCGCACCAGTTATGGCCAGAATCAATTGCGCCATGCTATGGAGGTATCAAAAATCGCCACCATGCTGGCAGCTGAATTAGGTGGGGATGTAGAAATGTGTCGAAAGGCCGGTTTATTGCACGATTTGGGTAAGGCGCTCGATCATGAGATTGATCAGCCCCACCATCATTTGACTTACGACCTGATGTTGAAGTTTGGCATGCCGGAACCGGTCGCTCATGCGGCCGCTGCCCATCATGATGATATTGAAGCCAAGACCTTGGAGGCAATTATCGTGAAAACGGCTGACGCGGTATCCGGTGCCCGACCGGGTGCCCGCCGAGAATCAACCGAGCAATATATCCAGCGCCTTAAGGAATTGGAAAATATCGCCACCAGCTTTAACGGAGTTGAAAAATCGTGGGCAATTCAGGCTGGTCGTGAGGTGCGTATCTTTGTCCGACCGGAGGATATTACCGATTTGCAAGCGGAAAGATTGAGTAAAGATGTGGCCCGAAAAATCGAGCAGGACATGACCTATCCCGGTCAGATTAAAGTGCACGTAATTCGGGAAACCAGAGCGGTAGATTACGCTAAATAATTAATTTAAAGCTTCAGGTTTAAGTGTCAAAACCACAATTCAAAGCTTAAAAATTCCTTTATAGTAAAACGAAGAGCAAAGATTGATTGTTTACTAATAATGGCGTTGTATTTTTTAGGTTTTAGATTGTGGTTTTGATTTTTTATTTTTGATTTTTTACCATGAAAATTTTATGCATCGGCGATATTGTCGGCCGACTTGGTCGGCAGATGATTAAGGAAAGTCTGTCCGATATAAAAAAGGCAGAGAAAATCGACTGGGTGATTGCCAATGGCGAAAATTTGGCCGGTGGGCGCGGCCTAAACAAAAAAACCGTCAAGGAAATGACGGATGCCGGGGTGGATGTAATCACTTCCGGCAATCATATTTGGTTTAATGACGAAGGAGTGCAGCTTTTAGAAAATAAAAAATCTCAGGTGCTTCGTCCAGCCAATTATCCGCCTGATGCTCCCGGTCGGGGTTGGGATGTTTTTACCAATGCTTTGGGTCAGAGGATGGTTGTGATTAATTTGATCGGCCGGGTGTTTATGAGAGATTGTTTTGACTGCCCTTTTCGGGCCGCTGATCAGATTTTAGACGAAATTATAGCCGACAAAACTTTGATCGACCTCGATGCAATCGTGGTCGATTTTCATGCCGAAGTGACAGCGGAAAAGCGGGCGCTGGCCGAGCATCTTGACGGTCAGGTGACGGCGGTAGTCGGCACTCATACTCACGTGCAGACTAATGATGCCCAAATTCTAAACCAGGGCACCGCCTTTATGACAGACTTGGGCATGACGGGAGCCTATGATTCCATCTTGGGAGTTAAGCAAGTGCCAATTATTAAACAATTTCTCACCCAGCGGCCGCAAAAATTTGTGTGGAAAACTTCTGGCCGTAAAATATTGAGTGGATGCATTATCGAAACGAAAAAGGGCTCGGTTAAAGCCTTCTCAATGTCGGCCGTCAATAAAATTAGCGATAACTAAGTCGTTGTTTGACAAGTCAGTTTGTCAGCGTTTATCATTTGAATGTGATTTGTTTTTATTTATTTTTTTAATAAGGAGGTGAGTTGTGAATAAACAAGAACTCATCGAAGTAGTTGCCAAAAAAGTTGGCCACTCAAAAAGATTTACTGGCCAAGTGGTAAACACCGTTATGGAAGTTATCACTGAGGAACTGGCTAAAGGTCAGAAGGTTGTTTTTGCTGGATTTGGTACTTTTGCTACCAGCAAGAAAGCTGCCAGAATGGGCGTTAATCCGCAAACTTTAGCAAAAATTAAGATTCCCGCTACCACCGTTCCTAAGTTCCGTGCCGGCAAAACTCTAAAGTTGGCGGTTAAGAAATAGTTATCTACTCAAGTTAGACAATGCGATAAACCACTCTTATGCGAGAGTGGTTTATTTAATTTAAAATTTAAAGGGTTAAGAGTTAAAACTGTGGTGCCCTGATTATATATTGGAACTCCTTGGCAGCTGGTTGGCTGGTTTTTAGGTTGTGGTTTTTAGGTTGTGGTTTTTATTCTTGATTTTTGAATTTTGAATTATTACTTATATAATAAAACTAATTAAAGAATAACTATTTCACATGGCAACCAAGAGGGCAAAAAAAATCGAGGAGATGGAATTGAAAATCTCCAGTTGGACGGTGCTAAAAATCATCGGCATAATTTTACTGGTGGTTTTTCTATATTTGATTAAAGACATTCTGTTTTTGTTAATTGTGGTTGGGATTCTAGTATCGGCGTTGGCGCCTTCCGTGGAATGGCTGCAGCGTTGGAAGATTCCCAGGCTATTGGCGGTATTATTGGTTTTCTTAGCAGTGTTTGGGATTATATTTGTCTTGTCAGTGGTGGTATTTCCACCCTTGGTGGGACAGTTGCAACAGTTAGCGACCGAATTGCCGGGCAAACTAGATGACTGGATACACAGTTACGAAACTCAAAATACTATTTTATCCACTAGGGAGTGGTTGATAGCGACCGGCTTAATTGATAGTGTTGGCCAAGCTCTGGAGATTTTGTCCCAGCAGGTGAGTAACATTTCTTCGATTGTAATCAATCAGACTTACGGAGTGATTAGTGGTATCCTTGGCATCACCGTGGTGATAATTTTAACTTTTTATTTGTTGTTGGAAGAGGATGGCATGAAGCAATTTTTAATGGGAGTAATGCCAACCAAGAACCAGGTCGTAACCATGACAATAATGAATAAAGCTAGCGCCAAAGCCGGACGCTGGCTGCAGGGTCAATTAATTGTCAGTACCATTATCGGCTTGTTGAGTTTTATCGGTTATGTGATTTTAGGTATTAAATTTTCGGTGGTGTTGGCAATTTTTGCCGGTGCTTTGAGTATAATTCCATATATTGGACCGACTCTGGGAGCGATTCCGGCATTGTTAGTGGCAATTTTACAGGGACCGTGGATGGTGCTGGGCGTGATTATTGTGACAGCGGTGGTACAGCAATTAGAAGGAACTTTAATTACTCCGCGTATTATGGGCAAGGTGGTGGGCCTCAGTCCGGTGACAATTATCGTTTCCCTGCTGATTGGTGCGACATTGGCCGGTGTTTGGGGCGTGGTCCTGGCGATTCCGGTGGCGGCAACTATTAGTGTCATTATCAAAGAGCTGGACGGAAAGAAATAAAAATCTCAAATGTTAGATAAAATTTGGTGAAATCACTATGCATTTGCGCACAAACCTTGTGAGTTGGGTGGATTTGCATTGTGGTTTTGCTTTTTGATTTTTGAGTTTTGAGTTTTCATGTGCTTAAATTAAACTGTATATAAATTAACTATTCTACTATGTTTCGCACACATACTTGTGGTGAATTGACCAAAAATGATGTCGGCAGCGAAGTGACGTTGGCCGGATGGGTGAACAAGATTCGCAATCTGGGCGATTTGATTTTTATCGATTTGCGTGATCGCTATGGCTTGACTCAGATTACCGTTAATCAAGATGCAAAAGACGCCTTGGCGGTGGCAAACAAAGTTCACAATGAATACGTGATTAAAGTGACCGGTAAAGTCGGAGCGCGGGATGATAAAAACGTCAACAAAGACATTTCTACAGGTGAGATTGAATTAATGGCCAGCGAAGTAGAAATATTGAGCCAAGCCAAGCCACAACCGTTTGAAATTTTTGACACTGATAAAGATGAACCAAAAGAGGAATTAAGATTAAAATATCGATATCTTGATTTGCGCCGACGCAAGATGCTCGATATTATGCTGTTTCGCAATCAGATGATAAATCATATTCGTAAGTATATGGACGAGCGAGATTACATCCATGTTGATACCCCGATTCTGACTTCTTCGTCGCCGGAGGGGGCGCGTGATTATATCGTGCCCAGTCGCCTACATCCGGGCAAGTTCTATGCCCTACCCCAGGCGCCTCAGCAATTTAAGCAGTTATTAATGGTGGCCGGTTTTGATAAATACTATCAAATCGCCAATTGTTTGCGCGATGAAGATCCGCGGGCGGATCGACAGCGGGAATTTTTACAGCTGGATGTAGAGTGCAGTTTTAAGACTAGTGCGGAGTTCTTTGATGAAGTTGAGCCGTTGTTCGTGGAATTAACCGAACAATTAACTGATAAAAAAGTTTGGAAAACACCGTTCCCTCGCATACCTTATATGGAGGCGATGGAGAAATACGGGATTGATAAACCGGACCTGCGTTACGATCTAGAGTTGGCCGATGTGACTGAGTGGGCGCAAGCTTCCGACTTCAATGTTTTCAAGTCCGCTGAGCAGATTCGGGTATTGTGGGTGCCGGGTGGGGAAGAAATGGCCCGCAAAGACATCGATGAGCTGGAAAAAGAAGCCAAGACCATGGGAGCCAAGGGACTGGCCTGGATGAAATATGACGGCAAATCGTTTGACGGTGGCATTACTAAATTTATTAGCGACGATCAGCAAAAATCTTTAGTTGAGTTGTTAAAGCTTGATGGTAAAGGAATATTACTGTTTGTAGCGGATAAATTAATGGTAGCTTTAGAGTCTTTAGGTAAAGTACGGATTGCGGTGGCCAACAAACTAGATCTGATTGATGACAATATGATTGCCTGGGCGTGGATTGTAGATTTCCCTCTTTATGAAAAAGATGAAGAAACAGGCAAGATTGACTTCTCTCATAATCCATTTTCCATGCCGGTGGGGGGAATTGAATCCTTGAACAATCTAGACCCTTTAGATGTCAGAGCTGATCAGTATGATTTGGTGGCCAATGGCTATGAAGCCGCATCTGGAGCGGTTCGTAACTACGACCCGGAAACCATGTTCAAGGCCTTTGAGTTGGTTGGATATGACCGCAAAGTGGTGGAAGAAAAATTTGCCGGCATGCTGGATGCGTTCACATTTGGGGCGCCGCCCCACTGTGGCTTTGCCCCCGGTTTGGAACGATTAATAATGGTGTTGTTGGGCAAGGATGACATCAAAGAGGTGGTCCCCTTCCCCAAGACCAACGCCGGCGAGGACTTGATGATGAATGCCCCGAGCGATGTGGATGAGGAGCAGTTGAAAGAATTGCATATTGAGGTGGTAAAGAAGGATAAATAATCTGATATTTGTAAATATTGTAGGGACAAGCCTGGGCTTGTCCCTTTTTCATTGACCTATAATTCATCAAAATATATAATACAACCACACTTTAAAGAAAGGATGTGGGCACTTTGAAAATTGAACGGGGGAAAGATGGATATATTGAAAGGGATTTACTATTGGTGTGTAACGATAGGGAGCGAAACATTTACCAAGCAAAATATCCGATTTACAACCGATTAACCCGGGGTGATTGGTGTCGGCTGTATGTTTATGCCGATGCTTATAATAGGCTGGTGATTATCTATTATGCCGACAAATTAGAGTATTGGAAACAAAATAATTTTGGGGTATATGAGCTGGCCGGCCAACAACAACTGGCTGCGTATGAAGAATTTAAATTGGCCGGAAATCCGGTCGAAAAGAAATTAATCTTTGAAACATATGATTGTATGCCGGTTTGTCTGAGTTCAAAAAAGAGGTATACGGGCGAAATGCTGCTGCTTATCCGGGACCATATGTCAAAGAGGTGGAAACTGGCTCTTTACAATCTTAACTCTTATCTAGACATTGCGATTATTACCCCACTCAATTGGGACGGATTGTGGGAGTTTTTTCAGGAAAGAAAAACCGGTTATATTAAAGTTCATGATGGCTGTGTTAATGAATACTATAGATTGTCAGAATTAGACTATTTTAACATAGACGAAACCAAGACAAATGAGTTAATAAACAACAAAATAAAAATATTTGAATAATGACAGCATTTAATTTGCTGTTTTTTCTTTATATAAGCGCTTTTTCCTTGACTTATTGGTGGCTTTGCGGTATGGTTTGGACGAATTAATTGGAGGTTTTTATGGACTCAAAATATATTTTCAAATTAATGGCTTTCGGATCGATTGTGGCTGTGTTTTCCCTGCTCTTGTGGGGAAGCCTTTTATAACAATTTATAATTTTTAAACGTTGAAGATTGTGGATTGAAAATTGTTTGCAAATTATAAATTATAAATTATAAATTGTATTATATATTTGAGAGCATATTTATTAACGGGTAAAAATGAAAAATTTAGCACGATTGATTGGATTGACGGCATTAAGTTTAATGCTGTTTGTTTTTATTGATTCGGCCCAAGCCAACATGGCGATGCCGACTTACGATTATGAGATTGTGGCCAGGTCGGATGATGCATACATTAAACAGGGGGAACAGGTGATTCTTTGGGTCACGCTCAAGAACACCGGGACGAATTCGTATTGGTATGCAGAAAGAGATTTTGGACCGATTCATTTGGGAACATCTAATCCTAAGGATAGGACCAGTCAGTTTTATACTCGTGATAATTGGATGACTAACAATCGTGTCAATATAGCTGATCAAGATCAAGCGGACCGAGATGAAACTATGTCTTT
>Ga0180430_10001603_pt1 | contig 21721 bp, 4 predicted proteins | sample SS_ome_9_FD_132999 | JGI IMG/M metagenome (GOLD analysis project Ga0180430, IMG submission 132999) | Hypersaline lake sediment archaeal communities from the Salton Sea, California, USA - SS_1_S_2 metaG | ecosystem: Environmental > Aquatic > Non-marine Saline and Alkaline > Hypersaline > Sediment... | reverse complement strand
GTGTCCGGTAGTTGTCCATCCAGCATGGTCCTTCCGACGAACATCGCGCCGGTCTTGTGGGCGGTGATTTCATCGTTCACCGTATCGGCCCCGACCAGTTCGCTGAATTGGCCCTGTCGAGCAAGGCACCCATACGCCTTGGCGAGCGATGCACGGTGTTCATGGAACGCGATGTGAACAGCTACATGCAGCGCGGCGCCGAAAAGGCCGACCTGGTGGCCGGACTGGCCTGCTCGGTGGTCTACAACTATATCAACCGCGTGGTTCGGGGTCGGCGGATCGGAAAGTGCATCTTCTTCCAGGGCGGAACGGCTTATAATGACGCGGTGGCCGCCGCGTTCGCGGCGGTTACGGGCAAACAGATAATCGTGCCACCGCATAACGGCGTGATCGGGGCCATTGGCGCGGCCCTTCTCGCCCGCGAGCAGATGAAGCAGGCTCGCGGGCCCGCGGACCTCGATCTCGCCGACCAGAGGCCAACCCCGCGGGGCGATAACCGCGAGGGTCAATACGTCCGGCAAGCCCGTCAAAAGACCTCGCCTCCGGTTTCGCGGTTCAGGGGCTACGATCTGTCAAAGGTGAGTTACTCCCTGAGAGAGTTCACCTGCAACGGTTGCTCCAACGCCTGCCGGATCCAGGAATTCACCGTCGAGGGAAACAAGACCTACTGGGGCGACAAGTGCTCCGAACGCTTCCGGCACCGCACCAAACGCCCCGTCGAACCGGTCACCATGGACCTGATGGCGATGAGGCAGGAGTTCCTGACCGATGACTCGAACGTCGCCCAACCACCGACCGGCGCGGTGACAGTGGGAATACCGATGGCGATGTTCGCCTACGAACAACTGCCCTTCTGGCGAACGCTGCTGAGGGGACTGGGCTTCGCGACCGTGCTGTCGGCACCCACCAACAAGGAAATCATCCAGGCGGGGCAGGACGCCGTGGTGGCCGAACCATGCTTCCCCATAGTCGTGGCGCACGGACATATAGCCTGCCTCGACCGAGACGACGTGGACCATATACTCGTACCGAATATTATCTCTGCCGAGGAGATACCGTCCGACGTGGAACTGCACCTGTGTCCGTGGCATCAGACTCTTCCGTTTGTCGCCCGCAGCGCACCGGCCCTGACCGAGACCGCAAATAAGTTCATGAGTCCTCAGGTGCATTTTTCCGACGGTCCGGCGGCGGTGACGGGCGAGCTGGTGCGTTTTTTCCGCCCGATGGGTCTGAAGCGATCGAAGATTCGTTCTGCCGCCGCGGCGGCATTCGAAGCGCAGCAAACTTTCAAACGCAAGTGTCTCACCGCGGGGGCCGCAGCGCTGGACGTCCTCAAACGCACCGCTCGGCGAGGGGTTGTTCTGGTCGGAAGGCCTTACAACATCCACGATCCCGGCGTGAACCTCGCGGTCCCACGCAAACTCCGCCAGTACTACGGGGTAGACTGCATCCCGCAGGATTTCCTTCCAACTGGCGACGTGGACATCTCGAAGATCAACAACAACATGTACTGGTCTCTGGGGCGCCACGTGCTCGCCGCGGCTAAGATTGTCGGTGAGAATCCCAATCTCGACATCATATATATAACGAACTTCAAATGCGGTCCCGACTCATTCGTCAAGCATTTTACCAAGCCGGCGGCAGGCAAACCGTTCCTGACGCTGCAGTTCGACGGGCACAGTAACGACGCGGGCATCATGACGAGGTGTGAGGCCTATCTCGACTCGAAAGGCATTCTCCGCCCCCGAACGAGACCGCAACCACAGCAGCAGGCAGTGGTCACCTGAACCTGGGATCAGGTCCTGTCTCCTGTCTCCTGTCCGATACGGGAAATTTATTCTTGCAGACCGCTGGGGCAAAAGGTCTAATTCACATTGAGCGGTCGGGTGGGCAACCCCCTTTTCCGGCCGCGGCGGCCGAAATCCGATTCGCGATGTAACGAGTTTGGCGAGGCTGCGGGAAACGAACGCTTACTCGACGTAATAATACGTGACTCTCCGGCGGGTGCAATTGACTCTGCACCGTAAAGAAACTGGAAATTTTGAGGGCTGGCCTGCGTTGTTCAACAGACAGCCTGTGAATGCATTCGAAGAGACTTGTTATTTCCTCCTACTGTGGATGGGTTTGGTATGTCACAGAAAATACTGGCCGGTAAACCGGCAACGATAACGAAATCATTTCTATGTCTCCTGGTGGCGCTTGGGATATGGTTTGCCTTTTCCTCCGCTTCGGCCGGTCCGATCGAGGACGCCCGAAAGCTGCTGAAGGAAGGCAAGTTCGACCAGGTGGACACGGTCCTCAAGGAGCAGTTGGCCTCTACCTCACCTCCTGCCGAGGCGCTTGGCATTTCGCTCGAGGCGTCTGTGGCCCAGGGCAAGGTCATCACCGCCCAGCGGCGGATCACCAGGCTGCTGAAGATCACCGCCAATGCGGACCTCAAGATGGTCTACCGGGGCGCCATGATCTCGGAACAGGCCGGCGAACGCCGCATGGCGCTGAGCCGCTACCTCATCTACGTCAGGAAGCAAACCGGTTCGGACGATCGCATGCGCCACGCTCTGGAGTACCTGGTCGCCGAGGGCAAGTTCCCCGCCGAGTACAAGAAGTACGTTTCGCTGCTGGGGACGGGCGACAAGGCGTGGAACATGGGGCTGGCGCTGGTCAAACGCCTGGTGCTAGACCAGGAAATCACAGCGGCCTTGGACGTCGCGTCGTTCATGATGGAAACCTTCAAGCCCGATCCACAGAGAACATCCCGCTTCACTGAATATCTGGGTGACGCTTCGGAAAGGGGTTACCTGGGCACGGACCAGCGAAAACGATACATACTTCCGCTGCAGATCGTGTCGCGCAAGAAGCCGGCGGACTATGGGCGGTTGGTGCGAATGTGCGAAAGGGCGCATCGCTATCTTTCGGCGCAAGAGGCCGCGGACATCCTGACGGCGATGCACGAGGCGTCTGGCGGTCCGGTGGATTTGCGATGCCTGATACTGCTCGATCGCCTGCGCTACGCCCGCGAAGGCGGAAAGGCACTCGCCCTGGCCCGCAAGATATACAACAAACTCGAACCGATCTACCGCGCGAGCAAGACGCCGGGCGATTACGCCCGCTTCATCGAACGCCTCTGTACGCACCGCGATTCGTTCGTCACCGGAGACGATACGGTCTTCGACAAAGACACGCTCTCGAAACTGGTGACCGCCGCGGCGCAAAAAGGCGCAAAAGCCCAGATAGATAATATCCTGAATCGCTTCTGCAGTCGTGACGCCGAACTCAGGATCGCTCTGGCAAGGCGATATCCATCCGACATCCTGCCCGAACACGCTTCGTGGATTATTGGCAATATCACGGGAAAAGAAGAGGAGCGAAAAGCCCAGATAAAGGCGGCAAAACCATTCGTCGCTAAATTCGTCAAGGGTCGGGACGTTCGCGGGACAGTTCTCGCCAATACCGCACTGATGGACTGGTACAACAGGACCGAAGACAAAAACGCGCTCCTGTCGGCCGCCAAGTCGTACATGACCGCCTTCCCCGCGGACTTCGACTGGAACAGTATCTGGCGACATGTCTGGCAGAGCAAGTTGCTGAGCCTCGGTGAGAAACTGACGCTCCTGCGCGAGCAGCACGCCGCGGCCGGTCCGAGCGCCCCGCTGGACCAGATCATCCCCAATCGTATCGCGCGCGATCCGGCCCTTCGGAAGGAACCGATTGTCCAGGCACTGGTTCGCGGATATCGCCGCAGGGGAAGCGAAAACCCGGTGCTGCGAGCTGCGATAATGGCTCGCACCATGACCGTAGGGCGAAGAAAAGTCTCACCCGAATCGATACTCGCGGGGCTGATGCGCGGTTACACCAAACCACTACCGTCCGGTCTGAAACCGCCGGCGGACATAAACGAGTTGGTCTTGACGGAAACGCTGAATCGCATCCTCCCGCAGATAAAGCGCATCGAGCAGGTAAGCAAATCAGGCCTGGTCGACCGCATGGCGCCGGGTCCGATAATGGCGCGCCTGCTGAACAGAATGTCGACCGGTAATCCCTATAAGGTTGCCCAAAGCCTCGCCGGGAAACTCAAAGGCGGTGATCCCGACACGATGACGATATGGCGGGCGCTGTCTTATGCCAAGAATCCCAAGGACGAAGCCAAGTCGCTCTTCGCGCCGTACTACGGGAAGATGGGCTCGGACAATGCGCTGAGATATCTCGTCGGACAGATGGGCATGTGGCATCAGCGAACGTGGAGGGACCAGTATTCCCCAAAGACATGCTGGTCTTACGACACGTTCCTGGGCGAGTTGGAGAAACTTTCGATCGTTAAGGGTTTTGAGTTCGACGATGAGGAACTCTCCTCGCAGGTTCGCGGTATCATTCTTCGTTGGCAGAGCGCCAAGGGCAATAAGGCTTCGAAGGCCAGGGCCTCGAAGAAACTCGTCGATACGATGTGGCGCGGTTATCTCGCAAGGTCAAAAGCATCCGGGGCATATGACACGAGTTTTGAAACGGGGATATATTCGATTCACCAGCAGAGAGAACCGGGCGGAGGGTCCGCGTGGATCAGCGAATATTGCAAGGCGCTCGTCTCGCGCCCGGGCGTCGAGCAATTGCGGTCCATCGACGCGATGATGCGAACGGTCGGCAACTACAAGGTGATGGAAGAAAAAGAAAAGAGTCCATACCTGCGGTTGTTTGCAGTGGCCTCAGGGTTGTACGAAAAAATGTCTGACCAGCAGTGGCAGGAAGTCGGCGTGCAGGAAAACGTTCGCTCGGCGGCGGGGATGCTGGCCAACAACGCTCCGTGGCGCACTGCGCTGAAGGACCAGGCCAAACTGCTCGAAAGAGGCGAGAAACTGACCGCGACATTCGAGACCAGGCTGCTGGCCGGAATACCGCTGATCGGAAGGCAAAACCCCGTTCCGGTATTGTGCGAGCAGGCAATCAAGACCGCCGCGGCAAAGGGCGACTGGCCGACGGCAATTTCAGCGACGCGCCGCCTCGCTGAAACGCTTGACGACGGGCGCCACGCAGACAGCTACAAGTCGAGCATTATCGCATCGGCCAGAGCGCTCCAGGACGTCGGGGCCAACGAAATACTCTACGCCTTCCTGCGCCAAATCGAGCATCAGGCCAGGATCTCAAGTACGATGAGCAAGGAAATCGCGATCCTCCGGGCCCGTGCGGCCAGGGATATCTCCGGTCTGATCGCCGTCTCGCCCACAGACGCTTCCTACCCGCTGCACCTGGCGGCACAGGCGCTGCTGCTGGGCAACGAAACCCGAGCCTGGGAACTGTCCCGGGACCAGTCGAAATTGTTCGCCGGCGCCTGGGAGGGCCTCGACGAAAACTTCGTGGCGTGGTACGTCCGGGCGCTGTGCAAGCAGAAGAACTACGCACAGGTCACCACGTTGGGGCAAAGCATCCTCCAGAAGGAATCGGCGCTCGATGCGGAAACCGCCGCGGCGATACACCTGGTCCTGGGCGACGTACAACGCGAGCAGGAAAACAATGATGCGGCAATCGCAATATACAAAGCCCTGCAGACCTCCGACCGTTACAAAGACACCCGCGCCGGCCGCGAATCGCGATACCGCAACGTGATGCTGATGATATCCACCGGCGCCTACGGAGAGGCTGAAGACGCCCTGGCCGTTATGGTCGAATCGCCCAGCATCGACGAACAGGCCGAAGCATACTTCCTGCTGGCGAAACTCTCCGACGAACAAAAAGAGTACGTCCAGGCTGACAAGTACCTCGCACAGGTCCGCTCGCGAGTGCCCGATCACATCGAGGCGGCATTCCTCGAAGGCGAACTACGCGCAAAAGCGCCGAGCATGCTCGCACGCGGAGAGGAACTCGAAATCGGAGTCGTGGCGATGGAAACAGTGGCAGTACCCGGACGGGAACTGATCTTCAGGCTACAGGATTCGAACCTCGCCATCGCCAAAGGCAGCTCTTCAATCCCAATTACCGTCGAAACCTCCACCGGTAAGGACAAGGAAACGGTAAACCTCGTGCTCAGCGGGTCGGGCAAAAACATGTTCAAGGGCACTATCCTAACCGCTCTTGGAAGGGTTTCGCAGGGAGACAGAACTCTGCAGCTTCGCGGAGAAGATGTCGTATCTTACCGAATTGAAGACGAGTTCCAGAAGAGTCACGAACTCAACTACAAGCAAAAGGAACTCGAGGTAAAGGCCGACGGTGAACTGTCCGCATCGGCCGGCAGGATACTCAGCGCGCTGGAGATCGAACAGCGCGAGGTTGAACGCAAACTCGCCCTCGCCCGCGGTGAAAAACCCCCCGCATGGACCCTCGAACGAAGGAAGAGCGTCCGACCGGGAAGCCCGATCTACGTGCGAGTCATCGATTTCGACCGAAACCTCACCGACGATCCCGACAAGGTAACCGTCGCGGTAAAGACGACCGGCGGAGATGTCCTCAAGGCCGTCGCACTGACCGAAACAGGCGACAATACCGGCGTATTCATGGGCACGATCCCAACGTCCATGCCGCTGCCGAAGGGCCTGGCAAGCGATACCTTTGAGGGCAAGAACCCTTCGTGGGCAATCAATTCCAAGACCACGGAAATCTGGTCCAGCCTCGACGACGGCGTCAAGCCAAAGTGGATCGAAGCGGACACCATGACCTCGCACCTGGTCAGTTCGGTCAGCGTCGAACTGCCCGATGCGCAGAAGGTCAAAAAGATCAACTTGTCGGGCAGCTTGGCCGAGGACCTCGGAATGCTGGCAACCTATCCGCTGGCAAACCAGGAACACGGGCTGCGCCTCGAATTCTTCGCCGATGCGAAGCTGAAAAAACCGACCACCGAGCGAGTGTATACTTCGACGCAACTCAAGGCCGACGCCTTCGGAAAAGGCAGCACCGCGGCGAGGCTCAGCGGCGTGATTGTACCGCTCACTTCAGGCGACTATACCTTCTCATTGAACCTCAACTCGGGGCAGGCCAAGATCAGTGTCGGCGGGAAAGTTCTCACTGACAAGTGGACCGGAACGAGCGTCTCGGGCAATTTCCCCGCGAAATTCACTGTCAAGGCCGGGCGAGAGTATCGATTCGTCCTGGAATACGCACCGGAATCCAAGGACGGAAAGCTTTTGGGAGAATGCAGCGTAACGTGGCAGTCAAAGACCGAGGGCGCCCAGGGCATACCGTTTGAAGCGATGTATCCCGGCGCGATGTCCAGTCGCAAAGACGACCTGGTGCTCGCGCGAAGCACCGCAACACCCACGGGCAGCAGCCCGATGAATACGCTCAAGAGCATTCGAGACAGGGTGAAGGGCAATATCAACGCCAAGGACCCCCTGAGATACGTCAAGACCACGTCGGTCACTCCCGCGGGGTCCGATGAAGCGGGCATACTCAGCGGAACCTTCAGCGTGGCGACCGAGCGAATGCTCGCGGTGAAAATTGTCGCCCAGGACATGCGAAACAACTCGATGGCGTACCTGCTGATCGATGGGAAACAGACCGTCGGAGGCAAGCTGTCGGACCTCGCTGACAAGACCGCCAGCGTATTCCTCCGCAAGGGCGACCACAAGATGGAGTTGGTCTATCGCAGCGCGGGAGCACCGGGAAAGAACGCCGCTGTCGGCGTGTCGTGCGGAGACGCCGACGAAAAGTTTGCGCCCATGCCGTGGCAGTGGTTCTCTGCCGATCACACGCCGGACCTCGCCGACGCGATCCTTCCGAACGGGCTGATCACGCTCGAAGACAATATCTTCACAGCCGTGCTGCGCAAGCCCATCCGACTGCGAAGCGCACGTTGGAATTTCATCGACTTTGCGGGCAAGGACATCTCCGTCAAGAAAATCACCGTACTCGACGAAGCTGGAAAGAAAATCATTCCCGTCGAGAAGGATTTCACCTCCTCGCTGAGCAACGATATCCTGGAAATAGCTCCCGGCGATAGAATCTCAATGACGTACATAGACAAAAAGAATCTCCAGGGCGATGACGGCAGGCGGAAAACGGGCATGGGTCTAAAACGCGGAGCGTCTCTGTCAGTGGGATTGGACGACGGCGAGATATTCCTGGCGCACGAAGAAACCATCTCCGACGCCAACGGAAATACGAGCACCGAACTCTTCCAGGCCAGGCGATGCTCGTCCGGCGACGTGCTGACGATGGTTATCGACGACCAGGACATCGACCAGACGCCCAAACGCGATAAGGTCCGCGCCGTCGTGACGACCTCCAGCGGAGAAAAACTGGAACTGGACATCCTTGAAGCCCAGTCGATCGGGAGCAAGGGCGAAGTGCATGACGTCTGCCATACCGGTCGATTCGTGGCAAACTTCAAACTAATCGCCTTCGGCGCAAAACCGAAGCCCAAACCGACTACCAAACCGACAAGCCAACCGGCTATACCGAGCATCAAAGTCAAGGGCGGAGACGAGATCGTTGTGCGATATCTTGACTCGGAAAACAACGACGGCGTGCCGATAGACCGCGTCAGCCGCCTGACCGAAGGCGGGGCAGGTTTCGGCGGTTGGTCAGTCATGCGAACGCGCACCGAACTGGTCCCCGACAATTCACCCGACGCGGTCCTGCTGCAAAACGATCTGCGAAGGCTCAGTAACGACCCTGAATTGCAACTCTACAGACAGAACATCCTGCACCTGAGCCCCAAGGTAAAGGACGATGAGTCAGACCAGGAGCCCGCCGTCGATCGCGGTGTCGACAAGAACGGTCTGCCCGTATGTTCGGTCCGCGGACCGCTGAAATTCAGCTTGCTTTATCCGCGAATGGCGCGCAACACAGGAAGCACGATACGCGTTGCAGCCGTCGCGGAATCCGAAATCAAGGCGGCCAAGGCGGAGAACAGAAAACCCAAGGGCGCTATCGTCACGATGGATATTCCCGACGAGGACGAACTGGAGGCCGGAAGATTCTACGGAACAGTTAATCTCCAGATCGGAGTACCAGGAGACAAACTGGCGCTCGATGAGAATGCCGGAAGGCTCGCGCCCGGAGAGAGGCCCGTCAAGACGATCATCGCCTGTGGTGACGACGTGGTGCAACTGCGGTTCAAGAATCCCGCCAACGACAAGACCGATATCAAGCGAATCCGCCTTCTGGCCGACGGACGCCTGGAAGTGCTCGAACGCACCATGCGGGCGAGAAAACTCCATATCCATCTCGGACAGAAGTTCTACCTGCGAGTGGCCGATCCCGACAGGGACACATCAAACGCCCGCGACACCGTAAAGGTCGCGGTAAAGAGCAAGTCGGGCGATGCGGTCGATCTGGAACTCACCGAGACGATGATACACTCGGGCGTTTTCACAGGCAGCATCGAACCGCGATGGATCAAGGATCGCAAGCGTGACCAGGCCGCCCGAAAAGCGGCGGCCCAGGCGGCGGTAAAAGCAGCCAGGGCGGCCGAAGCGGCAAGGCGAAAGGCGGCCGAAGCAGCAAGGCGAAAGGCGGCGAAAACCCAACCGGCTTCGGGGCCTGCAACCAGGCCCGCGGCCAAACCGGTCGTCAAACCCAAACCGATAGCCAAACCCAAACCGGTCGTCGTCAAACCCGCAGCGGTTGTATACGCTGATTTTGGCGACACCGTCTCGTTCCGCTACGTCGACAATAAAGCTGTTTCGACCAGCGAGCCCCGCATCCTGGACCTCGAAGGCAGTATTCTTCACGGGGCGAACGGAACGGTGGCCCTTTTCAGCAAGGAATACAAAGATCCCGAGATGGCCGTTAAAACCGCCTTCCTTACAGCCGAGGCTATGTTCAGTATCGCCAAGGATCTTCGCAGGAAGAAACAACGCGCAGAACTGGCCAATTCGTACATCTCCCACGGTAAGAGCATTCTCGAACTCGCCCTGCACGACTATCCCAACACGACTCTCGTGGCCCAGGGCCAGTACCTCGTTGCAATGCTCGCACAGGAACTGGGCAATTACAGCGAGGCTATCGGAAAGTACTCCGAGGTCGTACAGCGATGGACCAAGAGTTCATACGCACCAAAGGCTCTATACCGCATCGGACAGTGCTACGAAACCCAGGGTAACTTCGAACGGGCCGGTGAAGAATACGTCAGAGTAACATATCTCTTCCCCAACAGCCCAGAGGTACCACAGGCCACTTTGCGCCTTGGCAGGCATTATCTGAACACCAAGAACTACGCAGTGGCCGGAAGAATATTCGAAAAGTTCCACGACAACAATCCAAAGCACCGCCTCGCTGCCAAGACGCTGTTCCTCGCCGGAGAATGCTACAGGCTATCAGAGAGGTATAAAGACGCCATCGGTATCTTTGTCCGGGCGGCAAAACAGTACCGCGACAATAAGCAAATAAGAGCTGAATCGCTGTACTGGCAGGGCGTCTGCGCACGCGAGCTAAAGGATTACATCATGGCGTATCGCTGCCTGAAACGCCTGACGTGGGACTACCCGGAATCCGACCGGGCCGCAGACGCGAGAAAACTGCTTGGCACGGACGAACTGCAGTTCGATACGGATGAAGATTCCGACCAGTAAAACCTAAAAATAAAAAACGAAAACCCGCTACCGCTGTGACGAGTGCGGGATTTGCGAAAAACGACAATCCGAACTGAATATTTACAGCCAGGCCGCGCACGGTCCGTTTCGACGCGCCCGGCCGCAGGAACAGGATTCATCATGAAGACATCTGGTGCATCAAGCATAAGACGGTCATCACGCCGACCAGGCAATGCGACACAGGGCTCGAACCATCGGCGCTTCGGCGCCGGTATCTGCCTGACAACCATCTGCGCTGTGTTGATCAGCAGCAGCATAACACCGGTCGGCGCAGGCATATCAGAAGCCAAGAAGCTCCTGGGCGACAAAAAGTACTCCGAGGTCGACAGGGCCCTGGGCAAAGAGCTTCGCAGCAAGTCCCCTTCGCCTGAAGCCCTGCAGATCAGTCTTGATGCGGCAATGGCGTCGGGGCGTTTCGTCACCGCTCAGCGGCGCATAACCTCGCTGCTAAAGGCCAAAAACAACAATCTGGATCTGGTCTTCAAAGGCGCCGAAATCGCCCAACTGGCCTGTCAGGACAACCTCGCGCTAAGCCGCTACCTGGACTACGCCCAGCGCAGCAGCACCAAGAACGATAAGCTGCGATATGCGCTGGCGTACGTGGCGGTAAACGGTAAGTTTCCGCAACAGTACAAGAAGTATGTCCGCCTGTTCGGTAAAGATGAAATCGCATGGTCCATGGGCACCAACCTGCTGGGAAGATTGATCGCCGACGGCGAGATCAATCCCACGTTCGACGTCGCACAGACGCTCCTTGAAAACTTCCGCCAACCCGCGCAGGTCTACGAAGTGCATCGCCGAATACAATACGCCGCGGAAAACAACCGACTCGGCGCCGACGAGCAGAATGCATATGTCCTGCCTCTCAAGATCGTCGCCCGAAGTATCCCCTCGAACTACGAACCGTATTCGCGACTGCTGGCCCGGGCGGCGGGAAAGATCAGCAAGGACGAACTGCTGGCGATACTTTTCGATCACCAGCAGCTCACCAAGAAACCTCTTCCCTGGGGAGTGTTCGGTTTCTACAGGGAAATCCGCAATCTTGGTTCGGAGGAGAAGAAACTCACAGCCGGGCGGAAGTTCCTGGCGTTCGAACCGATCTACCGCAACTCGACGAACCCCAAGGAATACGCCGACTACATGGGCATGCTTGTAGACCAGATGGATGTATTCGCGATCAAGGGTAAGGAACTGGTGACCGACGCGGTGGCGGAAGGCATGATCAAGTCGGCCGCTGCGATGGCGAAAAAGGCTCCGCACCGGGAGCTGGACCGCCGCATCAACGATATCGCGGACCGCTACATCAGTGCCCCGCGGCGCAATGAGATCAAGAATAAATACGCTGCACAATCCCCGTCCAGGGTGCTTCAGAATCTGCTGCCAAAAATCAAGGGCGCCTCCGACCCGAACCGCGACAAACTCATCGCCGAAGGAAAAGGCGCGATCGCGAAGTTCATGAGCAAGGCAAGCTACACCCAGAAAGTCGATGTCCAATCAACGCTGATGCGATGGTACAACAGCATCGGTGACAAGGCCTCACTGATCGCCGCCACCCGCGACTACATGGACCTGCATCCGGCGAGCTTCAATCCCAACTCCATTCGATCGAACGTGCTGGACAACAAGCTCCTTTCGACCGCTGAAAAGGTCGCTTTCGTGCGGAATCAGCTCGAGCGGGCCGGATCGGGACAAAACAACCAGCCGATGGCTCAACTGATGAAACACATAACCGGACAGGTCAAAAAAGTCCCCGAATACAAGGCGCTGGTCGACCTGTTCAAGGCTCGCAAGCTCGGTAAGGACCTCCTGTCGACCTACGTCGTGCGCACCAGCGTGACAAAGAACAAGCGCCAGATCGCAAAAGGCGCCGCCCTGGTGTCGGAATTCCTGGCCAAGTACAAAGGCTCCCTGCCTCTGGGCGCCAAGGGATGCAAGAACCGCAACGATGTCCTGGCGCTGAAAGTGATGTCCAACACCTACAACGGCATTCGCAGCGGACAAGTGCGATCGGATATCGCAAAGTTGTGGATGGCTCGCGCCACCGGTCCGGGCGCCATGCTCGGAGGATTTGCCAGAAGCCTCACCGCCGATGAAATGACAAAGGCCATGTCGCGAATCGGCGCCGCGATTCCCGCGGGAGACCCCGTATGGGCAACGCTGGCGGAAATTCCCTTCCACGGTCCGACCAAAGCACCACCGCTTGCAAAGTTCTACAAAAAGATGGGATGGGACAACGCGCTGAAGCACGTGGCCGTGCAGATGGGCTATCCAAACAACAGGCAGGGCCCGTGGAATGACAAACCCGATCTTGCCGCCGGTGCGGTGGCGAGCCTCGTCGCTTCGGGCGGTTTCAAGACCGGTGACGTCGAAGTGCTGTCTTACGCGATCGAATCGCTGGCCCGATTGTCGGGCAAAGTGAAGATCGCCGAGGGCACACTGGCGGCGCTGTGGGGAAACTACCTGTCGGTGTCGGACCGGTCTGACTGGCGCAGAGACCTCCGCACCCGCTGCGGTGTACTGCAGATACTGGGACGCTGGGGCAAGGCCAAGGCGCTAGAAGCCAACGTCAACGACCTCGTAGCCGGTCTCGGGCGGCTGGGGAAGGTAACCCGGGCCAAACGACTGGAATACGTGTGCAACATCCTCACACTCTCGAGCGAAAATGGCTTGAAGAAAGCAGGTCCCTATGCGCTGGTGGTCGAAAAACTCGCCGATGTCTACGCCCGCATGTCTGATTCCGACTGGGTCCTGCACAAAGTTTCAACCCGCCTGGTCGAAGATATGGCGATGTTGTTCAAGAAATCTCAAAGCCATCGTAAGAGTTACAGCTCCGACGGTAGATTATTCAAAGCCGCCGACAAGATCAACCCGATACTGATCGCCCGCTTCACCCGCGATTCGAGCCCGGTAAACCCCAGCGCCCTGAGCAAATTACACGCGAAGGTGCGCAGCGATCTCGACGAGGCAATAACCGCCTCGCAGTGGAATAGCGCCGTGAGGCTTGGGACGCTGTACTTCCGAGCACTGCCCCAGGTGAGAACCGATTGGGACAGCGCCTATCACGAAGATATCGTAAAACTCGCCAAGACGCTTACCGACGCCAAGGCCTGGGAGGTCCTCTACATCACGCTGGAGCGAATGCGACAGGCGAGACCGCGAGAGTCGGTGATGAAGGCCCTCGCCAGGTACCGGACGCGGGCGGCCAACAACATCACAGGCCTGATGGCCGTCTCCAGGGGCGACAAGACTTATAACCTCCACCTCGCAGCCAGAGTTCTGTCGCTCGGTGACGAGGGCAGGGCATGGCAGCTTACTCGCACGAGAACGAAACTGCTGCTCGAAACATGGACCAGCTTCGAACCGAGGTACGTCGCATGGTGTATCGAGCAGATGCGAAAAAACAAAATGCTCACCGAAGCGCTGGAACTGGCGTTCACCGTGTTGCTCAGAGAAAACGATATCGATCCGGAAATCGCCGCGGAAGTGCTCCTGACCCGAGGAGATATCTACCGGGACAAGAAAAACTTCGACGTGGCCAGGATCGAGTACCGAGCATTGAAGGACAACACCCGCTATCGCCGGACCGCCGCCGGCGCGCGGGCGACTTATCATCTGGTCAGCCTGATGATCGAAACCGGTCAATACACCACCGCGCAGCGACTCATCGAGAGACTGATCGACTCGGTGGATCTTACGGTAAAGGCCGAAGGCTACTACCTGATGGCCAAATTGGCCTTCGAGCAAAAAGACTACGAAACCGCCTCGGAGAACATCGACAAGGTGCGCCTTTGTGTTAACGATCACGTTGAAGCGGCGTTCCTCGACGGGCAGTTGAAGCTCAAGCTGCCTGGCGGAATGATAAATCCCGAAGTGGAAGTAGGAACCGCCGCCACGCGCCGAATACTGATTCCCGGTGAAGAACTGGCGCTAAAACTTCAGGACGCCAACCTCTCGATCGCCCGCGACCAGAAAACCATTCCGATTCTCGTGCGGTCCACGAGCGGAAAAGACGAAGAACGCGTGGACCTGCTGAGCCTCGCCGGCGGGAAAAACCTGTTCACCGGAACGCTCAGAACGACGCTCGGTGCGGCCAAACCAAACAATGGCGCGCTGGAAGTAACCGGCGCAGACCGCGTCAGCTACGTGATCGCGCCCGAGTTCCAACGCAAAAACAACATCGACTACCCTCCCAAGTATCTCGACATACGCACCACAGGGCAGTTGGTGGCCTCGGCGGGCAAGATACTCACACCCGAAGAGGCCGAAAAACACCGCCTGGAAGCCGGACTCGCCAAACCGGTCGATCCCAACACAATCGCCGCGTGGAAACGCAGTTCGGGCAACATGGTCCGCCCGGGCAACGATATCTACTTCCAGGTCTACGATATCGACCAGGACGTGACCAACGCCGCAGACAAGGTCACCATAAAACTGACCACGACTAAAGGCGACGTGATCGAAGCTCTCGAACTGACCGAAAGCGCGCCGCATTCAGGCGCATTCCGCGGAACGGTCAAGACGGGCATCCCGTTGCCCAAGGCCACCGCTTCGGATACCTTCGAAGGCAAAAAACCGTCAGCTTTAATCAACTCCACTCTTCCGGGAAACTGGTCGAGCCTCGCTGACGGACTCAAGCCCAAGTCGGTGAGCGTCGATATGATGGGCTCCTACATGATGAAGACAATCACCGCCGAAATGCCGGACGCCACGGCCGCAAAATCGGTGACGCTGCTGGCCAGACTTGCCTCGGACTTCCAGGTGATCGCCAGCTACCCGATCCTCAACGCCCAGAGAGGACTGCGGGCCGAATACTTCACCGACGCCGAAATGACCAAACCCGCCGGCGAAAAGACCGTGACTTCCCTGACGGGCAAGGTCGACAAGGGTATCGCCGCGGCGCGTTACAGCGGCGTGTTCGTCGCGTCCAAATCGGGCGAATACACCTTCGGCGTAAATACCGACGGCAAGGTCACCCTTACGGTGGGCGGTAAGGAAATTATCTCCGCAAAGGATAAAAAATCTTCGGGCAAGACTTCGATTACCGTTGACGATTCGGTAATAGAGGGCAAAGGCGAGACGCCCTTCATCCTGGTCTACGTTCCGTCCAAGAGCCAAGGCTCCCTGACTGTAACGGCCGCGGCGCCCAAGGGCTCAGCGACCCCTCTGGACCTGTCGGCGATGTATCCCGGCGGTCAGGCCCAGCGCCGCGACGAACTGGCCGTCCAGTACGCCTCGATCGCCGACGGAAAGGTCGAGGGCGCAGATGCAACCACCATCGCCGAATACTTTGCCCAGCGCAGGGGACGGGGCACGGTCTATAGTTCCGCGGTGTCCTACACAGCCTCACCTGCCGAGTGGGGCATACTCAGGATGAGCGGGCACTTCTACGTTCCAAAGGCCCGCTACATGACGCTGAAACTCACCGGTAAATCGTTCGAGAGTCCCCAGAGCTGGGCCGGACTGTTCATCGACGGCGAAATGGTGCTCCGGCGGCAAAGCCGCAAGAACCGCGACGGGACGCCCCAGGTCGTTCCCGCCGTAACCGTCAAACTCACCAAAGGCGTACACAAGCTCAGCGTCGCCCTCTGCGGGCGAAAGGCCTGCGATATCTCCGTAACCTGCAAAAACGATAAGGACGAGTTTGAACCGCTGGTTCCGACGTGGTTCTCGGCGAATCACCACCCTGAAATTGCCGAGGCAGTCTCACCGGTCGGACATATCGGAATCAAGGACAATCGCCTGATCTGCCAACTGTCGAAACCGCAGCGACTGCGGGCCGTCCAGTGGGTATTCAACGATTACGAGGGCAGTTCCGTGTCGGTCAGGAAACTCGGCATCACTGACGCTGACGGTAAGGTGCTGATTCCCGTCAAGCGCGACTTCACGTCGGCGACAACCAACAAGATTCTCGAGATAGCGCCTGGCGACACGGTGACGGCCCTTTACTTGGACGTCAAGCGCCCCGAGGGCGGTTCTCCCAACCGCAGGGCATCGCTGTCGACGGGTTACTACAACGGTTCGATCGTAATCGCCAACGAGATGGTGACCGATACCGGTGGCGGGATGAAGACGACGTACTTCCCGGCCAAGCGATGCGGGGTCGGAGATGCCCTGGCGATACTCGTCAACGAAGCCGACAACGACACCACGCCAAAACGCGATGTCATGAAAGTCCTGGTCGAAACATCCGGCGGACAGCGCCTCGAACTCGACGCGCTGGAAACCGAAGGGCAGGTCGTCACCGACCCGACGGGCAAGGAAGTCGAAACGCACCATACGGGCGAATTCCTGGCGCTGCTGAAGTTGGGCAAGAAGACCGAAAAGGGAACGATCAAAGTCGAACCCGGAGACCTGATCACAGTCAGCTATATGGACTCGGAGAACTCCGATCCCGGAGTAGCCTTCCGCAGAAAATACGAACTGTTCGAGGGCGGTGACCCGCTGGTCGAGGAAATCAACTTCGAACGCTACACCTCGGCGCTGGTCAGAATGGAGGTCAAGGACGATCCGGACGCGATCCTCAAGAGGCGAGAGGAAAACGCGGCGCCAAAATTCACCTACGAACATATGCTAAGCCGCACCGATTCGACGCAAACAGGCGCCGAGGGCGACGCGCTGCCCGTAACCAGTATTCGCGGACCGCTGCAGTTCAACATCATGTATCCCGCGATGGCCAAAAACACCGCCTCGACGATCGACGTGACTGTGTGGGCCGAATCGGAAATGCACGCCGCCAAGACCGCCAAACGCGAAATGAAGAAGCTGACCGTCAAGGCCGCCTGCGGATCGGGCGGACTGGAAGACGGTATCTTCACAGGAGTGGTCGCCCTGCAGGTCGGAATACCGGGGCAGGACGCCGAACTGACCGACGACCCGGCCTTGGCGATACTAGACACCCGCACAGATAAAGGCCGCCAGGAACAAACAAAAACCGAGGATGTCCTGGTTGTCATACCGGGCGACACGCTCTGGGTAAAGTACAAGGACCCCGCCACCGAAAAAGAGATCACCGGGCGAATAACCCTGCTGTCAGAAGGCGGTATTGAACTACTCGACGCCAACATGAAGCTCGAACAGGAGAAAATCCGCCTGGGAGAGAAGTTCTACGTCCGCGTCACCGACAGCGATCGCGACACCACGCCCGAACGCGATACCGTCACCGTCACCGCCACCAGCCGCTGCGGCGACAAGATCGATCTGAAACTCACGGAAACGATGGGGCGATCGGGCATCTTCACCGGACAAATCGAACCGAGGTTCCTCGGCGACAAGGTGGACGGAAAGCTGCCGACGCCCAACAAGGTCGACAACAATCTCAGCGCGTTCTTCGGAGACGAGATCCGCTTTGAATACGTCGATCCGGTGGGCGTGAACTCCGCCGTCCCGGTCGCGCACGTTCGCCAGGGCCTGATACATCTCGGTTCCGATGCGGGCACTGACTTGTTCTCGAAACGATTCCGGGATTCGGAAATGGCCGTTAAAACCAGCTTCCTGATGGCCGAAGCTCTCTTTGAACTGGCCAAGCAGAAACGCACCCTTAAAAAGGAATATGAAGCCGACGAGTTCATACAGCGAGGCAAGGGACTCCTGGAAGCGACTATTCGCGACTACCCGGGCACGAAGCTCAAAGTCCAGGCCCGCTTCCTGCTGGCGAACCTCGCCCAGGAACTCGGTAAGCGAGACGAAGCTATCGCCAAGTACTCGCAGGTGATTCAGATGGCCCCGCAGTCTGAGTATGCGGCCCGTTCGCAGTACAAAACCGCCCAGTGCTACGAGGAAATGAATAACGCCGAACAGGCCTGTGAAGAGTACGTCAAAGTAACGTACGTCTACTCGTCGAGCCCCCTTGCCCCCAAGGCTCGCATACGCATGGGCACGTACTATCTGCAACTGGGGCAGAAGCTCAAGGCCGACGAGACCAAGCTCGCCGACGCCATGAAGAACTTCCGGATAGCATCGCGAATATTCTATAAGTTCACCGACCGCCATCCGAGCCACGCCCAAGCCGCCAAAGCACTGTTCCTCTCGGGCCAGTGCGCCATGGAAATGAAAGACTTCAGGCAAGCGGCCGAAACACTGCAAAAAGTAATCGATGACTTCCCAACGAAAAAGACCGTGCGGGCCGAGGCAATGTACTGGTGTGCCGAAAGCCTCTACAACATCCGAGACTACAAAGGCGCATACAAGATGTGGACCGAACTGATATGGGCCTATCCGGAAGTGCAGCGGGCCAAAGAGGCCCGGGGACGCCTCGCCAGCGACAAGAGAATGATGAAAATCGCTGAAGAAATGTAATCGACCGGCGGCGCCCACGCCGCCCCAATACCGTTTACGAAATGCTAAAACCAAAAATGCTGATGACGCCGAATCGGGACAATCCGTCTGAGGGCATCGCGCCGCGAACCATTAGCGCGGTAGTGCTGTGCTTTGCTGCGCTGATTGCGGTTTTACCGGCAGGCGCCGCGAGAAGAAGAGATATCTACAGGCACTGGATGAGAGTTCGGGAGGACAGGAACGAGAGGTATATCCCCGTAGAAGTTTACAAGAAAATGACCGTCTTCGAGCGGGCTGCCTACGACAAGGCCCTGAAACTGCATCGCGAGGGGCAGTACCGGGTGGCTGCGGCGCAGTTTCACAAGTTCGTTCTGCAGTTTGAGGATTCCGCCGGAATGCCGTATGCAATGCTGATGGAAGCCCGCTGCCTTCACAAGGATCACAAGCGCGTTACGGGCATCAAGAAGTACACCGAGATACTCGATTATTTCCCCGAGTCGCCTTCGGTCGCGGCGCCCGCGCTTTATTTCCGGGCGGTCGCCAAGCATGAAAACGGTGACAGGCTCCAGGGCTTCAGGGACTACCGCCTGCTGGTGGAAAACCCGGCCTACGTGAAGCACGAGTTGGGCATCCCGGCCAAATTCGACCTGAGCAACTACTACTACAAAAATGAGAAACAGGCCCAGGCCGTTGGTTACTGGCAGGACCTGCTGAAGCGAAAAATCCACCGCGACATGCACAATTCGCTGCTGGCCAAGATAGTCAACTGGTACGTTACCACCGGTAACTTCTCCGGTTACTTGAGGTTCAGATTGGGCAAGGAAGACATCAAAGATCCCAAGACCTATCCGGCGCAGCTCGTGGTGATAAATGAAATGATGCTCGCCGCCGATGCAGCAAACGCTGAACTGGCGACCAAGGCATACAAGTTCCTGAAGGGCAAGAAAAGCATCTATTCAGCCGCAACCTGCCTGCTAAGCGGTGGTGAAGCGGGCAAGTACTCACGCGGATATTACGAATTGGGCCTGAGGTTCGGAAAGTCGCTTGACAGCGGCGAGTTCGATCGTCTGACCGCCGAGGCCCTTAAGGCGTTTGCCTCCCTGACAAAAGGCAACGAGCGATACTACAAGGTCGGCTGCGAACTGGCAGAACTCATCGGAGGCGCCCAGGGCGATAAACTCAACAACGAAATGGTCAAGCAGTTGAACAGGGAAAAGGACCTCGCCAAATACGTGGACCGCGCCTGCCGGGTGGCGGTACAGGCCGGCGGGCGAACCCGGGACGTCCTGCACAAGGCGATCGTCACGCGCACCAACGCCGAACCGAACGACAAGACCTACCTTTCAATAACCATGCCTCTGAACGTCGAAGGCAAGCTCTTGGATTCCAAAGCATTCAAACCGATGGCTACACAGATCCTCGGCAGGATATCCCGCCGCCCCGCGGGCAAGGAGCGCGACGACCTGCTCTGTAAATACATTCCCGGATGGAGCGGATACGAAGCGGGTTACAAGATCCTGCCCCGAATCGGAGACGTCAAGCGGCGATTCAGGCTGCATCTGTCGATGCTGTCTCACGAGAAGAAGTGGCCCGAGTATTCCGACGTGCTCGACGAGTTCGAGAAGAACACGCCCAACACTACCGAAGGGATCGAAACGAAGAACTGGATCCGTCGCCAGCGGGCCTACGTTTACCACCACAAGATCCGGCGGTACGCCGACGCGATAAAACTCTACCACGCGATCAACGATCCGCCCAGGACGCTCTGGGATATCCAGGACTGCTACGGGCGCCTCAAGAAGTGGAAGGAGCAGCTCCAGGTGCTTTCCGAACTGGAGACGTCCTTCCCGAAAGAGGCCCCACGCGCCGCACAGGGAATCGCCAAAGTATTCCAGAAACAGAAAATGGACAAACAGGCGATCGCCAAATGCCGCAGCATCATGAAAGTCTACAAGGAACACGAAGTGTCCTCGTGGGCTCACCAGGAACTCGAGAAATACGGTAAAGCCACCGGTGGTGGCCTGATCGATGACGATTAACAAACTAACGTAATATAACCCCGGAAAACCGTCCGTTTTGTAGAGGTAACTACCATGAGGAACGTTGCTATGAAAGATTCGATTGTTATTCGCGCGCTGATATCGGCAGTGCTGCTTACCGCCTGGACCGGTGGTCTGTCAGCGGCCCCGCCAAAGGCCAAGAACCAGGACGTCAAGGCCAAACAGATGCTCAACCGCGGTATGGAGCTGCTGACCAGTTCCCAGGACGAGCGCGCCGTCAAGCTGCTCTCGTCGATACCGCGACTGTTCCCAAAGTCCGAGGTCCGATTCAAGGTCTACCTGGCTTTGGGCAAGCACTACATGGAAAAGAGCCTCTACGAGCGCGCCATCGGCCAGTTCAACACCATCAAGGGATGCGACGACACCGACATCAGCGCCGACGCCCTCTACCAGATGGGAATCTGCTACTTCAACATGAACCGGTACGACAACGCCTTCGCCGCCCTGCGAAAGGTCACAAACGAATACGCGGGCAGCGTTTACGCCAATGAATCGTTCTACTACATCGGTCAGTGCCACTTCAAGCTGGGCCGATGGGCAAAGGCCGTCGAAGCACTCCAACGCGTCGGGACCAGCGTGTCGAGCAAGACCGAAGACGCCGGCGACATCACCGCCGAGTCCGGACAGGAACTGTTCTTCAAGGTTGTCGACAAGGACCTGGTCGTGCTCAATCGAGAAGGCAAAATATCCGCCAAGGTGGTGGCAAACTCAGGAGACGTCGAAACGATCACCCTTACCACTCTCGGTAAGGACCCGAGCCAGTACATCGGTAAAATCCCGACGAAACTCGGTAAACCCAGCGCGGGCGATAACGTGCTACAGATTATCGGCGGAGACAGCGTCACCGCCACGTACATGGACGAAAATACC
>Ga0180430_10001602_pt1 | contig 21728 bp, 13 predicted proteins | sample SS_ome_9_FD_132999 | JGI IMG/M metagenome (GOLD analysis project Ga0180430, IMG submission 132999) | Hypersaline lake sediment archaeal communities from the Salton Sea, California, USA - SS_1_S_2 metaG | ecosystem: Environmental > Aquatic > Non-marine Saline and Alkaline > Hypersaline >... | reverse complement strand
CTCGTTCTGAAGGATCTCCCATTCGACCATCAATTCTTCCAGCCTGCTCTCCGCTTCCTTGTAATCATGTCCCAGGCTGGCAACCTGACCAGGATCATCCGGCGGATTGGCTAGTTTTTTCCCCAGGGCCGTCAGTTGGTCTTCAAGCTGTCCAATTAATTCTTCTACTTCTTCTAAACGGGCAGAGCGTTTGCGATCTGCTGCCAGAGCTTTGTTTTTGGCCGTTTTGGTCTCTTTGTAGTTTTCAAAGGGCTCTGGGTCCAGGTCTGGCAGCAGGTCTTCGGAAGCCGGTTCTTCAACCAGGTTTCCCTGATAGGCCTGGTAGCTGCCCTCAAAGACGATCAAGCTTTCTTCATTGACATCAATTTCCCAAATTTGGGTTGCCAGGGCATTGATCAAATAGCGGTCATGAGATACAAGGAGAACAGTTCCTGGGTAGGAAGAAAGGACAGATTGCAGGGTTTCCTGGGAAGTGATATCCAGATGGTTGGTAGGCTCGTCAAGCAGAAGTAGATTGGCATCCGACAGGGAGAGCTGGGCTAACGCCAGACGACCGCGTTCGCCACCTGACAGGACGCTGACTTTCTTATATACATCCTCTCCAGAGAATAGATAAGCACCCAGGTAGCCGCGGGCGGCATTTTCTGATTGGAAATTTCCCACTCTTTCGATTTCTTCCAGGACAGTGTTCTCGTCTTTTAGATCCTGATGGGCCTGGGTAAAATAGCCCACATCAAGGTTTGCCCCTAGCTTTACTGTGCCTGAGAGGGGAGGGAGCTCTTCCAGGATGGTTTTTAGGAAAGTTGTTTTTCCGGCGCCATTGGGGCCGATCAGAGCGGCGCATTCCTGTCGCAGGAGTGTAATGTCCGGCACTGAGAATAAGGCTTTGTCCCCATCCTGATATCCAACCTCTAGGTCAGTTGTTCTCAACACAAGATCCCCTCCCCGCTTCTTGGTTCGAAAATTCATATTGACCAGCTGTGGTTTTTTTGAGGGGTTCTTCAATCCAGCGATTCGTTGATGGGCTTCCTGGGGGCTCATCATACTGGTGGTTGTGTGAATATCCTGGCTGATCTTTGACCAGCTCTTTCCCTGGATGGCCTGGATGCCCATTTGTTCGATAGCCTGGATGCGGCGGCTTAACCGGCGCAGTTTACCTCGAGCCATATTGACTCTTTGCCCCTCAATATTTCTCTTCACAAAATCCAGCTCGTTTACCAACCTGGCTTTCTCGGCTTCGAAGATATCCTGCTGCCGCTCCCAGCGAGCCTGGCGTTGATCCAGATAAGCGGTGTAATTACCCCGGTACGTTTCAAAACCCGCCCGGCTCATTTCCCAGATATGATCGCAAACCTGATCTATGAAATAACGGTCATGGGAGACCAGTAGAACGGACCCATCAAAATTCTTGAGATATCCCTCGAGCCATTGAATGGCTTCAATATCTAGGTGGTTAGTAGGTTCGTCGAAGATCAATAAGTTGTTTGTGGAGAGCAGCAATTTCGAGAGCAGTAATCTGGTGCGCTCCCCTCCGGAGAGATGATCAACTGGCATTTGGAACTCGTCAGGCGAAAACCCAAGACCCCCCAGTACTTGATGGATGCGACTGTTATAGGTGTAACCACCTAGGCTCTCGAATTTTTCCTGCAATGAGCCATAACGGCCAAGCAGTTCCTCAGAAGATCCGTCAGCCTGCCCCATCATTTCTTCAAGTTCCTTAAGTTCCCGCTCCATCTTTATTAGTTCATCAAGGGCGGTTAGGGCTTCTTCCCAGAGGGTTTTATCTGAGGATAGAGAACTTTTCTGAGGTAAATATCCAATTCTTAACTGGTTTGCCCTCTGGATCTTGCCTTCCGAAGGAGATTCGACCTCCGCCAACAAATTTAACAGAGTTGTCTTCCCGATACCATTTTCACCAACCAGGGCAATCCTGCTTTTGGGAGGAATGGTCAGGTTCAAACCACTGAATATATCAACAGACCCATATGATTTCGATAGACCAGATGTTGTAATTAATGACATAATAATATATTGGTTATTTTACTCTTGATTAACCGGCGAGCAGAGCCTTTGTCAATGTTATAATCCCGTCCAGACCTTAAGCCTGTAACCGTCAGCTATTATAGTCTGGTATAAAGGAAAATAAAGGGTTTTCAGGAAAATTATGCAAGCGTATCAATCTGAAAGAGACAACTCACCCGACCCTATCAGGCGGATATTACTTATTGCATTCCTGCTCTCTGCAGCAGGTACTTTGCTATTGGCTTTTTGTTCTCGCAAGACCCCAACTCAGCCAACACAAGAAACAGGAGTGTTATCAAACGATCAATCATTCGATCAGGGGCAGCCCACCCTGGATGATACCAGGCTTCTGCAGACCAATGCAAACCGCCCGGGATATGTCGATCTTGACCTCCATCAAACAGTTTATTTCCTTTTAACGGGGCTTGATAAAAGAGAGTGGGAAGAAGATACCGGCCCAGGATTAACTGACACGATCATTATAGCTTTCCTGGATATGCAGGAAAGGAAAGCAGGCCTGATATCTATCCCCCGGGATACCTGGGTTGAAGTTCCTGAATATGGTCCATATAAGATCAACCAGGCGTATTCCTTAGGTGAGGCTTATGGCTATCCCGGAGGTGGGCCAGGAATTTTGATGGATACCGCCGGTAATCTGCTTGGGATCGATATTGACTACTATATTCAAGTTGACTTTGAAGCGTTTGTTGTCCTTGTCGATGCCGTTGAAGGAGTCCTGGTGGATGTGCCAGAAGAGATCCTGGTCTGGTCAAACGCCGAGATGGAAGGGGATATGAAAAGGCTCCAGCCTGGCATACAGGTATTGCCTGGCAACCTGGCATTGGGATATGTTCGAACAAGAGATACGGACGAAGGTGATTTTGGCCGAACGAAACGCCAACAGCAAGTTCTGGTTGGTTTGCAGAAAAAAATGTTTTCTTATGATATCCTTCCGGTCGTGATTCCCCGACTGCCGTCAATTTATCGGGACCTCTCTTCCAATGTTGAGACAAACTTAACGCTTAGCCAGATCATATCCTTGGGCTGGGCTGTTCGGGATATTAATCCCCAGAGCCTGCAGACACGGATAATCAAAGAACCTGTCGTTGAAGCTGGCTTCAATGATCGAGACCAGTATGTGCTCTTTCCAGATATTGAACAAATCCGGAATATTTGGCACGATATGCAGGAAGTCTCGGCGACCCCAATCCCAGAGCCCACGCATGAGACCACTCTGGAAGAATACATCCTGCAGGAGAACGCCACAATCGCGATTTTGAACGGGACATCATCGCCTGGATTAGCAGGAGAAACTGCAGACTTCCTGATAGAGAATGGAATCAATATCACCGAAGTAGGCAATTCCGATAAATTCAAAGATCAGACCTACATTTATGATTACACAGGCAATCCGTACACAATTCATTCTGTTCTCAGGGTCATGGGATATTCCCAAAATAGACTCTTCCATCGATCGGACCCAGACACTACTGCAGATATCGTCATTATCCTTGGAGCAGATTGGATCCAGGAAAACCCGATGGAAGATTGAGAGGTATTCCCGGGAATAGATTTTAAATCAATTGAATCTTGTTTGACATGATTCAAGAAAACCGATAGACTTAATGTATGTTCTGAGATCAAGATCAGGAGGACGATTATGGGGTATAAAAACTACCGTCTGACGATAATTAAAGGCTTCAATAAAGGCGATGTGTTCCCTTTGGACGGAGATGAGATCATCATTGGCCGCGGGGAAGAAAATGAAATCGTCTTCAATATCGCCGAGGTGTCCCGAACACATGCTGTTTTGACCAAAGCTGAAGAAGGGTACATGATCAAGGATCTTGAATCGACTAATGGTACCTATGTCGATAAGAAAAAGATCGGAGGGAAGTACCTTTTGAAACCGGGGGATACGGTTATGTTAGGCGATGCCATTTATATGACCTATCAAGCCGACCTTGACCCAGAGGAAACTCTGGTGGCCCCTCGCCCGGAAGAGGATCCGGAAGCAGATATTACAGCCGTGACACTCACCCCTCTTGAAGTTCCCAGGGAGCCTGCCCCGCCGACCTCTCCCCGTAAAAAAAGATCTGCTGAACAGGTGCTCAGTAAATCACAGGTCAAGGAAGATAAAAAAGGAAAGACCTGGTTATGGGCGGGCATTGGTTGTGTTGTGGTGATCTTCTTCTTGATCGTGGTTGGTTTGATAGCTTTTGATTACTTGAATTTGTACTGCACACCACCATTTGATACTTTATTTAACTTCCTGTATACCTGCCCTTAAAAAGGATCACGGTAGCAAAATTGATGGAACATATTCAAGAATATGAAATTACTCCCACCACATTTGTTTATGGTGGGGAAGCACTTGCCCGACTTCCTGATGGTCGGGCAGTTTTTATCCCTTATGCTTTCCCGAATGAAGATTTGCGCATCCGGTTGGTAGAAGAAAAAGAGCGCTATGCCAGAGGAGAGATAGTTGAGATCATTAAGGCGTCGCCCTTACGCATCACACCTCGCTGCGCCCATTTTGGTGAGTGTGGAGGATGCCATTACCAACACATTACATATGAGGAACAACTCAAGATCAAGAAAAATATCTTTGTAGATCAATTAATAAGAATGGGGAAAATGACCGATCCACCAGTCAAGAAGATCGTTCCTTCTCCCCAGGAGTGGAACTATCGAAACCAGATCCAGCTGCACATGTCCCGGGAAGGCGAGCTTGGTTTCTTGCGGCATCGTTCCAATCAGGTTGTTCCCATACAGGAGTGTCACCTCCCAACCGAAAGCCTGAATCAGATCTGGCCTTCACTAAATCTGGAGTTTATTCCCGGATTGGACAGGATCAACCTCAGGGCTGGAGAAGAAGGGCAGGATACACTGGTTGTCCTTGAAAGCAGTGATCCTGAACCGATTGAGTTCAGTGTCGATATGTCGCTTTCAGCAGTGCACCGGGGCCCTGGTGGAAAAATTGTCCTGGCTGGCGACGATTTTACCGTCATCCCCATCCATGGTTATCCATTCGTGGTATCCGCCGGATCATTTTTCCAGGTCAATAACCAGGTTGCAGAGCTGATCGTTGATTTCCTTTTGGAGAGGCTTCCACTGAAAGAGGACAGCCTATTGCTTGATGTTTACTGTGGGGTGGGTTTGTTCAGTGCGTTCCTGGCACCCAGGGTTGGAAAAGTTATTGGGATCGAGTCCGATCCCAATGCGGGAGAAGATTTCTTATATAATTTGGCTGGATATGAGAACGTGGATTTTTATGATATACCTGCTGAGAAAGTCCTGCCTTTCCTGGATCTGAAGCCCGATATCATACTGCTGGATCCTCCCCGGGCAGGAATCTCAAAAACTGTTCTCGATAGTGTGGTGTCCCTGGATCCAGATTTGATCACCTATATTTCTTGTGATCCTGCAACGCTTGCCCGGGATGCGGACAGATTTAAAAAACAAGGATATTTACTGCAGGAATCAACGCTCTTTGATATGTTCCCTCAAACCTTCCATATCGAGAGTGTAAATATATTCCAAAGAGCATGAAAGCAGGTATGATTTATCTCACTATGACTTAGCCTGAGTCTGGTGTAAAATGCGAACACAATAATATATCCGATTGATAACTGAACAGACAGGTCCTGATCCAGGACTTGTTACAGGATAATAATTGATGGTAAAAAAAGGCGGCTTGTTTTTATTACCTCTACGAAGACCTGATCAGCTGATCAGGTCATTGGTCCTATTGCAGTTATTATTTGACACCACCTAAATCAACGGGCCTGTTTCGAGGAGTAGAATTCGAAACGGGCTTTTTTTTATCGCACTAGATCCCGAGGTGAATATGAGTAAAAATCTCGACCTGAACCGTGAAATACCAGTTTTGGATTGGGACTCCCATCTGGCTGAACGAACAAAATATATGCAAAGTTCAGCAATCAGGGAGCTTCTGAAGATCACCCAGGACCCTGAAGTGATCTCCTTTGCAGGTGGGCTTCCTGCGCCGGATGTGTTCCCGATTCGGGAAGTGGATGAAGCCTGCTCATATGTGCTGCAGAAAATGGGTAAAAAAGCGCTGCAGTACAGCGCAACGGAAGGATATTATCCTTTGAAGGAATTCCTGGCATCGTCAATGCATAAGTACGGTATTCCTGCGCTGCCAGAAAATGTCTTGCTGACGAATGGCTCTCAGCAGGCATTGGATCTGGTTGGAAGGATTTTCATTGATCCGGGGACTTTTGTGTTATCGGGGCGGCCAACATACCTGGGTGCAATTCAAGCCTGGGGCGCATATCAGGCCAAGTTTCACACTATGCGCGTGGATGAACACGGCATGGTCGTTGATGAAATTGAGCATGCATATGAAAAGGCGCTCAAAGAAAGCGGAAAACCACCTGCTTTCATATACGTGCTGCCGAACTTCCACAACCCGGCGGGAACCACGCTCCCTCTTGATAGGAGAGAAAAATTAGCAGAGATCGCCACCAAGCTGGATATAGCTGTAGTTGAAGATGATCCCTACGGCCAGCTTAGATTTGAAGGTGATCATATCCCACCCATCTGTACCTTGATTCCGGAACGCACTATTTATCTGGGAACATTCTCAAAAACCATGGCGCCAGGGTTAAGGTTGGGATGGATCGTATCATCTGAGGCGCTTATGAAAAAGCTGATCCAGGCCAAGCAGGGCTGTGATCTTCATACTGGCACGTTTGTTCAGTATGTGGCCAGTGACATCTGCCAGCGAGGAATCTTGAAACCGCATATCGAGAAGATACGCAAAGTCTATAAAAAGCGCCGGGATACGATGCTGGAGGCCCTGGAAGAATTCTGGCCGGAGGAATGTTCCTGGACCAAACCCGAGGGAGGATTATTCCTGTGGGCGCGTGTTCCAGAATCCATTGATACAGACACTTTCCTGCGGGAGAAGGCTCTAATAGAGAAGGTAGCCTACGTTCCTGGAATTAACTTCTATCCCAATGCTGATGGCGGAAGTGAAGCGATGCGGTTGAATTTCTCCTATGCTCCTCCGGAAGTCATCGTCGAGGGCATAAAAAGACTAGGGATTGCGTTGAAAAAAGAATTAGCTGCCGGCTAATTCTTTTTAAAGAAGGTCTGTTTTTATCACCGATTCAGGCTGACATTTGTCATAAAAACCAACGCTGATCACACTGTGCATATCTAAGGACTGTATGATATAGTTTCTGGAGTTGTTCAGACAAGCAGGTTATCAATTGATTGTATTTTGCAAGGAGGAGAAAAGTGTCCCTTATTCAAGATGTAATTGCTAAAACCAAAGAGAAGGATCCTGCTCAACCCGAGTTCCATCAGGCTGTAGAAGAGGTATTAAATACACTTGAACCCACTGTTGAGAAGCATCCGGAACTTGTTCAGGCCAATATCTATGAGCGTGTCGTTGAGCCTGACAGGGTTATCATGTTCCGAGTTCCCTGGGTGGATGAAGATGGCGAAGTGCACGTCAACCGCGGTTTCAGGGTCCAGTTCAATAACGCCATTGGCCCGTATAAAGGCGGTCTGCGTTTCCATCCCTCGGTAAATCTGGGAATCATTAAATTCCTCGGTTTTGAGCAGATCTTCAAGAACTCGCTCACAACATTGCCAATGGGCGGCGGAAAAGGTGGATCGGATTTCGACCCCAAAGGCAAAACCGATCGGGAAGTAATGAATTTCTGCTATGCCTTTATGAGAGAACTCTATCGTCATATTGGGCAGTTTGTTGATGTTCCTGCTGGCGATATTGGTGTGGGCGGCCGGGAAATCGGCTACCTCTACGGTATGTACAAAAAGATCCGCAATGATCATGTTGGCGTTTTGACCGGCAAAGGCCTGGAATACGGCGGAAGCTTGATCAGGCCAGAAGCAACTGGCTACGGTGCGGTCTATTTCGCCGGCGAGATGCTTAAAGTTCGGGATATGGATATGTCATCCAGAGCCGCAATCGTTAGTGGATCTGGCAACGTAGCCCAATATACCATTGAAAAACTGCTTGATCTGGGCGCTAAACCCATTTCACTGTCCGACTCTTCAGGAACTATCATTGATGAAGGCGGAATCGATCGAGACAAACTCAAATATGCTATGGAACTGAAGAACATTCGCCGCGGCCGCATTAAGGAATACGCCGAGGCATTCGATGTTCCTTATTTCCCAGATATGAGCGTATGGGATGTTGTCAAGAAAGAAGGCATCAAGGCTGAATTGGCATTCCCTTCCGCAACCCAGAATGAGATCCACGCTGAACACGCTCAGGCGCTGGTTGAGAATGGTGTGATCTGTGTTTCTGAAGGTGCAAATATGCCCTCTACCCAGGAAGCCGTTGATATCTTCCAGGAAAACAAATTGATGTACGGACCAGGAAAAGCAGCCAATGCAGGTGGTGTGGCAACCTCTGGCCTGGAAATGAGCCAGAACAGCCTCAGGTTGGCCTGGACACGTGAAGAAGTCGATCAGCGACTGCACGGGATTATGAAAAGCATTCACAAAACCGCCCTCGACGCAGCAGAAGCGTACGGAGATCCTGGCAACTATGTCATGGGAGCGAATATCGCTGGTTTTCTGAAAGTAGCCAAGGCCATGCTTGCCTATGGCGTTGTCTGATCAATGATTATCTAAAGAAAACAAAACCGCCGGTCATCACGATCGGCGGTTTTTTGATATCTTTGTTATTATGGACATACCCAATTGAATTGCTTTCAATCCCCCTGCATTTCTTTTTCGGTGAAAACCACTACTTCTTTACCGGTCAATTTTTCCTGAACTTTTTTGATGATCAGCTCGAGATGTCCGTTGTTAGCGACGAAATCAAGATTATCACCAGGAATAGTCAGCACTGGGCAGAGGTCAAAACCATCGATCCACTCGTCGTAGAGTATATTTAGCTGTTCCAGGTAGGCGGGATCGATCTCTTCCTCGTAATCTCTCCCGCGTTGCCGGATCCTGTCTTGAAGTGTTGGCACTGAGGCCTTGATATACAAAACCAGATCTGGCGGTGGCAGAAACTCAACCAGGGCCTGGTAGAGTTCTTGGTATGTTTGATAATCCCGGTCTGCCATCTGCTGCTGTCTGTATAAATTATGGGCAAAGATCTTGGCGTCTTCATATACGCTTCTGTCCTGGATCACAGATCCGGGATGGGCACAGAGATTCTTATGGGCTCGGAGACGCCGGGTTAAGAAAAAGACCTGGCTCTGAAATGCCCAGGTTTGCATATCTTTATAGAAATCTGGAAGGTAAGGGTTATCGCTTTCGGGTTCAAAAAAAGGAGTCCAGCCAAGGTTATCACAAAGACTTTGTACTAAAGTAGTTTTCCCCACACCGATATTGCCAGCTACAGCAACAAACTTTTCCATTTCCTCTCCCTTAAACTGATAAGTCTTACCCTGCATTTTACTACTTTTAATCGGCGAAAAAGTTTGTTAATAATAATTTTTTTTTACTCTCCTACCTTAAATAATTAAAGCCCCGGTTTCTTTTTTGGAAAAACCGGAGCTTTGTTGTTTTCTTTGGATTTTGAGAGATGTTAATTCCCCAGGTGCATGGGCATGATCACGTGGAGGAAATTATCATCACCAACCGGCCGGATTACACCCGGACTGGTGGATTTTGAAGTTTCCAGAGCCACATTTTGGGACTGGATCACGTCAAGAACTTCTCTCAAATATCGAACGTTGAAGGCAATGATAATATCATCTCCGTCAATGGTCGCGTCCATAACGGCCTGGCTGGAGCCAGTTTCTTCTGATTGTCCCGAAATTTCAACTTCGCCGGGAGAATTCTCTTCTGCGCCAGGGCGGATATTGACCTGGGCAATGAGCGATCCTTCCCGGGCAAAGATCTCAGCCTGTTTACAGGATTTTAGGAAGGAAGCAGTGGATAGAATAGTGCGAGCTTGATACTCCTTGGGGATGATCTGCTGATAATCCGGGAATGTGCCTTCGATCAGTTGGGAGATCAGCTCGATATCCTTGGTTCGGAAGATCACCTGTCCCCGATCGGGGGGAAGCAGCATGGTGATCACCTCGCTGCCATCATTGCTGATCCGGGCCAGCTCGCTCAGGGCCCGAGCAGGAATGACGGCCTTGATTGGTGCAGGAACCGGTGAGGATAGTTTTGCTGTCCGTACCGAGAGCCTGAAGCCATCCGCTGCGGCCAGGGTCATTGTATTATCTTCAATCGTGACAAGGACTCCTGTCAGAATGGGGCGGGCTTCGTCATGGGAAGCGGCAAATACTACCTGCTTAATCATATCCTTAAAATCAGATACATTGATTTCGATACCGGATTCCAGATCCGGGGAGGGCATGGGGGGAAACTCCTGGGCATCAATGCACTTGATATCCGTATTAAGTGAACCGCTCTTTATGTTCAGTGTCTGAGTGGGTTCATACAGGGTGATATCCGTCTTGGCCGGGGGGATGGTGCTGACCAGATCAGTGAATGTCCGGGCGGGAACGGTGGTGGAGCCTTCTTCCTCGATCTTGGCTCCAATCCAGCAGGTTATACCCAGCTCAAGATTGGTTGCTGAGAGACGCAAACGCCCGTCATCGGTGGCAACCAGGATATTGGATAAAACCGGGAGAGTGCTGCGGGGAGAGACAGCCCGAGAAACAATACTTAACCCGTGGGCAAGGTTTTCTTGCAGGACAGTAATCTTCATAAATGGCTTCCTATTATGACTATGTCGCAACGACTGGAAATTGTACAGTAAGTATACAATGAAACCGTTTTTTGAGCTACAAGATTTCCACTGTGAGGATTCTGGCTCCGGGTCAGTAATTTTACCTTGTTCCACGGGAATCTTGTCCCCTAGATAGGGATGGAGGTTAATTGACAGGCTTATGTTGACATGTTATCATCCCCGGTACATTCATATATGCCTCTGAAGGCACTCTTATCCAGAGAGGTGGAGGGAACGGCCCTGTGAAACCTCGGCAACCGGGCAGCGCTATGCGCTGCAGATGGTGCCAATTCCGGCAAGTGGATTCTGGAAGATGAGAGGGCGCTATTGAGTTGTTGCCCTTTCCTGCAGACCAGAAGGGGCAATTTTAGTTAAGGGAAGGATTCCAACTCAGGAGGTTTGATGAGCAGTACACTAAATAATATTCCCAGTATCCTATTCACATCCGAATCGGTCACAGAGGGGCATCCGGACAAGATGTGTGATCAGATCAGTGACGCAGTGCTGGATGCCTGCCTTGCCGAAGATCCCAGATCACGGGTAGCCTGTGAAACTGCGACCAAGACCGGATATGTCATGCTGTTGGGTGAGATCACCACTTCGGCAGACATAAATTATGACAAATTGGCCCGTGAAGTCATTACCGGCATCGGATATGATCGGGCAAAAAAAGGTTTCGATGGCGCAACCTGCGGCGTGCTGGTGGCAATATCCCAACAATCCAGCGATATCGCCATGGGTGTGGACCAGGCCTTGGAGTCAAAATCTGGGGAAATGACGGAAGCAGAGGTAGAAGCCATTGGGGCAGGAGACCAAGGCATGATGTTTGGTTATGCCTGTGATGAGACACCGATGTTGATGCCAACTCCCATTTATCTGGCACACAAACTCTCCCGCCGCCTGGCAGATGTTCGCAAAGACGGCACTCTGGATTGGGTCCGCCCCGATGGAAAGAGCCAGGTGTCGATTGAATATCAGCACGGCAAACCAGTCCGGGTTGATACAGCGTTGATCAGCACTCAGCATGCACCTGATATCTCTCAGGAAGAGATCAGGGAATTGATCATAAAACATGTGATCAACCCTGTTCTGCCAGAGGATATGGTGGATGACAAGATGAAGATCTTTGTTAATCCTACCGGTCGATTTGTCACCGGCGGACCTTTGGGAGATGCAGGCTTGACTGGAAGGAAGATCATTGTCGATACTTATGGAGGTATGGGACGTCACGGTGGAGGTGCTTTCTCCGGAAAGGATCCCACGAAAGTTGACCGCTCAGGAGCCTACGCCGCCCGCTGGGTTGCTAAAAACGTTGTCGCGGCTGGCTTAGCAAGCCGCTGTGAGATCCAGGTGTCCTACGCGATCGGTGTTGCACATCCGCTGAGCGTGCATGTGGAAACATTTGGAACCGGCAATATTTCTGACGAAAGGATCAGTGAACTGGTGAATGAGTTCTTCGATCTGCGACCGGGCGCCATCATTCGCGATCTTAACTTGCGCCGACCCATTTATCAGAAACTGGCGGCATATGGTCATTTTGGCCGCGATGATTTGGATCTGTCCTGGGAAAATACAGACAGAGCGGCAGAGATCAAGAAAGCCGCTGGCCTATAAATAATTAATTAAAGGTCCCGGTGATATCAAATCACCGGGACCTTTTAAGTCTTAACGGGTCGGTTTTGGTTAAAGGTGACTTTCAAATGCTTTCAAGAGCTGTTTCTTGGGTTTGAAACCAGCTACTCTGGCGGCAACATCTCCATTCACAAATAATAACAAGGCAGGAATACCCATTACGCCATATTGGACGGGTAGATTAGGATTCGAATCCACGTCCATCTTGTACACATTGGCTTTTCCTTCCCAATCACCAGCCAGTTCTTCGACCAGGGGAGAAACCATTTTGCAGGGACCACACCAGGCAGCAGTGAAATCAACCAGAACAGGCAGTTCTGATCCCAGCACTTTTGATTCAAAATCATTCTCTGTGATATATTCGACTTCTGCCATTCCTATCTCCTTGGGCCTGCACTTATCTTATTTTTCAGCTGTTGAACTTCTATGATTATATAGAAGATATATCCGGGCGATATTATACCAAAGTCACCCTTGAACCTTGGGGAGTTTTTTCAACCAGGAGCTGTGTTGAAAAAGCTTCTTTGATCTGTTCAACGTGTGTGATGACAAGAATCTTCTCAAAATCATTCTTGACCATATTAATAGCTTCTATCAGGCGTTGACGGCCGACAGCATCCTGGCTGCCAAAGCCCTCGTCAACGACCAGGGTCTGTAACCTGGCTCCTGCTCGTTGAGCCAGAACATGAGACAAGGCAAGCCGGATTGCGAAATTGATCCTAAAAGATTCCCCACCAGAATAAAGTTCATAGTCCCTGAACCCTGATTGGTCCCGAATCTGAATTTCCAGGGTCTCTCGCATATCTTCCCGCTTTGTATCCTTATATTCCCGGAGGGTGAGGAATTGGATTGACATGTTTCCATTGCTTAATTTATCCAGTATCTGGTTGGCTTTGTTCTCAATATTTGGCAAAGCCTGTTCGATCAGCAGGGCCGGAACGCCGTCCTTGCCAAACGCGGCTTCCAGCTGCTTATACTGTTTCACTCGCAGAGAGATATCCTGGCGTTTGTTTTCCAATTCTTCCTGGCGCTGTTTCTGTTGTTCCAGTACAGCAACTTTTTGCTGGGCCGCGCCAACCTTGCGTTCCAAGACCTTTTCCTGTTCTTTGCATGCAATCAGGGAGTTTTCAACAGACCTGGTGTCTGGTGTGGATTCTTTTGCTTTTTCAAGCGCCTGCCGGGTTTTATTGTGATCGCTTTTAAGATTTTTAAGCTCTTCTTCATCAAGCGCTATCTGGGAAACCAGCTCTTCTAATTCCCTTCTCAGTGGTTTAAGTGCGGCTTCAGCTTTATCCAGGATGGCCTTGTTTTCCCGAATGTCTGCCCCCTGACTGCTGACTTCCCGGACCCGATCATGTTCTGCGGCATCGTACCCGAGTTCTTTCAGGTTATTGTTGATGACTAATAACTCTTCTCTGGCTTTGGCCCCATATGTTTCATTCGCCAGGGTCTTTTGAACTTGATCCAATTCCTTTTGTTGGGTTCGTTTCCAATTCTTTTCCGCGTCTACCAACTTGGAAATCTGGATTTCGATCTGGTCTGCCTCGAGGCGAATTTCCCGGAGTTTTTTCTCAGCCAGGCTAAGCTCTGTGATTTGCAGTTGGAGCTCCGTGACAACCTGGTCAGCCTTTTCCAGCGTGGATTGATTCTGACGATAGCGATCCCCGAGAAGTTTTCCCTCTTTCTTGAGGTTGTTAACCAGGGAGATTCTTTCATCGGGGGATAGTTCTTGACCGCAAAGGGGGCATATAGCCCCCTCTGTTTTTTCCAGCTCGGCAATTCTTTTTTTAAGCTCTTTCATTTCTTTGAACAGTCGAGGGTTTTCTGCCTTCGCATCTGATTGTTCCTGCCTGGCATCCTCCAGGGATTTCTTTTTCTGTTCTCTTGTTTCCAGATCCGCCTCATTTTTCTTGATTTGCTCACTATACTCTTTCAGACGGAGTTTCAACGCTGGGATTTTCTCGAGGTTCGATTGAATATCCTGGTAGCGGGTTTCCAGTGAGCTGCTGATCTGCAGCAGGCGGGCTTTTTCTGCGGCGATTTTCAGCAAAGGTTCCTGCCTTTTGATTTCGCTTTCCCTGTATTTCTCTGCTACAGCCTCCCAATCCGCAAGTGAACTTTGAGCTTCTTCCCAATTTTTATAGGCCTGCTGAATGGATTCTGTTTGGGAAAGGATATTCTCGAGACCTTCTTTTTCTGAATTTCGCTGATCGATCTTCTTCTTCGCCTGGGCAATTGATCTCTCTTTCACGTCCACCTGCTTTTCTGAGGCGGCGGCTAATTTTTCCTGTTCATTTAGTGAAGCGACCAGCGCTTGAAGGCTCGCCAGCTGTTCCTCGGTCTTTTTTCGAGCGTCCTGGGCTTGAGCTAATTCATCCTCGAGGTTTGCCAAAATTTCCAAGCGCTCATCCTCTTCGCCCAGCTCAGCGATTATTTCCGAAATGCGCCCTTCCAGCTGGTTCAGGTCCTTTTCAGCAAGGCGCCTTTTACTAGAAGCGCGGCTGTGGTATTCTTCCCAAATTTCTAACCCCAGGATCTGTGACAGAATCCTTTTTCTGGAAGCCGGATTTTGCTGTGTGAATTGATCTGCCTCTCCCTGGAGCAGGAATGAGGCATTGGTAAATGATTCGTAATCCAGTCGCAGGATATCAATGATCTTCTGGTCGGTATCGCGCAGGGTCCTTTCTGTGAGCGGTATCCAGTTTGGCTCAACTCCCTGCTCTATATCATCCTGGATAAAGAGCTCAACCTGTTTAGGTTTTCCCTGCGGGTTGGACCGGGTGATTTGGTATTCATTTCCCTCATATTCAAAAACAAGGCTGACGACAGCTTTTTTGGATTCCAGATTGATGATGGTTTCATCGTGTTTTCGGGCCCTGCCGAATAAGGCCCAGGTGATCCCGTCCAGAATGGAGGATTTTCCAGCCCCGTTCTCCCCAGTGATGCAGGCCAGGTCGAAGCCGGTGAAATCAATGTCCACCTGCTCTTTATAGGATAAAAAACCTTCCATTGAAAGGGAAATCGGTATCATGCCTTCAATGATAACAGAAAGTGATATTTCCCCCATCCTGGGGCAGAGGCAATCTACTGGCCCATTTCATCCTTCACTGCCTGGAGCAAAATATCGGCCTGGAGATCAGAAAGGCAATAGTAAGAGGCATTTAAATGTTCGGCAACTTCGTTGGCGAGGCCTTTGTCGAACTCTTTGTGTTCCATATTGATCACAACGCTGGGAATATCATCCCTGGCGATCTGTTCGGCAATCTTATAAGCCTCTTCCTGGGGTGGCATACGAGATATGGAAACATTACCAACACCATCGGTCAGCAAGATCATCAGTGATTGTACATCAGGGTGAGCTAACTCTTCACGCTTTATGACTTCATAAGCCAGATTCAGTCCTGCTGAAAGAGGAGTCTTCCCTCCTATTGGGATATCAGCCAGGCTGCGGCGGGCCAGTTCAACAGAATTGGTTGGGGGCAAAACGACCTGGGCCCGATCTTTTTGAAAAACGATCATGCCTACTTTATCCCGCCTCTGATAAGCATCGGTTAACAGGGACAGGACCGCCCCTTTGGCCGCGCTCATCCTTTCAGCTACAGCCATCGACCAGGAGGCATCCACGACAAAGAGGATCAGATTCGCGGTTTGTTTTACCCGGACCTTTCTTTGGAGATCTTGTTTGCGTATGGAGAAGGCAACCTGTTCATCGGGGGTTCGGCGCTCTTTCTGAAAAGGGGCTGCGGCTCGAATAGTGGCATCAAAAGCGATGTCTGACAGCTCACCATTGGCTGGCCTGGCCTGAATATACCTGCCCCGTCGAGTTTCTGTTTTGGTTTGGGATCTTCGCCCGCTGGAACGGCGCGGCTTCTTGTCAAGGGGAGCATCAATTTTTTCCGGATCGATGGTATCCCCGATCTTAACCGGATTGCCTCCTTCCCACCAGGAGGAGGGGGTGCCGTCAAAGACATCACCGGTGCCGGCGTCAGCTGGCACTTCCATTTGAGCCGTATCAGTAGCCGAACTTACGACTGTTTTTTTTTATCCCCACTTTCTCCTGCTTCGGCGCTTGATTGCTCGCCTCCTTCGCCAACCTCGCTGTCCCCATCAGCGGAACCGCCAGTTAATTCTTCGATCTTTTCGGTCAGTTCCTCAGCAGATATCTCTGATTGCTGGAAAGGACCCCGCTTGATTCGATGTGGGTAGGCCAATTCTGCAGCCAGGGCAATATCCCGGCCGCTGATGGCTTTTCTGCCCTCAAAAGCGGCATGGGCGCGAGCAGTCTTGAGGATAACGATGTCCGACCGGTGTCCATCCACCTGGAGAGAAGTGCTTAAACTGGCTATATCCACCATGTTCTTGGATGAATACTGGACCTCGGGAAGGAGTTTCCTGGCCTCAGTGATCTGTTGGGATAATTCCTGTTCTTTGGGAAGCCACTGTTCCCGGAATGATTCGGGGTCTTCTTCATAGGCCAGGTGGCGCTCCATGATCAAAACCCTTTCATGGGTTTCCCGTATGCCGCGAATATCGACAGAGAGGGCAAAACGGTCCAATAGCTGAGGCCGCAGATCGCCTTCTTCTGGGTTCATGGTGCCGACCAGAATGAATCGGGAGGGATGACTGAAGGAAATGCCTTCCCGTTCGACGATATTCATACCCATTGCGGCAGAGTCTAGCAGCAAATCTACAACGTGGTCATCCAGCAGGTTCACTTCATCAATATATAATAAACCCCTATTGGCATCAGCTAAAACACCGGGTTCAAAATGACGCTCGCCTTTTTGAATGGCTTTTTCAATATCTAGTGTGCCCACAACGCGGTCTTCAGTAGCTGAGACAGGCAGGTTCACAAAAGGAGTTGGCAGCATTTCAACTTTGCGTTGATCGCCGTTATCGGATCTTTCCCGGCATTCTGTGCACCAGGTGGCAGGCCGGTTGGGATCACAACCAAAACGGCAGTCCGAGAATGTTTCAACAGTTGGCAGTAGTGCTGCCAGCGCTCTGGCGGCAGTGGATTTTGCTGTTCCGCGCTCTCCGCGAATCAAAACGCCGCCGATCCTGGTATTTACAGCGTTGAGGACCAGGGCCCGTTTCATGCGCTCCTGGCCGACTACTGCAGTAAAGGGGTAGATTGCTGTCATTTTGTTCCTCTTCTACACAAAAACGTCATTTTCTACTAATAAACATCAGAAATATCATAAAAATTAGTGATGTTTTTGTTCAGCGTTTATCTTACCACAAAGGTTGCCAAGTTGATATTTGCACTGTATAATTGTGACCATTCTAAAACGGAGCGTGCCCTACTTATGGAAGAAATGAAGTCCCAAGAAGGGGGAGAAGCAATGAGCGATAGTTCATCCCCTGCAGAAATTATGGATATGGAAGCCCTTTTAGCCCAGGAAGGTCTGGGTCTAGGTAATATCCCTGAAAAAGGCGATATCCGAAAAGGCGTGATTACCGCCATTACATCGAATGAGATCCTGATTGACGTCCAGTCCAAAGCCGACGGCTTGATCGCAGGTAGAGAACTGGAACAGATCAATCCCCGGACCCTGGAAGAATTCAAGGTTGGGGAAGAGATACTGGTTTATGTCCTTGAACCCGAGGATATTAACGGTCATGTGGTGCTGTCTTACACTCGAGCCCAGGAAGAACAGGATTGGGAAAAAGTGGAGCAAAGCCTCGAATCCGGAGACGTGATCACTACTTTTGTGGAAGGTTATAACAAAGGCGGTTTATTGGTGCCAGTTGGCCAACTGCGCGGGTTTGTGCCCGGATCATTGGTCAGTGTTTTCCGCGAGGGAGATTCCGGTGCACCTGAGGATCGCTGGAGTGAAGCTATTGGCAAGGAGATCACTCTCAAAGTTATTGAGGTTGATCGTTCCCGCCAGCGCTTGATCCTATCCGAACGAGACGCCATTGGCGAAACACGGGAAGCCATCAAAGACCAATTGCTGGATAACCTGGCAGTCGGAGATCGGGTAACCGGTTATGTCAGCAGCCTGGCAGATTTTGGCGCTTTTGTCAATATTCAGGGTGTGGACGGTTTGGTTCACCTCTCCGAGCTCTCCTGGGACCATGTAGATCACCCCAGCGACCTTGTGAAAGTAGGACAGGAGTTAGAAGTAGAGGTCATCAGTATTGACGAAGAGAAACGCCGGATCGGTTTATCCATGAGAAGATTGCAGGATAATCCCTGGATCGAAAAAGCTGAAGAGATCCAGGAAGGACAGCTTATTCAGGGTACGATCACTAACCTGACTGATTTTGGTGCGTTTGCCCGGATCGAAAACACTGACCTGGAAGGCTTGATCCATATTTCTGAATTGAGCATGGATCGTGTTGGTCACCCCTCCGAGGTCGTCAGTGTTGGAGAAACCTTGGCTTTGCGAGTTATCAGCCTGGATATGGAACGCCATAGGATTGGGTTGAGCCTCGAGAAGGTGGATTCTGACGAATACGCCGCGATCGACTTTGAGCAGATCCAGGAAGAATTGAACGGAGAAGGCTCTCTTGATGAGATCTTGACTGAAGCAGAAGATACTGAAGAAGCTCCTGTTGCAGAAGCTGCAGAAGAGGTTGAAGTAGAAGCAGTCGAAGAATCTGAAGAAGTTGAAACAGAGACTGAAGCTGAAGAGGAAGCTGAAGAAGAGGTAGAAACAGAAGAGGAAGCTGAAGAGGAAGCTGAACCTGAAAAAGAAGCCGAAGAAGAGGCTGAGTCTGAAGAAGAAGCTGACGAGGAAGAATCTCCTCCTGAAGAGGATTAAACCAAAATATAAAAAGCGCATCTGACGGATGCGCTTTTTTGTTTTCAGGGGGAAAATATATTAAATTTACATAAAATTAACACGCTTCTCGCGTTTTTAAAAAGTAATTTGGTAGAATGTCTAGACAAAAAATAGTGGGGAGTGCTTGTTAAATTCATTTACAGTGATATCCAGGGATCCCCTGGATAGTTGCGGGAGGTTGTCTTTTGGCTAGCATGGAAAGATTTACCCAACGAGCTCGGCGGGTCTTAAGTTTAGCGCACAAAGAAGCTGAACGGATGAAACAACCCCAAATTGGGACCGAGCATTTATTGATGGGTTTGCTGCTTGACCAGGGTGGGATTGCTGGTCAGGTATTGCGCGATCTGGGCCTGGATATCGATAGCGTCTTAACCATTACAGAACACATTACCGGCTATGGAGATTACAGCGGAGATGCCCTGGCGTTATCAAGGGGCACCCAGCGGGTACTTGAGCTGGCTGTTGAAGAAGCTCGAAATTTGAGCCATCATTATATTGGTGTAGAACATATTCTGCTCGGGCTGGTTACTTATGGAAAAGGCGTCGCGAATGATGTCTTAGAACAGCTGGGATTATCAGCTGAACAAATCCGCCGTCAAACCCTGCGGGCAATGGAAGAACAGAAAGATAAAGGAAAAACCCAGCGGGAACGCAGGCAGGTAGGAAAACCAAAAAGAGCGAAGTCAAAAAGCACGACGCCAATGGTAGACCAGCTTGCTGTAAACCTGACAGATCTGGCAGAAGAAGGAAAGCTGGATCCGGTGATTGGACGGGAAATGGAAATTGAACGAGTGGTCCAGATTCTGGCCCGCCGGACAAAGAACAACCCGGCTCTGATCGGTGAACCAGGTGTTGGCAAGACCGCAATTGTGGAAGGATTAACACAACGGATAGCTGACGGAGAGGTCCCGGCCCCGTTATTGGGAAAAAGGGTCCTGCAGCTTGATCTGGGATCGGTAGTTGCCGGTACTATGTATCGTGGACAGTTCGAGGAACGCCTGAAGAGGGTGATCTCTGAACTCAAACAATCCGATGCCATTTTGTTCATCGACGAAGTACATATGTTGGTTGGTGCTGGATCTGCAGGCTCTGCCATGGATGCTGCTAATATCCTCAAACCAGCCCTCTCTCGAGGAGAGCTTCAGGTTGTGGGAGCCACAACCCTGGACGAGTATCGCAAACACATAGAAAGCGATGCTGCGCTGGAAAGGCGATTCCAACCCATCACGGTGGATGAACCATCTCAGGAAGAGACCATTGAGATATTGCAAGGCATTCGCCCGGCTTACGAGGAACATCATCAGCTAAAGATTTCTGATGAAGCACTGGAAGCAGCCACGGACCTATCTGCCCGCTACGTTTCAGATCGCTTCTTGCCTGATAAAGCAATTGACCTGATAGACGAAGCTTCATCAAGGGTGCGGATGTATAAGAACCCCATCGGCGATGAAGCCAAAGAAGTTGTGCATAAATTGAGGACAGTCCGTAAGGAAATAAAAGGCACGGATGAAGAACAGTCCCAATATGCTGACCTTGAAACGCTCGAAAGGTCTTTGGAAGAAAAACTTGAAGAACTCAAAGCCGCCTGGGACCGTGACAGCAGCCCCACAGTTTCTATTGAAGATATCGCAGAGATAGTATCTATGTGGACCGGCATCCCTGTAATGGAATTGGCGGAAGAAGAATCCGATCGCCTGCTGCATATGGAAGAGGAGCTTCACAAACACATCATTGGACAGGATGAAGCCATAGAGAAGATTGCCAAAGCGGTTCGCCGTTCTCGAGCCGGGTTGAAAGACCCCAAACGCCCGGTAGGATCATTCATTTTCCTTGGGCCTACAGGTGTTGGAAAGACTGAACTAACTAAAGCTCTGGCGAAGTTCATGTTTGGTAGTGAAGACGCCTTGATCCACCTGGATATGTCAGAGTTCATGGAGCGGCACAGTGTCAGCCGCCTGGTTGGCGCACCTCCTGGATATATCGGTTACGATGATGCTGGTCAGCTCACTGAGGCAATTCGCAGGCGACCTTACTCGATTGTGGTATTTGACGAGATCGAAAAAGCCCATCAGGAAGCACATAATATGCTGCTCCAGATCATGGAGGAAGGACATATCACAGATGCTCGGGGCCGTACGGTTGATTTCCGCAATGCCTTGATTATCATGACTTCCAATATAGGCGCGGAGCTTATCCAGAATAACGCTTCTATCGGGTTTGATCTGGCTTCTGATGAGGTACAATCCCGCAAACGAGATTACGATGATATGCGGCGTAAACTGTTGAAATCCCTCAAGAACACTTTCCGGCCAGAATTCATCAACCGGGTAGACTCAGTTGTTGTCTTCCATGCTCTCAGTAAGGATCACATTCGCTCCATTGTTGACCTGGAACTTGATAAAGTCCGAGAGCGGCTCATGGAAAGGAATCTCCAACTGGAAATCACCCCAGAAGGCGTTAATCTGCTGGTGAAGTTGGGCTATAACCCAGAAATGGGTGCTCGCCCGCTGCGCAGAGAGATCCAGGAAAAGATCGAGAACCAACTTTCCGACGCAGTCCTGGGTGGTCAGTTCAAAGAT
>Ga0180430_10001601_pt1 | contig 21729 bp, 19 predicted proteins | sample SS_ome_9_FD_132999 | JGI IMG/M metagenome (GOLD analysis project Ga0180430, IMG submission 132999) | Hypersaline lake sediment archaeal communities from the Salton Sea, California, USA - SS_1_S_2 metaG | ecosystem: Environmental > Aquatic > Non-marine Saline and Alkaline > Hypersaline >... | reverse complement strand
CGCAACACCCCCAGAAGCTGAATCAGTTTCTGGCTGCGGGGATAGGGATAGAGAAGGCATGCAAGGCTCTGGCCGGGCAACTCGATTCACAACGCTGGAACATGACGTTGATCGATGAAATCAGGACGCTTAAGCAGAAGGTGCTTGCGGATGCTGCTGGAGAGCCCGGGGAGCAAATGGTGATTATCCAGCATGAACGCCAAATGAAATGGCTGGATTCTGAAGACGTGCGTTTGGAGGGTCTTGAAATGAAGGCGGAATACGAAGCAAACGAAAATGATGAACGATAATTCTGAATAGAGAGCATCGAATCCCTTATGGGATCGACAAACAACACTCACAGATGGGATGGAGATATATCGGGGGACAATACATATTTTCATGGATCGGGGGGGACATGACTTAATTGCTGGGATAATTACGGTTTAGGTGTTATGGGTAGGATTGGCGGCGGCGGACGGCGGGTGCGACATGGAAATTGACGGCGGCGGTTGCATGTAGAATCGTTTGAACGTGAAGATCGTTGATGGGAAATCCGAGGATGAATCATGACAGACCCTCCCGGCCCAGACAGCAAAGATGTGCTCTACTACTTCGTAGTGGACCTGTCTGCCGCAGGCGGGCGAGATTACGGCGTCGCCTTTGTCGCCGTTGCTGCGACATTAGTTCCGGGGGCGCAAACAGCAATTATCGAATCGTTAGGCGGTCCTTTGTCTGCGGGTATTTCTCCAGATGTTCTACGTCCGGGTATCCCGTCGAACCGGGCGAGAGAATTGGGAGTGTGGTATTATGGGTAATAGTTGGGCGTTACGGTTTGAGTGCTTCCCAGGCTGTGAAGTGTGAAGGTCTGCTTTGCGTGCGGCCGGTCAGTGTGTTGTGGACTTCGGGTTGGGGGAAAGGAGGTTTGATCCACATAAGGATTGCAAGTGCAATATGTTGCACCGCATTCCATTTCCCGGCCGATCAGAACTGATAAAAGTGGTCCACTTATACGTGTAGACCTTCACAGGGGTGAAGCTGAGAAGGTGGTGAGAAGCTGATGTGGCGATTTCAAGAATGTTCCACGTGGAACAATTGTGTTTGGGGGTCTGTATTTCACGAATGTTCCACGTGGAACATACGTGTTTAGCCGGCGGGACAGGTCCTCCTACCGGCGGACAGGTCCTCCTACCGGCGGACAGGTCCTCCTGCCGGCGGCTTGTTGGTGCAGTTCGATAATCATGGCGACCTGGGTCTTCCATGTGACGCTCTGGCAGGCGTACTTGTTGGCGTAGGGTCTTGGACATTGGACATTGTCCGGGGGATTCGGTAGTCTGTGGCCATGATTGGACGCTCAGTAGGATTCGGATTCTCGACCGCCCGCGATGCTGTAGCTCGCTGTCTGGTCAAGGCGTGCGTAACGCCCAATGCCCTTACGCTGGCCGGCGGCGTGTTCACCGCCGGCGCCGGCGTCTGCTACGCCCTGGGAGCCGAGCGGAGCTATGGGTGTCTCGTGTGGGCCGCTGTGCTTCTCATACTCGCCTCGGCTTGCGATATGCTCGATGGGGCGGTGGCTCGGATCGGCGGCAAATCGTCGGTGTTCGGGGAGTTTCTCGACAGCACGCTGGACCGTTTCAGCGATTTCGCCATATATGCAGGCATTGCTGTCGGCTATGCTTCGCTGCCCGAGGCCAATGTGACGTTCGTGCTGCTGGCGATGCTGGCGTTCTTCAACTCGTTCATGATCTCGTACGCCAAGGCGCGGGCCGAGGATCTCATAGAGTCGTGCCCCGTCGGCTACTGGCAGCGCGGAGAGCGATCGGCGGCCGTCCTGATCGCCACGTTCGCAAACAATCTCCCGGCGCTGCTGGTCCAGCAGGCGATCCTGCCGATGTTCACCGTGCTGAGGCGAATGCTCTACACCAAGGCGGTCATAGAAGGCCGGACCGTTGAAACCGATCCGCGCAAGGGCGGACTCTGGCTGAAATTGCATCTTTGGTACTGGCCCAGGATGTCGCTTCCGTACGATTTCGTGACCGGGGTGAACATCGCCTGGCTGATCTTCGCTCCCGTCGCCGCGTGGGATCTCATCGGCGGGGCGATCCGGGGGTCGTGACGAGCGGCTTTATTTCGCCAGTTCGGCGAAAAGCGTAAATGACGCAGCGTCGGTTATCCTGGCAGATACGTATTGTCCGGCGAGGCTTTCGGGACCCTGGAAAACGGTGATGTGATCGCCCCTGGTCCGCCCGAGCATCTGGACGAGGTTCGGATCGGCTCCGACGTTGACCGGCTTGTCCGACAGCGGACTGGGACCCTCAACGAGCAGCTCCATTTCGCGTCCGATGAAACTGCGATAATGCTCCAGCGACACCTCGGCCTGGACAGCAAGCAACTCCCTGTTTCGGCGTCTCTTGACTTCGAACGGGATGTTGTCATCGAGCGTCTTGGCGCCGACGGTGCCGTCTCGCGAGGAGTATTTGAAAATGAAGCTGTTCTTGAAGCGGCTGCGTTTGATCAGGTCGGCCGACGCCTGGTGATCCGATTCCTCTTCGCCGGGGAATCCGACAATGAAGTCGCCGGCGATCGTAACGTCGGGCATAATCGCGTAGGCCCGGTCGATGAAGTCGTCGTACTCGGCCCGCGTGTACCTGCGGTTCATCGCACGCAGGACGCGGTCCGATCCGCTCTGGGGAGGGCAGTGGATGTAGCGGCAGACGTTGGGCAAATCGCGCATCGCCTCCAGCAGATCGTCGCCGAAGTCGGTGGGGTGGCTGGTGACGAATCGCAGCCGCCTGACGCCCGATAATCCCGATATCCGCTCCAGCAGATCGCTGAAGCGCACAGTTGCGTCGCCGGCGGGGAAGCGATAGCTGTTGACGGTCTGGCCCAGCAGAGTGATCTCGCTGCGCCCGACCGCGGCGAGCTGTTTGACCTCTTGGCAGATCGCGTCGGGGCTTCGGCTGACTTCCGGCCCGCGAACGAACGGCACGATGCAGTACGTGCAGAACTTGTCGCATCCGCGCATTACTCGAACGTATGCCTGGGCCGGCGAGCCGACTTCGATGTTGCGGTCGTGGTCCAGCGAATCGATCGACGAGTCGGCCTCCGCCGCGGCGGTGCGATCCTTGCGGTCCGGGTCGCATGCGATAGTCTTCTCGCCCGCCGCCGCCCGGGCGATCATCTCCCCGAGCGTATCCAGTTGCCCCGGCCCGCAGATGATGTTCACAAACGGGTACCGCTTCAGCAGGTCGGCGCCGCGGCGTTGCGCCATGCAGCCCAGCACGCCGACTATCCGCCGCCGATCGGCCAGTGCTTCTCTGCCGAGTCGCGAGTAGACCTTGTTTTCGGCCTGGGCGCGGACCGAGCAGGTGTTGATAAGAAATACGTCAGCCTCGTCGAGCTGGTCGACGAGTTCATAGCCTGCACCGAGCAACTGCCCGGCGACAAGTTCGCTGTCCAGACGGTTCATCTGGCAGCCAAGCGTTTCAATATATACTCTCATGGCGATTCCGCTGTCAGGCAAGCCGGACATCATACCAACAATCAACCCCAACCGCACGCTCAGCCCCAACAGGCAGAAGGGAGAAGGGGGCGATCTGCCCCCATATATACGATGCTTGACTTGTCGGGCGGTTGGGGGGAAGATATGCGGCCCTTGAATTTCCCTATTGCGTCCCGCGGGGCGTTTGTAAACGCTAACTATATGGCGAACTAAGAACGATGCTCGAAAAAGTACAGGCAGACAGGCACGCGAAACTCGAGAAGATCCAGGCCCTTGGGATCGACCCCTACGGGCGGCGATACGACACCGCCGAGCCGATCGATTCGGTGCTCAAGCGGTTTGAGGACGATCGGGAGGATCTTGTCGCCGACGCGGCCGGTCGGATCATGCTGTTCCGCAACATGGGCAAGCTGATCTTCGCGCATATCCGCGATCAGAGCGGGCGGATGCAGATCGCCTTGAGCAAGAAGGACCTCGACGAGGAGACCTGGGAGCTGGCCAGCCTGCTGGACCTGGGCGATATCGTCGCGGTCGCCGGGTTGTTGAAACGCACTCGCACCGGCGAGATCACGATCTGGGGCGACAAGCTCACGATGCTGTGCAAGAGCCTCAATCCCATGCCCGAGAAGTTCCACGGCCTGACCGACACCGAAGCCCGCTATCGCCAGCGTTATCTGGACCTGATGGCCAACCCCGAGTCGATGGCGACCGCGGCCCGGCGGATCGAGATTATCGACCACTTCCGCACGACGCTGGCCGGCAAGGGCTTCATGGAGGTCGAGACGCCGATGATGCAGGCGATCTGCGGCGGGGCGGCGGCTCGACCTTTCGTTACGCACCACAACACGCTGGACCAGGACCTGTTCATGCGGGTCAGTCCCGAGTTGTACCTCAAGCGGCTGCTGGTCGGCGGGATGGAGAAGGTCTTCGAGATCAACCGCAACTTCCGCAACGAAGGCATCGACACGTCCCACAATCCGGAATTCACCATGATGGAGCTGTACCAGGCCTACGCCGACTACGAGGTGATGATGGACATCACTGAGGAGTTGATCTCCGGGGCCGCCGAGAAGATGGTTCCGCACGTGATCGCCGCACGGGACAGGGAGGCCGCGGCGATCGAGCAGATGAAGACCGACGCCGAGAGAATACTGAAAAACAAGCGCGACCCGCGCAGCGAAGAGGAAAAACAGGCAGCCTACGACGAGGCGATGGCCAAATACCGCAATCGCCATGCCGATGCGCCCGATACTCCGCTGTTCCGGGCCGCCGCCAAATGCGAGGCCGGCGAACTTGTCCTGCCGTTCGGGCGTCATCTGATCAACTACGCTCGACCCTGGCGGCGTGCCGCGTACGCCGACTTGCTGGCCGAGCACGCCGCAGTCGACATGAACGATATTGAAGCGGTCCGCGAGACGGCCCGCGCCCGCGGGATCGAAGAGTCGCAAATGGGTGATGCGTTCGTCATAAACGAGCTGTTCGAGGAGACCGTCGAGCAGCACCTCGTTCAGCCGACGTTCGTCAAGGACTATCCGGCGGACCTGTGCCCGCTGACCCGCCGCAAGCCCGGCGACCCTTCGATCGCGCTGCGGTTCGAGATGTACATATCGCGTATGGAGATCGCCAACGCCTACACCGAACTGAACGATCCTGAGATCCAGGACGCGAATTTCCGGGGCCAGCTCGAAGGCGAAGAAGGCGAAACGATGCGCGTGATGGATGAGGATTTCATCGAAGCGCTCCGACACGGGATGCCGCCGGCCGGCGGGCTTGGTGTGGGAATAGATCGAGTGGCGATGCTGCTGACCGATTCGCACAGCATCAGGGACGTTATACTTTTCCCGCTGCTGCGGACGGATAAATAACGGCGTGTCAATTGGCAACTGGCAATTGGCAATTGGCTCAACGGCCACGGCTGCGGCTGCGGCTGCTTGTTGACTGGAGCTTATGTATAGACTTTTTCTATGCTTGCGGTACTTGAAGAGTCGTGCGATCGCTTACTTCGCGGTCGTCGGCGTGGTTGTCTGCGTATTCATGATGGTCGTCGTCGTCAGTCTGTTCACCGGATTCATCGACAAGATCGAGAACGCCGCCAAAGGCCTGTTCGGCGACGTAATCATGAGCGCCAACGATCAGCACGGCCTGGCGTACTACGATGAGTTTATCGAACACGTCAAAAAGGAAGTTCCCGAAATCCAGGACGCCTCACCGTATATTCTCAGCTATGGGATGCTGCGGATCTCGGGTCAGGATCACTACAGGAACCCGGTCCAGATAGCGGGAATCCGCCTGCCCGCCCACGCCGAGGTGTCGAATTTTGAGGAAGGGCTGCTGGCCCAGAAGACCGGGCCGCTGACCTGGGACCCGCCGATCGAGCAGTTGATCGCCAGCGTCGTCGCCGAGCGGAAGAGAACCGCGGCGATCAAGAGAGCCCTGGAGAAAAGGGAGTTCGCCGGCTCCGAGCGTCCTCTGGAGTTGAGCAGCGCGATCAGCCGGGCCGAGGGGGCGATTACCCACCAGTCCGGAGCGATCGAGAATCTGCGGAACGTGGACAAGAACCGCGCCGAACTGAAGCGATCGCAGGCCAGGCTCGAAGAACTGCTGGCCGCCGGGGTCGGAAGCGAAGATGTTGCCGCAGCCCGCGAGGCGCTTGCGGATGCTCAAGCGGGAAACGCGCCGGCCGACAAGATAGCTGAATTGCAGAAGAAGCTGTTTCAACTTGAGAACGTAGTTCGCGATTTCGATGATGCCCAGCGGCGGGTTGCGTATTTCCAGCGCGCCACTTACGAGGGCCGCGACGATCGAATCATCCTCGGCCTGGGGATCGAAGCTTTGAGCTACCGCACCGACACCGGGGACGTGGTGCGGCTCTGGACGCCGGGTCAAAAGGTGATCCTGTACGTGTTCCCGCTGGGACGTCGCAGTCTGGACATGACCGAACTGTCGCCGGAGATCAGGAACATGTCGGTGATCGACGACAGCCGCTCGGGCGTCCCCCCGATCGATTCGGCGTTTGTCTACGTTCCGTTCGATACGCTGCAGAAGCTCAATCACATGGAGCCGGAGTACTCCCAGGCCGATCCGAATCAGGTCGTCTCGCCGGGCAGGTGCAGCCAGGTGATCTTCAAGGTCAGGAAGGACCAGCCCACCGAGGCCGAACTGCGGAAAATCGGCGCGAGAATCGAGCGTTCGTGGCTCGGTTTCCGCCGCAAGTATCCCAATGCGGCGATGTCGAGCATAGTCGTAGAGACCTGGCGCCAGAGGCAGCGCGAACTGCTGAGCACCGTCGAAGGCCAGCGGATCATCATGATAATCGTCCTGGGCGTCATTTCGATCGTCGCGGTGATCCTGATCTTCGTGATCCAGTATGTGATAGTCGTGCAGAAGACCGCCGATATCGGGATTCTCAAGGCGATCGGAGCTTCGAGCTTCGGCGTTGCCCGGGTGTTCCTGCTGTACGGGGCGGCGATCGGGATCGTGGGCGCGGCGTTCGGGGTCGCGCTGGGGTACCTCTTCGTTCGCAACACCAACAACATCGCCGACTGGCTTGCGGTGAATTTCGGCTTCATGCCGTTCAGGGAAGGGTTCCTGTTCGACACGTTCCCCGAGGAGGTGCAGACCGCCACGGTGATCAATATAGTCGTCGCGGCGATACTCTCCGGTCTGATCGGGGCTCTGCTTCCGGCGATCAAGGCCGCCCGAATGCAGCCGGTGGAGGCGCTTCGATATGAGTAAGTCTCCGGCAATACTGGTCGAAGGCGTGCATAAGTCGTATCAACTGGGCCGCCAGGAGCTGCACGTGCTGCGCGACGTTGACTGCAGCGTCGCCGAAGGCGAGTTCGTGTCGATCGTGGGCGCTTCGGGCAGCGGCAAGAGCACGCTCCTGCATCTGGTTGGCCTGCTGGACCGGGCCGACGAGGGGCGCATCACGCTGTCGGGGCGCGACGTTTCGGGACTCTCGTCCAAGTCGCGAAATGCAATCCGCCGCCACGACGTCGGGTTCGTTTTCCAGTTTTACCATCTGTTTTCCGAACTCAATGTCCTGGACAACGCCATGCTCCCGGCCATGGTCGACACACCTCTGCTGAAGTGGCTTTCCAGGCGGTCCGATAGACGCGGGAAGGCCGCGGCGGTTCTGGACGAAGTCGGCCTGGGCGATCGCCTGAAGCATCGTCCGCGCGAGCTGTCCGGCGGCGAGAGGCAGCGGGTGGCGATTGCCCGGGCGCTGATGAACGAGCCTGAGATCCTGCTGGCCGACGAGCCGACGGGCAACCTCGACTCCAAGACCGGCGCGAAGATCATGAAGCTGCTGAACCGCTACAACAAGAAGGGCCAGACGATTCTTATGGTTACTCACGATTCGGGCATAGCCGCCCAGACCGATCGGGTCATGCACCTTGTCGACGGGCGAATGGCGGGTGATCGCTAATGGCCCGCAGATACGACAAGCGCCAGCCGGTGGGACTGATCGCAGGATCGGGGCGTCTTCCTTTCCTGGTGGCCCAGGGCGTCAAGAAGCTGGGCCGTCCGCTGATAGTCGTCGGGCTGGCGGGCAACGCCTCGCCGCGTCTTCGCGACATGGCCGACGAGTTCGTCTGGGCCGGCATCACGCGTCCGGGCAAGTGGATATCCTCTCTGAGGCGCCACGGCGTGCACGAGACTGTGATGATCGGCGGGGTCAAAAAGAAGCATATATATTCGCCGCTGCGCGTGCTACGATATATCCCGGACCTGCGGGCGGTGAGGATCTGGTATTTCCGCCTGAGAAAAGACAAGCGCGACAACGCGGTCCTGCTTGCGGTGGCCGACGAGTTGCGAAGCGAAGGAATTGAACTTGTGTCGAGCGTAAAATACTGCACCGAACACCTTGCCGACGAGGGCCTGCTTACAAGCACGGCTGTCCCGCGAACCGCCGAAGCCGACGTTGAGTTCGGCTGGAACATAGCCCGGGCCAGCGCCGATCTGGACATCGGTCAATCGATCGCCGTCAAGGAGCGCGACATCATCGCCGTGGAGGCGATGGAGGGCACCGACGCGATGATTCGGCGGGCCGGGCGAGTCTGCCGGGTCGGCGGATGGACCATGGTGAAAGTAGCCCGTCCCAAGCAGGACATGCGGTTCGACGTGCCTACCGTCGGGCCGAGTACGATTAGGAACCTGAAGGATTCAAAGTGCATCTGCCTGGTCGTAGAGGCCGGTCGAACGCTGATAGTGGATAAGCCCGCGACGCTGCAACTGGCCGACAGCCTGGGAATAGCGGTAGTCGGCAGGAGACCCGGAGACGCCCCCGGCGTGGGGCTGAGCGATTAGGCGGCGAAAGTCTTGTCGTGCATGCTCGCGGCCAGGGCTATGTGGCGAAGGCGGTCGAGATTCATCGAGTTGATGTACTCGTCGGAGAAGTCAATGTCGAATCCGCATCGCATCCTGCGGAGCAGAGTGATCAACTGAGGACGCCCCATTGAGGCGATTGTGCTGACGATGTCTCGATCCACTTCAATAGGCATAGCTTACCTCGTGCGTTGCTAACTTGTACAACTAGTTATCGGCAGAGTGACCCGAGAACTTTGCTATTCCTTAGCGTTACTACGACTGGTCTGGAGATTTGTTCATAACCTGGCTTGGCATGATGTTAGTAACTTGTGAACAACCGACTGCTCCAGATAATAAATGGCGCTGTTTCAGTAGGTTGCAATCATATATGATTAATGTGCTTTTGTGGGCATATTTGTACGAGTATTGATCGTATTGAAGTGAAGATGGAGATAAAGACCGAGAATTTTGACTTCGAGCTGCCCGGCGAGTTGATCGCCCAGAGGCCTCTGGAGCAGCGGGATTCGTCTGCTTTGCTGCATTTGGACCGCGCCGGGGGGACATGGACTGATCGCCGGTTCGCCGAGCTTCCCGAGCTTCTGCGACGCGGCGATCTGCTGGTCATGAACGACACCAGGGTCGTCCCCGCGCGATTCTACTGCACCCGATCGACCGGCGGCAGGGTCGAAGGGCTGTTCCTGCAGGTCGCAGACGCCGGCAGGTGGGAGGTCATGCTCAAAAACGCCGGGCGATGCAGGCCGGGCGAATTACTGACTCTGGCCGCCAGGGACGAATCCGACTGTTTGCCGATCGAGTTGATCGAGAATCTCGGGCAGGGCTGCTGGATCGCCGCTCCCCACAGCGAGCGGGACGCTCTTGACATCCTCAATTCGGTCGGCACGGTCCCGCTGCCGCCTTACATTCGTCGCGACGCCGAAGCCGACGATGAGGCCGACCGCCGGCGATACCAGACTATCTATGCATCGCAACCGGGCGCCGTCGCCGCACCGACGGCGGGGCTGCACTTCACCCCGGAGATATTCGACGCACTTTCCGATGCGGGCGTCAGCACTTGCCGCCTGACGCTCCACGTGGGGGCCGGGACATTCCTTCCGGTCAAGACCGACGATCTGGCCTCTCACCAGATGCACAGCGAAACGTACGAACTGTCGGGCCGGACCGCCGAGACTCTCAACGCCGCACGCGACGAGGGTCGGCGGATTGTGGCGATCGGAACTACGACTGTCCGCGTGCTGGAGACGCTCGCCGCCCGGTCTGACCGATTCGCCGCCGCGGCCGGAAGCACCGACATATTCATCTACCCGCCGGCGGAGTTCCGGGCCGTCGACACGCTGATAACGAATTTCCACCTGCCCAAGAGCACGCTGTTGATGCTGGTCAGCGCCTTCTGCACGCCCGGGCGGATCGAGGGTGTCGAAACCATGCTGGCGGCCTATAGACACGCCGTCGAACGCAAATATCGCTTCTTCTCCTACGGGGATGCGATGCTGATCGAGTAGACCATGAGCACAGTAGCGAAAATAGAATTCACCGACTACCCAGCCAGCGTCGCCAAAGCACTTGATGCGATCGGAGCGGCGGATCGTCTGCCCGATGACAGACTGATCATCGTAAAGCCGAACCTTACGCTCGCTGACGCTCCGCCGGTTACTACCGATCCCCGCGCCGCCCGGGCGGTCATTGAATACTGCCGCGCTCGCACAAGCGCCGAGATCGCCATAGGCGAAGGGTGCGGAACCGGGACTACCGACGAGGTGTACGGCAAGACCGGTTACTCAGACCTGGCCGATGAATTCGGCCTGCGGCTGATCGACTTCAACACCGTCGAAGCGGCCAGGCGCAGCGACACGCGGGCCGTGCAGTTGAAGGAGTTCCATCTGCCGGTCGTCGCTCAGGATGCATTCATCATCTCGCTGCCGGTCCTCAAGGATCACTGCTTCACCGTCACGACGATCGCGCTGAAGAACATGTTCGGCCTGGCGCCGGGGCGGTTCTACCATGGGGCGTGGAACAAGTCGCAACTGCATTCGCCTTCGACGCATAAGTCGGTGTTCGACATAAACCTCTATAAGGCGCCGGACCTGTCTGTTGTGGACGCTTCGGTTGCTCTTACCGGCATGCATTTGTCGGGCACGCCTGTGGAGTTCGGCGTGATCCTGGCGAGTTTCGATCCCGTCGCGGTCGACGCAGTCGGCAGCGAAATGCTCGGCCACGATCCGCGGGCGATCGAATACCTCACGCTGGCTGACGGTGTGCTGGGGTCGATGGACGATATCAAAGTCATCGAAGGCTGACCGCTGGTTTGCATTTGTCGCCGCGGTCGGGTTAGACTATCGTGCTGTAAGGCAATTCGTTGCGGATTCCAACGTCAGTTGGCAAATGAACACACTGAACGATACAGCTCTTGAATTCCTGCGCCGCTCGGGCCGGGAGGTCAGTTTCGGTGACGGGGAGATAATAGTCCGTCGCGGAAGCCGGGGCGATGCGTTCTACGTTGTCCTCGAGGGCGTCGTCGAGGTGCTGCTGGAGGCCTCCGACGGTCGGCGGCTGCCCCTGACGCGATTGGGCAAGGGCGCCACATTCGGTGAAATGTCGCTGCTGACCGACGAGGAGGTTTCAGCCGACGTCCTGGCCGGGAGCGAGGTGAAGCTGCTGGAGTATCCGTCCGAGCTGTTTCAGGCGGCGCTGACCGAGTGCGTCGAACTGAGAAACCACATTCTGTCGGGCTTCTGCGCCTCTCTCCGCGAGACCAATGTGATGGCCTGGCGGTACTTTCAGCGGTCCGAGGTGCTCGATACGCTGATGCACGCCGAAGAGTCGGCCGGTGAGCTGGCGGTCGAATCTCAGGCGATGCGGCGGGTCGAGGCGAGAATCGGCGAACTGGCCGGCGAGGATAGTCCCGTGCTGCTTGTCGGCGACGCGGGCGTCGGCAAGCTGTTTGTTGCACGAAAGATCCACGAGGCGGCGGATCCCGAGGCCCCGCTGGTCGTTGTGGACTGTTCGCGCGTCGAAGGCGACGCGATCGGCAAGCTGCTGTTCGGGCCGTCGGAAAACTGGGAGTATCTCAGGCGTTCGAACGCCTCGGGGGCGCTGCCCTTGTCGGGCGCGCTGGACCTGGCGGATCGAGGCACGCTGATTCTCCGGCACGTTGACGCCATGCCGCCGGCGTGCCGGGAGGTTATGGGGCGATACGCCGAGGCGCTCGACGGAGCCGACGGCGACATCTCGCCGCATGTCCGCCTGCTGGCGACTACGAGAAAGGATATTGGCTCGCTCGTTGCCGACGGCGCCTTCTCGGCGGATCTTGGCCGGCGGCTCCTGGCCTGCCGGATTGATGTTCCGTCGTTGAGCGAGCGAAAGCGGGATATTCTGCCCCTGGCGCGACTGTTCCTGGCCGGACGCTGTCCCGACGGAGACAAGAGTTTCAACAAATCCGCCGAGAACGTTCTCGTTTCCGCGCAATTCAGGCATCGCAACGTCGCCGAGTTGCGGGAGGCCGTCGAGTTCGGGGCCCTGTTCGCCGACGGACACGAGATCGGTTCTGAGCACATCTTCATCGGTCCGCGCAGCGAGGCGGGCCGGACCGAATACGATCTGTCGCCGACGCCCTGGGTCAGGTGGATATTGACCGGTCGGCGGTTGCAGATGCTCTCCGCCGGCGTGCTGGGCGTATTCGCGGCTATCGCCGCGGCGTGCCTCGTCGCCGGCGATACGATGATAGGCCGCATCGCCAACGGGCTGGTCTGGGGCGTCTGGTGGCCTTTCCTGATGGCGGCGTTTCTGCTGATGGGACGGTTGTGGTGCACCGTCTGCCCGATTGCCCTTATCGGACGGACAGTCAGGCGGTTGGGCTCACTGGACCTGACGCCGCCTTCATGGCTCAAGAAATACAGCGGCCTGGCGGTGCTGGCCGGGTTCGCGACAATCGTTTGGACCGAGCACTACTTCAAGATGATCGGCAATCCCGCCGCCACCGGGTGGCTGCTGGTGAGCCTGATCGGCGGAGCCGCAGTGTTGTGCATCGCTTACCAGCGAGAGGCGTGGTGCCGATATGTATGCCCGCTGGGCGCCCTGGGCGCCGGATACTCGGCGTCCTCGATGATGCGCGTGCGGGCCAATCCCAGCGTCTGCGCCGCACAATGCACTACGCACGAATGCTTCAAGGGCTCAGACGACTCTCCGGGCTGCTCGGTGTTCCACCACCCGATGTACGCTCGGGGCGGACAGCACTGCAAAATGTGCCTCAAGTGCCTGAGCGTCTGTCCGCACGGTTCGGCGAGGCTGTACCTCCGCCCGCCGCTGCAGGGGCTGTGGGGGGGTGGAAGCCTCAGCGACTCCCTGTCCGGATTTGCACTGGCGGTCTTCTTCATGTCGCTGGTGATGCTCGCGTCGCACAAGTTCGCATGGGTCTCGGCGACGGTGTGGTACACCGGCCTGCTGATCGCCGCGGCGTGCGCCGGACTCGGACTCCAGCGGCTGCTGCGGAAGCTGTTCGGCGATGAAACCGAGGTCGTCACCTCGATAGCCTTTGCGCTGCTGGTGCTCGGCTCGGGTCCGCTGATGGCGTTTCACCTGCAGAATGTTCCGCTGCTGGACAGTGTTGTGGTGTCGGCTCGGGGCGGGGGACCCGCGGCGCACCGGATCGGTCTGCTTGAACTGATGCAGGCCGGCGTAATCGCGATCGCGGCGTGTTTGGCTGCGATCGCCGTCTGGCGGATACGTGTCCGAATTCTCCAGCGCACCAAGGCCAGGCGGGGGTGGCTGTTCGTCGATGCGCTGGCGGCGATCTACGTTGTCGGAGCCTTTGCAATGCTGTTGGCGGGAGGCGACTCGCCATGAGTGCTGTGATGTTTCCGACCAGCTTGCACTTCAGGCGCAGCTCGAAGTCCCCGTAGAGTTTCTTTGTGCAGAGGAATTCGTTTCGCGGGATGCGCGTCTTGAGGTTGCCCGCGACGATCGCTCCGTCCTGGATCCGGAAGAATTTCAGGTTGCCCTCCCAGCCTTCGAATGTCTTGCCGTCGAACAGGGAGATCGTCTTGCCAGCCTGCGCGGCGGCCGGGCCGGACTCCTGCATGTAGACATGCACGCCTTTCTTGTTGGAAACTACGATGTCGAGCTTCCTGTCGCCATTCATGTCTACGACTTCGAACTGCGTTCCGACTCCGCCGCCGCCTTCAATCTTATGTGGGATGAACTTCGGGGCGCCTTTCTTCGGGCCGGTCCGCTCGAACCAGTAGAGCACCACCGGCTCCCCGCCGCCGGGATCATTGCCGTTGTGCGCGAAGTATCGCTTGCCGGTGACGAAGTCCATGCGTCCGTCGTTGTTCATGTCGGCCAGGATGATCGCGTGCGTCTGCGAGAACCCCTTGAATATCTCGTGTCGTTTCCACGTGACTTTCCCGTCGGCCTTGATCTGCTCGTGCCACCAGATCCCGTAGGCGTGCGCCGAACTCGACAGTACGTCCGCGTCGCCGTCACCGTCGAAATCGTGGGTTATCAGATTGGCGCTGCGGCCTCCAAAGTCGGCTCGATGAAACTTCCAGTCGCCCTTTGTGCGGTCGGCGGGCGCTTCGAGCCAGCCCTTGGCGGTGAGTATGTCGCGGCGTCCGTCGCCGTTGACGTCGCCGAATCCGAAGGTGTGTCCCGTCGCCGCCTGTTTGTCCCTGGCGGAATTCACGTCATGGCGCGACCACTGCGTTGTCTTCGCATCGCGCGGCGGGGCGCACCAGGACACCTTTCCCCGAGCCGAGAATATCGCCACAGGCTTCCCGTCGCCCAGAAGATCGCCGTACAGCGGAGTCTCGTTGCCGGCGGACTTTGTGAACAGATGCTCTTTCCAGGCTCCCGGCTTGCCCTTGGGGTTCTCCAGCCAGACCGCCGGGCAGTTGCTCCAGCCGACGACTATTATCGAATCGATCCACCCGTCGCCGTTCACGTCGTCGGAGAAGTTGGCGAAGCACTTGCTGTAGGCCTTGGCCGGATCGTAGCTGCGCGGCTTGTCGCGGAGCGGATGAGGCTTGAAATCCGGCGCCTGGTACCACATGTCGCCTGCAAATATGTCGAGCTTGCCGTCGCGGTTTACGTCTCCGGTTGCGACTCCTTCGGACCGGAAGGCCTTGTCGACCACAATCTTCCTGAATGTAATCCCACCGCAGGCGGCGCTGGCCAGCAGGCAGATGGTCACTATCGCTGCAAGATTGCGTCCGGGGAAGCGTTTGTACATGTTCATGGCGGTCTCCTTGTGTCGCATTAGCCTACAGACCGCTTAACGCGGCGTCCAGAAGCTGCTTGCCAACCTCGCGACGCCGAGTATGCTGTCAGGACGTTCCTGAAGAATATCAATAGCATTCAACGAAAGGTGAGTCAGAAATGTCAAAACGAATTGTGATTCTGTCGGTTGTCTTGGTGGCGGTGAGCTTCACCGCGTCTGACGCGGCCCCGAAAGACGCAGCGAAGATCAAGGTGCTGATCATCGACGGGCAGAACAATCATAACTGGAAGAAGATGACGCCTCCGATGAAGGCGACGCTCGAGGCCTGCGGTCGGTTCACCGTCGACGTCTCTACGCTGCCCAGCAATGGTGGCAAGAAGGAAGAATGGGACGCCTGGGACCCGCAGTTCGCCAAGTACGACGTGATCGTAAGCAACTACAACGACGGCGGAAAGTGCCGCTGGCCCGAGAAACGCAAAAAAGAGTTCGAGAAGTTCATGGCCGAAGGCGGCGGATTTGTGCCGGTCCATGCGGCCGACAATTCGTCCAACGACTGGCCCGCCTACAACGAGATTATCGGCGTTGGCGGTTGGGGCGGACGCAACCCCAAGAGCGGCTTCCTGATGCGCAAGAAAGACGGCAAGTGGGCGCCCGATCCGGCCCCGAAAGGCCGCTCCGGATCGCACGGCGGCGGATGGGAGTTCCCGGTCAAGACCGAGGCGCCCGATCACCCGATCATGAAGGGCATGCCGCCGGTCTGGAAGCACGCCAGGGAGGAGATGTACAACTCGATGCGCGGACCTTGCAAGAACCTGACCGTCCTGGCCTCGGCGCCGAGTAAGCAGACCAAGGTCGACGAGCCGCAGGTCATGATCATCAAGTACAAAAAGGGCACTACCTGCCACATCACCCTCGGACATGTCGGCGGACTCGAGCCGATCCAGTGCGTCGGATTCCAGACGCTGCTGGCCCGCGGAACTGAATTCGCCGCAACCGGCAAGGTCACGATCCCGATCCCGGCTGAATTCCCGACGAAGGACAAAGTGAGTGTTGTCCCCGCCGACAAGGTCACCTGGGGCAAAAAGACCGCCGCCAAGTAGACCGCGGCGATCGCCCCGGCCTGTGCCTCATGGCGGTCAAGAGAGGGTGGATGCTTTCAGTTTTTCAGTCGCAGCGACATTTCAGCAAGCTCCAGTCGGATTGGCTGGGGCTTGCTGTATGGTAGGGCCAGTGCGCCGTAATGGTCGAATCGCGGCTTCTTGCGCCCCAGGTAATCCAGGTCGAAGTTCGCATCGTCAGCGATTCGGCTGCGGTAATCGTATTGCCCCGGATAGTCCAGTCCCAGCAGGGGACCTTCGTAGAAATCGCCACGGTCTGCTGGTTGGCGCCGTGGTTGACGATCGTGTTGCCTTCGATAGTGACGTGATGGACGCCTTTGCTTGAGTCGCCGCCGGCCTTGATCGCATCGATGTTATGCAGATTCCGCCCGTCGAACGTTATGTTGCGTATTACGATCCAACTCGCGTCGGTCAGGTCGATGGTGTTTGAACCTTTGCGGGCGACCATAACGGTCTTGGCTCCGGCGCCCTGAATGGTGATCGGCTTGCCGGGCTTGCCGTGCATGCCGCGTATACGCATCCCGCGCGTATACTTGCCTGGCGCCAGGATGAGCGTATCGCCGGGTTTGAGTTTCGACAGCAGCGTTCGATAGTTGTCCGGGCCGGCGGGTACATCCCGCCCGCAAACCGTGGTGGCCGGCAGGAGCAGGGTGACAATAAGAAGTGATGTTTTCATACGCGCCATCCTCGCCTGGGCCTATTCCCGTGTGTCTTGTTTCGCCGGGATGATGCAGACTACGCGAAGTCCGATTTCGTCGGAGCCTTTGTCGCTTGCGGATCGGAATGCCGAGCGGCAGGCCGCCGGACCGCTGCGCCAGCATCCGCCTCGCACTACGCGGGTTGATCCCGCGGCGGGGCCAGTCGGGTCGGTCTCCGGTTTGGCGAGGTATGGTCCGTATGCGTCGGCGCACCATTCACTGACGTTTCCGTGCATGTCGTAGAGCCCCCAGGCGTTGGGATGCGTCCTGCCGATCTGCATTGGCTTGGGGCTGCGCTTGGAACTCTTGCCTTCGTCGTAGGCGTAGTTGCTGTCGTAGTTGGCCTGGTTGGGCGCTATCGTCGGACCGAAGGCAAACGGCGTTTCGGTCCCCGCGCGGCAGGCGTACTCCCATTGCGCTTCGGTCGGCAGGGCGTAGGCGCGTTTGTCGTTTCGGCTTAGCGTCTTGCAGAACTTCCCGGCGTCGGACCATGAGATGTTCGTCGCCGGCATGTTGTCGTCTTTAGCCGCGGCGATCGCCTGGTACTGCTTCTGTGTGACTTCGTGGATGGACATGTAAAACGCCCCGGTCAGCTTGACTTTGCGGCGCGGATGTTCGCCGGCGAATCTTTTTGGCTGGATGTTCGGCTCGCTGGAGAGTCTTGCGACCTGTTCGGCCGGGATTTTCGAGCCCATCATGAAATCGCCCGCTGGAATCAGGACGAATCGCATGCCGATGGAGTTTTCAAAGGCGACCGGCGCGCCAAGGGCCTTGGCGGCCATTATCTGATCTATGGAGACCCTTGCCCACGGCGTTTTGGCCTGGATCTTCTTCTGGTCTTCGTACGCGCGGAACTTTTCGGCCAGTCCCTCCGGCCAGCGGAAGATTGGCGCCTTGGCCGGGTCGAATCCCTTCAAGTGCGGCTCGTGGAGTCGTTTGGATACGGGAACGTAAGTCCATTTATTTTGTGCGAACGACTCGTCGAGCAGCCCGGCCATGCCGGGCAAGTACTTCTTCACGTGCTCCCTGCGTCTGATGTGGACTACGTGCCGGCCTTTGGGGCCGACTCTTTCGAGCGAACTCTGCCCGCCGCCCGATTCGGGCCTCTTTGTCCCGTTGCAGTTGAACCATGCCTGAACGCTCTCGGCCCAGAACTCGCTGGCGTTCCTGACGCCGTATCCGCGGAACAGCCCGCTGGCCTTGGCCTTGGCGTGCAGCGCGTTCAGACGCGGCTGGAACTTCGGGTCCATTTTTGCAAAGGCTCCGTTCAGCCCGTGGGCGAATTCGTGAACGAAGATGTTCTCGCCGGCCCACGGGTCGCCCTTGAGGCACAGGACGTTTTCCTCCCCGCAACTGATGGTGCTGCCGGCCAGCCCGCGGGCGCGATAGTCCCACCATGCGTTCATTCCGCGGCACGCCGGAAGGGCGCTCTGCATCTCGGTGTAAGCCAGAACGGTCAGCAGCCTGGTGTATCCGTTCAGCACGTCCGGACGGTTGGCCAGCATGTGCCTGGCCAGGTACGCCACCTCCTCCAGTGCCCGGCGGGAGACCTTCTCCGAACCGGCGACCATCGTCCCTCCGACGGGTACGTGCTGCTTGAAGAACGGGTCCAACTTATTGACCCTGGCGGCGATCGCGGCGCTTCTCGCCGCGGCGTCCGATTCGGCGACCGACACCGCGCAGGTCAAGAGCAGGCAGCATGAGGCCAGTGCAAGGGATACGACGCTGTTTCGAGAGAGTATTGCGGCCATTGATAGTTCCTTCATAATTCGGGGTTCCGCGCCTCCGGGGGCGTGAGCTAATGTAATAAAGATAAGCCTTTTGTCATCGGTTGGCGAGTAGTTTTTGAGTCGTACCGCGTCCGGCGCCCCCGAGCCCAGTGGCGAGAAACACCTGCACTGGACCAATGTTGACCGATGGAGCTTCGATAGTACCCCCAAGAGTGTATTGAAACCCTGCGCTCGCAACGGTAACATATGGTCTGTCAGGTTGTTAAGGGAGTCGGAACATTGGGTAAGGAATTCCTCAAAGTCTCAGAACTACTTGATCGCATCCGCGATTGCCTGCCGCGAGCAGTCAAGCTTGCGGAGACCGGATTTCGATCAGCGGGAGTCAGGTACGCCAACGAATCCGACTTTGTCTCCGGCGACGGGGCGGCGTACTATGGGGGCAGATGGAATCCGCCGGGAATGAAGGCGGTTTACATGTCTCTTGATCCCTTCACTGCGACAAAGGAGAGCTATCAGGAATTCGCCAAATTCGGGTTCAAGGACAATATCAAACCTCGCGTGCTGGCCGGTGCGAGACTGAAACTGAGGCGTTGATTGGATCTGACGGATGCGAACGTGCTGGGAAAGCTGGGGTTCGGCCTCGATGAGCTTATGGAAGAGGACTGGCATGCTATTCAAAGCGGGGGCCAAGAGTCGTGGACTCAGGCTATCGCTCGCGGATGTCGTTCAGTTGGATTCGAAGGGTTGATCGCACAGTCCGCCAGAGACCGGCGTGGTAGGAATGTGGTGATTTTTCCGGACAAGCTCAGAAAAGGCAGTTCCATTGAACTTGTGACAAAAGAGGATCTGCCGCCGCATCCTTCAGGCTGGCCTAAGTAGTATGTATTATTGCATGTATTTGTGCTTGTATTTATGCCGACTATATGGTAGAGTCCTAAGAGTGGAGTGCGAACCTGAATCGGAAGGACAGCCAAGTGCAAACCAAATCAAAGAGAAAGACAATCACGAAGAAGAAATCGCGTCCTCGTGCGATGCCGATTGATGGACTGTACGGAGTGCGGGTCGTGGAGATAAGCGGCGAAACCAAGCTGGAATTGCGGCACAAGTTACGCATGGCGAGGAGAACTTTCGGGCGCCTGGTCGACGTTTCCGTCAGGGCGATTGCTGACGTTGAGTCGAAGCAGAAGAAAGTCGGGAAGCTTCAACGGAACTACGTCGAAGTCAAACGACTATGCGACTCGTTGAGCGAAGTTGTTGATCCGGCGCGCCTCGGCGACTGGTTCGACGCCCCCAACGACGCATTTGGCGGTTTGAAGCCGGTGGAGGTCATTGAACGCGGCGAAATCGATCGTCTTTGGGAGATGTTCTACCGCCTGAGATCCGGAATGCCGGGATAACCTATGATGACATATCGCCAACTCAACCGGAGAAGTTTTCTCGCATCCGTCGCCGCGGGAGCGGGCGCTTTTTGCTTGCGGTTCGCCCGGGCCGCCCACGCCGAGCCGGCGGGCAAGCCGAATTTCCTGATCATCCTTGCCGACGACATGGGATTCTCCGACGCCGGCTGCTACGGCGGCCAGATCGCCACGCCGAATCTCGACAAGTTGGCGTCAGGCGGGCTGAAGTTTACGCAGTTCTACTCGACGGGGCGGTGCTGGCCTTCACGGTCTTGTCTGCTTACCGGTTACTACGCACAGCAGATCCGCATGGACCCGCCGCGCGGCCGGTTGCCGGGCTGGACGCGTCTGGCGCCGCACTACCTCAAGCCCGCCGGGTATCGCTGCTACCATTCCGGTAAGTGGCACATCAACGGGGCTCCGATGCCTGTGGCCGACGGCGGGTTCGACAAGTCGTATTACCTGCGGGACCAGAACCGCTTCTTCTCGCCGACGCAACACTGGAAGGATGACAAGAAGCTGCCGCCCGTCAAGCCGGATGAAGGGTACTACTCAACGATCGCCATCGCCGATCACGCTGTGGCGTGCCTGAAGGACCACGCGGCCAATCACAGTGGCAAACCGTTTTTCCATTACCTGGCGTTCACCGCGCCGCACTTCCCGCTGCACGCGCTGCAGAAGGATATCGATCGCTACAAGGGCAAATACGACAAGGGCTGGGACGCCGTGCGGGCCGAGCGTTTCAAGCGGATGACGGATATGGGGATCGTCAACTGCAAGCTGTCGCCGCTGGAGCCTAACGTCAAGCCCGGATGGAATCTCAGCGAGGCCGACATGGCCAAACGCATCGGGTCCGGAGAGGCCGGGCGGGCGATTCCCTGGAAGCAACTCACCGACGAGCAAAAGAGCTTCCAGTCGATGAAGATGGCGATTCACGCCGCGATGATCGACCGTATGGACCGCGAGATCGGGCGCGTGCTGGACCAGCTCAAGACCGCCGGCGTGCTGGACAACACGGTGATAATGTTCATGTCGGACAATGGCGCCAGCGCCGAGCAGATGATCCGCAGCGACGGGCACGACCCGGCCGCGAAACCCGGTTCGTGGCGTTCGCATTTATGTCTCGGTCCCGGCTGGTCGACGGCGTCCAACACGCCGTTTCGCATGCACAAGTCGTGGGTCCACGAGGGCGGAATCGCCTCGCCGCTGATCGTCCACTGGCCCGCGGGCCTGAAGGCGTCAGGCCAGTTGCGGCACAATCCGGGGCACTTCGTGGACATCCTGCCGACGGTGCTGGAGCTGGCCGGCGCCAATCGAACCGAGCGATGGCGCGGTCGGGCGACCCCGCCGCTGGCCGGGCGGTCCATCGTGTCGGCATTCACGCGCGACAACAGCGCCGCTCACGATTTTCTATACTTCCACCACTCCGGAAATCGCGCGATTCGCGTCGGCGACTGGAAGCTGGTCTCGGCGGGAAGGAAAGGTCCATGGGAACTGTACGACCTGAAAACCGACAGATGCGAACTGAAGAACCTCGCGGCAAAAAAGCCCGAAAAGGTAAGCGAGCTATCCAAACTCTGGCAGCAAAAAGAAGCCGCCTTCCGCAAACTCGCCGGCACGGGCGCCGGCAAGAAACGCCGCTAGTGCTCTGTCAGGCATCAAGTGATGGATAGAGTCTCTTCAGCTTGATCCTGGCGTCCTTTGTTGTGAACCGCCAGTTCACGTTTGTGTCGGCTGCATCACGCGCCATTTCCCAAGCCCGG
>Ga0180430_10001600_pt1 | contig 21731 bp, 21 predicted proteins | sample SS_ome_9_FD_132999 | JGI IMG/M metagenome (GOLD analysis project Ga0180430, IMG submission 132999) | Hypersaline lake sediment archaeal communities from the Salton Sea, California, USA - SS_1_S_2 metaG | ecosystem: Environmental > Aquatic > Non-marine Saline and Alkaline > Hypersaline >... | reverse complement strand
CGAGTCCGTCTTCGGTCTCGCCATCTTGGTTGGCCCGGGAGATTTGGCGGCACCGAGGACGGAGCCGCCCTACAGCAGTGCCACCCTGGACACGCCTGCAAATCCCAACAAATCCCGATTTTATCCACTTTTTCGCCCCACAGATTACTCTCTTTTGATACATTGGTTGTCATAGAGGCATATCGCAGACGGCTGTCACTCTTCACCGCAGCACGAATCGCCTGCCGAGCCGACAACAGAGTATAGGAAGAGGTGCCAAGATGAAGAACTACCCACGATCTACAAGAATCCTGTTTACCGCGCTCGCGCTTGCGCTGGTTCTATGTCTCACTCTTCCTGCGGGCGCATACGTATGTGGCGACATCGACGACAGTGGCGCGGGACCGGATATCGCTGATCTCGTCTATCTTGTGGCCTATATGTTCAGCGGCGGACCGCAGCCGGCGGAAATGGAATCGGCCAATGTTGACGGCCTCGGCGGCACTCTGCCTGACATTGCCGATCTTGTCTACCTCGTAGCCTACATGTTCCAGGGTGGACCGGCCCTGGTCTGTACCACCGGTGTCGAACCACCACCTCTGACTTATCCGATCGTTGACACCGATCAGGAGAAGTGCTTCAACACGTCGAGCGAGATTACGCCTCCCACACCCGGCGCTGCATACTATGGCCAGGACGCGCAATACGATGGCAACCAGATGTCGTACACCGACAACGGCGACAGCACTATCACCGACAACGTCACCGGTTTGATGTGGACCAAGGCGTGCGACTGGGACGGCGATGGCGACATCGACTACGACGACAAGTTTGTTTTCACCGACGCCGAGAATTATCCGGCAACCCTGAACGCAGCCAACTTCGCCGGCTACAACGATTGGCGGTTGCCCTCGATCAAAGAGATCTACTCCCTCATGAACTTCAGCGGCACCGACCCATCGGGACCGGATCCTTCGGGTGCGATTCCTTTCATCGATACTTCCTACTTTGACTTTGCCTACGGTGATGAAGCCTCGGGTGAACGATTGATCGATGCTCAGTTCTGGACTACCGCCGTTTACACCGGATTCGTGTTCGGCAATCGTACCGCCGACTTCGGGCTCAACCTGGCCGACGGCCGCATCAAGGGTTACCCGACCGACGGTCCTAACTACAAGTACAACTATGTCTATTTCGTTCGTGGCAACATCGAGTATGGCATCAACGACTTCTACGACAACTGTGACGGCACAATCACCGACAGCGCCACCGGCCTGATGTGGTCGCAGGATGATTTCGGCGACGGCGTCAGCAGCGGCCCGCGCTCAGGGATGACCTGGGTAGAGGCCCTGGCTTTCGTCGAAACCAAGAACAGTGAGAACTACCTGGGATTCAACGACTGGCGCATGCCCAATGCGAAGGAGTTGCAGAGTATCGTCGACTATGATCGAAGCCCGGACTACACAACCTCGGCGGCGATCGATTCGGTCTTTGATGTCACACAGATCACCAATGAAATGGGGCAGGTCGACTATCCCTGGTACTGGTCGAACACTACGCACATTAGTTCCGACGGTCAGGGCCGCAACGCCGTCTATGTCTGCTTTGGTCGTGGCACCGGCTACATGATGGGCTCCTGGTTGGATGTCCACGGAGCCGGCTGCCAGCGCAGCGATGCCAAAGCCGGCAATTTCAGCGGTTACACCTACATATCCGACGGCTACTATTTCGGGATGGCGCCGCAGGGCGATGCCTCCCGTCAATACAACTATGTCCGCCTCGTCCGCGACGCGGAGTAGCCAATACCGCTTGAGTACTCAAAGCTAGTCATTCCCGCGAAAGCGGGAAGGTGGATTCACATTGGAGTTGCAACTCATCCGTGAGACTAGCGAACCCATCTTCAATCTTCTGTAGGTCGGGATCCTTGCGATCCCGACACCTTACGATGTTACGATCCGTAGCGACACTCCCACAAACTCGCCACAACAATCCACTTTACCTCCGTATCACTTACAGAGATTAAGCACCCTCATCGCGATAAACACCCAACATACCTCCTTTGAGGAGAAAGGAGATGTCTATGAATGACGGAGGAATAATCCGTGGCCACGATTTATTCCAGTCGTTAGGGCTGGACGACGCCCACGGCCTGAGCGACTTTTCGTTCACGCGTCGGTTCGAGGCCAACGAAGTTATCTTTCGTTTCGGCGACAAGGCGGAGCAGATCTTCATGCTCCTATCGGGCTCAGTCGAGTTGCGACTGCCCAACGATCCGCAGGACCTGAGCCTGGTCATTTCCCGGATCGAGAAAGGTGAGCTGTTCGGGCTCTCCCCCATGCTCAACTCCACCCTCTACACGGCGACTGCCTTCTGTCGTGAACCGACCGAGGTCCTGTCGATCGACGCCACGCCTCTCCGCGAAATGCTGCTGAAAAACCACATGGTGGGATTCAACTTCATGAACCAGGTGGCGCTGATTTACTTCAATCGGTACATTGCGGTTCTCAACAGCGTACAGAAGGCGATCGGAGAGATCGCCCTGACCCACTAGGCCCATGGCAGGTCTCGTTGAGGCCTGCCTTCCCTCTGAATCGGTTGTACTATTAGGAAACTGCCGAGTAACCCGTCACCGGTTTCGCCTCTCCCCTGAGATACAGATAAGCCCGGGAGATTGTTAGAATGGCTATGGGGAGAGTAACAACAAGACCGACGATCAAAGCGACAAGACCAACCAGAACCAGCAGCCACGAGAAGGCGAGAACCAGGAACAGGGAGATGCGATTACCGGAGGTTAGCTGTGCACTACGCCGGTAGGTCTCGCGAATAGTCAGATGCGGCTCATCGATCATGAGATACCAGACAAAGATATAGCGGAGGTACATGGTAATCGCCAGCATGTGATTGATCAGATAGAGATGATAGAACCACTGCGGTGTCTCGAAGTCATCATATCCAACAACGATTAGCCGCGAGAGCACATAGCCGGCGGCAATCAACGTCGGCAAGTATACGACCAGGAGCATCGCGTACCAGACCAGCCCGATGCCGATCACGCGCCAATAGTTGTTGAATCCGGCCCAGAGTTCGCCGTAGTGGAGTTTCTGATCGCGGGCGATACCCACCATCACGCCCATCAGTCCGGCATAGATGTGGGGAAAGACCAGGAACATCGAAAGAAAACTCGCGGCCCAACCAATGACCGGAATGGCGTTGATGAGTATCGACAAAGCCAACAGCGCCAGCGGAACCAGAACGACCATCAGAGACAGCCAGGCATTGTCGACAAAGAGTCGCCAACCTTCGGAGATGCAGGCTCTGACAGTCAGATTTTCCATGGTTCGTTTCCTCAGTGGTTCTCAATGAGTAGTACGTAGCGTTCTGTCGAAAAGTACTCTCGAGATTCCTATCTATTCGATTTCTATTCTCGCCGATCGAGGGAGTCAAGTCAAAGAAAAAGGGCAGGCCACGAAGGCCTGCCCTTATGAGCTCATGAAGTCTCAGGACTACTTCATTAGGATCATCTTCTTAGTGTCGGTGTTCTTGTTCGTCTCGAGACGATAGAAGTAGACACCGGATCCGACAGTGTTGCCGTCGGAGTCAGTACCGTTCCAGATCACCTCGTGGGCGCCGGCACCGAGGGCACCGTCGACCAGCGTGATAACCTTCTGGCCCGTGATGTTGTAGACGGTCAGCTCAACGTCACCGGAGTTCGGGAGGCTGAAGCTGATCGCAGTGGTCGGGTTGAACGGGTTCGGGTAGTTCTGCGAGAGGCCGAAGGCATCCGGCACAGAACCGGTCAGGTTGTTGAGGGCGACGCGAGCACCGTTGCCGGCATAAGTCAGGTCGCTGTCAACTTCTTGACCGTTGACATGGATTACCAGCTGCTCGTCGGCCTGCGGGTAATCTTCGTGCTCGACATCCTTACCGTAGATCGGGGTGAACTTCAGCATACCGTTGAGGTAGGTGCCTTCGCCACACAGCGTGCCTTCGGTGGTGAAGACCTGAATCCTCGAACCGTTGGCCAGCTCTTCCCCGTCGAGGGTGATGTCGGAGCCGTAAATGTTCATCCAGTCGCGCGAGGCGCCCAGCCCCTTACCGGCCTTGGCCAGAGCGGAAGTGGACTGCTTCGAGAGCGGAAGCGGCTCGTCGTAGTACATCAGCATGTCATCGGCTTCCGACTTGACCCAGTAACCGAAGGTCATGCTCATGTAATCGAGCGTGTTGTAGAGTCCAACGCCTTCGGGGACATAGTCCTCGTAGCCGTTGTCGTAGCCGTAGGCGACCATGACGTTATCGAGAATCGATGCCAGAGCATCTTCGACCATCATGGTTTCTTCCGGCCAGTAGGAAACCAGGTTCCAACCGCTATAGATTTCGATGTAGTCGCGCGGGTTGATGATTCCGCCGCAGATCTCCAGGGTGACCGGGCAGCTCAGGCGCAGCCAGTAACCGTGATAGAAGTCGACGCCCATGAGGGTCGAGTACTGCGGAAGCATCGGATCGTAGGTCAGACCTTCCTGGTGGAAGCTCAGGACGACATCAACGCAGGCAGCGTTTTCACCGAGGAAGTCCTCGATATCGTCGGTGTAAGCGATATTCCAGGAGATCAGGTGCCAGCCTTCACCCAGTTCGTAGGTAAGGCAGGATTCGGCGGAGAAATCGCAGAGCTCGAAAACGTCGCCGTTCTGAGTCCAGATAATCGCCGGATTAGTGGCAACCACGACGTTGTTGACCTTGAAGGTAATCAGATCGCCGGAGACGGCGCCTTCGTCAACAAACTCGGTGTAAGGATCATCACGATAGATGTTCATCATGCCGTAGGAACCGTCGGCTCTGACAGTGTCAACACCGCAGAGGACGCCGTCCGGATCGTAGGCCTTGATGATGTCGCCCGGCATAAGCGGGTAACCCTCGAGCATCGGAGCTTCACACCAGACCACGATCCACTCGTCGGTCGGGGTAACAAACTCGTTGTCGAGAACATAGATCATACGGGTGTACGTGTCACTCTCGCCACAAGCGTCGGTGACGGTCTGGCTGACAAGGTACATTCCCGGGAGATTGAAGGTATAGGACGGGCTCTGATCGGTAGAAGTTCCGCCATCGCCAAAGTCATAAGACCAGGAAACGACCGGAGAACCGTTCGGAACCGAAGTATCGAGGAAGTCAACCGTGAACGGTACCATACCCATGGTATCGGAAACGGTGAATCCAGCGTCCGGGCTGTCAGCAAAGTTGACAGTGAGGTACAAAGTACCGGAGACGTTGGAGCACTCGTTCTCAGCCCAGAATCCGATTTCGGCGGTACCCGGCTCCTGCGGAGTCCAGCAGTAGGCACTGCCGTTAAAGGTACCGGGACCATCGAAGTAGATGGTGTCGGCATTGGCAATGCTGATCGGATGACAGACTTCGGCCGGACCACAGAGGTTGTATGTGCCGGTTTCTTCACCGGTGACGACAACCTGCGGAATCAGCATGTAGTTGACATATACGTCGCAGGTTTCCATGCCGCACTCGTTGTAGGCCATCAGGGTGACCATCACAACGCCTTCGGCATCCGGATTCCAGCAGAACTCACCTTCGGCCCAGGCACCGGCCGAGACCTTAACGGAGTCTGCACCGGTGACCGGCCACTCGAAGCAAGCCAGTTCGCCGAGTTCGCAACCGTAGATATCGATAGTGTCGGTCGGGCAAGTGATGACCGGCAGCGGGCAATCTTCGACGGTAATAACGAAGGTGCACGAGTCGATTTCACAGACAGTCGAGGCGGTCACGGTAACGGTGTATTCACCGATGACCGGAGCGGAGTAGCAGAAGTTTCCTTCGTCGACATAGGCGATCAAGCCCGCGGGCTCAACAGTCACGCCAACCGTAAGGTTCGGATCCGGTATATAGTAAGCGAAGCACATGGTGTCGGGACTGACTGTGACAGCGGAATCGACCGGGCAAACCAGGTCCAGAGCTTCGATGTAATTCACATTGACAGTCACATCACAAGTGTCAGCTCCACATTCGCTGGAAGCGATGACAGTGAAGTCATACTGACCCGGGCCGTCCGGGACAAAGCAGAGTTCGCCGGCATTCCAGGTGGCGTCCACTGTACCGGTGACATCAACAGCATCGGCACCGGAGATCGGAACACCGATACAGACATTGGCGTCGAAGGAGCAGAAGTTAACATCCTGCGGATCAGACGGGCAGATAATCGCCGCGCCTTCGCCGATGTTAACGTTGATTAGAATGGTGCATTCGTTCACACCGCAATCGTTGTAGGCGTAAACTGTAACCGAGTAGGCATCGGAAGATGCAGCAGCAAAGGTGAACTCGTCGTTCGCCCAGGTACCTTCGGCGGAAACCACGCTGTCAGCGCCGGTGATAGGCAGCGGGAATGTAACGTCGCCAGGGGCACACAGGTTGGCGAAAAGCTCAACGTCCGGACAAGTGATGACCGGAGCTTCTTCCATTGTGACATACACAGTGGCCGAGCAAATAACGGTATCACAGTCGTTCGAGCCGGTGACGGTAAAGACAAACTCACCGCCGGTATCCGGGGTAAAGCAGAATTCGCCTTCGCCCGGGTCAACATCGAACGGTCCAGAGATATCGACGGAAGTGGTGAAAGCCAGGTTGAGAGGAACGCAAACCGGCTCAGGACCACAAATCGTGACTTCGATCGGATCGGGAGCACATTCAACGATCGGAAGCGGATCGATAGTCAGGTTGACCGTGAAATTCTGCGGAGAGTTGGCAGCTCCCTGGGCGGTCACCGTGATGTCGGCAGAATAGTCGCCCGGAGGAACCGAGCCGATAGCGGCAACATCATAGAAAACGGTGTCGCCAACAGTGACTATGTTCAGCCAGGAACTGGTCTCGGTGGCCGTAAACTGAATCGGGCAACCCGAGAAGCCAACCAGGAAGTAACTATTGATAGTACCCTGGAAGCCTTCGCAAGCCTCGACGTCGTTGGAGGTCGGATTCAGCACAATGTTGCTGGCCGGTGACTCGTTCAGAGTAAACGCACCCGTGAGGCTGCCGGTGAAACCGGCCGAAGTCACGTTGACATCATAGGTACCGGTGGCCGAACCACACGGGAAGTTGAAGTCGGCGTGCAGAGTGGTATCGTTGATGACCAGCACGTTGTAGGACGTGAAGGTTGCACCGAGAGTGACAGTCGGAAGGTCGCCGGCGTCGAACGAAGTACCGGTAGCGAAGATGTTCAGCTCGACACCCATGTCGCCAACGTTGGCGCTGGTCGGGGAAACGCTCACCAGTTCGGCTTGCGCCGGGGCTTCGTCGATGAACCAACAGTGAGGACCATCCCAGGCCGGGAAAGCATCGCTGCCACCCAGAGCCCATTTCCAGACGCCCGAAGGACGATACCAGGAAGAGTCCAGACAGATCTGCTTACCGGCATCGGCAGCGCTCAGCGGGCCGATGTTGATTCGCGCGAAGATGTCGTCGAACCCAGTGGGGATTCCGGTCTCGAATAGTGCGAAGGCACCGTAACCAACGGTGTCAGCGCCCGAACCGGTCGAAAAATCGTTGATCAGGAACTGCTGGCCGAACATGCCGGCGGTAATCGCACCGGAGCTGTCCAGAACAGCCGGAGTCCAGGTCGCACCGTCTGGCGAGTAGATCTGGAATCCGTTGGTAATTCCGCGCGGGTTAACCGCGTCGGACTGCAACCGCAGGTAGAACGTCACGTCGCCACCCGACTGCAGGATTGTTGCGTCACCTGGATCAACGCCCACGGTGTTGTCCAGAGAAATGCTCTGTCCCGACGCCATACTGGCCGAACAGAGAATCATTGCCGCAAGAATGAAGAAACTCCTGAGCCTCATTCTTAGGACCTCCATGATTTAATGGATGTTTGTGAATACTTGAATTTTCGATACATAAGGATGTGAGAACGACCCTTGCCGCCCTCGTATTGTCCGCAGTTGCTTTGTTTCACGTCGCTTAATCGTTTAACAGTCTTTACAGCCAAGATGCCCTCCTTAGACAGGATGCAACCTTAATGCCGTACCAGACCGACCGTGTTAGACCGAATAAACGATTGGTAAGCCAATCTTTTTTACAACCAGTTGTTAGACCTTGAGGGGTAATGAGGAAGGAACCCAGGCGGGTTTCCCGTCCGTCACACTCGCCGTAAATATAGGCTATATGCGGGCAAAGTCAAGGCTTAAGGGCATTTTGACGGATTGCCAGGGCGTCCGAAACGTGATTCATGGACCCTTTTGGACCCGTGTTGGAAATGCCCTATATCTAACTTGTTGGGCTTTACCAAAGTCGGTATGGGGTGAATCCCTGTGCACTATTTCAGCAGATTCTGCGATCTGCTGCCCGCCCAAATGCAATGGGACTATGACGAAGATTCTCGACCGGAAACGATCCATTGCCGACGAATCGAGATAACGCGTTGCTTATTAGAAGCTTAGCCCCAAGCCTAGACCAATCCCGTACTGCTCGCTCTCGAGCGTGATCGGAATACCCGAAATGACGGTCCCTTTCTCGACTACGACTATCGGCTCGCCGGAGTTAGGGTCTCGGCCCATTTCGTCTCGATACCACGTTTGGGTCTGCTTGCCATCGGCCGACATGGCCACCCCGTGCCCCCACAACTCTACGAAATACTTGGACTTATCGGTCTCGAAAGCATCCAGACGAAGGCTAAATCGACCCATCCCGGCAAACCCCGAAGGACTCGATTCGGAATCCTTACCGCGAAGGATGTGATCGTCGTAGTCGTCTGCGAACATTCGGGCGCCTTTGACGGCCAGGTTAAACGCCAGGCCTTTCTGCAGTCGGCTCTGAAGCTTCAGGCCGGCATTGGGCATGATGTAGGTGGCGCGATAGTAACCTACAACTCCGGAGCCGCTGATATTGTACCGTTCCCCTTCAAAGATCTGCCAGCCGTTGAAACCGAGAACATCCTGCTCGAACCGGTGGTAGGCGAGACCGAATACCAGGGCCAGATTGAAGTTGGTCTTTCGATGAACATGCCGGCCGATCTCGACATCGACGATAAACTGGTTGTTAGTCGCGCCTGATTCGGTGTAGCTCCAGAGGATCTCGGGGGCTGTCTCCGGAAGGGACTCCCAGTCGGAGTCGATCATCGACTCGCTGGGATCGGACATCGCCGTTAGAATCGTCGCTTCGGCAAACCAATCCGATTTGGCCTCCGGACTGAGGTTCCAACCAAGACGGACACCAAACCGGCTGCCATCCAAAGGAAACTCGAGTTTGCTCCGACCGGAGGCAATAACCGTGTCGCCACCCAACTCCTCGTAGTAGCGAAAAGCGATTTCGTAGGAATGCTGACCGGAATGGATTCCAAACAAGGGGGTAACATCAAACGGGCTGACCTTCTCGCCTGAGTCGTTCGATTGGGCAAAAGAGGAACCAGCAAACAGAAGAGCTGCAACCATTGCAGCTAAAAGTCGGATCATGAGAATCTCCGTTGGAGTTGTGAGGACTCGAAGAATCGACTTCGAGACTCGTGTACGTTCGTCGGAATGAAGGTGGGTGCTTGCGTCCGTGTTGTCAACATAGTCATGGGTGCGCCGGAATCAGCGCTCTATCTTCTCCCCGGTCATGGCTTCGATTTCGTCCAGGAGGACCTTTTCCAGCTCGTCCTCTTTGGTGTAAGAGACAACCTCACCCTTCTTGATCAGCGTCCCCTTGCCGATTCCACCGGCGATACCGACATCGGCAGCGCGGGCTTCGCCCGGTCCGTTAACGGCACAGCCCATGACGGCCACCTTGAGGGGGGTCTTGATATGGCGCGTCTTTTCGGATATAGATTCAGCCAAAGGAATCAGATCAATCTGACAACGGCCGCAGGTCGGGCAGGAAATTACCTCTACCCCATCCGGTTCGAGACTGCAGGCGGAGACAATCTGACGGCCGATACGCGGCTCATGAATCGGATCGGCGGTGAGCGATACCCGGATGGTGTCTTCAATGCCGGTCATGATCATCGAGCCGATACCTACCGAAGACTTGATCGTTCCCGGTTCCATGATACCGGCTTCGGTGATTCCCAGATGCAACGGGTAGTCGCACTTTTGGGCCAGGATGTGGTAGGCCCAGAAGGCGATGACGGCACTGGTCGACTTAACCGAAAGGACTATATCCTGGAAATCCATTTCTTCAAGAATTGCTGCCTCGCGGAGGGCTGCCTCGGCGAACGACTCCGGGTTCTCGTGGCCATTGTTCTTGAGCAGATCCTTGGGCAGGGAGCCGGAGTTGACACCGATTCGGATCGGCACGCCGGCGTCCTTGGCCGCCTTGGTAACCTCGCGGACTTTCCAGCTCTCGCCGATATTGCCCGGATTGATGCGGACTTTGTCGAATCCGGCCTCGATCGCCGCCAGGGCCAATTTGTAATTGAAATGGATATCCGCCACGAGCGGCTTGGGGACACGCTCTTTGATCGCCTTGAGGTTGCGGGCAGCATCGTTATTGAGGACCGAGAGGCGGACGATATCAGCCCCGGCGTCGAACAATTCGTCGAGCTGCTTGACCGTTGCTTCGACATCGCGGGTATCGGCGGTGGTCATCGACTGGACGGCGATCGGGAATCCTCCGCCGATTATGACATCGCCGATTTTGACGGCCCTCGATTTGCGTCTCTCTATCGGATAACTAAGTTCTATCACAACTTAACCTTGTTTTCAAGTGTCTAACAGTTTAGATAGTTTTACGCTTTGAATCAATCGGAAGATGGACAAAAATGATCTGGCTCCGACGCGTCTTAATCCTTCTCGTGCCCGTCCTAATCGGAGGCGGGATCTACTATTACATCGAATGGCGGGAGGCCGAAGCGGTCCGCCAGGCTGAACTGCATGCCGATATCACCGCCCGGGTATGGATGGCGTCGGCATACTATAGGAATAATCCGGATCTATTCCACAAGTTCCGGGATTCTCTTCTTGCACGCAGAAACGTTACGAAAGACCAAGTTGATTTGTACCTGAAGCGGTATGAAGAGGAGCCGGAGAAATATCTCCTCTATGCCCAACTGGTCAAACGCAAAGTTGATTCGCTGTCCGGCGACAAGATGGAGAAAGACACCACCCTCAACAAAGTGCGGTGAGGGTTTAAGTACGAGCCAATGCAACAGACGTTGTGGGAGGAAGAAGAAACCCAATGAGACTGGAATTGCATCTACCTGTGAGTTTTGAGGAGGCGATGGAACGCAATCTACCGCCTGGTACGACCAAGCTGCTGGTACAGTTCGAATCTGAACCAAAAAGTTCCGGCATCATGGCTGCCGCGATAGATGTGGCGAGGGATGACTCAAGACTATTCGTAGCACAGACGATCGTCCCGTACATGAGTGAGCGCAAGATTCGCTCGACCATCGATGCCAATCACTTAAGTGCATGGTTCGGGGCTGATGTACATAGAGCACTGACGAGGTCTTCAGACGTCTTGATAGAATGCGGATCTCAAACTGACATCATGAAGATTATCTCCAGCCTGGAGTCAGAGGCGATGGTTTTCTACCACATCGACGATGCCCCGGGAGAGAGTGCGTTGGTCCGGGATCTCCTGGAGACAGGGCGCGACGGTTACATTGAAAGCAATTTCATGACCTACATGGAAGCGGTCGGATTCTTCGCTTTTTACAGCTCGACTCATGCATCGGTAGAGCTGTTAGGCGAGCGGGACACTATCCGTGCGTTGTTCGCTCGATACGAACAGGAGTAATGCGAACTGTCATCAGCGCACTAGTTTGAGAAGGCCTCTTTTGAGTCATCCTGGCGGAGGCCAGGACCCAGGCAAGGGACGGCCAACCTGCCGGCCAGGCCCAAGCACTCACTCTTCTAACTTATCATACAGATCGTTCCACTCCAGATTGTCCTGCTCGATCAAACGAATCTTCCACAACCGCCTCCAGGACTTGATCCGCTTTTCTCTTACAATAGCTTCCTGCAGATCGGCGTGCGCCTCGTACCAGACGAGGCGCCTAAGGTTGTACTTTTTGGTGAATCCATCTACCAGCCCCTTCCGGTGCATATACATTCGCTGGCGAAGATCCGATGTCACCCCTGTGTAGAGTGTACCGTTGCGCTTATTGGTTAGTATGTAGACGAAACCTTGCTTCACCTGTGCCTCCTTCTTCGCTCTATCCAGGTGCCATCCGCGGCTTGCCTGGGTTCCAGCCTCCGCTAGAATGACTCGAGAGGGGCTGGGATGACTCGAAGGGGGGCCGGATGACTCGAAGAAAGCTGGGATGACTCTATCAGCTGTCATAAAAGACAGGAGCGAACACTGACAGCGGATGTCAGTTCTTGTAGGGTGGATTGTTTGCAATCCGCCATCCCAGTCTTGTGCGAAACGAAAATGGCAGAACCTAAGAAGGTTCTTCCCTACGGAAGATATATTTCAGCATTCGCGGGAATGACTCACTTTGGTTGGATTCGTTGGAGAGGGTTATTAGGCCTCGGGGACCTTCTTGGGGTACTGGTTTTCCAGGCACTCGGGGCAGATCGAGTGGCTGAATTCGGCCTCGGAATGGCGATCGATATACTGGTCGATTTGCTCCCAGTAGCCTTTGTCGTCGCGCACACGCTTACACCAGGCGCAGATCGGCAGCAGCCCGCTCAACAACTTCACTTTCTCCAGAGCGTCTTGCAGCTCGATGTTCTTGAGACGATGTAGCTCAGCTTCCTTCTTGGCGGTTTCAGTCTCGTGAACCACCTGGAGAGTGCGCATCGTCTGGTCAGCTTTCTCGTTGTATACTTCCTGAAGAATCTCGGCATATAGGCGGTGATGTCTCAAGGCCGATTCGAAGTCACCTTTTCGTGCCAGAACATCCGATATGACCTGGTGACATACAATCAACTGTGGTTTGGCTTCCATCTCCTCGGCCAGACGCAAACCCTCATACAGCCGCTCGAGAGCAGTATCGTCGTGTCCTTCGAGAGCGTTGTAGGCTCTTGCCAGGTTTTGGAGGGCATCAATTTCGGCCGCTCTAACGTTGTGCTCACGTGACCAGGCGAGCGCATTCTCGAAATAGCCCAGGGCCTTATCTGTCTCACCCTTCTCCAGGTAGGCTACTCCGATTGTGTCCAGGACATGGGGAATCACGCGAGTTACGCCGTGTTCCTCGCCAATCTCGAGGCTCCTATGACCGTGCTCAAGCGCGGTTTCGATATCACCGAACTCGGTATAGGCGACGGCCAGGTTGTTGTGCGCAAATGCCAACCATCCCTTGTCATCGGGGCCGAGCTTGATCGCTTCCTTGTGATATTCGATCGCTTGTTCGGTTTTGCCCATCCGTCCGTACACAAAGGCGATGTAGTCAAGACACTTGACTCTTTGCTCGTCCAGGCCGTTGGCCTCAGCCAGCTTGGCTGCCTCAAACTGCATCTCAAGTGAGTGGGGATAGTCGCCAAGACGGAAGTAACAGTAGCCCAGTACGGTCAAAGCGTGACATCGAAGCTCCGGATCAAACAACTCCCCCGAAGTTGCACCGGCAAGCTCCATGGCGATCGGCATAGCCAGATCATACTCGCCCATGACCGAGTGGCATTTCGCCTGATTGCGAAGGGCAAGGAGCCGCGCCCCTTCGTTGGGAACGGTGTCATCGTCGTCCGACGCTGAAAGCTCCAGGGCTTCATCGGCTAGTTCTAACGCTCTGACAACGTCGACGTTGATCAATTCCCACGACAGAGCAATCAGGGCCTGAGCTCGCTCCCGGGCGGTCTCCGCCTGCTCTACCCTCTCCTCGAGCGTCGCGATTTCGGTCGTCAGTTCCACGGATGAAGTCCTCTCAATGCCTATTTCTGCTACTCACGCTATATCGGAACACACGGTTTTTCTCTTTAGAGGGGAATGGACGGCAGCGATCCCGAATCAGTCCAGGAAAGGCAGGCCGGATGGTTGCGCTGATGGCGATCAAGTGCAAACACGATCAAACCTCCGTTTTGAGTCATCCTGGCGGAGGCCAGGACCCAGGCAAGGATCGGTCGACCTGCCCGGTAGAGACGTGCCCTCACTCAGCCATCTCATCAAACAGGTCGTTCCACTCTGGATTGTCCTGTTCGATCAAACGAATCTTCCACAACCGCCTCCAGGACTTGATTCGTTTCTCTCTCACAATAGCTTCCTGTAGATCGACGTGCGCCTCGTACCAGACGAGGCGCTTAAGGTTGTACCTCTTGGTGAATCCATCCACCAGCCCCTTCCGGTGCATATGCATTCGCTGCCGAAGATCCGATGTCACCCCTGTGTAGAGTGTACCGTTGCGCTTGTTCGTAAGTATGTAGACAAAACCTTGCTTCACTGACTCCTCCTGTATCCTCAAGTAGTCCTCAACCAGCAGCCACCCGCAACTTGCCTGGGTCCCAGCCTGCGCTGGGATGACTCGAAGGGGGGCTGGGATGACTCAACGATGCACTACGGAAACTAGGTGCAATCACTGACAGCGGATGTCAGTTCTTGTGGCGTGGATTGCCTGCAATCCGCCATCCCAGTCTTGTGCGAGACAAAGATGGCAGAACCTAAGAAGGTTCTTCCCTACAAAGAGAGTAGATCCGTGGTCGGTATTGGTCCTCGCGCGCCGATACTGAACGCGTAGGGCGGGTCCGTCTTCGAACCCGCCGTCTTGATTCGAAGCATGAGATTGCCGCGGCCCTTCGGGCCTCGCAATGACTCGTTCGAGTAATGCAAGATGTCGGGTTTCTCTGTTTGCCTGCGGCAAACATCGGAACGCCGACCTACATTAAGAGTTCGTATAGGGTGGATTGTTTGCAATCCGCCATCCCAGTCTTGTGCGAAACGAAAATGGCAGAACCTAAGAAGGTTCTTCCCTACAAAGAGAGTAGATCCGTGGTTGGCGTACGTCCTCGTGCGCCAACATCAACGAATGGAGAAACTCACCACGAATGGAGGACCACCAAGAAAGACGTGTCCTTGAAAGCGGGAATGACTTGGATAGCTACTCGGCCGCTTCGAAGGCGTTGGGGAAATGCTCCAGCCGGCCATCGGAGAAGGTGATCACATCGAAACGCAAGTCCAGATCGCCGATGTCGTGTTTTTCGAGGTACTGCTGAGCTGCTTGAGTAAGAAAACCGATCTTGCGATTGTCCACCCGTTCGGCCGGATGACCAAACTGCTTCGAGCCGGAGGATTTGACTTCGACGAATACCAGAGTGCGCTTGTCACGAGCAATGATATCGATCTCCCGCCGACCGGCACGGTAGTTTCGTTCGAGGATCTCGAATCCTTGGTTCTCTAGAAATGTAGCGGCATGTTGCTCGAACTGTTTCCAGGCCGGAGTCTGGCCTGAATCTGACGAGCTAGAAGAGGGCATACTGCTCGACAATCTCGGCCACCGGCTTGAACGACTTCCGGTGGATGTCGGTGGCACCGTGTTCGCGAAGCTCAGCCAGATGGGCTTTGGTCGGGTAGCCTTTGTGTTGGGCGAAACTGAACGATGGGTACAGCGCCTGATATTTATCCATGATGCGGTCGCGGGTCACCTTGGCAACAATAGAGGCGGCCGAAATTGACGGACAGTGGCGGTCGCCCTTGACGATGGCATACTGGGGCATCACGATCTTGGGAATGGTGAAGGTACCGTCGACCAGCACAAAGCCGGGACTGCGCTTGAGATCCATGACTGCCTTGCGCATGGCCATCAAGGATGCTTTGAGGATGTTCATCTTATCGATACACTCGTTGTCGATTATGCCCACCGCGCACGGGAGGTCAAGGTCGACTATTTCCTCGAACAGCTCTTCACGGCGCGAAGCTGACAGCTTCTTGGAATCGGCCAGGCCATCGATTTCGACCTCGGCCGGAAGAATCACCGCTGCCGCCACCACCGGACCGGCCAGCGGTCCGCGGCCGACTTCGTCGACCCCGCAAATGTCGACCACTCCCTTGTCGGTAAGCATCTGTTCGATATTGCGGTACATTTCGGCTATGGCGTCGGTGTCTTGTTTCATGATATCCTCATGGAATCGCCGCTCGGCGGCACAATCAACTAAATGTTGGCTATATCTATTACTTCGGAGGAGGAAACAGCTTTTCTTAGAGGTTTTTGGGTCTATATTCCCCCGTAGGGCGGGTTCGTCTTCGAACCAGCCGCTTGCACCGAAGCATGAGATTGCGGCGGTCCTTCGGGCCTCGCAATGACTCGACCAGGTTTTTTCGTAGGGTGGATTATTTACCAGTCCGCCGAGAGAAACCCACCATAAATGGTGGGCCACCAAGAGAATACGATCTAGCGGAAACGAGACCGTTGGCCAGTAAACGTAAATCAGATCAGTTCGAGTTCCGGGTGATCGCCGGCCTGTTGAAGGGCAAGATCGTCAGAGCCCCCAAGCTTGCCGGTACGCGCCCACCGTTGACCAGACTGCGCAAGAGCATCTTTGATTTTCTCAACCCGTTCATCCGCGACGCCAGGTATCTGGATCTTTTCAGCGGCACCGGCTCCTATCTTTTTGAGGCGATCTCGAGGGGAGCGATGGAAGCCACCGGTACCGAGTTGGATTTGCGCCTGGTGAGGTCGATCAACGATCATGCTGAGCGTTACGAAGTGGCCGACAAACTTCGCTGTCTCAAGGAGGATGTCTTCGATGCGATCGCCCGCCTGCACGAAGCCGGTGCGAAATTCGACATCGTCATGATGGCCCCGCCGCAATACCAGGGATTGATCGACCAAGCATTGGTCAAGCTGAATGAGTGCCCGATTCTGGCGGATGATGGCATGATCCTCGCCCAGCACGACAGCTCGGAAACGAAAGACATCGATTTCTCGCTATTCGAGATCGACCAGCAACGCAAGTACGGCAACACGACGTTTACGATACTGAGCTACAAACCTCGTGCCGGAGGCGATAACCGGTGACGAGAATAGAAGTCAATGCTCCGGCTCCCGATTTCACGCTGGAGGACTTTGGTGGTCGCCCGGTGACTCTGTCTTCGTTTCGCAACCGGAGCAACGTCCTGCTTGTTTTCAATCGCGGTTTCCTTTGACCGTTCTGCCGTCGGCACATGGCGCAGTTGCGTGACGACCAGCCAAAATTTGACAACGCCGAGACTCAGATCGTCGTGGTGGGGCCGGAGAAGGCAAAAGCATTTGCCAGGTTTTGGAGGACTAACGACCTGAGATTCATCGGCCTTCCGGATCCCAAACGCGAGGTGTTGCGCCGATTTGGCCAGGAGGTGAAGATCTTCAAACTTGGGCGTATGCCGGCCCAGGTGATCGTTGACAAAGAGGGCGTCGTGCGCCATGGCCATTACGGTCACTCGATGAGTGACATCCCGAGCAACGAGGAGATACTGGGGATCCTGGACGATATCAACTCCTAGGTCTTAAAGGGTGGATTGACTGCCAATCCGGTGTCAAAGACACTTCCACGTCTTTGCGCCGCGGCGACATTCGGGTGCCAAGCTCGGAGGCTTTTTGATACTGAGAGCAGTTGTAGGGTGGCTCCGTCCTCGGTGCCGCCGTTGATGTCAGGTCTTGGGAGACCCAACCGACGAAAGAACATAGGTGTCGAAACCTCGCTTCGCGAGTCCGCTATCGCGGACCAGGGGTTTCGACCTACAAAAAGTGTTCCCCAGCTTGAAGAGTGGGCCACCCGGATAGGTGAGCAATGCAAGACCAGGACGACATGAGGGGCGATACGCAGCCTCTGATCGATGAGATGAAGGCGTACTATGACCATCGCGCTCCCTGGCACGATGACTACATGAGCTACGAGTCGAATGAGGTCATGGAAAAGCGGCTGGCCCCGATTATCGAGTGGCTTGAGCCGAAGATCGAAGGTAGAAGGGTACTGGAGATCGGATGTGGCACCGGCAATTGGACGCAGGTGTTAGCAAGGCGGGCAGAATCGGTAGTCGCGGTCGACAGTAGTGCGAAATCGATCGAGCTGGCCAAGCAAAAGCAGCTTTTGCAGAGGGTGCAGTTTGCGGAAGCCGATATCTACGAGCTGAGCGGCCTGGATGGTCGGTTTGATGTCGTGTTCTCCGGTGATCTGTGGTCACACATTCCGTTGCAGCATCTCACGCGCCTCCTCGAAAATGTTCACCGGACTCTGGCCGACGGCGGTGATGCGGTCTGGACTGACATGCTTCATCGCAAAGCCGACGATGTGACCCGAGTAGAAATCGACGATCACGGCAATAGAATTCAGTTGCGCGAACTGCCGGATGGCACACGCTATCGAGTTGTGAAGAATCTGCCGTCTCGCGAAGAGCTTGTGGCATTACTCGGCGACCAATCAACAAGTCTCAATTACCAGGACAGCGAGGAACTGCTGCGATGGTGGGTATCGTACAGTCTCTTGTAGGGTGGATTGCTTGTCAATCCGCCATTGGCGCCGTCAACGACGAGAAGACGGCGGAGTCAAAGACTCCACCCTACAAGAGAATCCCACCCTGAAGCGTGAGCCACCAGGACAGACTCCTGCCCAATGAAAAACGCCCCGCGATGCGGGGCGTTGTAAGGTTCGAATCGAACGAACGATTACTCGTCCTTCTTTTCCTCCTCAGAAGCCTCGGGGGTGGCCTCTTCGGCAGCCTCGGCCTTCGGTTCAGCTTCGGTAGCCTCGGCGGCGGCTTCAGCGGCAACTTCCGGTTCCGGCTCAGGAGCAGGAGCTTCTTCGGCCTTGGATTCACCTTTGGCTTTCAGCTTCTCTTCCTTGTCGTGATCGGTAATGCGCTCTTTAATACGAGCCGACTTACCGGTCAGTTCGCGAAGGTAGTACAGCTTGGCGCGACGTACTTTACCCGAGCGAAGCTTCTCGATCTTAGCGATGTTGGGCGAGCAAATCGGGAACACACGCTCGACACCGATACCGGAAGAGATTTTCCGGACAGTGACGGTTTCACCGGTGCCGCTTCCGCGACGTCCGATCACGGTTCCCTGGAAGACCTGGATGCGCTCTTTCTCGCCCTCTTTGATCTTCACGTGCACGCGCACCGTATCGCCCGAGCCGAAGCGCGGAAGGTCATCGCGCGCGAAGCTCTTCTCGATCTGGGCTATACGTTTCATTAATCAGACCCTTTCCAAATATATCAATCTTCTTCTTCCGATTTAATCTGGTCGATCCAACCCTGCTCTTCTTCCGTCAGTTCACGTTGGCTGAGCAGCTCGGGTCGACTCTCGTAGCATTTCTTTATCGCAGTCTTTCTGCGAAATCTCTCAATCTCCTTGTGATTCCCACCGGTCAGTTCCTCGGGGACAGTCAGGCCCCGATAATCGGCCGGCTTGGTGTAGACGGGAGTCCCGAGACTTCCGTCCTCCATGTGGGAGTCCTCGATCGCCGACTCAAAGTTGCCCAGTACCCCGGGGACCAGTCGCGCCACGGCATCAACTAAGACCGCCGCGGCCGGTTCGCCTCCGGTGAGCACGAAGTCGCCGATCGAAACCTCCGTTACATCGTAGAGTTGCAGCAACCGCTCATCCACGCCCAGGTAATGGCCGCAGATTATCGTCATTCGGTCTTGCATCGACCAGAGTTTGGCCTGTTTTTGACCGAACGGTTTGCCCGCCGCCGAAGTCAGCAGCAGTTCGCCGGGTTGAGCATCGGATTCGCTCCGATAGCTATACCCCAGACTCTGCAGACATCGATCCAACGGTTCCAACATCAGCACCATTCCGCCGCCACCTCCGTAGGGGGTGTCGTCGACCGTGTGATGCCTGTCTACCGCAAAATCACGGAGATTGATGATCTCGATTTCAAAGAGCTTCTTGTCTAAAGCCTTCCCGATCACCGACTGTCTTAGCGACAGCTCGAAATACTCCGGGAAGAGCGAAACAATTTCAAATCTCATCAGCGCGCCTTTGGCTTGCGCTTCAGTTGCTGTCAACCAGCCCAGCCGAGTAAACCAGGATCTTCCCGGCAGCTACATCGACCTCTTTCACAAACTCGTTTACCGCGGCCAGTGACAAACTCTTGCCTTCCGGTGTGCGGATCACGTAAACATCGTTGGCCGGGTAGTGGTCCACCTCGACCAGTTTGCCCAGCAGTTCGCCGCTGTCGGCGTCGTAGACCTCGCAATCGATCAGGTCGAAGATGAAAAAGCTGCCCGAGGGAAGTTCTACCAGGTTTTCTCTCGGTACGGCCAGTTCACGGTTGGTCAGGGTCGACGCTTGCTCCGGGGTGGTGACACCTTCGAAGCGGAGCACCGGTCTGCCTGAGATCAACTCGGCCTTCTCGATCTTCATGGGCTGCCAGCCTTGTCGATCCTTGACAAGGATCTCGGTCATTCCCTCGAATCGTTCGGGGAAATCGGTCAGCGGCGTGACAAACATGGCCCCATGCACACCGCGTGGCCGTCCGAGCTTTCCTACCAGCACCAGTTTCTGGTCGTCAGTCACCGCCTATTCCAGAATCTCCAACACGGCGCGTTTGCCCTGACGTGCGGCTGCGGCCGCGAGCAGGGTGCGGATCGACTTGGCGGTAGCACCGGCCTTACCAATCACCTTGCCGAGGTCGGGCTGGGCGACGCGAAGTTCATAGACCGTGGTGCGGCTGCCGACCACTTCCTTTACCTCTACCTGATCCGGATTGTCAACCAGGTACTTGACGATCAGTTCGATGAATTCCTTCATGACTAGTTTCCTTCTGGTTATTCCGAAAGCGATACCGTTTGCGTTCCAATCTCCATTCTCGAGAGCGATTCAATTCGACTCAAAAGGCATATTCAAAAGCGAAACAGGACTACTTCTCTTCTTCGGCAGGGGCATCCTCTGCAGGGGCTTCGTCACCACCGCCTTCATCGGCGGCTTTGGCCTCTTCTTCGGCCTTGGCAGCTTCCTCGGCAGCCTTGGCATCGGCTTCGGCCTTGGCCTTAGCTTCTTCCTCAGCCTTCAAAGCGGCTTTCTTCATCTGGCGTGTCTTCTTTGGACGTTCCTTGATGGTCGTCTTGAGTTCGATCTCAGACACGTCCTTACCCTTCTTGTATTCCTCATACTTGGCCAGGAAGCCAATCTGGGAAAGAAGAGCATGAACCGTATCGGACGGCTGGGCGCCCTGGTCGAACCATTTGATCAGACGATCTTCGTGAACCTTGATCACGGCCGGTTTTTCGATCGGATTGTAGGTGCCCAGATTGTCAAGATAGACGGCGTCCCTCGCACGGCGCGAATCAATCGCGACAATACGATAGAACGGACGCTTCTTAGCACCCATCCGGCGAAGTCTTACGTGTACAGCCAACAATTCCTCCTTTGGTCGGTGCTAGAAAGGCATCAAGCCTTTGGGTAAGCCACGACCTTTCTTCTTATTCATCGCTTGAAACATTTTTTGCATCTGGAAAAACTGCTTGAGCAGTTGATTGACCGCCTGGACCGTATTGCCCGAACCGGCCGCTATCCGTCGCTTGCGCGAACCGTCAATTATGACCGGGTTGCGCCGCTCCTGGACAGTCATCGATTTGATAATCGCCACCATCCGCTCCATCTCGCGCTCATCGATCTTGACTCCCTTGAGGGCCTTGCCCGCGCCGGGGATCATGTTGAGGAGCGAGTCGAGAGGACCCATCTTCTTGAGCTGGTCCATCTGCTTGAGGAAATCCTCGAAATCGAACTTGGCCTTGAGAAGCTTCTCCTGCATCTCCTCGGCCTCTTTCATGTCGATCGTTTCCTGGGCCTTTTCGACCAGGGTCACGACATCGCCCATACCGAGGATGCGTGTAGCCATGCGCTCGGGATGGAACGGTTCGAGATCGGGGAGTTTCTCGCCGGTGGAAGCCATCTTGATCGGGCATCCGGTGACATG
>Ga0180430_10001599_pt1 | contig 21731 bp, 12 predicted proteins | sample SS_ome_9_FD_132999 | JGI IMG/M metagenome (GOLD analysis project Ga0180430, IMG submission 132999) | Hypersaline lake sediment archaeal communities from the Salton Sea, California, USA - SS_1_S_2 metaG | ecosystem: Environmental > Aquatic > Non-marine Saline and Alkaline > Hypersaline >... | reverse complement strand
TCGGCTCTACGGTCTCGGTCGGAAATGCGATCAGTACGCGACGATTTGTTGCCCGACCGTCAGGTTTCAGATCGTAGAGCACGAGCCGAAAGTGATCGCGCTCGGCGACAGCAAGCAGTTTTCCGTCGGGCGAAACCGCAAGTCCGCTCGGATTGGCGAAACCGGTTGCGATTTGAGAAACTTGGCCCGCAACGATATCGTATCGCATGACGGAACCGACGGGCGAGCGAAGGCTCGAACCGTTACTGTCCGTAAAGTAGATGTTCCATTTCGGATCGACCGCTACGTCGTCGACTTGTCCGAATCGAACCCCGCCGCATCGATCGGCGAGTACTTCGATCGTCGACCCGTCGCTCGAAACACGCAGGAGTCGGCCGACTCCGAGATCGGCAACGATCAATCGCCCGTGTCGATCGAGCGTAAGTCCGCCGGGCAACACGGGGCGGTCGTTTACCGATGCGACCGAACATAAGTCGCACAAAACGCTTGCGGTTCCATCGGCCAAGATTCGACCGATTCGACCGTTTCCACGATAGTTACTAACAAATAGGGTACCCTTATCGTCGATGACGAGCCCGTCGGCGTATTCGAATCCCGTCGCATAGAGACAAGGAGTAATCGAATGGGAGGCCGGCAGGTCGGTGTCATCGGCGCGGACCGGTAGCGCCATTAGAACGAAGATGAATGTTGATATCGCGAGTATTTTCGCGGCCGGTCCAGTGGGTGTCATATATTTCGATTCCTTGAGGAAAGTAGCGGATCTGGGGCCATCCCAGAGTTTCGCTTCCTAAATTGTAAATCACAGCAGGGGCGCGGGTCGAAAGATTTCCCTTGAATTAATATCATAAATACCGATTATAACGGTAGTTCCGGTCAATGGGGGCTAGGATGTCGAAAAACGGCAAAGATGATGCCTTACGATTTTGGTGTTAATCTATTACAATAATAAGTGATCTATGAAATACGAGGAGCAATCGCTGCCACTTTGACGCGCGAATTCCTACCCGAATCCTGCTTGTTCGTGTTTTTGATTTCATACACGAATCTGGTTATTAGTCATTTATTGACTTATCTATTTATTGTATTTTCTTTATTTTATTGCGTTTTCAACGTAAAATTTATCGATTGACACATTTTTGCATGTTTGACATACTAGGCCACCATCGAACCATAATAAACTCTGCGGACGTATTTCGAACTGCGGCCTTGGGGACAGATTGTTCCTTGTCCTTTGCAGTGGAATGAAATCCAGCCATGGAATACAAAATGAGAACATTTCCCACCTTCATCTTCGTTTGCATGATTTTGCTTGGCACGCTGTTTGTTTCGCCCGTCGAGGCACAGACGCAGCAAGCTCCTAATCAGTGGGCGATCGACATGTTCGATCACACGAAGCACGACTTCGGTACGGTTGCTCGTGGAGCTACGGTTGAGCATATCTTTACGTTTGAAAATATCTACAATGAAGATATCGAAATCGCCTCGATTTCGAGCAACTGCGCTTGCACCTCGGCCGCGGTTTCGAAACGACGTATGAAGACCTGGGAAAAATGTAAGATCAAAGCGATCGTCGATACGCGTCGCTATATGGGACAAAAAGACGCGACACTTAAAGTTCGCTTCGCGCCGCCCTTCGCGACCGAAGTGTTGCTCCATGTGAAAACGTTTATTCGCAGCGATGTCGTACTACAGCCCGGGCTGATCGATTTCGGCAAGGTCAAGCAAGGTACCGGTGCGAAATCAACGGCGACGCTGACTTATGACGGTTCGCCTCAATGGGCCGTTACGGCGGTGAACTCGACGAATCCCTACGTAAGTGCCGTCCTGCGAGAGTCGCAGCGTAACGGTGGGTTTGTTACCTACGACATGGAAGTGAAGCTGAATTCGGGCGCGCCCGCTGGATATATTCGCGATCAACTCACGATTGTCACCAACGATCCGAATCCGCGGCAAGCGCGCGTGCCGGTTCCCGTTCAGGGAATTGTCGCACCTTCCATTGCCGTTCATCCAAATCCGCTCCCGATGGGCACCGTCAACGCAAACGATATCATCTCGAAACGCCTTGTCATCCAGAGCCAAGTTCCATTCCGGATTTTGGCGATCGATGCGACCGATCGTCGCTTCCGTTGTCAGGCCTCTCCCGAGTCGAAGAAGGTGCACTTGGTCAACGTTCAGTACGATGCGACTGGTGCAAAGGTTTCTGAATCGATCGATACGTCGATTACGATTAAAACCGATATGGAAGGCGAAGAAGCAAAGATTCCCGTTCAGGTGAGCCTGAAAATTGTCGTGCATGCGGAACCAACGCCTGTCTTGCCCGGTGTTACGGAGCCTGTCGCTCCAGAGCCCTCAACTCCTGAGCCTGAAGTCATAGAACCGGGAATCTTGGAACCGGGCACTTCGGCGCCTGTTCCGCTGCCGGCCGATCCGCCCCATAGTATACCGGCGGTTCCGACCGAACCGACACCCGGTCTGCCTGATGCGACGCCCGCAACGGTCGAGCCCGAACCACTGCCGAGCGATCCGTCGACACAACCGCCGATCCTTCCGCCTGCATCGCCCGCACCTCCATCCCCTGCACTGCCTACCGTGCCTGTCGAGCCATCGGCCGAACCGGCAGTCGAGCCACCGACCGCTCCACCGATCGCACCGCCGGCCATGCCGTCGCTGACACCTCCGACGCCGACAGCGGTACCCGAACCGTCGATTCTTCCCGTTTCCCCTCCGGCGGGCACGTCCTCGAGCAGCCTGCCCACGTCGCCTTCCGTGCCACCGGTACAGCAGGCCGATCGTAACAATGCGGGGCAGTCGGAATTGATCTTCCGCCTTTAATCGATCGTCCGGTGCTCGCCCTTACGGCATTGCGTGGGCATAACCGTTGTGTGCGTCGTGAGTTGATATGCTCACGGGAACTTCCTCTTTTGAGCTTCGTTTAACGTGGCTCCTTCAGGCTGTGCGTTTTGATTCTTTTCCTTTCGCACCCCACTCTTCATCTGCTTGACAATCACTATGAATGGCTGATAGAATCAAAGGTTTGATCACAAATCTACTGATTCATAGCTTTCAGATCCATTGATGAAAGGGATAGCCGATGCTCGTAATCAACACGGAATTCGTACCTGGCATGCAGATTGTCGCCGTAAAGGGGCTGGTACAAGGAAACACGGTTCGAACAAAGCACGCCGGTCGAGACATCGCCGCGAGTTTTAAAAATATGTTCGGCGGAGAACTCAAAGGTTATACCGAGCTTCTCGTCGAATCGCGTCGCGAAGCGGTCGAACGAATGATCGCGCAGGCGCAGCAGCTTGGCGCCAATGCAATCGTGAACGTCCGATTCGCGACCAGCTCGATCACCGCCGGTGCCGCAGAGCTTTACGCTTATGGCACGGCGGTCGTGCTGCAGGACGCTACCCCTTCAGCTCAAGTGTAGGGGGACGACATGGAACTTGCAATTGCATTAGGTATTACGCTCGTAATGCTGATCCTCGGTTTTTCGATCGGTTCTCGCAACGAGACCGCGCATTTCAGGTCGCTCGCTGAACGTGAGGAAGCCTATTCGGGGATTATGGTCAGCGACCTGAAACGGATTCCCTCGGGTTGGCAAGTGACCGGTTCGACGCTGGTCGTCGGCGAAGTCGTAATCGCGACCGACTACTTCAAGGTTTTCGCTTCTAGCCTGAGAAATCTTTTCGGCGGACGGATAGCGAGTTACGAGAAGTTGGTCGAACGGGCCCGACGTGAGGCGATCTGCCGCATGTTAGAACAAGCACAGCAAGCTGGCGCGAATGTCGTCTGGAACGTTCGTATCGAAACGGCGACGATTACCGGCAAACAGGCAAAAAAGTCCGGCGGTGTCGAAGTCATCGCGTATGGCACGGCCATGAAAGCTACGTCGAAGAGTGCGGGCTGATAATTTGATTCGAACTTGTTTCATCACTCAAATTCGGCTCGAAAACGGTCTTTTCAATCGCGAAGCAGTTATGAAACCAGTTCTAGACAAGATCATAAGAATAGGCCGAGTCGATGAAAGAGCGATACTTTTCCGTAGATCATGAGCCCGCCCTGAATCCCGGAGTTTGCGAACCGGACCCGGCCGAGCACCGCGCGGCAAAGACCGGACCGGCAGCAACCGAGGAGGAATGGATTCGGGATCATGTCTCCGATGAACCGGCATTGGGGGCTGAAGGCGGTTCGGCCCTTTGGACGCAATGGTATCAAACGCGCCGCGAGCGGTGTTCGCTGATCGGCAATTTAGCGATCGGTTTGTTGGCGATTCTCGTCGCCGGGCCGTTCGCCGTTATCGGCGCGTTCATGGTCGGAAATCCGTCGTTCTTCGGGATCATTTATGCGATCATCTTCGCGCCCGTTATCGAAGAGTTCCTCAAGCAGTCGGGCATGATCTATTTGCTCGAAAAGAAACCGTACCGGATTCTCGGTGCTTGGCAATTCATTCTTGCAGGCGCGGTTGGGGGGCTTGTATTTGCATCGATCGAGAATCTGATTTACATCCATGTCTACGTGCAGGGAAGCGATATCGATCTCGCTCGCTTTGCCGCGTTTCGCTGGACGGTTTGCACAGCACTTCACGTAACCTGTTCGATCCTCGCGTCCATCGGCCTGGTGCGTGTCTATTCCAAGATGAAAGAAGCGAAGCAGCCGGCCCAACTTTCCTATGGGACCGTCGCATTTATCGCTGCCATTGTTTTGCACGGAGCCTATAACCTAGCTGCCAGCCTATTTAATCCATTTTAGCTAAGGCCTCGCCGAGACGTGAAGATTGGTGCACTTTTCCCGATTTCCGGTCTCGATTCGCATTGACACGAAGATGGTGGTTTTGGATAATTCGCCCCGCGTCGATAGTCCAATCCCGCCGATTTGTGATATATTCTACCGGTCGAATTTTCGGCCCAACCGCATCTCGGCAGCAGTCTTTCCGCAGGGTCTGCATGAAGCCAATGCTAGAGACCACAGCCCGGGTGTGCCGATCTCCGTCAGGAATAAAGTCCTGCAGAGCCGCTGCTTGCGCTGCGATCTGCTGCATCATCCTTGCGTGTTTTTTGCTACTCTTGGCCGATTGTCCCGAAGCCCGGGCCGAAGATCTCAGGCTTCCCCCGCCTGCACCGGTACCTCATGACGAGCTGTTCGCAGACGATTCGGGCCCGAATCGCTGGCAGGCCGTCGAGAATGATCCGCCCTTGCGCGAATCCACTACGGAGGATTCGACCGACCGTTGGACGACCGCAGCGGATGATACGGCCGACACATCGACCGAATCCGAACCAGCGATTTCATCTCCGATCGATCCCTACCAAGAGCCATTGGATCGTTCGACCGATGACTCGACAGGTGGAACTTCAGACGATCGCTGGTTGCCAGTGCCTCGACGGGACAAGCCGATCCCGCCGCCGGAACCGGACAATAAGGAAGTGCCCGACGAGGTCAGCATTCCGCGTCACTTTTTTGGTGCTTCCGATTCTCGCTCGTCCGAGCCCCCTCGATACTTTGAGCAACCACAGCCATCGGCCGAGATACCACCAGACGACGGTTGGTCGGCCGTGACTACCGACATCGCACCGGAAGTATATCCGTACTTCAAAGATGATACAGCACCGCAGAACAACGCTCCGGTCTTCAACGGATATCAGCCCGGCCGATTGCATGAAGCTTCTTGCGGCGACGGGCAGTGCCGTTCGCCTCGATGCGAGGCTTGTGGAACTGGTTCGCTCGGATTGCGGTCGCTGCTACAGATTCGCCCGTTTGCGGGAATGAAACAAAAAATCTCGGCGTTAGCTTCCGATCTAGGTTATTCACACGACGCAAACTGGCGGGCGCGACCGTTTTCTGTCGGTATCATGGCGACGGTCAACTTCGGTAGCATGCTCGAAGAGAATTGGATTTCGATGACGCAGGGCGCTGGCGGCATTCTCTTCCTGAACTGGGATGCGTCGCCCCATTGGGGATTTGCCACACGATTCTCGTTCGCTTCGATCGGTCTGTCCGATGCCCCTCGCGCAAAGACCGCACGATACAATGCGGCGATCGCGGGCGGAATGGATGAATATGCGGCGCAAAAACATATGGAGTCCTCGCGTGCCGGGCATTGGTATCAGTGGGATATCCTCGCGTTTTGGTATCCGTTCGGTGACACGCGAGTGCGTCCCTTCCTGGGTGTCGGACTCGGGGCCGCTCAGATCAATTACACCGATGCGATCGACGTCCGTACGAACAACACGGCGGGAGTGATTCCGCTGATGCTCGGTCTGCGCACTCGCGTCAACGATTGGCTCGCGTTTCATCTCGAGGTGGGCAATAACTTCAGTTTCGGCGCTGGGCGAACCGGGCGTGTTATCAGCAATACGTACATCGCTGCAGGCATCGAGTTCCGCTTTGGTGGTCAACGAACGATGTATTGGCCCTACGATTCGGGCGTCCGGCGATGGTGGTTCTAGATCCGTCGGATTTTTCTACTCGAGTTGCAACTCGGCCTCGATCCATTCGTAGGGTCTTAGCGAGATGACGGCACGATCGTCTTCGACCGACGGCGGTTTGGCAGGCGCGATCGTACCGGCGACCTGAACGTCTTTGATCGGCCGAACCGTCGATACGCCAACGTCGACCGCCGTACCGCGAGTTTCCAGCAAACGAACCGTTAGTGCCGTCACTCGACCGTCGTCATCGACGACAGGCCGCCAAGATGTCGGCAGCACGCCCCGACGGTCGAGATGGAACGTCCAGCCGCTTGGCGTGGCGGGACTCTTTCGGTCGGTCAGGATTGTCTCCGGAGCAAGGAATCCTTGCGACGCGCACGTCGGATCGGGGGCGTCGATCGCGATCCCCAACTGGAAGCGACTCTCGGTTTCGCCGGCAACGACCAGCAGTGTATCCATCTTTCGCAGACCGTGTCGACGGTGGTAGGGCAAGCCGCCGGCAAGGATCGTCGTTCGCGTCGTGTTGCCCGTCATGTCGACGAACTGTGGCGCCTCGACGGCGACCGTATCGGTCGTCACCTGTGCCGAAGAGATGCCGCGCGTCAGGTCGACCGTCTCGTCGTTCCACGCAAGTCGCACGCCGTAATAGTTGCTCCAAGGATTGGTCGATAACGCTTTTCGTTGGGCGTCAGTCAGTTCCAACTCGATGTCGAACTGCAGCACGCGACTGCCGCGACGCGCGGTTGTCGTTTGGCGAAATCGCCCGACTTCTTTACCGCTTCGCGAGACGAGTCGTCCCTCGCAGAGCAGGCGTCCGACGAGCGGGCCTTCGTCGAGAACTTCGAATCGGTCGGCTGCCATGATCGAGTAATGTTCGTCTGCTCCGGAATCCTCTTGCGGGCCTTTGCCCGAGCGGAGCGCGATCTGTTGAGCGATCCGCGCGCCGCGTGTTTTGTAGTCGATCAGTCCGATCATCGCGCCCGTGTTCGGATCGAATTCGGCCTGGAAATGCTCGTTTCGAACGATAGTGCCTTCTGAGTCATGGCACGCTAACTTTGTACGTCGCTGCTCGAGGAACTCTTTGCGTTTTCGTTTTTCCGCATTTTGGAACATTCCACCGAGCAATCCTTTTTTCTTTTTGTTCGATGCATCGGCTTCCGTTGCCTCGTCGGTCGATTCTTTCGATTCGCCATCCGACGCTTCCGTCTCTTTCAGCCAAGCGAAACCGGCGGTTGGGACAACAGCGACAGCTTCACTGGTCGATTTCGCGCGAAGTGGAGTGTCGTTCGATGGCTCGTCTGCGATTTCGGTTTCGGCAGGAAGATCGAAGCTCAGCCGCCTAGGGAACGGGCTCGCGTTGACGATCAATATGCCCGATGCTTCGTCGCCTTCGATCGGTCGGGCGCCAATTGCACTACCGAATCGATCGGTCGAATCTTGAAGCTGCGCCTCGATCCGTGCGTCGATATCGGATTCCGTTTTCGTGGTGTTATCATCTTCCTCGTCTCGCCCGGTTTCCACTTCGTCGAAGAGCGAATCGATCCGTTGGAAAACCGTTGCCCCGTCGTTCGTTTCAACCTTGCCGCGAATCATCGCGGCGATCGCCTCGAGATGCTCGGCCGATTCAATCGCCGCACGTCGCCTGTAATATCGAACCCAACGAGAGATCGGATTTGCCTCGCCCCGTTCCGTCGCTTGCCACAGATAGGGCGACCGATACTGGTCGGGCATCGGCTGCATTTCGTATCCCGAGTATCGGGTGGCCTCGAAGTAATCCTCCAACTGTTGGAACGTGCCGATCGTTGGCGCTCGATCGCACGTTCGCTGCATCGATTCGTACCAGAGTCGCTCCTTGCCCGGCTGGTGTGCCATCACAACCGTTGCGATCGAATCGTGATCCATCGAACCGGATAGATCTTCGGGAACTCGCAGCAGCGCTTGTGCACGGCCGACGTCGATCGGCAATCGACCGAGCGCTTCGATCGTCGTTCCATCTAGTCCTTTCCAGACGAATCGTGATTGCGACGCGCTGGGATTCTTTCCCCCGTCGAGTGTATAATGAATCGCGCTTTCGAACTCTAAATCACGCAGCAATCGTGGAAGTGTCGGCCAGAGTCCGAACGTCCATCGGCCGAATATCTTCGGGCTTCGGCCAATCAGGCGGCGATATGTTTCGATTCCTTCGATCAGATGACGGCGGACGGCTTCAAGGGGCATCAGTGGCAGTGGCGCTTCGGTTCGTTCGCCGCCGGCAATCGAGATCCGGTTTTGCTCGACCGCTTCTCGAAGCTTCTCGAGCATCTCGGGCGACTCGTCGGCAAGTTGTTCTAGAACTTGCCCCGAAACGAGCAAGTTGGCCGATCGGTCGCTTTCGATCAGTTTTGCAAGCGGACCGCTCTGCGCCGTTAAGGTCAAGTCCAGCAGATTCGACTCGACCGGATAGAAGTATTCTCGCGATTCGTGAATCAGTTCAATCGCCCTGCCAAGCGATTCGTTAACGCCGCCCTCGTCATCAGTCGTTGCCGCTTCGGCAGCCTCGATAACTTCTTTCGTGAAACTCTCTTCGTCGAGATTGCTCATGTAATTCATTCGACGCGTAATGATCTCGACGACAAAGTAGCTGTAGGCGACGTCGAAGAAGAATTCCGCGAAACGGTCGGTCGCGGCGATAGCGTCTTCGGTAAGCGGCTTGATCGTTGGCCGATCGTCGTCCGTCTCTTCGTCTGCGGGCTTAGGAAGCAGCTCGACGATGCGGTCGATGATCGTGCGGATCGTTGCAAGGTCGTCCGTCGGATCGTCGCCTTCAATCGGCAGATCGACAAGAATGCGGTCAGAGACTTCCGAATCGGCAACCCAATCGCTGGGCAGTAAATCTTTGCAAGAGGAGGGGACGAGAATAATCTGGTCGGACGCGTGTTCCGGCGGGCACTCGGCCGACACCCATTGGGGGATTGTGCCCGTGGCGGCAATCAGTCGTGGATGCCACAGCGCGGTCCAGGCGGTCAGTAGTTGCCTCGCGTCTTCCTCTTTTCGGTCGAGTGGAAAATCCTCGAGCGAAATACATGGCATCATTACGGCGAGTCCATAAGTTGTCATAAAAAGTTCCTATTTTCAAATGCTGTCGCCGCCAAGGCCTTGATATTTGGTGAAATGAATACCACGAAATATAAAACCCGCCGACCGCTTCGTCAATTCCCGCCCGGTTTCGATCCTGGTGCGAATTCGCCCCGCGATCAATATTTCACAAGTCTTTCGTAGGGCAATTTGAAAGATATTTCAAATCGCGAAATTCATAGATTGGTACATATTAAATCTACAACATGGAACCGCTCCTGAGAATTTCGAGATAATGGTTTTGTGAACGACAAGAGTAGTGCCTTTATGTTTAGTTTTTTCTCCGATTCGGAGCTCGTTCATGCTTTAACATGAAGGCATTAAATGACTTAAGGTGACACGCGTTTCCGATTTCATGGGAATGGCTTTCATTCGGCATTGAGGCGTGTACAAAATGCCACTTCTCCTGTTAGCAGAGCGTAGGAATGGAATGAAACATTGTCTCGTTTGGTAGAAAGAAACCCGTGTTGACCTAAGTGCAAGGAGTAAAGGGAGATAGAGATTTTAAGCTCGTTGAATAAATATGCCAGATTGCCGATTTGATCTTGTGTCAAAGGAGTGAAAAAGTGTATGTTGTTTGACATAGAATAATTGCCGCCCAGTAAGTGTACTTGCTTTCATTGCTTTGGGGTCGATTTTTCATGATTCCGCTTCATTAATCTCGCGGGTTCAGAATAGCGATTTTCCAAAAGTTATTGAATGGCATCGAATTACGATCATTTTTTTCGGCGGCGGCGACAAAACAGATGAAACGATCCGCAAGGAAGTTCGGATCGACGGCATGGATGCTATTGAATGAAAATCGGATTGGTGCTTCAATGTTTCGACCCTTCACGGGGTGGACTCGAACAGTGGACGTATAACTTTGCCCGTGGTCTGATCGACCGCGGACACGATGTTCACGTCGTTGCCGAGCGTTTCGGTCCCTCTGCCAGTGCGCTGCCGATTACGGCGCATGCGCTCGATGGTGCAGGCCGCAGATTCCATTTTGCCCGAGCGAGCCAAGCACGATTGATGTCCATCGCTCCCGATATTATCCACGACATGGGATATGGCTGGTATTGCGACGTCTTCCATCCGCATATCGGATCGTGGTATTCGCTGTGGCGAAGGCGGCTCGAATCGTTGTCTCCCCTAAGAAGATTTTTTAAGCGAGGTTTCGACGAATTTTCGCCTCGTGTGCGGCAGCTTCGCGATTTGGTCGATCGCCAATATGCCGATCGTGGTCAGATAATGATCGCGTTGTCCCACGCCATTGCCGATGATTTCCGTCAGTTGCACGATGTGCCCGACGAGCGGATTCGAGTCGTACGCAACGGCGTGGATATCGATTATTTTTCTCCACAAGATCGGATACATCGAAGAGAGACGGCGCGTCGTTCGTTGGGAATCGGTACGAAAGAAACGACGGCGGTGATCGTCGCACAGAATTTGCGACTCAAGGGAGTGCCCGCACTGTTGGCGGCGACGGCGCGACTTGCCCGACAGGGTCGACCCTTGCGGCTGCTCGTTGTTGGTGGCAAGAATGTTCGTGGCTGGAAATTGAAAGCATGGCGAATGGGTGTTTCATCGCGTGTCGATTTCGTCGGCATGGTCGACGATCCGAGACCATATTACGCGGCGGCCGATTATTTCGTCATGCCAACCCTTTACGACGCGTGTAGTCTTGTTGCCCTTGAAGCGGCCGCGGCGGGACTGCCGATCATCACGTCTCGATGCAACGGTGCGGCTGAGATGTTCAGTGACGGCCGAGATTGTCTCCTGTTGGATCGACCAACCGATCTCGACGAACTGACTGCCAAAATGCTTCAGCTTTCCGATGAGAAAAAACGGAGTCGTCTTGCCCTCGCGGCGCGAACGACCGCGGAAAACAATACATTCGAAGCGAATGTCGATCACATCGCAGCGATATATGAACAGATTATCGACCAACGATCACGATTGACTCGTGTGGATAAAAGCTCCGAGGATCGATCGAGAATGGTCGAAGCGATCAGGCGTTTCATCCCGTCCGAAACAACAGGTCGAAAAAGCGCGTAAGCGGTTCTTCGCATGAGAGATCGAATTCATGAAAGTATCGCTACTTCTTCCAACGTACAATTGGCCCGAGGCACTTAGCCTGTGCTTACGGTCTGCGTTTTCACAGACGCGTCCGCCGGACGAGATTCTTGTGGGCGATGACGGTTCGACCGAAGCGACTAGCGATTTGATCCACCAGTTAGCGGCCGATTCGCCCGTACCGTTCTATCATGTCTGGCAGCCGGACGAGGGTTTTCGTGCGGCCGCGATACGTAATAAGATGCTCGCGACGGCGACGTCCGATTATATTTTACTGGTCGATAGCGACATGGTGCTCGAGCGGCATTTTGTCGCAGATCATCTGCGTGCGGCCCGACAAGGTACATTCATTCAAGGTAGTCGCGTACTACTCGGGCCGACAGCTACCGAGCGCGCGATGAAGGAAGGTATTACTCGTTTCCGTCTCTTTGATAGCGATATCGAGAATCGAAAGAATATGATCCGTTCTCGCGTCTTGTCGGCCCTGGCTTCGGTGGCACCCGGCAGATCATACCGAAAGATTCGCACGTGTAACTTCGCGTTATGGCGCGACGATGCGATGAAAGTCGGCGGCTTCGATGAAAGCTATGTCGGCTGGGGTGGGGAAGATACCGATCTGGCGATTCGTCTTATCAATGCGGGTGTTAGGCGGCGCAATATCCGCCATACCGCCGTTGCGTTCCATCTATTTCATCCAACTTGTTCGCGTGATAATTATTCCAGGAATCGGCAGCGATATCAGGATGTCTTGCGGCGACGGTCAGTACGCGCGGAAATCGGGCTCGAACGTTATCTCGAGGAAGGTGTCGCGATCGATGTCACCGATTTGACGCCCGATCGATTGCGCGACTCGAATGACGTTTCGTCCCAAGGTTCGCCATCGAACGGGAAGAATGAAGTCTCGCTCGAGGCTGCATAGCGAACCGCTCGACGTTCTTGGGCACTTCTAATCTCTAGTCATCTCCACGCTCGAACGCGTGCATTACCGTTTCAATCAATAGCTCGGGCGAGAACGGTTTGGATAGAAAGTCGATCGACTCGCAGTCAATATCCGCCGTGTTTTCGCGGACTTTATCGAGCGAATATCCGGTCGTTAGGATAACGCGAAGATTCGGTGTCGAACCGCGAAGTCTGCTCGCGATATCAAGGCCGCTGCAGCGATCTTTGAGCATCCAGTCGACAAGTAGCAAGTCCGGCGGAGTCTCGGCCGCGGCGGAAAGTGCCTCGTCGAGCGTTGCAACGGCCGTGACCGTGTAACCTTCGCTCAATAGCAGAAGCCGCATTGAATCTCGGCAGGCAGGTTCGTCGTCGACAATCAGTATTCGGGACATCGTTTTCGTCGGTCGAAGTATTGGTGCTGCGGAAGCTCTATCATGCCGGCTCGCGCGGCAGGCGGATCGTAACGGTCGTACCCTGCTGGGGCGAACTCTCTAGGTCGAGAATGCCGCCGTGACGGGCGACGATATCGCTGCAGACGCTCATCCCCAGCCCGGTTCCACCCTGATCGGATTTCGTTGTGTAGAATGGCTCGAAGATTTTTTCCTGCTGCTCGGGTGGGATTCCGCAACCGGTATCGGCGACGACGATCGTAATCGTGTCGTCGTCCGTTGCGAGCGTGACAGTGATCTCGTCGTCCGACTGGCACGCGTCGATCGCGTTAATCGTAAGGTTTAGCAGTAGCTGGACGATTTCGTCCGGGTGAACGGCAACGGCTGGAAGATTATCCGGCAGATTCGTCGTGAAGCGTATCCCGGCCACTTGTGCCTTTTTTTCGACTAGCATTTGCATCCGCTCGACGAGCTCGGACAGATCGGTTGCAATCGGAACCGTGTCGGTCCGTTGCGCGCTCTGGAGGACGTTCGAGACCAAGCGGCTGCATCGCTGTGCTTCGCTTCGGATCACCTCGATCGCTTCTTGTCGCAATTCGGGATTATCGTCGCCCGCACGTTTAGCGATTTCAGTAAAGTTAATGATCGCCGATAGCGGACCGCCCAATTCGTGCGCGACTTCGGCCGTCAGTAGTCCGACCGTTGCGAGTCGCTGAAGGTTTTCGGTCGAGAATTCAAGCGGCTTCGTGGCAGCGTCGCCAAGCGTGGCGGATTTGATTTCCGTAGCTTGAATCTCCTCCGTAGAGGGCACAACGGGCGATAGTGCCCCGACGATTCTACGCGCGAGACCCTTTGGATCGCGAATGATGTATCCGCGATCTCGCACCATGCGATAATCACCGTCCGGGAAAAGAACGCGATACTCGCGGATCCAGCAATTTTCCGTCCCCTTAAGTGTCCGGTCGAGCGATTCAAGAACTTCGGCGCGGTCGTCCTGATGGATAAGGCTGGGCCGGCGGCGGATTTCGCTAAGGAAGGTTTCGCCCAACAGTTCGAGGGCGGCCGCCTCCTCTTCGTCTTCGATCGGCGTGGAAGGAGATTCCTCCAAGATCCAGTCGTAGATAATGTCTCGCGATGCCAGGGCGGCAAGACGGAAAACGGCTTTGCACTCTTCAAGGGCGGATGAATCGGCGCGATCTTCGGATCCGTTGTTTTCTTCCGGGATATCGGGCAAACTGGGATCCATCGCTGAAATCCTCCGGCGAGGCTTTTATGAAAGTCGGCCGTGTTCGACGCGCGATGCGATCGATCGGCTGCTGGTTACGTTCGCAAAGATTCGAGCTCTTCGAGCTCTTTCTTGATCGTCTTATCGTCGGGGATTCTTCCGAGGCGTCGGTCGGTTTCGAATTCCTCTTCGAGTTCGGCCAAAGCTCCCTTGACGGCGCGTTTGCCGGCCCAGTCGAGACGATCGGTGAAGACAATGCCGTCAATATGATCGTACTCGTGCTGCGCGGCTCGTGCGAGAAGTCCCGACAGTTCGTATGTGAACTCTTCACCGTTAATATCGAATGCAGAAATTACGATTTTATCGGGGCGGCGAACTTCGGCGTAAATGTCGGGCAAACTCAGGCAACCTTCTTCGAGCGTTGCCATGCCCGAGCGTTTCTTGATCGCGGGATTGATGAAGACGTACTCTTCGTTCATCCCTTCGATCGACGCCGCGAGATTCATGATGAAAAACCTGTATGGCAATCCGACTTGCGTTGCGGCCAAACCGATGCCTTTTTCCTGGTGCATCAGGTCGAACATTTCGCGAATCGTCTTCTTAAGCTCCGCGTCGACTCGAACCAGAGGTTTTGCCTTGCGAGTTAATGCCGGATGTGGATATTTTAAAACTTTCACAACTAGGGCCGCTCCGATGGGTGGCGATGCGTCATTGTTGTCTAGTCGCAATTCGCCGTAATTCTTCTCTGTCATAGATTGGATTTTAGCATGAAATCCAATGCCGTACACCCCTTATTGGGCATTTTGCATGATTGGTACACTTTTCATTCGTCACACTACAGTGCGATAATTGACGTGTCACATAAGCAGGACATTATATCCCATACCAAGGTGTTTTGTGGAGACCTAATACAAAAGAAATCGTAGACCGTTTCCATTGAATATGTCCGCTTAGACCATAAACATCTCATTTTGCATAAATTTGCAACCATTTATTGACTTAAATAGCGCATGGATGTCCACTTGCAAATAACGTGACTTGAAATGCCATAAGTGTTTGCGACACTGCCTTTATGTCAAAAGATGCTTTTATTTCGTGGCGCGGCCTTTGACTGAATTGCCTATCTTGCGCATGCTTCGTCAAGCAGGACGGAATGAAATTAACATCTGAGCATTGACGATGATTTCGTTGGAAGTTTTCCGAATACGAGCCAGAATCATGTCGCCAATTGATTCCTCTTGCTATAATCTTAGGTATATTGGTGTTTTGCAGATTTTGTGGATAGAGATTTCTAATGCACGCCGGACGATTGTTGATGAATTCGAGAATGACTTGCTGATGGATTCAGATCACACGGATGACACTCACATATTTTCTTCGGAGCTGGAACGGCTCGACGCGCTTTGCGACGAGTTCGAGTCTGCGCTTTCGAAGTCACTCGGTGCCGGTGGCGATCGGCCCGAGTTGGAGGAATTTCTTGCGCGCTGCGACGCTCCGCATCGCGCGAAGCTCTTTCGTGAGTTGCTGGAAATCGAAATCGAACTCTGTCGTCAGTCGGGCGAAATCATTACCGAGGACGATTACTCGACTCGTTTCCCCGATTACGTCGGCACGATCCACGAGATCTTCCCAAAGATCGAACAGAACTCGAGGCTAGGCGAGTACGAACTGCTCGAGCTGCTCGGCCGCGGCGGTATGGGTGTCGTTTATCGGGCCCGTCATCTTATGCTCAATCAGATCGTCGCCGTCAAGGTGCTGCCCGAGCGTTATGCTGCGATGCCAAATGCGGCGTCGCGATTCAGACGTGAGATGTTGTCGATCGGTTCGCTCAATCATCCGAATATCGTCAAAGCGCAAAATGCGGGACAAGTCGACGAAGCGCTTTATCTGGTGATGGAATATATCGACGGCGTGGGACTCGACAAGCTTACTCGCGGCGGTCGATATATTTCGGCTCCGGTGGCGTGCGAGATGATTCGCCAAGCGGCATCGGGACTGCAGCACGCGCATCAACACGGGCTCGTACACCGCGATATCAAGCCCGCGAATCTTATGTTAAGCCGCAGCGGCGTGCTGAAGATTCTCGATATGGGATTGGCCCGGTTTCGTGACGACGCGGCGGGCGATAACATTACGATGACCGACACGGCCCGGTCGATGACGATGGGCACAATCGATTACATGGCGCCCGAGCAGTGGGAGAATCCGACCGAGGTCGACATTCGTGCGGACATCTACAGCCTCGGTTGTACGCTTTTCCGCATGCTGACCGGTCGATCGCCTTACAAAGACGTGCCACCACGCGGGAAATTCCAGGCGCACGCGACGATGGAATTCCCGACGACCGCACCGATTGCGGGCGAGCAGTCCGAGGAGCTCGACGCGCTGCTTGCACGGATGGTTGCAAAAGATCCAGCCGATCGTTTCCAAACGCCCGAAGAGCTCGAGCGAGCGATCGCTCCGCTGGCCTCCGCTGCAGAGATTCCTTCGATCTTGGCCGAATATGTTGAGGAGAAGGCGCGCGATGGCGAGAAAGGTTCGCCTCGCGACGATGTATTCCATCGGGTCGCAGCGGGTGAAGCGGTCGATGGGGCGGCGAGCACACCGATACCGTCGTTGCGAACTCCGACCAGTTCCGATCTTGAAACGCTACGCTCCGACCGTGGTGCCGCACCGATGACCGATTCCGATTCGGAGATCGCGCTGAGCACGCACTCAGGTCGTCGGGCCCGACGAGTTGCGCTGCCCGTGATCATTGTTGGCACACTACTGCTTGCACTCGCCGTGCCGTTTGTCGCCCAGTGGTTTCCGACGGCCGGCGATTCGCTGCACGAGAATCCGCTTAGTTTGTCCGAGCGTCGCTCGCTTGCCCGTGCGATCGATCCGCTACCAGGGCTTAGCGGCAATTGGTGGTTCGACGAAATGCCTTGGCTCGGTCCGTCGGTTCGGCGGCAATTAACGCGTGCGATCGTCTCCGAGCGAACACCAATCGAACCGTCGCAATTGCGGCAAATTCACCGAACGGTCGAAAGCGGTGACTCGACGGCGCTGTTGGGTACGCTGCGTCAGCTAATCACGCATGGCGATTTGATACTGAAGATCAGTGATCCGGACGAGCGGCACGTCGCGCGGATGCTCGGCGCGCTCGATCCTTCGCGGCTCGAGGAGGCGACGTACAAAAAGGAATTGACCGAGGTGCTCGACCAGCCGATTCTCGCCGATCCGAAAACGGCCGATCGGCATTATACGCGTGCGCTTCTGTTGCACCGATTAGGGCAGCGAGCCAATGCCGAGCTGTCGTATCGGCAAGCGTTGCGGCTTTATGAAAACGATGCGCTCGCGCGGGGGCTTGCCTCGCTTTGCAGTAGCGATCTCGGGCAGCTCAAGCTGGACGAAGGTAGTCCGGTCGACGCCCGTGCGCGGTTCGATCAGGCGGCGACGACGGCTCCGGACGCGATTTTTCTTAACGTTTACTGCCGCGCGCAACAGGCCGACACGTATCGAAAGTCGGGCGATTTCGCCGCTGCGCAGACGGCGATCGACCAGGCCGAGACAACGGTGACCGGTGAAGCGTCGGCCGCCCGTTTTGCCGATCATCCGCTGCGTGCGTTTCTGCTCGAACGCCTTGCGTGGCTCTCGGTCGAGACGTGGCAGCTCGATGCGGCGAAGGATGTCTTCGATCGCGCGACGGCGATTCGTTTGAAGAATCGCGATCAGGGCGATCGCCGTAGCTGGCGGTGGATTCTTTTCGATCGTCAAGGTGAAGCGATGGTCGATTTCTTCCTGGGCGATCAAGCATCGGCGACCGAGGAAATTTCGCAATTGATTAGCGAGATCGACACCGCGCTGTCGGGCAACTTTACCGCGCGAACGCTCGATGCGACTCAGCGGCGTGAGTTGGTCGCGCGGCTGCCGAACTTGTACGAACGTCTTGGCGACTGTTATCTGTACGGTGGAGTGATCGATGCGCAGCAGGCGGCCGATCGTTTTATGCTCGCGATCGAGGCGGCCGGCGACGCGCGGTTCGTTACCTCGCCCGCGAAGTGGCCACACCTAAACCGGCTACGATATAAATATGCAACCGCGCTTTTAGCGGCCGGGCAAACCGACAAGGCGCGTACCTATCTCAGCGAAATCGCACTGCCACTGGAGTTGGACCAAACGAAAAAACTTTTCGAGGGTGATGTGCCCGACTCGCTTTCGAAGTGGTACAAGGTCGACCGCGCGATTGCGATCGCGGCCGACAAATTGGCCGACGCGAATCTGGAAATCGCCGACGCCGGTTTTCAAGAGCTAAGGAGCTTAGCCGTCGATACCGAGCCGGTCGACCGGCGGAATATTCATGCCATTCTTCTGGCGATGGAACTCTTCTTCGAGGAGATCCCGAACAGGTCGGCTGATGCAATCACTCGAATGGCGGTCGGCGAAGTCGCGCGTCGTATGCTCAACGTCGCCGACTCGCTACAGGGCAGTGTCAGCCACATCGATTGGATCCGACGAATGATGGGGCGATATCTCGAGGCTGCACAACGGGCCGTCAAGCATGTCAGTGAAGGCACTACGGATTCGACCCTGTCGCGTATCGAGTCGCGGCTCGATGCGATTCTTTCCCCTGAAGAGACGCCCGCTTCGTAAAGCCGCATCCTACCAGTGACCGTGGAGATCGGTCTGCGCATAAAATATGGGGCCCCGACGCGCCGCTGATCGCAGCAGCGGACCAGACGGCAAGGGCAAGGCAACCGTCTGATCAACATTGGACGTCGAAGGCCCCACGGGCCAGTGAGTTTGAGCGTCAAGAAGCCCGGTCGATCGGTGTCGCAAAACGACGCGATCATTCGCACTCCTTTTCGCACCCTCTTAATAATGCAAACCGTGTGCCAGCGAAGAGGTATTTTGCGAAAAGAAATCGGTCGTTTGCTCTAAGTGCTTATTTTGCAGAAAGATAGAGAGGCTTGATAAATCTTCGAGAAACTCAGGAGGCTAAGTGTCTTGCCTATCTTGCCATGCTGAATGGTCCGCATCCAGAGCAAAACAAGTCACCTGCCGCGTTTTGATACAATGGGCGATTTTGAACGCCGAGCCCATGGAGGGGAATTGACCTCCCGCCACAGCCGAAACAAGCTCGATCGGAGCGGGAGCAAGCATAGCCCTTTATCGACCTGCGAATAACTACTGGGGCCGTTATCGCGAAGATGGTTGTAGTAGATCTCGGTTGCCGAATCATGCATTCAACCGTTTGGCTTCTGACCCTTTTCTTGTTCAAGGCAAGAGCTTAAAATTGAATTGATGCACAAAACTAATTGAAATATAATATCTTATAGGTTTTCAGTGCCTTTTAGCCCGCCCCCCTTTCATGGTTCAATTATTGCCTTGGTACACAAGTTCTCGCATGGCAACGGTGAAAACGAGTAAGAAAAAGAGAGAATATGCCTTCCATTCATAAGTCGCTGTGTGTAGCCGCCATTCTGGCTTGCCTTTTTTGTAACCAAGTCTTGGCGTCAAATATTGGAGAAGAACTAATCGGGTTAAGCGGCGTTCAGGGCGGCCTGGTGGTCGTTTTGAACAACGATCAGATCACGTCGGAGATTCGAATTGACGACAGATACCTGGTTCAAGGGTTGTTCGAAGATGAGTATAGCAAGCATGCGGCCAGAGACAAAATCTATGCCAAAGGTATCTACGGGCCTGTAACCGTCAAGTCTTTCGGCGGTGACCGGTTGCCCTATATCGACAATACGGTGAATCTCATTATCGCTGAGGATCCTTCTTCTGTATCCGATAAAGAGATATTCCGAGTGTTGGCACCGTTTGGGGTTCTGCTTTCACAAAAAGAGATAGCGGGCATGGACAGTGTTGCTGTTGATGGCTGGTACAAGACGGTTAAACCTTGGCCTGCCGATATTGATGAGTGGACGCATTGGCTTCACGCTCCGGATAACAATGCGGTATCGGGTGATACGTACTCGGAAATTCCCCGTGGACTGCAATGGGTGCAACCTCCACGATGGTGGAAGAGTCATCAATTAGCACCTCCTTTCAGTACCATGGTTACAGCCCGAGGGAGATTGTTCTATATTGCGGACGAAACGCCTCCCGGTTTTGATGACATGCCTGACCGATGGTATCTCATCGCCCGTGATGCGTTTAATGGCAAGCTGCTTTGGAAGAAGCCGATCGAACAGTGGGGCGAGCGGTACTATATGCCAGGCGGCAAGGTAGGAGATGGAACCAACGCCGGCCATCCACGCACGAAAAGTCCGCAGCAGGTTCTACGACGGCTCGTGGCCGTTGGGGATCATGTATTTGTGACGATGGGACTCTATGCCCCTGTGTCGATGCTCGATGCGGGCACTGGAGAGGTGATCCGAACATTTGAAGGGACAGAGAACGCTTTCGAAATCCTCTGCAAAGATGGTCGGCTTTATTTGGCGGTCAATTCGGACTTGAAAAAGAATGAGCCCGATCCGGATGTCGCCATCATGGCCGTGGAAGTCGATTCTGGAAAGACGATTTGGATGGTCCGCGCGCAAAGGGGCATCTTCCAGACAGGATTTGCCCTGCCTCAATATGTCGACGTTTATCTGACTCTGGGCAAAGAGGGGCTTTTCTTCCTTGACCAAGAAAAAATCACCGCATTGGATCTTGAAACGGGGAACAAGAAATGGTCTATTTCGTGCCACGACGTTTCCAGCAGAGGACGAAACTATAACGGGCATAAGGGTGTCCTCGCGTATCACGATTCGGTGCTTCTTTACACCGAGCGATCAAGGGGCGCAATGATACCGTACAAGGCCTATGATGCTACCTCTGGAATGCACTTATGGACCAAGTTGACTTACTCGTTTGCTTACCATTCGCCGCCCGATCTTTTCGTCAATCAGGGGCTCGTCTGGGCTTTGAATCATGAGGATAATCTCTTTGAAGGGCTCGACCTGCGGACCGTAGAAATGAAGAAGACCGTCAGCTCGGCCGTCCTCCGTGAGGGAACCACGCACCATAATTGCTATCGAAACAAGGCCTCCAAGTCGTTCTTCCTTTTCGGCAAAAATAAAGGTCTGGAGTATATTCACCTCGATGACGAAAGCAAGTCCCGTTCGATACGCTGGGTCAAAGGCCAATGCCGCTACGGGATCATGCCGGCAAACGGAATGATCTACGCACCGTCCCATTTCTGCACCTGCAGTGCCCGCGTCAAGCTGAACGGGATCGTAGCGCTGAGCCATACAGGGATCACCGAAGTACCTGCTCCGTCGACGGCTGCCCAAATTGTGAAGGGTCCCGCTTATGGCAGGGATTATAGTCCCCTTGACACAACGGATGATTGGCCCACGTACAGGCAGAATATTGGGCGTACAGGATTTCAACCTGCGCTCGATTCAGATCGCTTGAAACTCAAATGGACCACACAGGTGGGACGAAACCTGACTCCGCCGATTGCTGCTGCCGGAAAGGTTTTTCTGGCCTCGAAAGACGACCATCGAGTCGTTTGCCTGGGTGTAACTGACGGAGAGATAGCGTGGACGTTTCCCGTGGAAGGAAAGGTTGATTCGCCTCCGTCGTACTACAAGGGACGGTTGG
>Ga0180430_10001598_pt1 | contig 21744 bp, 15 predicted proteins | sample SS_ome_9_FD_132999 | JGI IMG/M metagenome (GOLD analysis project Ga0180430, IMG submission 132999) | Hypersaline lake sediment archaeal communities from the Salton Sea, California, USA - SS_1_S_2 metaG | ecosystem: Environmental > Aquatic > Non-marine Saline and Alkaline > Hypersaline >... | reverse complement strand
TTTATCAGGCTAAGCTCGTCGTGATAGGCTGCCGAAACATAGTAGGACTGCAGGTCGGTCCAGGAGCGGTCCATATAACCATCCGAGTGTAAATCCGAGAGGCGCATATCAAACGAAAAGTGATCTTTGATCAGGCCTGTACCAGCCGAGATCGAGTTGCGGTAGGTAGAAAAGGAACCCAGTGTGCCCTCATAGATCGCGTAAGCTTCCTTTTCCAGTTTGTGGGTCTGCAGGTTAATACTGGCCCCAAATGCAGCCGCTCCATTGGTGGAAGTCCCCACTCCCCGTTGAATCTGGATATTGTCGGTGGAGGTGGCCAAGTCTGGCAGGTCCACCCAGTATACAGAATGGGATTCGGCATCGTTGAGCGGAATCCCATTAATGGTTACATTGATCCTGTTGGCATCGGTTCCTCTTATCCTCATGGATGTATAGCCTATCCCATGGCCTGCATCGGAGGAAGTGACCAGGGAAGGTGTGGATGATAGCAGATAAGGCACATCCTGACCAAAATTACGTGACACGATCTCCTCCTGATCCATATCGGAAAATGCAACCGGGGTTTTACTCCCTGCCCTGGTGGCAGTTACAATTACCTCTTCCCCCATAATGGTTGAACGACGAAGGGAAATTTCTCCCAGATCCAGGTCCCCGGTCAGGTCCACAGCCTCAGAATGCGGCTCATATCCCATATAGGAGATAATCAGCAGGTAGGAACCTTCAGGAATCCTTTCCAGGGAAAAGTTCCCTTCCCTGTTACTTATTGTTCCCCTAAGAAGCTCTGAAAGCTGAATATTGGCCCCCGGAAGAGCTTCCATCTCCTCATCCATCACAGTACCTGAAATTCTGAATTGACCGGCTGCAGGCAGGACCATAAGGATCCATGCCAGCATCGCTGCTACACGCTTCATCATAACTTATTTTCTTAGATACGACATATGAGCTTCATTTTCCCTACACCGGCATTACCCGGATCAGGTTCTAAGGGTATAATCTCAGCCTGTCATTTAAGGCACCCCCTTAGGGAAGTTCCCTACAAAAGTAATGAATTTAAGTATTAGATTGTATTTTTGTGTGCAAATGGGAAGCATAAATCTTAGGGAACACCTCAGCCACGAAGTCTTCAGGATTATCAATTCTGAGGCCGAAAAGGCCCGGACCGAAGCTTATGTGATTGGAGGCTTTGTCCGTGATCTGCTTATCGAAGGAGCTTCCCGCACTCCCAAGGATATTGATATTGTGGTGCTGGGCAGCGGAATAGCCCTGGCCGAAAAAGTCAGGCAATCCATTGGCAAGGAGGCCCCGCTTACAGTTTTTAAGAATTTTGGTACGGCCATGTTAAAATGGGGAGATACCGAAATTGAGTTTGTAGGTGCGAGGAAAGAATCTTACCGGAGAGATTCGCGCAAACCCCTGGTGGAGAATGGGAGTCTGGAAGACGATCAGAACCGGCGCGATTTCACCATCAATGCCCTGGCCATATCGCTGAACACAAACTCTTACGGTGATCTGCTCGATCCCTTTGACGGCTTAAAACACCTTGAACAAAAGATCATAACCACTCCATTGGAACCGGGCAGTACTTTTTCGGACGATCCCCTGAGAATGTTAAGGGGAATTCGCTTTGCCACGCGCCTGGGATTTGAAATAGAGAAGGGAACCCTGGATGCCATACACCAGAATCGGGAACGTATTGCCATCATCTCTCAGGAAAGGATCACCGACGAACTTAATAAAATCATGCTGGCTGATAAACCCAGTCAGGGATTCCTCTTATTGGAAAAGACGGCTTTACTGGAGATCATTTTTCCTGAGTTTGACCGCATGAAGGGGGTGGAAGAAGTGGAGGGACAATTTCACAAGGATAATTTTCTGCATACCCTAAAGGTTCTTGATAACATTTCACTGAAAACAGACAAGCTCTGGCTCAGATGGGCTGCCCTGCTGCACGATATTGCCAAACCACGCACCAAAAAGTTTGAGCCGGGCACAGGGTGGACCTTTCATGCTCACGAGTTCATCGGAGCTAAAATGATCCCGGGGATATTCCGAAAAATGAAACTTCCCCTCAACGAGAAGATGAAGTATGTTCAGAAGCTGGTTCAGCTTCACCTTCGTCCCATTGTTCTTTCTCAGGACATAGTAACAGATTCTGCTGTGCGAAGACTGATCTTTGATGCCGGTGAAGACCTGGAGGATCTGATGATCCTGTGTGAGGCAGATATCACTTCGAAAAATGAGCGCACGGTCAAACGGCACCTGAACAATTTCCAAATTGTGCGGGAAAAGATCGCAGAACTGGAGGAACGCGATTCCATTCGCAATTTCCAGCCACCCATCTCGGGAGATGACATCCAGAAGGCCTTTGGGATTCCGCCGTCCAAATCGGTGGGACTTATCAAGGAGGCCATCAAAGAGGCCATCCTGGACGGGGAAATTCCCAATGAGTACGATGCTGCCTTCCAGCATATGCTGGAAACAGGAAAGAAACTTGGTCTTACCTTTCAGTCCGGGACCGGGAAGGAATCCGGCGAAAAACTCCCACCAGGGGAAGATGATCGCTGATACCCCCGTGGTACCTGTATCCCTGGTAGGATCTTCTGGGTTTAACTCCCCCATATTCCTTGTCAATTTCCACTAAAGGAGGAAGCATAAGAATCGATGCAGAAGCATAAAAACGTCCCAAGGGATCCCGAAAGTAAATCTGGTCCAGGTGGATCCAGCGCATTCTGTACTTATAACTCCCATTCACCAGCGGATCAGAGACAGGAATTATGCGTTTCAGACCGTCTTTTCCAACAGGTGCTGAACGGAGAGGCTCCAGACTGAAGCCCTGGGGATCATCATTAAAATCACCTGCTATCAACATCAGACCACCCGGACGAATTTTTTGCACCGAATCCACGCAGCGGACCAATTGTGCAGCCTGAATTCTTCGGTTTTCGGCTGTGGTCCCGGCCCCTCTGAACTTCGATACGAAGTGCGCCAGAAAAAGCTCCAGCGTATCATTTTTTCCAAAAGTGAGGCTCAGATGCATCAGGTCGCGGGTGCCGTCCAGCTTCACCAGGGAAGGGATGGCCGTCCATTGGATGATGTCAATTCTTGAGGAACGATAGAGGCAGGCCACATCCATACCCCTGTGGTCGGGACTATCCCAGTGCTTGTAAGCATAAGAACAACTTTCAAGCAGAGGATGGCTGCAAAGGTCTTCCAGCACCTCTGAACTTTCTACTTCACAGAGGCCCACCAGGTCGGGAGCCTCCCAGGATCCCGCTGCCAGGATTACCTTCGCCAGCGAGGTAAGTTTACGATGGTAGCGTGAGAAGGTCCAGTGTCTGACTCCTTCGGGAGTGAATTCAAGATCCGTCGAAAGTGAGTCCGTTTCGGGAAAAAAAAGGTTCTCCACATTGTACCAGAGAATGCACAAATCCCCTCGTGACCGCTGCCCCTTCAAATCCTTCGGAGGGAGCCAATGCAAAAACAGAAGGGTACACAAAATCAAATACCTCATAGGGCATTGATGGCATATCATGCAGTTTATCAGCCTAAGGGTCTATTCTTTCATAGGCTCCCAGATCAGGGGCCGTGTCATCCAGCCGGCTGTCTCCCTTCAGATCGAAGGGAAAGGGAATGGCATGGGAAGGTAAACCAGCATCTATGGCTGGCGAAAGACTGTCCAGTTCATAGCTTACCGGGATGGTATCAAATAGTGGATTCTGATTGTTCAGAATGTTGGTAATCAGGGGATCGTTTAAATACCCGCTACTATCTTCATGTATGCGGGTGAGACAGTGGTCAAAACTGTAATTGAGTGCCTGATTGTAGTAACTTTCAATGAGTAGCTCCATGGAATGTGAGCCATAGATGATGGAATTCCGGAATTCTGCCTTATCAAATAGTCCATCCGTATAGAGGACAGGTGCTCCATCCACGTAGGTCACAAAATAGTCCGTCAGTATCACTGCCGGCAGCTGCCGGGTGGAAAAACCCGAAGGCCAGAAATTGGCAAAGGTGGAGTGAGTGAAATGATAATCTCCTCCGTAGATGAGAGCCAGGCTGCTCCCACCACAATCACCAATCACCAGGTTGCTTCCGTTTATGGTGGCATTCAGTGCATAGATCCCTGAAGAACTCATGCGGTTGATCAAAGTATTGGAGATCTCCAGATCGGGCATCACAGAATTCTCCGGAGGGGAGGAAATCAAGATCCCAATGGTTCCATTGTGAATTTCCGCATGGGAAATGACATTGCTATGACTGCTGCCCGACAGGTAAATGTAGCCCCACTGTCCAGGAATCCGCTCGTAAAATGCTTCCAGACGGTCCCCCCCGAACCAGACCGGTTCCTCCCTGCTTCCGTTTACCTGCAGGGATCCGTCCACAAATATCAAGGCGTCCTTGTGCAGGTGTACCCTGACCCCGGGATCCAGTGAAAGCGTGGCCAACGAATCCACATACACATAATCAATGATCAGGTAGGGCTTGTCAGCTGTCCATAGGGTGCTAGCATCAATGTCCAGTTCCCCTATCATATGTACGTCCTGACCCCAGGCCATCAGATCGATGTCCTGCAGATTTCCCTGGGTCCTGAAGACAATGGAATCCTGAATGCGCAGAATGTCATCGGATCCGTTGGGATCCAGAGTGGCCTCCACAAAAACATACAGGCTGTCGTGGGGAGCAATGTCCACTCCGGAAAACTGGATCCCGGGGTCTCCATCCACATTCACCCTGAAAACCGATGAAGCGCCTCCTGCCAGACTGATATCATCGATACTGATATACTGATTGTGTGGGTTAAGTACGCGGAAGGATTTGGTCACTGATCCCACCGTGGTAAATACGGTATCAAAAAAGAGGGTATCCAGCGTAAACTCCAACGTTGCCTCCGTACCTTCCACGTAATGACGTTCGGGCTGACATGCAAAACTTAGCATCCCGGGAAGTAGAAATAAAAGAAGATACCTGGGCCTGACCATCACTGTTTTGTTCTTAAAAACGCAAAAATGGCGAAAATAATATGAGAATGCTATTTTTGTTGCAAAGCTATAACAATGCACAGAAACATGAACCTAGCCACCGCCTTATTGATAATGCTGTTTTCTTCCTGCTCCCCCGAAAAACAGGAAGCCGATCTGATTCTTACCAACGGAAAGGTATATACGGTGGATGCTGGTTTCAGCATGGCTGAAGCCATTGCCATCCGCCACGGGCGGATTCTTGCAGTTGGCAGCAGCGCAGAGATTAAAAAAAGCTATTCATCACCGGAAGTCCGGGACCTGGAAGGAGCCTTTGTATACCCGGGCTGGATTGACGCCCACTGTCATTTTTTTGGCTACGGAATGAACCTGAATGCCGTGGACGTGGCGGGCACCACTTCGGTAGAAGAAATCATTTCCATGCTTAAGGCTTTTCAGACCAGGAATCCCGGATCATGGATCACAGGAAGGGGTTGGGACCAGAATGACTGGGAGGTTCAGGAGTTCCCCGACAAAAGCATGCTCGATGCGCATTTTCCCGACACCCCGGTACTCCTCAGGCGCATTGACGGTCATGCTGCCTGGGCTAACTCAAAAGCCCTGGATCTTGCCGGAGTAAATGCCCAATCGGAAGTGGACGGAGGCACCGTTATGCTCACCGGGGGCGAACCCAATGGAATCCTGATAGATAATGCCATCGGACTGGTGGGTTCCCAGATACCCGCCCCCACAAAGGCGGACATGATTAATGCACTGCAGCAGGCCGCACAAAATTGTTTTGCCGTCGGACTTACTTCGGTACAGGATGCAGGACTCTCCTATGGCGTTGTGAAATTGATCGACTCGGAACATAAAGCGGGTAATCTGAAAATACGCATCAATGCCTGGCTCAGTCCCTCCAGAGAGAATTTCACCCATTTTGTGGAAAAGGGCCCCTACCAGAGTGATAAGCTTTCGGTGAATACCATCAAATTGTTCACCGACGGAGCGCTGGGTTCGAGGGGAGCGAGAATGATTGAACCCTATACCGACGATCCGGGAAATGTGGGACTTTATGTCACCTCTCTGGATGTCCTGGAAAAGCATTGTCAAGTAGCCTACGATAACAACTTTGCCGTGGCAACCCATTGCATTGGTGACGGGGCCAACCGGGAAACCCTGAAGATATATGCCGGTATACTGGAAGGAAAAAATGACCGAAGGTGGCGTATCGAACACGCACAGATCATTCATCCCGACGACTTCCATTATTTTGGTGACTACAGTATCATACCTTCGGTGCAGACTACCCATGCCACTTCGGACATGTACTGGGCCGAAAAACGTATAGGAAAAGAACGAATGAAAGGAGCCTATGCATTCCGGGACTTGCTGGAGCAAAATGACTGGTTAGCCAATGGAAGTGACTTCCCGGTGGAACAGATCAATCCCCTGTTTGGATTTTATGCAGCAGTGGTACGGAAAGACCAGAGCGGTTTTCCGGAAAAAGGCTTTCAGACCGAAAATGCCCTCAGCAGAGAACAGGCCCTTCGAGCCATGACCATCTGGGCAGCCAGGGCTGGCTTTGAGGAGCACCTGAAAGGCAGCATCGAACCTGGAAAACTGGCCGATCTGACCATTACCCGGACGGATCTGATGACAGCCCCGGAAGAGGAATTGTTCGGCATAAAAGTGGCATCCACTTATGTGGGTGGCGAGCTTGTGTTTAGCGAATAATGAAGTTGGCACCCAGGGAAAAAATGTCCCAGGAACGGTCGGAAATGGGCAGGCTGTATTCGCCAAAAAGGAAGATCATTTCGCTGATCTGGTAGCCCACGTTCAGGGGTATCCACAAGCGTGTAAAAACATCCGTGCCGAAATTGAGATCAAAATCCAGTCCGGTGGACAAACTCACCTCAAAGCGCGGAGTATAGGTTAGCAGGGCAGTAAGATCCGTACCAAAGTAATCCCAGTAGTGCAATCCCCCTACCACCGATATGTAAGTCTTTCTTGCTTCGTGGACCAGGTATTGCACATCGGCTCCAAAATAATCCGGTCCGTTTACGAAGTATACAAAGCGGGCATTTACATCCAGGGAATAAAGCAGTCCGTACCCCCCTTTAAGCGATACGGAAGGACCTCCGCCTTCAAACAGAATTACATTTCTATCGGCGTGCCAGGCCGGACTCAGAGTCACGCTGTAGGCTCGTTGTGGAAGTGTTTTAGCAAAATTGACCACCTGGCCGGAGGCCATCAGGGGTAGTGCCAGTAAAAGAAGGAAGAGAAGTCTTTTCATTGCCGCAGAGTTGGGTAGAGCTGCTACAAAAATAAGACTTCTGTTCTAATCTCCTAAAATACAATCTCACGCCCCATGTAGAAATCCAGGATCTTGGCATAAAAGATCAACTCGTATTTGGAGGAGATCATGTCAGCTGCGGATTCATACAATTGGCTGCGTGCCTGAGCCAGTTCAAGCGAAGTTCCGGTACCCACCCTGAATCGTTCTTCTGCAAAACGGTAGGCTTCATCGCTATTGGCCACAGCCTCCTGAGCCGAACGGTAGTTCTCCAGGGCGGCCAGAGCTTCGGTATGGTATTGCTGAACAGTTTGTTGGAGTAGCAAGACTGTATTGTCGTACTGGTACTCAGCATCCTGAACCTCCAGTTTGGCCTTATTGATATTGGTCTGTACCTGCCAGCGGTTGAAAATGGGCAAAGACAAACCCACCGAAACCTGCTTGTACTGGTTGTTATTGATTTGTTCTCTGATGGGGTAGCTCTCGCTGGGGTCAATGGGATTCATAAGTCCATCGCTATAGTTCGTATAGAGCAGACCGCGTGCATATAACCTGGGTGAGCGCATTCCTTTTTGAATGGCCAGGTAGCGCTCGCTGGATACAATCCCGTATTCTGCACTTTTAATCTGGGGCCTGTTATTCAGTGCATACTGAAATACCGAATCCAGATCGGGAATCGCTTCCAGAGAGGGATCTGGCATATCAGGCTTTGTAATGGCAAATTCGGCCACATTGGTCATATTCATCACATGCAGTAGTGTTAGCTTGGCTATATCCCGGTTATTTACCGCACGGGTATAATTCAGCTTTTCGGCCGAAAGTTGTGCTTTTACTTCCAGCAGGCGGCCTTTGGGCTCATTTCCCACTTCCACCAGGCGCTCCATTCTTTCCACCTCATATCCGGCCACCTGTACGACCGTATCGGCCACCGCTACCAGTTCCTCGTTTCGCAGGAGGTTCAGGTAACCGGTCATTACCCGAATGGTCACATTGTCCACCAGGGCCTGATGGTCTTCCATGTTCATCTGGTAGTCGGCCTTGCTCATTTTTATGCTGTTGTATCCCTGCAGTCCGTTGAACAGGGTCAGATCGCTCTGCACACCCATGTCGCCCTGACTCACATTGGCGTCTTTCCACTCGTAGGTACCGCGGTCCAGTACACGTCCCGAACCCAATTCATGTTCTACCATACCATTCAGACTGGGAAGCAAATCCAGCTTGGTCTGACGGTGGTCCTGGGAGGTCGATTTTACACTGATTTCCTGACGTTTCAAATCGAGATTGTGCTTCAAGGCATGATCAATGCACTGATCGAGGCTCCAGGAAAGATCCGTTTGTGCCCATGCCCCGCTGGAGGCTGCAAAGAGGGCCAATAGTCCTAAAAAAGTCTTCTTCATGATGTGGGGATTAGCGGTTATGTTTCAGGATCAGTTTGTCGTGATCGGCGTAGTTCTGGTAGGAGGAAACAATGACCTTTTCACCGGGTTCGAGTCCGCCGAGTACTTCATAATACCTGGGGTTCTGACGGCCGATGCTGATATCCCGTTTCACAGCGAATTCTTCGGTCTCATCCAGAACAAAGACCCACTGACCTCCTGTGGTCTGGTAGAATCCACCTTTGGTAAGCAAAACTCCCTCTTTGGATTCGCCAAGCTGCAGGCGGATCCGGGATGTTTGACCTATACGGATCTGCTCCGGAACTTCTTCCGTAAATACCATATCCACAGCAAAACGTCCACCTGCAACCTCTGGATAAATCTTGGTAATTATTCCGTTATAAGGCGTAGAGGCAAAATCACATTCTCCGTACAGTCCCCTCTGGATGCGTGCAATATAGTGCTCATCGATATCGACCCGAAGCTTATAGGAATCCAGGATATTGATGGTTCCCACCCTGGTTCCGTAGGTGACCACCTCCCCGATTTCCGGATTCAGGCTGGCCAGCTCGCCATCTGCAGTGGCTTTGATATTCAGATTGTCCATCCTCCTTCGGATGATTTCCATGCTTGTTTCCATACTTTTCACCGAAGCTTCCAGTGATGAAATCTGTATGGATCTGTAGGTGGAATCGTTTTTATAATTCTCCAGCACCAGTTCAAGGAGTTCGTCGGAAGATTCGTACGCTTCCTTCGATTGGTCAAATTCTTCTCGGGAAATATGGTCCTGCTCCCTCAATACCTTGTTGTTTTCGTAGAGTCTTTTGGCCTGGGCAACGGTCATTTGGAGCTCAATGATCTGCTGCTTATAGTTTAATTTGGTCTGATCCATTTGCAGGCGGGCAGTCCGAAGTTCATTAATGGATCTTACAATCTGAGCCTCAGCATTGGTGATTTCAAGCAGGAGGTTATCGTTGTTCAGTCTTATAATGACATCGCCCTTCTTCACCATATTTCCTTCTTCAATCAGGATCTCCTGCACACTTCCTCCTTCCACCGCATCCAGGTATATGGTAGTAATGGGTTCCACTGTACCCTGTACGGTAATATAATCCTGAAATACATCCTGCTTAACCTCTTCAATGGTTATTCGGCTTACATCCACATTGTACTTGGAGCTTTTATCTCCAAAAATGATGATTGCCAATACGGTAAGCATTAAGGCTCCAAACACAAAGTACCAGATGGTCTTTCGGTTTATGAATCCCTTTTTCTCAAGTTTGCGGTCCATTCCTGCCTGATCGTTCATAGTCACATTTTTAATTTCGCCTCCTAGTGCAGAAGCTGTGCCAAAAGAACTAACATTTTGATAATCTATAACTTAACTTTCCAGAGGAAATGACCGTTGTCAAAAAAGTGTTCGAATTTGGGATTAATATGTACGAAAACGTACACTTACTAAAGAAATAATCTTATCTTTAGAATAGGAATACGCTGAATCTGAATTGATTGCATGATAAGGCACTCTTTTTGAAAGGACTAGAGATCAAACGATACAAATACTGAAGATGGAACAGAAAATTGGAAGAATTCTGGCAGTGGATGATAATGAAGACATCCTCTTTGCCCTGAAATTATTGCTGCGTCCCCACGTAGAAATCATTGAAACACTATCCGGTCCTGAACGTATTCCCGAGGTAATGAAGAAGCAGGATTGGGATGTGATCCTCCTCGACATGAATTTCACAAAAGATGCCATCAGTGGTCAGGAAGGATTTGACGCCCTCTCCCAGATTCTGGAAATTGACGACCAGGCAGTTGTAGTCTTTATAACAGCTTATGGCGATGCCGAGAAAGCGGTGAAAGCCATAAAAATGGGAGCAACTGATTTCATCCTGAAACCCTGGCAGAACGAGAAGATCCTGGCTACCATCAATTCTGCAATCAGCCTGAGACGCACACGCTTGCAGGCACAAAGCCTGAAACTCAAACAGCAGGAGATCAGTGCTGTTCTTGACCAGCCCTATACCGATTTTGTGGGCCAGTCACCCGAAATGTACGAAGTATTTACTACCATTAAAAAGGTGGCAGCAACCGATGCCAATGTATTGATACTGGGCGAAAATGGTACCGGTAAAGAGCTGGTGGCCAGGGCCCTCTATCGTGATTCTCTCAGAAAAGACGAAGTATTTATCAGTGTAGACCTGGGTTCCATCCCCGAGACTCTTTTTGAGAGTGAGCTTTTCGGTCATGAAAAAGGAGCCTTTACCGATGCGCATAAAATGAAGCAGGGCAGGTTTGAAATCGCCTCTTCGGGTACCCTTTTTCTGGATGAGATTGGAAACCTTACCTATCCGCTGCAGTCCAAGCTGCTTACCGTACTGGAAAGGCGGGAAATCACCAGAGTGGGATCCACCAAGCCTATTCCGATAGATGTGAGAATGATCTGCGCCACCAACAACAATATACATCAGGATGTGGCCGATGGAGTGTTCCGTCAGGACCTGTTGTACAGGATCAACACCGTGGAAATCCATCTTCCCGCCCTGCGTGATCGTACCGGTGATATACCTCTTCTGGCGGATCATTTCCTGAAGATCTACAGCAGGAAATACCGAAAGCCCATCAGAAATATCCAATCCTCTGCCATCAAAAGGCTAAACCAGTACAACTGGCCCGGCAACGTAAGGGAACTGCAGCATGCCATAGAACGGGCAGTGATTATGTGTGATGGCACCAGTCTCGGTCCCGACGATTTCATCCTCTCCTCCGGGGTAAGGAGCAGCGGGGGACTCGAACTGGAATCCTACAATCTGGAGGATATAGAAAAAACCATCATAGAAAAGGTTCTGAAGACCAATCAGGGAAATGTCACCCAGGCTGCAACTCAACTGGGTCTGACCCGGACTTCACTTTACAGAAGAATGGAAAAACATGGCCTTTAAACAGTTTCGTTTTAATATTGTCCTGAGGGTACTACTGATCACTTCCACGTGCCTTGCGCTGTTCATCACACTGAACAGCACATTCACTTTTACGCCCATTCTGGTAGCAGGACTCATTATCTACCAGGTTTGGTCGCTAATCAGGTATGTGGACAGGACCAACAGGGAGCTGGCCGGATTCCTGGAGTCGATTCGCTACTCAGAGTTCACACGAACTTTTCAGATAAGCGACCGCGGAACTTCTTTCGACGAACTGAATGCTGCTTTCAACGATGTGATGAGGGATTTTCAGCAGGTAAGATCAGAACGCGAGGAACATTTTCATTACCTGCAGAGCATTGTCCAGAGCATTGATGTGAGTATCCTGGCCTATCAGCGGGACGGTACCGTGGAAATGATTAATCCGGCTGCCAAAAAACTGTTCCAGGTCAACAACCTGCGTAACATCAATATGCTTAAACCCCTGAGCGAAAAGCTCACCAAAACCCTGCTTAGTATCCATCCGGGTGAAAATAAACTGGTGAAGGTTCAGGACGACGAAGACATACTCCAGCTGGCCATTTTTGCCACCGAGTTTAAAGTTAAGGATAAGGTGATACTTTTAAGTACCATCAAGAACATCCAGAATGTGCTGGAAGAGCAGGAAACCGCAGCCTGGCAGAAGCTCATCAGGGTACTTACCCATGAGATTATGAATTCTATTGCCCCCATTTCCTCGCTGTCTTCCACTGTGGAAACCATGGTGAAACCCTATACTTCAGGTGAAAAAGACATGCCCGAAGTGGATTTGGGCACGATCCAGGAGATTCAGGGCGCCCTGCAGACCATTAACAAACGCAGTACGGGACTTATGAATTTTGTGGAGACTTACAGAAGCCTCACCAAGATCCCCGAGCCCAATTTTGCAGTGGTTAATATGCAGGAGATGATTCAGCATGTGCACACCCTGATGAAAAAGGAGGCTCAAAAGAAAAATATTGTTCTTTCTACCACCGTGGAACCCGATACCATTGAGGTACAAATAGATGAACAGATGATCGAGCAGGTCCTCATTAACCTGATAAAGAACTCAGTACAGGCTCTGGGGGAATCGAAAAATGGCCGTATACAAATCAGGGGATTCTACAACAAAAGAGGTCGGCCCACCATTCAGGTCGTCGATAACGGACAGGGAATTCTGGATGATGTAATTGATAAGATCTTCATACCCTTCTTTACCACCAAACGAAGTGGATCGGGTATCGGACTCAGCCTTTCCAGGCAGATCCTGAGGTTGCACGGAGGCACCATTACCGCCAAATCGATCCCCAATGAAGAGACCATCTTCACCATGACCTTCTGACAGTTTAGTCCTATATTTATGGACCGGAACGCAATGATCGCTTAAGCAAAGCGTTTTAGTGTTAGCCAATTTTACTGTCTATGAATAACAGAAAAATCTCTTTCCTGATGCTTGCTATGGCAGTACTGCTGAATATACAGGCAAGCGCACAGTTGCTTACCAGCTTCAATGTGGAAGCGGGAACCATGTGGAACATGATCAAGGTGGATGACCCGGGAAATCAGTTCCAGCAGGCCAATATTCGAAGTTATGTCTTTGGCTTCACAGTGGGACAGGAGGTCCTGCCAAACCTGAGTGTGGTGAGCGGAGTGCTCTACGTGCCCCTGAATGAAGGAATCAATATGGTCGATGATCGTCCCCATCAGGTGCAGTGGACTTCTTCCCATTCCTTTTTAATTCCTCTCAGGGCCGAGTACAGGATCCAGCCCTCGGAATTTCCAGTGAGCTTTACGCCCAGATTGGGTTATGTACACCGACTGCACGCAGAGCCGGAAAGCCTGTATGCTTATTCCAGCCTGTTATCTGCCCCTGATGCTTCGGCATATACCTACGATGTTCAGCAGGTCTTTGAACAACCCAGTTCGCATATGCTAGAGGTAGGTATGGGCCTCAACCTTTCTCTTTCAGGTGCATGGCGGGCATCCTTTAACCTGTCCTATATGACAGCACTTTTCGATTCCCCCAAAGATGTGTATAGTCTGGATTATTCCGGAGAATCAGGGAGTCCGGTATCAACTACCTATACTTCCAAAGGGAATTCACTTTACACCACCCTTGCATTTAACCTGCCCCTAAGTAACATCTGGCAGAACAAAGATTACCGTATCAGGGCAAGGATTGAAAAATCTGCCTATAAAGGAAAACCCGTGGACCGAAGGGGACAGGCCTATCTGGGTGGGGATATCGCTGCTTTATGGCGGGGATTCAGCAGCACCAATGCTGCCGTTGGTGCCAGGCCCATGACTGATAAAGGAATTTTCCGCTTTGCCAATCTGAACACAGGAATCTATGCAGGCTACATGCTTACCGGGGATATAGGAGTGGATGTGGGTGTCTATTACCAGCGATCAAGCACCTTTTATGCCATTATGTACGATCATGAAGTGGATTATGTCACCAAGGTCCCGGCGCCCATGTACCTGGAGTTCCCGGTCAGGATCCGCTATTTCTACAACCTGTATAAGGAAAAAGTCCATTGGGTGGTCAATGGAGGTTTTTCTTTGCTCACTCATTTTTCCGGTTCTGCATCTAACCAGGGCACGGGAAGCTTTGATTACTACTCGCCCGCTTCTTCGTCTCAACAAAGCGCCACCACAGCCTATACCGCTCTTAGAAGCTCTCCCATCCTCCCCGTACTTCGTCTGGGAACCGGAGTGGAGTACAGGATACCTATGAATTTCCCCTTGCTGGCCACCCTGTATGTGAACTACCGGCAGGGTTTTATTAAAGCAGATCAGATAGAGGTAAGCTCTTCCCTTCCCGAGACACCTGCCATTTCAACCATTAGCTACGACGGTAGCGGATGGAGTGTGGATCTGGGAGTAAAAGTACCCTTCCGCCTGGGTGCCAATGCCAAGTGTGGAACCTTGCCTGAAAGAAAGTAGCAATCATGAAAACCATTGTCCGCATCAGCTTCATTTTAGTGGCCGTTCATTTTACACTGGCTACTAAGCCGCTGCTTGCTCAGCATCATACTATTCAATTAATTGACCATGTGGAATGGCCAAAGGATAGGTCAGATCCGGGCGATAGTGCCTGTTATGTGGAATTCAGGGAAAGCTGGACTTTTTCAACACGTGGTACACTTAGCAAGGAAGTTCAGAGCTACAAATTCAGCTGTTCAGGGGAAAGCATCCCACCGGCCGATGGAATTACCCGAATCACAGACATAAACTACGAGTTTATGCTTCTGGATCCGCATGCGATTGAAACTGGAAATACAGGCTTTTCAGAACCCGATTCCATGGACGCTCCCACCCGCAAACTGCAAACCTGCCTGATCGAACTTGCTCAGAAATATATCCGCTTCGACAAAGATTATAATCCGGAAGAACAACTTCTTTCTATCTATTTTCACGAAGAGTGGGAAGTAAATCCCGAAAAAGAAGTGATCCGGAAAAAAGTAAGGGCCATTACCCCTGTGATCTGGCAGAGGCGACAAACAGCAGAAGGTCAGGGCATCAACGATGCAGATACGGGTTTGCCAGTCTACTACAAAAACCCACTTCACAGAATTCAGCTGCGTCAACCTTAAGAAGCATTCCGATCCGGATCAGTTTGATGGGTTTTTCTATCTTTGGGGAAACCCGAATTAAGCATGTCCAGGGACGATCTCCGAAGCAAGTACGATGAAAGAATAAGGCACTTCCAAAAGGCCATTGAACAAGAAACAAAGCGGATCAACCTGCTTTCCCTGGCCAGGCTGCTGGTGCTGGCAGCTACCGTCTGGATGGTGGCCCTGGGTATAAAACATCAGTCTTACCTGTACTTTTTGTTGTCGGTAGCCATGTTTCCCATATTCCTGATCCTGGTCACCATATATAACAGGTATAAGGAGCAGAGGGAGCTTCTCAAACAATTCCTGGCATTGAACCATACTGAAACTGCCTGTCTTGAACACAACTACCACTCCCTGCCTAATGGTACTGAGTATGCCGACACCTCTCACCCCTGGTCGCACGACCTGGATCTCTTTGGTACAGGTTCCCTTTTCCAGTATATGAATCGTACTTCCACCCTCAAGGGAAAAGAACTTCTGGCCAGGCGGCTCAGTGAGGAACCTGGTTCGGTACGGGAAATCTATGAAAGACAAGAGATCATTTCCGATCTGAAAGATCGCATAGATTTCAGACAGCATCTTTGCGCACGTGGAAATCTGGTGGAAGAAAAAGCAGAGGATTACGGTGAGCTGGCTCAATGGCTGAATAGCACAGCCTATATCAGAAAATACCCGTGGCTTTTTTATGTGGCCATTCTGGTAAGTGCTATGACTGCAGGGATCATCATCCTGGGCGTTTTCAATTCCCGGTTTTTCTGGCTCCTTGCTCCCCTTACGGTTGTCAATTTTTTCCTGCTCTCACCTTTCCTGATGCGCACCAACCGCTACCAGGCACTGATTTCCAAAAAACACCAGCTTTTGCAAGGTTATGCACAGCTATTAAAAATCATTTCCGGCGAATCTTTCAAACATCCCCGTCTGATATCCGGAGCTGCGCAGGCTGAAAAAGGGATGAAAGAAGTGAGACAACTTTCAAGGTTGCTGAATGCCTTTGACCAGAGACTCAGCATGTTGCTGGGAGCCATTTTTAATGGATTTTTCCTCTTCGATTTTATTATGATGCACCTGCTGGAGAATTGGAAGGAGCGCAATCAAAAGGAGATTTTAAGTTGGATCGAGCTTGTGGGGTGGACCGATGCCATGGTCAGCCTGTCGGGATTTGCATGGAACCACCCAGAATACCAATTGCCAGAGATAGGGACTAAAGAGAGCTCCATGGAGCTGGCGGGGCTGGGTCACCCCCTCATTCCTGACGGGAAACGAGTGGTGAATCAGCTGGATATAAGTTCTGAGAAAATTGTGGTAATAACGGGGGCCAATATGGCCGGTAAATCTACCTTTTTACGTTCACTGGGTGTAAACATGGTCCTGGCTTATGCAGGCTGTCCGGTATGTGCCACTACCTTCCGCTGCACTTTTATGGGTATGTACTCCAGCATGCGAACAGCCGATTCACTGAAAGATGAGGAATCTTACTTCCTGGCTGAAATCAAGAAACTTCAGTATATAGTTCAGGAAATGCTCACAGGAAGGCCCCTGTTGATCCTGCTGGATGAAGTTTTAAAAGGTACCAATACCACCGATAAAAAGCTGGGGTCGGTGGGACTCATACGTAAATCACTTTCTTATCCTGTACGCTGTTTTATTGCCACACACGATCTATCGCTGGGAGAGCTGGAAAAGGAACATAAGGGCCAGGTGGTCAACTATTGCTTTGAGAGTTACATCCAGGACATGGAGCTTAGCTTTGACTATACCATGAGAAAAGGAATTGCCACCAATATGAATGCTTCATTTCTGATGAAAAAAATGGGTATCATGGATTAAGAATTCAATTATGCAGGAAGCAGCCGAATCACTCCCTGAAAATATTTCTACCATCGAAAGGCTGATCACCGGCTTTTCGGACCTGGCCTGGGGTACTCCCCTGCTGGTGCTCCTGCTCGGCGGAGGTCTCTTTTTCCTTCTCTATTCCCGTATGCTCCCCTTCAGGTACTTCCGGCATGCCGTGGCCATATTGCTGGGCAGGTACGACGATCCCAACGAACCCGGACATATAAACCACTACCAGGCTCTATCTACAGCTCTGGCCGCCACTGTGGGAATGGGGAACATTACAGGAGTAGCCCTGGCCATTACCATGGGGGGACCGGGCGCCATCTTCTGGATGTGGGTAAGTGCCTTCCTGGGGGTGACTACTAAATATTTCACCTGTACCCTGGCAGTTATGTACCGGGGAAAAGATTCCCAGGGCGAGCTGCAGGGGGGACCCATGTATGTGATCGTGGAAGGCCTGGGTAAAAACTGGAAAGCCCTGGCCGTATTCTTTTCCCTGATGGGTATGATTGGTGTGCTTCCCATGTTCCAGGTGAATCAGCTCACCCAGGTGATTCGTGACGTAGTTCTTATTCCCAACCAGGTGGCAGCCGGTTTTGTTAGCAATCTTGTTTCGGGTTTGGTAGTTGCCGTGATAGTAGGTGTGGTGATATTTGGTGGTATTAAACGAATTGGGAAGGTAACCGGGCGCATGGTTCCTGTGATGGTGGTCCTCTACGTGATCTCGGTCCTGTTCATCATATTCTCCCAGCCTGAAAATATACTGCCATCCTTTGGATTGATATTCCGGGATGCCTTTACGGCAGAATCGGTTTTGGGAGGATCGCTGGGCGCCCTGGTGATCACGGGGGTACGAAGAGCTGCTTTCTCCAACGAAGCCGGTATCGGAACCGCCCCCATGGCCCATGGGGCAGCCAAAACCAAGGAGCCCGTCAGAGAGGGCCTGGTAGCCATGCTGGGACCGGTGGTCGACACCATCATAGTTTGCACCATGACTGCCCTGGCTCTGATCATGACAGGTGTATGGAACATGGGCGAATCGGATGGTATAACCCTTACCGCCGATGCTTTTGAAAAAGCCCTGCCCGGCTTTGGATCCTATCTGCTCACTGTCTGTGTGGCGGTTTTTTCTCTTTCGACCATGCTTTCCTTTCCTTATTATGGTACCAAGTGTTTCTCCTTTGTATTCGGAGCGAAACATTCCTATATCTACAAGTGGTTCTACCTGATAACCATTCCGCTGGGTGCCATAGCCACTCTGGGAACGGTAGTGGGTATTTTTGACGGTGCTTATGCACTGATGGCCTTCCCTACCATGATATCAGCCTTGCTTTTATCCCCCAAGGTGGTCAGGGCCTCCAAAGACTATTTCCAAAGACTCAAAGCAAGTAAAAACCATGGATCGAGTTAAACACTGGATATGGGAGTATCGCATTGTCCTGTTATTTGCGCTTGCCAAACTGGGGATCCACCTGCTAACTGCTACCCATTATGGCTTTCAACGTGATGCCTATCTTTATCTGGCACAGTCGCGTCACCTGGACTGGGGCTATTTCAGTACGCCCCCTTTGCTGGCTTTTGTGACTCGTATCCACACCCTGATCTGGGGAGATAGTTTACTGGCCGTAAGACTGCTGCCCGCACTTATCGGGACCTTGAGCATCTTCCTGGTGGGTTGGATGATCAAAAAATTAAAGGGTGGGAGCATGGCTCAGATGATCGGGTTGACTGCTGTTCTTTTATCCCCTGCCTTTCTGAGACCGGCTGTCCTGCTCCAACCTGTAATCTTTAACCACCTGTTCTGGCTACTTTCAGCTCTGGTTCTTTTTCAAATGGTTCGTAAACAGGATAGTCGTCTGATCCTCTGGCTGATTCCGGTACTGGGCCTGGGATGGTTAAACAAGTACTCCATCATTTTTTATGCCCTGGCCCTGCTGGTGGCCATGATTATCAGCCAAAACCGTAAGCTCCTGTGGTCCAGATTCCTGCCAGTCACACTGATCGGTGGATTCCTGTTAATCCTTCCCAACCTGCTCTGGCAGCATGCACATAACTGGCCCGTTTTTTCCCATATGGCCGAACTACAGGAAACCCAGCTGGGAAATGTCCTTCTGAAGGACTTTCTTTTCGCCCAGCTATTTATGCATCTGCCGGCTCTGCCGGTATGGTTAGGGGGACTGGTCTTGTTGATCTTCCATAAAAGGTTCCGGGAATACCGTATGTTTGCCTGGGCCTTTTTGATCACCTTACTGCTTATCATTGTACTCCGGGGAAAATTTTACTATACCATAGCCGCCTATACCATGCTCATGGTGTTCGGAGGCCTGGCCTGGGAAAGATGGTCACCGCGTCCCAGAAGGTGGATTGCCTGGCTGGTTCTTGCCCTGATTATTTCCAATGGAGTCTATACACTCCCCTTCAGCCTGCCCGTCTACAAACCCGAGCGCATGGTAAAATATAGCAAAAAGCAGGTGGAGCGCGGACTGGATATGATGCTGAAATGGGAAGACGGGGAAGTACATGATTTGCCGCAGGATTATGCAGATATGGTGGGTTGGGATGAACTGGCCCGGAAGGTCTGGGATTTCTTTGAATCACTGCCCGACTCGGTGCAATCCTCAACCCTGATCTATGGAGAATTCTACGGCTGCGCAGGAGCCATGGATTATTATCGTCCCGATCCCGGCTACCCCGAAGTTTACAGTTTCAATGATGCCTATACTCAATGGATCCCCAGATCTCCCAAATTGAAGCATATGATCTACGTGGGTTATTCCGACAGGGTGGGCGATTATTTTCAGGAGATTCAATGGATAGGTAGTGTGGAACATCCCCATTTCAGGGAAAGGGGACTTCCCATCTGGTTTGGCTCCTACCCTACGGCCAGGCTAATGGAGGACTGGGAAGCAACGTGGCAGGACCAGGTGGCTCCGCTTATTCGTCGGCGCTAAGATCTGGTGGATTAAGCTTTCTGATACTTCTTGAAAACTGCCTGAAAGAAGTGGGTTTAGACAGGATATTCCGCTGTCTGTCAAGCAAAAATAAGGAGGGAGTGGCATAGACCATATAATCGGAAGGCACCTTTCCATGCCACCCAAGGGGATCATGGAAAGAAATCCATTGAGGGTCGATTTGTTGGTGCAGATATTCAAAATTGCTGGCAGAGGTATCTATGGAGATGGCTACTACCTCCAGGTCCAGATCCTTCTCGGAGCGGTACCATGCATCCAATGCGGGCATTAACTTGCGGCAGGCTTCGCAGGTGCTGGACCAGAATACGACCAGGATCCAATCGTGATCCATATGAGCCAGCTGGTGCACTTTTCCATCCACATCGCGCAGAACAAAATCAGGAGCCTGCTCTCCGGCAGCCATTTTTTTATATCCTTCCATCCTGGATAGCACCAATTCCACCACATCCGATTCGCAGGCTTCATCCAGGTAGTTATCTGCCAGATGCATCAGAACCTGCTCCATGTTGAGCATCTCAAATCCCTCCAATAAAAACTCCACTACAAAGCTTCGTATTTCCGAATCGCCGCTCACATTGGCCATAATCAGGTCCACGGCTTCCATAAAGCTTATTTCCTGCTCTTCACGAGTCAGACTCAGATCCTTGTAAAGGGAAAGGTAGTCGATCAGTTTATAGGTGTATACAGGAGCGGCAAGCAAAGAGGGGTCGTCGATGGCGGCGTGATCGAAAAAGGACTGTTTCAGGGTATCTATACGTTCTATATGGGTCATTTCGCCAGGTACATAGGGCGATCGAAAGGCATTCATAATCTTTACGGCATATAGATCGGGGTAAACCCGGGTTAAGGAATCCATAAAGGGGGTTCTGTTCTTTTGGAGTTCGTTGTACCTGGCCACTGCCAATCCCTGATCTTCCGTTTGCTCTGCAAGCGCTGAAAGCTTTCCATAGAGGTCCATCAGCTCTGCCTCATAGGCCAGTTCAAAATCCATGAACTCCCTGTAAACCTGATTCTCCTCTGAGTTTTCAAAATAGGGAACTGGTCCTCCTTCCGAGGAGGTCACATAAATCTCCAGGTTTTCTTTGTTATATATGAACTCCGCCATAGAATTCTGCCTGAGTACCTCTCCCCTGCGTTCAGCAAAGATCAGTCTGTAGATCCCGGGGCCTGCATCTTCCGGTAGAACGAAATAGAAGAATCCTGTACTGGTCTCCATGCTATCAATTACAGTGAAGCGATCGCCATAGTAGGAAGCCAGTCTCACGTGTCCGGCCTCCGCATTCTCAATGTTACCCTGGATAATCCCGGATTGCGCGGTCAAAGCAAAAATGCCGATCCACCAAAAGATAAAAAAGCAAAGTGTCCTTTTCATGCTGCCTCTTGTGGCTATGAAATTACTAAAATTGAATGTTACATCTGTTAAAACTCCATTGAGAACCAATGTTTATCCTAACTTGTCCTCTTATTATGGAACAAGAAAATAGAGGCCAAAGCGCCTGGATCGAAATAATCAGCAAGTACAATCAGCCCGATATGCGTAAAAGTATCTGGCAGATTATTAATTCCCTGGGACCTTATCTCCTGCTCTGGGTGGCTATGTATTTCAGCCTGCAGATCAGCTATTTCCTCACTCTGGGACTGGCAGTGATCGCTGCTGGCTTTCTGGTGCGGGTATTCATCATTTTTCACGACTGCGGACACGGTTCCTTTTTTCGAAGCAAGAGGACCAATAAGCTTGTGG
>Ga0180430_10001596_pt1 | contig 21761 bp, 21 predicted proteins | sample SS_ome_9_FD_132999 | JGI IMG/M metagenome (GOLD analysis project Ga0180430, IMG submission 132999) | Hypersaline lake sediment archaeal communities from the Salton Sea, California, USA - SS_1_S_2 metaG | ecosystem: Environmental > Aquatic > Non-marine Saline and Alkaline > Hypersaline >... | reverse complement strand
TTTTTAATGAAAGAAAAATTAAAAAATGCCACGTTTTCATTACCAGTCGAGTCTATTGATAACCTCAGGAAAGCAGTTAAAGAAGGGTATGCAAGATCACTTAATTCGGCCGTCAGGGAAGCTGTCGAAATATACACTGCAAAAATAAACAAAGAAGAATTAAAGAAGGAAATGGAAGCTGCATCAAAAGACCCTCTTTTCTTGAAAGATATAGAGGAATCAATGGATAGTTTTAAGACTTCTGATAAGGAAACAGCAGACCTGATACCTGACTGGTAAACATAGGGACACTTATGCCTGAATTTCAATGGAATATATACTGGGCTCATCTGGACCCTGTCAGGGATTCTGAACAGTCTGGAATAAGGCCAGTGATCATCATTTCTTCAGAAGAGATCAATACCAGGCTGCAGCTTGTTGGTGTCGTGCCCCTTACTTCCATGAAAAAGGGAAGAAATATCTACAGCACCGAAGTCTTTTTGTCAAAAAAGGATACAGGTCTTGACCGGGACTCAATATCTATGTCACATCAGCTGAGAGTATTATCAAAGAACAGGTTAGATGAAAAATGCGGCGAGATCAAATCTGTTGAAGTGATGGAAAAAATAAAGCAGTCCATAAGGGTTTTTTTAGATATTGAATAAGATATTGGTTATATTCCTAACTATTTTAGATTTATAATCAATACTTTACAGGGAACATTAGGAGATGCCATAAAAAGTTTAAGCATAATAATAGTCACATACAATAGCCTCGGATACATATCTGAATGCATCGATTCCATATATGAGTATCCCCCTGGCTGCGGCTGTGAGATTGTGGTTGTGGATAATTCATCCACAGACGGGACGCCTGGACACATCAGGAAAAAATACCCCCGTATCCAGCTTATCGCCAATGATAAGAACCGGGGATTTGCCGCTGCCGCAAACCAGGGTATAGATTCTTCCGGTTCGGAATACATCCTCCTTATAAATGCTGACTGCCAGGTCTATGAGCATTCCATAGACAGGCTTATGGATTATCTGGACAGTGATCCCCGGGTTGCGGTGGCCGGGCCCAGGATACTTAACAGTGACGGCAGCCTGCAGTATTCCTGCCGCACCTTTCCATCATTCCTTGAGGCTGCGGTGCACACCCTGCTGGCCCATATATATCCCAATAATCCGGTTACCAGGAAGTATAAGCTGATGGATGCCGGCCGGGATAAGCCCTTCAGGGTAGACTGGGTATCGGGCTCCTGCATGATGATAAGGAGGGCTGCGCTGGAGGATACGGGTAACTTTGATGAAAAATACTTCATGTATGTGGAGGACATAGACCTCTGCTACCGCATGCGGCAGAATGACCGGGAAGTCCATTATGTGCCTCATGCAGAAGTGCTTCACCACATAGCCGGCAGCAGCCGCAAGAAAAAGTCCAGGGAGAAAAAAAGCAGGCGTGCCCACATAAGGGCCAGCTGGCGGATGCAGAAGAGTGTATTCTATTTCTTCCGGAAGAACTACCGGGGGACCTCCCGGATGCTGCTTATCCCCTTTATAATCATTGCCCTGGGGATCAGGTTTTCCATTGCCGGCCTAAAAAGCCTGGCAGGGCACTGACTTTTAGGGTTTTGTCCTTTTTTAAGTTTGTTATAATGCTGATTTATATTAAAATAGGAAAAAAGAAAACACCTTAGGAGAGAAGCCTGATTTGAAGATACTTATAACCGGCCTGTCGGGATTTGCCGGGAAACACCTTATAGAATACCTTTCACTTGGAGGGGTCCATGAGTTTTTCGGGGTAGACCTGGAAAGATGCAGCAGCAGTCTTAATACCGGGGATTCCAGTCTGGCCCAAGAAAAGGCTGACCTTGCCCGCAGGGATGAAGTAGACAGGATAATAAACAGGGTACAGCCTGACCAGGTATACCACCTGGCGGCCCAGAGCTCGGTCAGGCGCTCCTGGGAAGACCCGGTGGGAACATTCAGGTCCAATGTGTTTTCCGGTATCAACCTGCTGGAGAGCATAAGGGCTGGTAATCCCGGGACTGCCATACTGGTGGTGTGCACGGCAGAGGTATATGGCGAGTCTGCAGAAGGAGATGCCATAAAAGAATCTGAAAGGATATCCCCCGGGAACCCGTATGCCGTGAGCAAGGCTGCCATGGATTTCATGGCTTCCATATATTATAAGGCATATGGCTTAAAGGTAACGGTGGCCAGGTCTTTTAACCATATAGGACCGGGACAGTCCGAGGGTTTCGTATGCTCGGACTTCGCCAGGCAGGTGGCGCTTATAGAAGCCGGGAAGCAGGAACCGGTGATAAAAGTGGGAAACCTGGATTCCAGCCGGGATTTTTTAGATGTCAGGGATGTGGCGAAAGCCTACTGGCATATAATGAACCGGGGGAAGCCGGGGCAGGCATATAATGTATGCTCGGGAATACCGGTCAAGGTGTCTTCGCTGCTGGAGATGCTGATCGCTCTTTCCCGCAGGAAAGATATAGAGATAAAACTGGACAAGGATAAGTTCAGGCCCATAGACATACCTGCTATCTATGGAGACAATTCCAGGCTGGCGGCTGAGACAGGATGGCAGCCCCAGTATAAACTGGATGAATCGCTGTCAGATATACTGGACTGGTGGAGGAAAATGATAAGAACAGGAAGAGGAAAGAAAAGTTGAAGGCAGTAATACTTGCAGGGGGCCGGGGCACCAGGCTGAGGCCCATAACCTGCCTTAATCCCAAACCCATGCTTCCGCTTATGAACCGTCCCTTTATGCATAGTTTTGTAAACTGGCTCAAGTCGCATGGACTGACAGACATAATATTCTCTACCTGCTATCTGCCGGACATATTCAGTGATTATTTTGATGACGGAAAGAAGTTCGGCCTGAACCTTACCTATGTGACGGAAGAAAGCCCGCTGGGCACCTGCGGGGGAGTAAAAAATGTGGAAGACTGGCTGGAAGGCAGACCTTTTATGGTGTTTAACGGCGACATCCTGACTTCCCTGGACCTTGCCGCCATGCAGGAGTTCCACCGGGAAAAAGGCGCCGATATAACCATATCCCTTACTCCGGTAGAAGACCCTTCGGCATACGGACTGGTACCCATCGATGATGAAGGCAGGGTAATACAATTCCTGGAAAAGCCCGGCACAGACCAGGTAGTCACCAATCTCATAAACGCCGGCACCTATATTATCGAGCCTTATATGATGGATCTGGCGCCTGCCGGAAAGAATTATTCATTCGAGAGAGGTCTTTTCCCGCAGGCCCTTAAGGAAGGCCGCAAGGTATACGGCTATGTGTCTGATGACTACTGGCTGGATGTGGGCACTCCTGAAAAATACCTGGCAGCCCATCATGATATAGCCCTGGGAAAGATAAAATACAGATATCCCTATGCAGAGTTCAAGGATGAGATCTACCTGGGAGAGAAAGTAACATATGAAGAGGGCTGTTTCCAGTCGGGACCGCTGTTAGTGGGAGAAGGTACTGTTATTGAAAAAGCAGCCAGCGTGGCGCCCCTGTCGGTCATCGGGAAAAACTGCCGCATATGCAGCGGAGCCAGGGTATCGGGGGCAGTCATATTCGATAACTGCACCATAGGCAAAAACTGCGTCATAAACGATTCTATAATATCTCATAATGTAAAGCTGGCCGAAGGCGTCCATATAGGCGGGCTTTCGGTCATAGGCGACAATACCGTTATCCAGAGGGATAATGTGCTGGAAAACGGAATAAAGATAAATATAAATTCTGCCGTGAAGGAAGGGCAGATAAAATTCTAGCTTTTAACATAGAAATAGATCAAGGGGGATATATTGAGAGCTATGATAACCGGAATAACGGGTCAGGACGGCTCATACCTGGCGGAATTCCTGCTGGAAAAGGGCTATGATGTCTACGGGATGGTAAGAAGGTCCTCGGTTGAGAACTTAAACCGGATAGAACACATAAAAGACAGGCTTAAATTCGTCCAGGCAGACCTTCTGGACCAGCTTTCCATAATAGATGCACTGAAGGAGGCAAAGCCGGATGAGATATACAATCTGGCAGCCATGTCCTTTGTGCCCACCTCCTGGAGCCAGCCGGTGTTTACAGGACAGTGTACCGGTATAGGAGTTACCATGATGCTGGAGGCTATAAGGCATCTTGACCGGAAGATAAGGTTCTACCAGGCATCTAGCTCGGAGATGTTCGGCAAGGTAAGGGAAGTTCCCCAGAAAGAGACAACGCCCTTCTATCCCAGAAGCCCCTACGGGGTAGCCAAGGTCTACGGCCATTATATGACCGTAAATTACAGGGAAAGCTATGATATGCACTGCTCCAGCGGCATACTGTTCAATCACGAATCGCCCAGGAGGGGTCTTGAATTCGTTACCAGGAAGGTGACCTATCATGCGGCCATGATAAAGCTGGGCATGGCCGACGCCCTTTATATGGGAAACCTTGATTCCAAAAGGGACTGGGGATATGCAAAGGACTATGTGGAGGCCATGTGGATGATGCTGCAGCAGGAAAATGCCGATGATTATGTCATAAGCACCGAAAAGACCCATACTGTAGGGGAATGGGTTGATGCCGCTTTCAAATGCCTGGACCTTGATCATACCAGGTATGTCAAAAAGGATCCCCGTTTCCTGAGGCCGGCCGAAGTGGATCTGCTGGTAGGTGACAGCACCAAAGCCAAAAAGGTCCTGGGCTGGAAACCCCGGGTAAGCTTCAACCAGCTGGTGGACCTTATGGTAAAAGCAGATTATGATCTTCTGAAGAAAATGGCATAAGCAGCACATGACCAGAAAGCAGGTATAAACAGCATGGATAACCGCAAAATCAGGTTTGGCACCGATGGCTGGAGAGGTATTATCTCCGATGATTTTACCATGGAAAGGGTGCGTATCGTATCCCAGGGGGCAGCTGGATATCTCAAGGGGAACACAAATAAAAAGTCTCCCCTGGTAGTAATAGGCTATGACTCACGGTTCATGTCGGACAGGTTCGCTGCCGCTGCTGCTGATATATTCAGCCTGAATGATATAGAGGTCATACTGGCTAAAGAGATGACTCCTACTCCCACGGTTTCAACTGCGGTGGTAAAGGCCGGAGCCGACCTGGGCATAATGATAACCGCCAGCCATAACCCCTATTATTATAACGGCTACAAGATAAAGGGGCCTTTCGGGGGATCTGCCACAATGGATATGGTAAAGGAGATAGAAGCATATGTAGAAGAGGTAAACAGGGACCCCCGGCATCATGAAGCTTTGTCCGGAAACAGGAGCTCCAGGCCGGGAAATATAACCCTGGATGACCTTTCCGGCGAATATATCGACCATGCCCTGGGCCAGGTGGATATGGATATTATTAAGGGCTTCGGCTTCGGGCTTCTTTTCGAACCCATGTACGGAGCCACCCAGGATATATTCAACAGGATCCTTTCACGGCTTGGACCCGGTGGTGTGACCCTGGTGCATTCAGAAGTCAATCCCGGATTCGGGAGCATCAATCCGGAACCAATAGGGGACAATCTTGACCAGGCGGTCCAGGTCATGAAAGACACCGGCTGCAGTTTCGGAATATGCCTGGACGGAGACGGAGACAGGATAGGGGCGCTGGGGGACGGAGGCAATTATATAAGTTCCCATCACATATTTGCCATGATACTCAGGGACCTTGCCGTCAGAAGGGGGCTAAAGGGAAGGGTCATAAAGACAGTCACCACTTCATCGGTTATCGACAGGATATGTGCCGGAAACGGCCTGGAAATGGAGACCACCCCGGTAGGTTTTAAATATATCGGGGAAAAGATCCTGGAGGGCGGAGTGATAATGGGCGGCGAGGAAAGCGGAGGCCTGTGGTCATACGGCAATATCCCGGAACGCGACGGCATGATAATGGGGCTGAGGCTGCTGGAGCTTATCTGCCGGGAGAAAAAGACAGCCAACCAGATCCTGGATGATATATACAGCGAATACGGCTACTTTGATTACCAGAGGACAGATTATGAGATAGATGCCGATAAGAAAAAGAAACTTATAAAAAAACTGGGAAGCGGCATACCCGGGATACTGAAGAATGCCGGAGTAAGGGAAGTAATAACCATAGACGGATACAAATATCCCCTGGACGAGTATAACTGGGTCATGATAAGGCCTTCAGGCACGGAATCTATAGTAAGGATATACAGCGAAGGAGACAGTATTGACAGTTCCCGGAGGCTCCAGGATATAGGCAGGACCATAATGGATGAACTATAAATATATTTTAAAGACGAAAGGATAACCTGGATGAATGACCTGGATGATTTGAAGAGGATAAGAGAGATAGACCCCGGCGGCATGCTGGAGGCGGAAGAAGGCTTCTATGGACAGCTGGCAGAGTCAAAGGATATCATCGCCGGCACTGATCTTTCCAGTCTTTACGGAAAAAAGTTTACGGGCCTGGCCATCCTGGGCATGGGAGGTTCCGGTTTTTCCGGGGACATTATAAAAGCTCTGGCGGCAGATGAGATAAAGATACCGGTAGAAGTGGTAAAAGGCTATGAACTGCCTGCATTCATAGGAAAAGGCTGGCTGGTCATGGCAGTAAGCTATTCGGGAAATACGGAGGAGACCCTGAATGCCCTGGGCCAGGGTATCAACAGGGGTTCACATATACTTGTAGAATGCTCCGGGGGCAGGCTGGAAAAAGTGGCTTCCGGCTCAGGATATGCCCTGATAAAAGTACCCGCGGGACTCCAGCCCAGGGGGGCCATAGGCTATCTTTTCTATCCCGCATACCTGGCCCTTGATAAGCTGGGGCTGATAGATATAGATGAAATGGATGAAGATGAAGCCCTGGGCCTCATAAAGGAAAGATCGGAATCATATAACCGGAATATGCCTGCTGCTAAAAACCCGGCAAAGAAGCTGGCGGTGGAGATAGGGGACAGGCTCCCCATAGTATATGGTTCCGAAGGCATATATGCCGCCCTGGCATACAGGCTGAAATGCGAGATAAACGAAAACGGCAAGACTCCGTGCTGGTGGAACAGTTTTGCCGAACTGAACCATAATGAGACTGTGGGATGGGAAAGGCTTTCCGGCATCACCAGGGACTTTGTGGTCATAACTTTCAGGGATCCGGACGAGCCGCCAAAGATGAAGGCCAGGATCGACGTGACCCTGGACCAGCTGGGTAGTAATACGGGAAGCATCATACAGTTGATGGCGGAAGGAAAGTCAAAACTGGCAAAAGCATTATCTTCTCTTTACCTGGGCGATATCGCTTCCGTATATCACGCCATACTCAATGGTATAGACCCCACGCCGGTGGAAAAGATAGAATCACTGAAAAAAGAATTGGCAAAACTTGACTGACAGGAAAACAGCTAAAACAAATGTCCAGGGGTTTTAGTCTATTAAGCATAAGGAAAAATGGTTTTACAAACAGAAAGGTATTTGAATGGATTATGACGTAAAAGATCCCGGACTTGCGGGACAGGGAAAAAACAAGATCGAATGGGCAGACAGGGATATGCCGGTACTCCGGGATATCAGGGCTGAATTTGAGGAAAAAAAACCCCTTAAAGGATTGAATATCGGCGCCTGCCTTCACGTGACCTCGGAGACGGCAAACCTTATGAGGACGCTAAAGGCGGGAGGAGCAAATGCCGCTCTGTGCGCCTCCAATCCCCTCTCCACCCAGGATGATGTAGCGGCTTCACTGGTAGCTGATTACGGCATCAGTGTATTTGCCATAAAAGGAGAAGACAATGAGACCTATTATTCACATATAGACAGTGTCCTGGGCATGGGCCCGCAGATCACGATGGATGACGGGGCAGATGTGATATCTACCATCCACAGCAAGAGGAAGGATCTCCTGGACAATGTATACGGCGGCACCGAAGAGACCACAACCGGAGTAATAAGGCTGAAATCCATGCAGGCCAACGGAGTGCTCCATTATCCCATAATCGCAGTAAATGATGCCAGGACAAAACACTTCTTTGACAACCGGTATGGTACGGGCCAGAGCACAATCGACGGCATCCTCAGGGCCACCAATATGCTGCTTTCAGGAAAGAAATTCGTGGTGGTAGGATATGGCTGGTGCGGACGGGGAGTTGCTATGAGGGCAGCAGGCATGGGAGCATCGGTAATAGTGCTGGAAGTGGATCCCATACGTGCCATAGAGGCGAAACTGGATGGTTTTGACGTCATGAAGAATACGGAAGCGGCAGTGGCCGGAGATATATTCCTGTCGGTTACCGGCAATAAGAATGTCATAGGAAAAGATATACTGGCAAACTGCAGGGACATGGCCATAGTGGCAAATTCAGGGCATTTTGATGCCGAGATAGACCTGGGCTACCTCAGGGCTAACAGCAAGTCTGTCCGGGAAGTAAGGCCCTTTGTAGAAGAATACCTGATGGATGACGGCAGGAGGATATATGTGCTGGCCCAGGGAAGGCTGGTAAACCTGGGGGCGGCAGAAGGACACCCGGCAAGCGTGATGGACATGAGCTTTGCCAACCAGGCCCTTTCTGCCAGGTATATATATGAAAACAGGGGGATGCTGGAAAAGAAGGTATATGTAGTACCTGAGGATATAGACAGGGAAATAGCCCGGCTGAAGCTTGAGAGCATGGGAGTTGAAATAGACAAACTCACACCGGAACAGGAGGAGTACCTGAGGTCATGGGAAATGGGGACTTAAGCAAATATTCCGGGGATTCCAAAGTATGCACCATGATATGGGAAAGACCGGTTCTGAAGCTCATAGACCAGAGGAGGCTGCCCTTTGAAGAAGTGTATTTCAAGTGTGCCAGTACCGCAGATGTATGCCGGGCCATCAGGGAGATGGTGGTGCGCGGCGCCCCTGCCATAGGAGTGACAGCCGCATACGGAGCGGCCATAGCCGCCATGGAGTTTGAAGGCAGCAGCCGGGAAGAATTCCTGGCCTTTATGGATGACAGGATAAAAGAGCTTTCCGGGACCCGTCCCACTGCAGTGAATCTTTTCTGGGGCCTGGACAGGATGAAGAAGGTGGTCCGGGAAAACAGCTTTCTCGGTATTGAAGCCATCAGGGAAAAGCTATTGCAGGAAGCAGAGACAATAGAGGAAGAAGATCTAAGGACCAATTACCTCCTGGGGGAAAACGGGCTTAAAGCCCTGGAAAGAATTCCGGGCAGGCTGAAGATCCTTACCCACTGCAATGCAGGAGCGCTGGCAACATCGGGCTACGGTACGGCGCTGGCCATTATCAGGAGCCTACATAAAGCAGGCAGGATTGAAAACGTGATCGTGGACGAGACCAGGCCATTCCTGCAGGGAGCCAGGCTGACTGCCTGGGAGATGCAGCAGGAAAAAATACCATTCTTTATAATCTCCGACAATATGGCCGGTTATTATATGTCCAGGGGAGAAGTGGACGCAGTAGTGGTAGGTGCAGACAGGATAGCTGCAAATGGCGACAGCGCCAATAAGATAGGCACGCTGGGGCTGTCGATCATGGCAAAGTATTACGGCATACCCTTCCTCATAGCGGCGCCTGTCTCCACCATAGACATAAATACCGCCGGCGGAGAGGATATCCCCATAGAACAGAGGGATGAAAAGGAAGTGAGGGAGATCCTGGGAAATCCCATAATCCCTGATTATATGCCGGTGAGAAACCCTGCCTTTGACGTGGCTCCGGCGGAGAATATTACAGCTATCGTGACCGAAGCGGGAGCAATATATCCTCCATTTGACAAAAACATCAAAAAGATATTTGATAATAGAAAAAAGGTGGTTTAAAGAAATATCATGGCAGACAAGAAGGCAATGGTCCTGGCAGCAGGGCTGGGGACAAGACTCAGGCCTCTGACCGACCTTATATCCAAGCCTATGGCACCCATAGTGAATAAGCCGGTTATGGAGCATATAATCAACCTTTTGGCCAGGCATGGATTCAGGGATATCGTATGCAATCTCCATTATTTTCCCGACGAGATAAAAAACCATTTCGGGGACGGATCCAAATGGGGTGTCAGTATAGTCTATTCTTATGAGAAGGAACTTCTGGGGACAGCCGGGGGAGTAAAGAATGTGGAGGACTTCTTCCAAGGGCAGACTTTCCTTATAATATCAGGCGATGCCCTTACAGACATAGATCTTACAGGAGCTTATGAATACCATAAAGAAAAAAAGGGAGTGGGCACCCTGGTCCTTACCCAGGTGGAAGACACGTCGCAGTATGGAGTAGTCATCCTTGACCGGGACAAAAGGATAACCGGATTCCAGGAAAAACCCTTAAGCGGCGAGGCAAGATCAGATCTTGCCAACAGCGGCATATATTTATTTGAACCCGATGTATTCAGGTTTATGCCTCCCCGGGGCCAGTTCTATGATTTCGGGAAAAACCTGTTCCCGGACCTTCTGGAAAAAGACATACCATATTATGGATACAAGCATGGACAATACTGGAATGATGTGGGAAGCCTGGATGAATACCAGCAGGGTAATTTTGATGCACTTGAAGGCAAGGTAGATGTAAGAATAGCCGGTAAAAAGCTGAAAGAAGGGGTATGGATAGGCAAGAACTGCAGCATCCAGGAAGATGTCACCATAATACCGCCCGTATGCATAGGGGATGACTGCACTATAAAAAAGGGCGCCAAGCTGTACGGCCCCATAATCCTGGGTAATAATACCATCGTGGATGAAAGGGCGATACTTTACCGGGGCATCAAATGGGGCAGCGGATATATAGGAAAGGATGCATCGCTTATAGGAGCCATAATCGGCTACGGTTCCGAGATAAAAGACAATGCATCGGTCCTGGAAAAAGCAGTAATAGGCTCCAGGAGCATTATTCAGGACGGCATAAAGATACACCCTTCCGTCAAGATAATGTCCAATAAAATTATAGATATCGACAGGAAAAATACTGAGGAAGAATAAGATATAACCTGATTTGTTAAAGACAAGTATAATAAACTTTCTGAAAGATGCGGCCATGCCGCCGGTATGTGCAGTATGCGGACAGATCTCGGCAGACGGCCTTTGCCGGGAATGTATGGCCGGAATAAAACCAATAAGCAGCCTGGAAAGCTGCAGCCGCTGCGGCAAGCCGCTTTCGGCGCCGCCGGAAGGACGATGCAGCATGTGCAGGCGGCAGGAGTATCATTTCACCTCCCACAGGTCTTATGCAGTATATGCAGGCAATATGAAAAAGATAATAAGGGAGTTTAAGTACGGCAGGGTCTATGGATTGAAGGATATCCTGGCCGGTTTCCTGTCGGAAGTCTATGACAGGTATTTCTACGGAAAGAAGATAGATTATGTTGACACAGTCCCGGGAAAGCATATGGATCTTATTGCCGGCAGTTTCTCGAGGGTAAAAAGGATACCCTTTGCTGCCAATATAATAAGGCTAAGAAAGCCCCGCCGCCAGGGAGAACTGGGGCTTGCCGAACGAAGGTTAAATATACTGGACTGTTACAAGATAAGGGACTGTTTGGCTGCAAGAAACAGGAATATCCTGCTTATCGATGATGTCTGGACAACGGGCAGCACCTTAAATGAGATATGCCGTATAGTCCGGCAGGCAGGGGCAGGCAATATCTATTTGATAACTCTTGCCAGGGGAGCATGATGGGTAAGACAAGGGGTAAGGTACAATGGTTCAGCCCGGAAAAAGGCTTTGGTTTTATTATCAGCAGCGATACGCCTTCAGGAGAGGCAGAAGTCTTTGTAAACCATTCCTGCATCCAGTCCGGGGGATTCCGCCGCCTGGAGAAAGGGCAGGAAGTGGAGTTTGAGCTGGCAGTCGACGAGAGGGGATATTTTGCAAAAAATGTAATAGTATTGTAGTTTATCTATCTTTGGCCAAAAAGGTCCGGGGATTTATATTTAATAGAAAAAGGAGGATGCTAATGGAGTATATCGTAAAGGGCAGGCATGTCGACCTCAATGACAAGATCAAGCAGTATTCAGAGAAAAAGATAAAGAACAGGATAGAGAAGTTTTTGGACCAGGCTACCAAGATAGAGGTCAAGTTCAAAGTAGAAAAGAATCCCAGGATAACTGATAATAAGGAGGCAGAGATAACTGTATTTGCTTCCGGCTCTGTTATCAGGGTGGCAGATGCCGGCACCGACTTCTTTGAGGCTATAGACAAGGCCGCCGGAAAGCTTGAGAGGCAGGTAAAGAAATACAGGGATAAATTAATAAAAAGGGGCAGGAAAAACCACAATAAAGAAGCATCCCCTGTTGATATCGGCAGGCTGGGCACCGGGGAATCAAAGAATATCGAGGACAAGATAAGGGATTCCATAGTCAAGACAAAGACTTTTACCCTGAAGCCGATATCGCCCGAGGAAGCAGTTATACAGATGGAGCTCATCGGTCATGATTTCTTTGTTTTTATTAACTCCGAGACCGAAAGGACTGCAGTAGTATACAGGAGGAAAGACTCAAATTACGGACTTATAGAGCCTACCATCTGATACAGAAAAAAATAAAACAGGAAGTGTTAGATGTTTTCTAAACTTACAAGATTGCTTAAGGCCGGAGAAGGAAAGAGCCTTAAAAGATATGATGAACTGATAAGGTCGGTAAATAGCCTGGAAGATAATACCAGTTCATTATCTGACAGCCAGCTCTCGGAAAAAACGGCGGAGTTTAAAAAAAGGTTCAAAGACGGACAGGGTGCGGAAGACCTTATGCCGGAAGCATTTGCCGTGGTCAGGGAAACTGCCAGGCGCATTATCAATATGAGGCATTTTGATGTCCAGATAATGGGAGGGGCAGTACTCTTCGAAGGAAAGATAGCCGAGATGAAGACCGGTGAAGGAAAGACCCTTGCAGCCACCCTTCCGGTATATTTGAATTCCATCATGGGTAAAAGCACCCATATGGTAACGGTAAATGACTACCTGGCCAAAAGGGACAGCGAGTGGATGGGTCCGGTCTATGGATTTCTGGGGCTGAAGGTGGGACTGCTGCAGAACGGCATGGACAAGGCTGATAAGAAACAGCAGTACCTGTGTGATGTGATCCATGGCACCAATAATGAGTTCGGCTTTGATTATCTCAGGGACAATATGGTGCTGCGCAAAGATGACATGGTCCAGCAGGGGCACCCTTTCGCCATAATAGACGAGGTGGACAGCATCCTGATCGATGAAGCCAGGACCCCCCTCATAATCTCCGGGGTCGCCAGCGGCACTACTGAACTTTACCAGAAGTTCGCCCGCCTGGTGCCCAGGCTGGAGCAGGATGTAGATTTTGACATAGATGAAAAAGCCAGGACTGTAGCCATAACCGAGGAAGGCGTGGAAAAGGTAGAGAAGATGACCGGCCTGGACAACCTGTACAGCCCCCAGAACTTCCGCATCATACATGCACTCAACCAGTCGCTTAAGGCCAGGTATCTTTTCAAAAAGGACGTAGACTATATGCTTAAGGACGGACAGATAGTCATAGTGGATGAGTTCACCGGAAGGCTTATGCCGGGAAGAAGGTATAGCGAAGGCCTTCACCAGGCAATAGAGGCCAGGGAAGGTGTCAGGATAAGGGATGAGAACCAGACACTTGCCACTATAACCATCCAGAATTATTTCAGGATGTATGAAAAACTGGCAGGGATGACCGGTACTGCCATAACCGAAGCCGGTGAGTTCAGGCATATATACAAGCTGGAGACAGTGGTCATACCTACAAATATGCCCATGATCAGGCAGGATCTTCCTGACCTTATATACAAGGATGAGAATATAAAATTCAATATGGCGGTAGAAGATATAGCCAGCCGCTATGAAAAGGGCCAGCCGGTACTGGTAGGCACCATATCAATAGAGAAATCGGAGCTGCTTTCAGGACTTCTAAAAAAGCGGGGCATACCCCACCAGGTGCTGAATGCCAGGTATCACGAGAAGGAAGCAGAGATAATAGCCCTGGCCGGACAGAAAAACGCAGTAACCATCGCCACCAATATGGCCGGAAGGGGGACTGATATTGTCCTGGGCCAGGGCGTTACCGGTCTGGGAGGGCTGCATGTCCTGGGAACGGAAAGGCATGAATCAAGAAGGATAGACAACCAGCTCAGGGGAAGGAGCGGAAGGCAGGGGGATATAGGTTCCAGCCAGTTTTACCTCAGCACAGAGGACGACCTGCTGCGCCTTTTCGGCTCAGACAGGATACATGGTGTCATGCAGACTTTTAATTTCCCTGACGATGTGCCCATACAGCATCCTATAATAACCAGGTCCATAGAGAATGCCCAGAGACAGGTCGAGGGAAGGAACTTCGAGATAAGGAAGCATGTTCTCCAGTACGATGACGTGATGAACAAGCAGAGGGAGGTCATCTATACACGAAGGAAAAACATCCTGGAGCAGGAGGACTTGAGGGAAGCGGCCATAAAGATGCTGGAAGATGTCATAGATGCCAGTGTAGATTTTCACATAAATGAAAACCAGTATCCGGAAAGGTGGGACCTGGAGGGCCTGGAGAACTTGCTCGGCGCCATATTCAAAAAGGAAAGCCTGTCCGGCAGCCTGGACAGGGACATTATGATACAAGACCGCTGGGACAGGAAGACACTTAAACAGGAACTGGCCGGCAGGGCAAGAGAGCTTTACAGGGAAAGGGAAGACGAACATCCTCCCGGGACCATAAGACGCCTGGAAAAGATGGTCATGCTGAATGTCATCGACAATATGTGGCAGGGTCATCTTTTGGAGATGGATTATCTCAAGGAAGGGATCGGACTCCGGGCCATTGCCCAGAAAGATCCCCTGGTGGAGTATAAGCATGAGGCATTTAACCTGTTTAAACAGCTTATAGATGAGATAAAGTTTGATACCATAAAACTGCTTTTTAATGCCAGGATAGTAGCTGTCAGAAGTGAACTGAAGGATCAGGAACAGCAGCTCAGCAATGTCTCTACCAGCGGACCGTCAGCTCCTGAAGAAAAAAGCAGGCAGCCGGTAAGGGCCGATATAAATAAGGTCGGCCGCAATGATCCCTGCCCCTGCGGCAGCGGCAAGAAATACAAGAAGTGCTGCGGCCAATAGACCGCACGGATGAAGGAAATCTGTTTTTCTGACAAAATAGAAGCTCCAGAAAAGCCTACATATTATATTAATGCAGTCAATTTACTGTATTAATTGCAATAAAGTGACTTAATGCAGCCATACAACTGCATTGCTATTTCAAATTATTATATTAATAATGAAACATAATATATAATCATGATCCTGAAGGTAAATGGACAAGCAGGCATCAGTTGTCCATAAATGGAAAGAGGGAAAAAATAAAATACAGGGACCTGCTGGCAATTGGAGAAGAAAACAATATAAAATCATCCGAAGGCATTATAGGACAAGTCCTTGGAGTACTTAGTAATTGGGAAGATTATGCAACTGAAGCTGATGTGGGCAAGGAAAGTATCAAGTAGATCAAAAGAAACCTGGAATTAGATATAAAAAAATAATAAAAACATATTTATGTGCTAAACTGTCAGGAACCGATAATTTCTAGGAGGAAAAATGCTGGACGAATTAAAGAGCAAGTATGACGAACTGTTAAAGAAGCTTGTCTATCTCAGGAACTGTCTTTGAAATAGATAATAAGACCGCCGTCCGGAAAAAGCTCCAGGAACAGACTATGTCGCCTGGTTTCTGGGATAATCAGGAAAAAGCCCAGAAAGTGACCCGCGAGATAACCGCAATAGGGGAAATTGTCGATGCCGTGGACAATATTGGGGAAATGCTTGAAAATGCCTCTGCTGCCATGGAACTTCTTGAGATGGAAGAGGATGAGAGTCTTGCCCGGGAACTCCGGGATAACCTGGGGCGCTCAGAGACTGAGATGGCAGACCTGGAGGAGAAAGCCATGCTGTCAGGAAAATATGACAGCTATCCGGCCGTGGTAAGCATCCATCCCGGAGCCGGCGGTACCGAATCAGCCGACTGGGCCGAGATGCTTTTCAGGATGTATTCCCGCTGGATAGAGAAAAGGGGATTCGCCTATCGGGTAACAGACAGCCAGCCAGGGGATGAAGCAGGTATAAAGAGCATAACTTTTACTGTATCTGGAAAGAATGCTTTCGGACTGCTGAGCGGCGAGAAAGGCATACACCGGCTGGTAAGGATATCCCCATTTGATTCATCGAAAAGAAGACATACCTCATTTGCTTCGGTGGATGTCATACCGCTGGTAGAAGATGATATTGATATTAAAATAGACAAGGAAGACTTAAGGATAGAGACATACAGGTCTACCGGAGCCGGGGGCCAGCATGTAAATGTCACGGATTCCGCAGTCCGGATAACCCATATTCCCACAAATACTATCGTCCAGTGCCAGGACGAGAGGTCCCAGCTGTTGAACCGGCAGACAGCCATGCAGATACTCAAGTCCAAACTGCTGGAGCTGGAAGAGAAGAAGAAGCAGGAGGAGATAGACAGGCTCCGGGGCGAGAAAAAGGACATAGGCTGGGGACATCAGATAAGGAGTTATGTCATGATGCCATACCAGCTGGTGAAAGACCACAGGAGCCTGGTGGAGATTGGCGACATACAATCAGTACTTGACGGGAATATCGATCCGCTGGTCAGGGGATTTCTTGAAAAAAAGCTGGTCTCAGAGTAAACTCTACATAATTAAAATCAGGCCTGGTGCCTGTCTGGGAGCTGGTCAAAAAACATTATGAAGATGATAGAATTCAAAAATGTCAGCAAGATATATGAAAATGATACAGCTGCCCTCAAAAATATAAGCCTTAGTATCGAAAAAGGAGAATTCCTGTTCATGGTTGGCCCCAGCGGCTCAGGAAAATCTACATTTATAAAACTTCTCATCAAGGAGATAGAGGAGACCAGCGGCAGCATCTTTATTGCCGGCAGGAATATCTGCAACCTGAAGAACAGCAGGATACCGCAGCTAAGGCGCAATATAGGCTGTGTATTCCAGGATTTTAAGCTTCTTCCCAATAAGACAGCTTTTGAGAATGTGGCCTTTGCCCTGGAAGTAATAGGCAGGCCCGGCTATGAGGTAAAAGTACAGGTGCCCCAGGTACTCAAGCTGGTAGGACTTCATAACAGGGAGAGGTCATACCCCCACCAGCTTTCCGGGGGAGAACAGCAGCGGATCTCAATTGCCAGGGCATTTGTCAACAGGCCTCCAATTTTGCTGGCAGATGAACCCACGGGAAACCTGGACCCTGCTACTTCGGAGGGAATAATGAAGATACTTTCCAGGATAAACCTTATCGGTACCACTGTAGTGATGGCTACCCATGACAGAAGTATTGTAAACTCCATGAGGAGAAGAGTGGTCGAGCTGGAAGAAGGAGAGATAATCAGGGACCAGAAGAGAGGAGTTTACGGAGACTGACCATGTTTAGGCCCAGGTATTATTTCAGTGAGACCTTTGTAAGCTTCAAGCGGAATTTTCTGATGGCATTTACAGCCATAACCACCGTTGCCATAACCCTTTTTATCGTAGGTTTCTTCGCGGTGCTGGTATATGATATCCAGGGGATAATAAATTCCATAAGGGGGCAGGTTGAGCTGGCGGTTTACCTGGAAGATAATATAACTGCCGAGCTGAAGCAGTATATTGAAGATGAGATACTTAGCTGGGAAGAGACTGGTTCCATAGCCTATGTGTCCAAGGAACAGGCTCTTGAGCAGTTCAAGCAGCAGAATGAAGGCAGCGATATACTAAAGGAGATGCAGGGAAACCCTCTTCCCGCCTCCTATGAGATAACCCTTAATGACCCGGAAAAGGTGGAGCTGGTGGCTCTCCGCTTCATGGATAAGGACGGCAATTATATAGAAGGGATAAATGATGTCGTATACGGCCAGACATATGTCAGGAGGCTTTTCTCTATAACCGCTATAATCGGCACCATAGGACTGCTGATAATCGTAGTGCTGCTGCTGGCTACCATAGTGCTTATCTTTAATACCATAAGACTCTCCATATATGCCAGGCGCAAAGAGATCGAAGTGATGAAGCTTGTGGGGGCTTCCAACTGGTTTGTAAGGATGCCTTTTCTTTTTGAAGGTTTCTTTGAAGGTTTCTTCGGAAGCACAATATCGGTAGTGCTTTTGTATTTCCTGTCAAGGTTCCTCCTTATAAGGGGGGAAAGGGTAATAGTAGATACCATGCGGGTAAAGGATCTTGCCATACTGGGAAGCGGCAATATTATTATCTATATATATGCCGGCATACTGGTACTGGGCGGATTACTGGGGATAATAAGCAGCGCCATAGCCCTGAGAAGATATGTAAAGACTTAAAAATATTTGACTTGAAATATGAGATCAGCCCTGCTAAGACATATCATAACTTTCATAAGTCTTTTTTTCATGCTTTCCGGCATATTTGTTTTCAGCAGTGAAGGAAACGTACAGGCTCAATCCCTGGAAGAGGAACTGGAAAAGATCCAGGAGGAACGGGAAGAGATGCAGAAACAGATAGATGAGCTTTCCAGGACAGAGAGTCAATACAAAGGCGAGGTGAATGAGGTAGAGGAGCAGCTGCTGGGAGCCCTTTCGGAACTCGACGGTTTAAACGGCCAGTTAGCTGAGGCAAAATCAGGAATGGACAGGACCACCATAGAACTTGTGGTAAAGGAAGAGGAACTGAAGCAGATAGAAGGAGAACTTTCGGAAAAGGTCCGCATATTAAACAACAGGGTTGCCCAGATCTACAAGAATGGCGGCAGCAATATACTGGAAGTTCTGCTCAAGGCGGGAGATTTCATAGAATTTATTTCCCGGATGAAGCTTATGAGCCTTTTTGCCCGGCAGGATATGGAACATGTAGAAAGTATAAAGGAAAAGAGGGATGCAACCCTGGGGATAAAGAAATCCATCATAGACCTCAGGGAGACCCAAAAGGAGCATAAGGAAAAGATAGAACGGCTGGTAGCCCAGTCACAGGCCAAGACTGATGAAATAGAAGAGCTTTACGGAGAAAAAAAAGGACTCCTCAGCCAGACCAGGGCCAATAAGAGCGCCCTGATAGCCATGGAAAAGGAACTCGAGATACAGGAAGCAGAAGTAACCAGGATACTGGAGAGCTATAAATACGGGACAGCTCCCTCGGGAAAGTTCATGTGGCCGGTAGCAGGCAGCATAAGGTCCGGCTTTGGCTACCGCATACACCCTATATTCGGAGTGCGCAGGTTTCATGCCGGCCTGGACATTGCTGCGGGTCATGGGACACTGATAAAAGCCGGTGACGGAGGCCAGGTAATACAGGCAGGTTATTCCGGCGGTTATGGCTATACCGTACTTCTTTACCATGGCGGCGGTTTTGCTACCAGGTATGCGCATCTTTCAAGCATAAGGTGCTCCACGGGACAGTTTGTGGAAAGGGGCCAGGTAATAGGTCTGGTAGGTTCCACGGGCTGGAGCACCGGTCCCCATCTCCATTTCGAGGTAAGGATAAACGGAGAGGCACAAAACCCCCTGCAATACCTGGAATAATTTTTATAATACTATAGAATACCCCTGGTGATAAGATGAAGCAAATAATTATCAAGGCAATAGTTTCCATAGTGGTATTGATATTCGTTTTTTCGGCAGGAGTCTGGGCCGGATTCAGTCTTGATACCTTAAACATAGGTTTTATTGGGATAAACGGCAGGACCCCGGATGTTTCTTCCAGCGATGGTGAAAGCCCGGGGATCATAAGCAATATCTCCAGCACCATAAAAGGAAAGTTCAGCATAAAACCTTTCCAGGAAGCCCTTGAGTTCATAAGGCAGGATGCTGCACAGGAATACAGCAGGCAGGAGCTTTTAAGGGCTGCCATAGAAGGGATGCTTTCTCTTCTGGACGACAGGCATTCCGACTATTTTACAGTAGAGGAATATGAGAAGATAACAGAATCATTCAGCGGCACCATGAGCGGCATAGGAGTCATAGTCACCCAGGAAGAAGACGGCAGAATAGTAGTGGTAAAGCCGCTTCCTGATACGCCCGCTGGAAGTGCCGGGATAAGGGAGGGAGATGTCATAAAGGCGGTGGACGGAGTGGATATAAGCGGCATGGTGCTGGAAAATGTAATAGCTATGATAAAGGGCGAGGAAGGCACCAGTGTGGATATCACATTTTACCGTCCTGCAGATGATGAGACATTTACGGTTACCCTGGTCAGGGCGCGCTTTTATGTTCCAAATGTTTTTGCCGAGATGGTCGATGACAATATTGCCTATATACAATATATCGGCTTTCAGGACGATGGAGCCGGCCTTCTGGATTCTGAACTTGAAAAACTGATCGACCGGGGAGCCGAAGCCCTGATACTGGATCTCAGGAATAATCTGGGAGGGACACTTGATGATGCTGTGGATGTATGCGACCTTTTTCTTGATGAGGGATCCATCGTCACGGTCAGGGGACGGTCTGATGATAAGGAGAGGATAGACGAGTATTTTGCCAGGGAAGGAAAATATCTGGAAATACCTGTTATAGTCCTGATAAATGGTTTCTCAGCCAGTGCTTCCGAACTTGCTGCCGGTGCATTAAAGGATAACGACCGGGCATTGCTTGTAGGTGAGACAAGCTTCGGCAAGGGTACGGTACAGGTCATACACGAACTTTCTGACGGTTCAGGACTAAAATTTACCACTGCCAGGTATTTTCTTCCTTCTGGCGTATCCATTGATGGAGTCGGGATAGTGCCGGATATCGAAGTGGAGCTCACTCCGGAAGATACGGAAGACATCCAGCTCGAGAGGGCAATTGAAGAGATAAAGAAGATGATAGAGGGTGCCGGGCTTGAATAAAAAGAATAAAAAAGGTAAAAAGACTTCCCACAGTAATATTATTGCCACCAATAAGAAAGCTTTAAGGGATTTCTTCATAATGGACAGTTATGAAGCCGGGATAGAATTATGGGGAAGCGAGGTCAAGTCAGTCCGGGACCACCGTGTCAACCTGAAGGATAGTTATGGGCGGTTGAAGAACGGGGAATTATTTTTACATAATCTGCATATCTCCCCCTATGCCAACAGCCGCATAGAGGATATGGATCCCAGGAGGTCAAGAAAACTTCTTATGCACCGTAAAGAGATAGACAGGCTGCAGGGAAAGCTTATAGATAAAAGCCTTACCCTGGTGCCCCTTAAGCTCTATTTTAAGAAGAACAGGGTAAAAGCCGAGATAGCCCTGGCCAAGGGCAAGAACCGCAGGGACAAGCGCATGGATATAATAGAAAAAGAACATTCCCATGAGATAAAAAGGGCTTTGAAAAAATACTGAAAATAGTATACTATATGTCTGCCTCGAAGAAAAAAGACCCATTATGGGGGCGATCAAGGATTCGACGGGGATAGGTTGAGTTTAGGCGGCAAGCCGAGTATCAGAACTCGTAAATAACTGGACAATAAACATAAACGCTGATAATAGCGAATATGCACTAGCAGCTTAGAATAAGCTGCTACGTCTGCGGAAGTGCTCCTGCGGCTTCCAGCGGGCGACGATTAGCAGGATACCCCTTATAAAGGGTCTGCTGTTGTAAGGGGGAAACTTTTGCAGACTGGCCGATGCGGACCGTGTCTATAGGGGCCGCGGAGGCGAGAATCAAAATATAGACTAAGCTTGTAGAAACCTTTGCGGCAATATCTTCGGACGCGGGTTCGATTCCCGCCGCCTCCACCAGTAGTTATTATTCTATACCACCCAGCCTGATGCTAAGAAGGAAAACATGGTGGATCCATGTTTTCCCGGAATCGAAAAGACGGACTGAAGCGAAGCGAAAGGAGTCTGCGTCTCTGCA
>Ga0180430_10001594_pt1 | contig 21769 bp, 22 predicted proteins | sample SS_ome_9_FD_132999 | JGI IMG/M metagenome (GOLD analysis project Ga0180430, IMG submission 132999) | Hypersaline lake sediment archaeal communities from the Salton Sea, California, USA - SS_1_S_2 metaG | ecosystem: Environmental > Aquatic > Non-marine Saline and Alkaline > Hypersaline >... | reverse complement strand
ATAGGATGGCTGGTGATGGAGTTTCCTGCTTTTCTGGTCATAATACTCATGTTTCTGGCAGGAAGCAGGCAAGATAATATAGTCTCAATAGTTTTTCTGGCTATGTGGACCTCCCATTATCTCCACCGCACTTTCATATTTCCCTTCCTGATGAAGGGTGGAGATAAAAAATTCCCGGCAGTCCTCGTAGTATTCGCTCTTATATTCAATACCATGAACGGATATGTCAACGGGAAATACCTTTTCCAGCTGGCTCCGGCCTATGATATAAGCTGGCTATATGACCCCCGGTTTCTGGCAGGGGCTGCGTTCTTCCTTTCGGGCATGATAATAAACCTGCATTCAGACCACGTGCTGAGGATACTGAGGAAAGATCCGGAGGACGGCTACAGGATACCCCGCAGGGGTCTTTTCAGGTATATATCCAGCCCCAATTATTTTGGCGAGATACTGGAATGGACAGGCTGGGCCATAGCTACCTGGTCGCTCCCGGGTCTTGCTTTTGCCGTATTCACGTTTGCCAACCTGGCGCCCAGGGCTTTTTCCAACCACAGGTGGTACCGGGAAAATTTCCCTGATTATCCCGGACAGAGAAAGGCCCTTATTCCCTATATAATGTAAGATATCCTGGATTAATTGACCAGTCCTGATTCTTTTAGCCATGTGAAAGTATCTATTACCGACTGTTTTACTGTCCCTGGCCTGTAGCCCAGCTCCCGGCTGGCCTTTTCATGGGATATGAATGAATTGCTGCAGAGGGTGGAGAGGGAATAGCTGGTAAATATGGGCGGCCTTTTTGAAAGCCGGTAATATAAAGGAGTGATCCGGCTAAATGTCCTGGCAAGGCCCATAGGTACATATACGGAAGGGGCGGGTACGCCGGTGACCTCTTCAAGTATGGAAAACATCTGTTTAAGGGTCATCCTTTCCCCTGATAGAATGTAGTTTTCTGCGGAGGGCGCCTTAAGGGCGGCAAGTATATGCCCCCGGGCTACATCCCTTACATCCACGAAATCATATGCTCCCCCGATACCGATCTTCATGCTGCGGTTATAATAATCGATAAACATCCTGGTAATAGAAGATACTCTCCAGTCAAAAGGGCCCAGGGTCCCTGTGGGGCAAACTACTACTGTATGGAGGCTGTCTGTTCCAGCTTCTATGACCTCCATGCTTGACAGGGCTTTTGACCGGTCATATTCACCCCTCTGGTTTGCAGTATCAAAAGGCATATTCTCGTCTATTACGGTCCCTTCCGGGGGCTCTTTAAGCGCATGTATGGTGCTGGTATATATCAGTTTCCGGACCCCGTTTTTGAGGCAGGCCTTAAGCACATTCCTGGTGCCTTCCAGGTTGCATTCCTTTATCAGGCTGTCTTCCCAGGGCAGGAGAGTTATCCTGGCTGCCAGGTGATAAACTGTATCCACGCCCTTAAATGCCCTGTCCAGCGATGAAAGGTCCAGGATATTTCCTGTAACCTTTTCTATGTCAAGGTCCTTAAGAATTGACGCATCCGATGTAGGACGCATGAAAGCCTTTACATCACGGCCCCTTTCAAGGAGTTCCCTTAAGAGCACATTGCCTATAAACCCGGTAGACCCGGTCACAAGATCCATATATTATGACCTTCTTAAAGAAAATATTTCAGAAAGTATATTATGATTTATTCAAAATAGCCATTCATAACTTCTTCTTTCTTTGAGAAGAAAAAGATCTGCTGCTATGATATTAACAGGGCTCTAAAAAAGCCCCGGCAGTAAATATGCTCACAATGCTAAAAGATGGCTGATAAGGTATTTACCCTTCTTTGCCAGATATCCCGGCAGAGCTGAATGTGGCCATCTCGTCCATTATCTTTACCGCAGCTTCTGCAATGCTTATCCCGATGGCCGCCCCCGTACCCTCGCCCAGCCTCATGTCAAGGTCGAAAAGCGGTTTTAATCCCAGATGCGCCAGGGCTATGCTATGCCCCCTTTCTGCCGAGCAGTGGGACGGTATCATATAGGCAGAGCTCCCGGGTTCCACGGCATTGGCTATGAGTGCCCCTGCCGCAGAAATAAACCCGTCTATGACTACCGGTATGCTTCTGGCTGCACAGCACAGTATGGCTCCGGCAATACCGCCTATCTCAAAACCGCCGACTTTGGAAAGGACATCGATGGCGTCTCCGGGATCGGGGTTGTTTATACTTATTGCCTTTTCTATGGTCTTTATCTTTTTTTCCAGTACTGGCGCTTGTATGCCTGTGCCCAGTCCCGTTACCATGCTTGCATCAGCACCGCATATTACAGAAGTTATGGCGCTGGAAGCCGTGGTATTTCCTATGCCCATATCGCCGGCGCCTATTATATTGAATCCTTTGTCGATAAGGAGACCGGCAGCGTCTATGCCTCCTTCTATGGATGCTGCTGCCTGCTTCCTGTCCATGGCCGGACCTGCAGTCATGCTGGCAGTGCCGGGAGCAACTTTCCTGTCAATCAGCCCCGGATGGGGATCAAATCCTGCTGCCACTCCCATATCCGCCACATAAACCTCAGCCCCGATATGCCTGGCCAGTACATTTATAGCAGCTCCCCCGGCGAGAAAATTAAGCACCATCTGCATGGTGACTTCCCTGGGATATGCGCTCACTCCCTCCTGTGCCACACCATGGTCCCCTGCCATCACCAGGACTGCTTTCCGGTCCAGAGGCGGCTTAAGACTGCCGGTGATGCCCGCTATCTGCTTTGCCAGCTCTTCCAGCCTTCCCAGGCTTCCCCTGGGCTTTGTCAGGTCATCCAGCCTGGCCTGGGCCTTTTCCATGATCCGGGGGTCCGGGGGTCTGATCAGGCTTATTGTCTCTTCCAGTATTCCCATCTTCTCTCCATTCTTAAATGAACCAAAATTAAAAAATCCTTAATACTGGATACCAGTAAAAAGTCATGCAAGGGGATTTACCCATTTTAATCCGGAGAAACGGGCAAAATCGGCATCGGTAGATGCGAACGTACATCCATGTTCAATGGCCAGGGCAGCAAGATGCGCATCGCTTACCAGATTGGCGGCAGCCTGGTATTCTGAGATCAGCTGCTTAAAAACAATCCAATGCCTTTCGGTGGGCCTGATTATTATGGTACAGGGTTGATCGATCCAGCTTTGCACGCGATCAAGCGCCTGTTCAATGGATAGCGGATACTCAAAAACCCTGGGATTAGTCCCTATGCGGATAAATGCAGACATAACGGTCCAGCAGAGACAGACAGTATCAGTTCCTGATAGTCTGCTGTCCCACCAGTCACGGGCCTTCTGGTTATGGGGATCAATGGAATCCTCGGCATACAACAGAATATTTGCATCGACCAGGATCAACGGTGATCCTCACCTTCGATATGGGCCAATAGTTCCTGGATATTATCTATATTCCTTCCGGCGCGGAGACCCATTTTATGAGGTTCTGTCTTATAGGTGCGATGCTTTGCCTGCTGTTCTACCTGACTGAGACCCTTGCGAAGAGCTTTATTGATGACAGTCTTAAATGGCGTGCCCGTTTTTTTTGAAATACTGCGTGCCCGCTCCATCACATCATCATCTATGGTTATTGTTGTCCTCATATTGTCATCATAGCATCATTTAAAATGATGTCAATACATCAAATTATTTGCATGGGATGGTATATTAAAAAATATACGGTTTTATGATAATATCTACAGATTGTATTTTGACTTCACTGCATGAGAGGTTTTATGGATACAAGGGAAAAAATCCTTCTGTGGATAAGGGCAGTAAGGGCGCCTTTCTTTTCTGCCACAGTTATGTCTTCGGTGATTGCCGGTGCACTGGCATTTTCAGAGGGAAGTTTTAACTGGTTTTATTTTATTGGAGCGGCACTGGTGATCGCGGGCTCCAATTGCGGCATCAACCTTATAAATGATTATTTCGACCATAAAAGCGGAAATGATGAGATAAACAAATATCCTACTCCCTTTTCCGGAGGGAGCCGTGTAATCCAGGAAGGCCTCATAAGGCCCCGTTCTATCCTGGCCGCCGGCATCATATGCTTTTCCGTTGTCACCATATTCGGCCTGTATTTCGTGATATTTGTAAATCTCCATCTTTTATGGTTTGGCCTGGCTGCGGTGATACTGGGCTACTTCTATACCGGAAGGCCTGTCAGGCTTGTCTACAGGGGAGTGGGAGAAATATTTGTCTTTATTAAGTCGGGCCCCCTGGCAGTATGCGGCACATATCTTTTGTTCACAGACAGGATCACTGCAGAGGCACTCCTGATCTCTATCCCCCAGGGGCTCCTCATAGCAGCCATACTTTTTATAAATGAGTTTCCTGACTATGAGGCCGACAGGACGGCAGGGAAAATGCATATAGTGGCAAGAATTGGCAGGAAGAAGTCGAGATACTATTATGCGGCTGTCATAGCCCTGGCATACTTATCAGTCATTATTCCCGTGATACTGGGAATATTTCCCTTATGGCTGCTGATAACCCTGGCAACCCTTCCCCTTGCGGTAAAGTCAGTGCATATTGCCTTCACGAAATATGATGATGAACAGGCCATATTACCTGCCCAGGCCGGTACTATCATACTGACTCTTGCATTTGGTTTGAGCATATCCATAGGATATATGCTGCACAGGTTTTTCTAGGATCATTATCTTTGTCCCGTAAACAGGCTGCAGATGCCTCCGGACAAAGGCCGGTATTCCGTTTTTTGCCACCCGGAAGCCTTCATAAGGTCCATAAATCCTCCGGATCCCGGAAATTCCCTTATAGACTTTGCCAGGTAATCATATGCCTGCCGGCTGCCGGTAAGTATTCCTCCCATAAGGGGCATAATTCTTCTTATATACATCCCTGAAAGGCTGCCGAAAAGACCGCTCTCAATATGGTTAAATTCCAGGATCACAATACTTCCTCCCGGCCTTACTATCCTTAAGAACTCTTTGAGCGCTTTTTTCCTTTCCAGTATATTCCTTATCCCGAATGCAATAGTGACACAGTCAAAACTGCCGTCTGCAAACCCGGTAGCGGTGACATCCCCCTTATAAAAGCATATACCTTTTATAAGGCTGTATTTTTTCCTGGCGACCTCTATCATGTTCCCGGAAAAGTCCATTCCGGATACTTCCCTGTTCCCGGCCTTCCACAGCTGATAAGTGGAGGTCCCGGTTCCGCAGCAGGCATCAAGGACCTTTTTATGCTCCGGTCTTATGAGCTTAAGGAACTCATGCCTCCACTTCTTTTCCAGGCCCATGCTGAGTATAAGGTTGGAGGCATCATATCTTCCGGATATTGAATTGAATATATCCCTGATATCGGGTCTGCGGGTATTTACACTTTCGTTTATCATCCGGATCTCTTCTACTTTTTCCTGAAGAAGCTTAAAAAGCGGTCCTGGTATTTCTCGAAGACTCCCCAGCGGTCAAGTTCTTCCTTGAGTCTGGCAGGTTTTACTTCCCCTTTTTCAAACAGCCTGAAAAGCAGTTCGATCTCCTTCCGGGCAGCCAGGGGTATACCCATGGAGTCCCTGGTCACAATGGGGAATCCCCTGCTGTTCATGCCTATGTCATTTCTTTCTATCATATCGGGAAGCTGTGACTGGTATGCGCTTCTGGTCATAAGTTCCTGGGCAAACCTGGAAAGGGATACATCCCAGAACTCATCCACGCCCTTGATTATGGCAGTATGCTTTTCTCCCCTTTTATTTATGTCATCGATTATCTTGTCCAGGACAGTATTAATGGATTCAGAGACTATATCCATCTTTTCGGCATCTTTGGCCAGCCTCAGCCTGTAAAGGATCATAGCCAGGTCATTATCCTCGGAGGCTATCATCTCAAAAGCCTGCCTGGCTTCCTGGCTGAATCCTTCAACCCTTAACATATATGAAGGTGTCAGGAGTTTTGGTCTCTGCCAGGTTATCTTTCCTTCCCTTACTATGGTCTCAGAGTCCCTGGACCTTCCCTCAAAACCAATATACATGGGGACAGTAAGCATATAATACCTTACAGTAGTAGAGCTGTAAGATGATATAAGCTCCTTGGGATCCAGTATTACACTGGTCTCTTCCATTGCCTTTTTAATTTTTTCTTCCAGACCCATATTATTGATCAAAAACCTTTCTTATACCATTATACCATGAGGATAGATTATCCACCTCCAGAGATACAGGAAGGACAGATGATGTCCCTCCTGTAGAAAGATCCATGTTCTGCCGGGGTTATATTAACCCAGATTAAAGAATGAATCCCTTCCCCTGTAAACTGCCAGGTCTCCCAGGTCTTCCTCTATCCTCAGAAGCTGGTTGTATTTGCATACCCTGTCAGTCCTGGATGGGGCACCTGTCTTTATCTGGCCGGCATTCAGGCCCACTACTATGTCAGATATGGTAGTGTCACTGGTCTCCCCGGAACGGTGGGATATCACAGCAGTATAGCCGGCCCTGTTTGCCATCTCTACTGCATCCATTGTCTCTGAAAGTGTGCCGATCTGGTTGACCTTTATCAGTATGGAATTGGCAACAGCCATGTCAATTCCTTTTTTAAGCCTTTTCGTATTGGTGACAAACAGGTCATCCCCCACCAGCTGGACCTTATCCCCCAGTTTCTCGGTCAGCATCTTCCATCCGTCCCAGTCTTCCTCTGCCATGCCGTCTTCTATGGAGATTATGGGATATTTCTCTACCAGTCCGGCATAATAATCTACCATTTCCGATGGCGTTAGCACCTTGCCCTCGCCCTTGAGCTCATATTTGCCTTTTTTGTAGAACTCAGTAGATGCCGGATCCAGGGCGATATAGATATCCTTGCCCGGTTTGTATCCAGCTTCCTTTATAGCTTTTATGATATATTTTATGGCATCTTCATTGGTCTTAAGGTCCGGGGCAAAACCGCCTTCATCACCAACAGCAGTATTAAGGCCGTCTTTTCCCAGCACTGATCTCAATTTATGGAAGACTTCGGAACCCATCCGCAGCGCATCGCTGAAAGAATCTGCCCCCAGCGGCATTATCATGAATTCCTGGAGGTCTACACTGTTATCGGCGTGTTCCCCTCCGTTTAATATATTCATCATGGGCGAGGGCAGGACATGTCCGTTTATTCCTCCCAGATACCGGTATAGCGGCATCTCCAGGGAAAGGGCTGCCGCCCTGGCCACAGAAAGCGATACTCCCAGTATGGCATTGGCTCCCAGTTTGGATTTGTTCTCGGTGCCGTCCAGCTCCAGCATCATGTGGTCTATTTCCCTCTGGTATAGTCCGTCCATACCCTCCAGCTCTGCCGCTATAAGGGAATTTACATTATCCACAGCCTTAAGCACTCCCTTTCCCATATAACGCTTCTTGTCTCCATCCCTTAGCTCTACCGCCTCAAAGGCGCCCGTAGAAGCTCCTGAAGGAACTGCCGCCCTTCCCACGGCACCATTTTCCAGCTCTGTCTCTACTTCCACTGTAGGATTGCCCCTGGAATCAAGTATTTCCCGGGCATGTATGCCTATTATCTCTGTCCATTCACTCATCTGCCATCTCCCCTTTTTATACATAGTTATAATTCTACCGGGGTATTATATCATAATAATCTTTCCCCTTTGATATTATAAGGCACAATATATGTAATTTTAAGGGACCCGGGAGGCAAAATGGTTTTTGAAATATGCATTATTTCTGACATAATCATCTAAGCAGGAAATTTTTTAAAAGGAAAATGAGATGGAAAAGGTAAGATTCGGAGACACTGGTCTTTCTGTAAGCAAGGTAGCTATGGGAGGCATCCCTATAATGAGGCTCGATAAAGAAGAAGCTGGTGCCACCGCTGTCTTCCCTGCCAGAAGGATATAAACATACCCGCCGCGCTTATAATAAAAGGTACATTAAAAAGGGTAGATCATGACGGTGCCTTAAGATTTTCCAGATACAATATTGAAAAAGCAAGAGACTGCCTAGAATGCCGTGAATGTGTGGAAAGATGTCCATATAACCTGGATATCCCTGCACTGATCAAGGAAAACATCAAACTGTGGGATGAATATATAAGCAATCACAATTCCCAGCCTATATAAGGCCTGCCGGCAGTAAAACCACCGGGAGGCCTTTTTATTTACCGGACCAGGATCTTTTCTATTTCTTTGCCCTTCTGCGCCTTCGGGACCTTATAATAAGCCATACCACTACCAGTATGATGATAATAAAGACAAAGACCGGACTGCCTGCGATCACAAATACCAGTATTCCGTTAAACACTGATACGGCTCCCCTCAGCCCCCTTCTCAGCGCATCCAGGAAACCCCATCCGGGATCATCGGAGATGGGCCGGGGTTCAAACAGGTAGATATCAATAGTCGAGAAGGATACCATATTATCCAGGTACTGCATCCTGCCCTTTATGACTTCTATCTGTTCTGTCACATTGCTGAGTTCTCTCTGGACTTCAATGCTGTCGCTTACATCTTTGGACTGTTCCATAAGCTCCAGCAGTATTTCCTCCTGTGCTTCCAGGTTCCTGAGCCGGCTCTGCAGGTCAGTGTATTCCTGGGTGACATCCTGTCCGGAGATGGATATGCTCTTTACCGTCCCCATCTCTTTTAGGGTTTCCAGCGCCGGATTGTACTGGTCATGGGGGATCCTTATAGTAATATTGCCGCTGGTAAAATTCCCTTCAGCATCAGAATAGCTCTGGGTATGGGATAAGAAGCCGTTGTTTCTCTCTGCCAGCCTGGTAATATCAAATAATACTTTTTCAAATTCACCCTTTTCAATTTCCAGCTCCATATATGCGGTCTTTATGACCTTCCTGTCGGCTGTAACTGCCGTATCGCTGTATTGGGCTTCATCATCATATGCCATATCTTCACTCTGTCTAAAATCCCCTTCTTCCGCCTCCATTGCCGGTGCTTCCTCGACCATAACTGCCGATTCCTTATATGCACCTGCATCGCTTTCTGCATTTGTCTGGGCGCACCCCGTCACCATCAGGGCCAGTATAAAAGCAGCTATTACCAGGGTAAATACTGTCTTCTTGGCTGTCCTTGCGATATCCATCTTTTCTCCTCTCAGCTTTTATTGCTAATAATAAAGCCTTTGACCTTGCAGCTCAAATACTTTTTAAATACATAATATATATTCGGGGAAAACAAATATTTTGCGGGGTATTAGAAGATCAAAGGCCGGGTACCGCCCCGGCCTTTGATAGTTATCTATATATCAATTTATTGACATACCATCATCACCTTCAGCATAAACAATGCTGGTAATGAGGCATCTTATAAAATTACCAGGCAAGCCTGTTGCTATTTGCCTGACTTTACCATGTCTTCAACTTTTTTGGCATCGATCTTTGCAGGTTTACCGTTTCCGCCTTCGGCTTTCTTCATCCTGTCAAGTTCATCCTGCATCTCATTGATCCTGGCAAACAGCTTCTCTACCATGTCGTCATAGGTATCAATGATCTCATCTTTGCTCATTCCCTTGAATTCTCCCAGACATTCCTTCATCTCTTTCTCCTTCCTTATTGCCTTCCTTGCCAGTCTCAAAGTATTGGACAGCAGCATGGCAATAGTCATCGGTCCCACTCCGCCTGGAACCGGAGTTATATAGGAAGCTTTAGGTTCCACATTCAGAAAGTCTACATCACCTATAAGTGTTGCTCCCTTATTATCAAAATCTTCTTTTCGCCATTCCAGAAGCTCCGGACTGGCTTTATCTTTGGTTATCCTGTTTATGCCTACATCTATTACTACTGCACCTTTTTTTACCATATCCTCCCTGATTAGATAGGGCACTCCGGCCGCAACCACCAGGATATCGGCATCAATAGTATGAGATTTAAGGTCGCTTGTCTCTATATGGCATATGGTAGGTGTGGCCCATTCGTTCAGGAATAACAGGCTCATCGGTTTTCCCACTATCTCGCTATGGCCCACCACGGTCACATCCTTGCCCTTCATGGGTACATTGTATCTTTTCAGCATTTCCATAACGCCTGCCGGTGTAGCCGGTACCAGGAAGTCCTGCTTGGCTACCAGGCATCCCATATTCATGGGATGAAAACCGTCTACATCCTTTTCCGGGGTTATGGATTCCAGTACCATGCGCACGTCTATCTGCGGCGGAAGTGGAAGCTGCACCAGTATACCGTGTATATCGGGCCTCATATTCAGCTTCTCGATCTCCATAAGGATATCTGTGGTGGATACGGTATCATCCATCTTTATAGTCTCTGAATGGATTCCTACCTCATCGCATGCCCTTGCCTTGCTGCTCACATATACCTTTGAAGCAGGATTTTCCCCGACCAGTATTACTGCCAGTCCAGGTTTCATCCCGGTATCAGCCTCGAATTGTTTGATCTCTGCTGATACTTCCCTCTTTATATCCTTAGCAACCTGTGCTCCGTCTATCAGTGTCGCCATTTTTATCACCCTCTTTTTAAATATATTGTATCATGTAATATCGATACCGGTAATAATAATGATTATTATAATCTATTACTATCCAACTAAGTAATTATAGACATGATAAGCCTGATGTCAAGGATTTGTAACAACTTTGTTTCACAAATTATTGCAGTCTTGAAAAATTGCAGGAATATTGAAGACTCTATTTCACTTTTTGGCTATTTTCCGCTGCATTCATCGCAGAGGCCGGTGAAAAGTATCTGGTAATTATCTACCTTCAGTTTACAGTTCTTCAGTATTGTTTCTTCGGCATTCTCCCTGAGCCTGACCTTTACGGCACTTTTTAGACATTGGTTATTGGTGATGATCTTTTTGCAGTTGTCGCAGATCATATATGTGAAGGTCTCTCTGGCGCATTCCCGGGAAAGCATATAATATGAACGCCCGCTTCCCAGTATTATCCTGCAAACGATCTTCAGCCTGGTCAGAAGCTCCAGTGTCCGGTATACAGTAGCCACCCCTATAGTAGGATCGACATCCTTTACCTGCATATATATATCATCAGCAGTAAGCAGTTTGGATGACTTTGAGAGGATTTTTATTATCACATCCCTGGGTTTGGTGATCTTGAATCCTGAACTGGCTATCTTATCCTGGTAGAACTTCTTTAGCTCTTTTCCATTAAACTCATCATCTACCTTCGCCATAATATACCCCTTAAATATATAGTAACCATTGAGACGGAAAAGAATAAATGCAAGTAATAATTGTTACTATTATCAATAGGATACCCTATTTCTGGCATAAGGTCAAATTTTTTAGGATTAATATCCAAATGACAGCACAGTTATTTTACCATTTGCCGGTCCTCAGGTATTCATCCATGGATGCTGCAGCATTCCTGCCGGCTCCCATGGCCAGGATGACAGTTGCGGCTCCGGTCACTATGTCCCCTCCGGCAAAGACACCTTCTACCGATGTCCTTCCAGTTTCCGGATCGGCTGCGATATTGCCCCGCGAATTCAGTTTCAGCTCCGGGATGGTAGATATAAGCAGCGGATTGGGTCCCTGGCCTATGGCTATTATGACCACATCCACATCTATGTCATATTCGGATCCCTTGATGGGTATGGGGCGTCTTCTCCCGGATTCATCCGGTTCCCCCAGCTTCATCTTTATGACCTTCATCTTATCCGCCCAGCCGTCTTTGCCGATTATCTCCACCGGGTTATTTAACACCTTAAGGATTATCCCCTCTTCTTTGGCATGCTCTATCTCTTCATCACGGGCAGGCATCTCAGCCTCGCTGCGCCTGTATACCAGGTAGACATTCTTCGCTCCCAGCCTCAGGGCAGTCCTGGCCGAGTCCATGGCTACATTGCCTCCGCCCACCACGGCTACATTTTCCCCCTTCATTATGGGGGTATCGCATTCGGGGAACTTGTATGCCTTCATAAGGTTTGACCTGGTAAGGTATTCATTGGCTGAATAGACTCCGTTAAGGTTTTCCCCCGGTATTCCCATAAAATATGGAAGGCCGGCACCGGTTGAGATAAAGACAGCCTTATAACCTTCTTTGAAAAGCTCGTCAATGGTAAGTATCTTGCCCATTACCATATTGACCTTAAGGTCCACATCCATGGATCTCAGATAATCGATCTCCTTCTGGACTATTTCTTTGGGAAGCCTGAATTCAGGTATGCCGTATACCAGGACTCCCCCTGCCTTGTGCAGGGCTTCAAAAACAGTTACCCTGTAGCCTTTCTTTGCCAGTTCGGCGGCACAGGTAAGCCCGGCGGGGCCCGAACCGACAACAGCTACTTTTTCCCTGGTACATTTATGATTGCCGTCAAGATAGACGCATTCCTTGTCCTGTTCGGACAGCCTTCTTAATTCCCTGTCTGCCACATATCTTTCCAGCCTGCCTATGGCTACCGGATCATCCTTTATGCCCAGTATGCATTCCTTCTCGCACTGGTCTTCCTGGGGGCATACCCTTCCGCATATTGCCGGCAGAGTATTTTTCTCCCTTATCTTTTCCAGTGATTCTTCGAATTTCTTTTCCGTTATAAGCCTTATGAACTCTTTTATATCTATCTCTACCGGACAGCCCCTTATGCATCTGGGATTCCTGCACTGCAGGCACCTGGACGCTTCCAGCAGCGCATCTTCCTCGGAATATCCTTCAGCTACTTCTTTGAAATTCTTTGCCCTTGCTTTTGGGTCCTGCTGGGGCATGGGCGTTCTGGGTATCTTATCCTTTTTTACCTTTTTATTGGTCTTTTCTTTTGATGACATTAAAAACCTTTCCTGGTCCCTGGATCCTTTTAAAAAAATCTGTTTAAATTATTTCTTACACCTGCACTCTTCCTGATACTGGTCATAGCATACGCCTTCATGATCGCAGTAGATCTGCTGCCGGGACATGAGGAGCTCGAAATCCACTTCATGCCCGTCGAACTCGGGACCGTCCACACAGACAAATTTCGTCTCTCCACCCACTTCGACCCTGCAGGCGCCGCACATGCCGGTACCATCGACCATTATGGAGTTTAAGGATACTATGGTCTTGAGGCTGTACTTTTTGGTGACTTTTGCTGTCGAAGCCATCATTATTGCCGGTCCTATAGCCCAGCACCTTTCAAATCCGGTCTTATTATTCTTTTCATCTACGATGTCCTGCTTCAGGATATCATCCAGGAGGCCTGATACAAAACCCCTGTATCCCCTGGTACCGTCGTCGGTGCATATATGGAGTTCGCTGGAAGCTTCCCTCATCTCCTGCTCAAGTATCAGGAGTTTTTCTGTTTTAGCCCCGATTATGGATACCACATGGCATCCGGCTGCCTTTAGCTCACGGGCTATGGGCAGGACGGGCGCTATGCCCACGCCTCCCCCCACGCATACTACTTTTCCATAATCCTCTATTTCAGTAGGATTACCCAGGGGACCCACCAGGTCGATTATACTATCGCCCTGGTTCAGTTCTGCCAGGAGGGCGGTGGATTTTCCCACCCTCATGGCCACCAGGGTTATGATGCCTTTATCCCGGTCATATGCAGCTATGGTAAGGGGAACCCTCTCCCCGTCTTCGCGCACCCTTATGACCACAAACTGTCCGGCCCTGGCCTTTCTGGCAATAAGGGGCGCTTCTACATCAAAACGGGCGATATCGGGGGCAAGCTCTTTTTTCTTTACTATTTTAAACAATGAAGACCACCATTCCTGTTTTTAAAAATTAAATACCAGTATAATACCAGCAAAACTATTTATCTTCTACCATATATTCCTGCAATCTGGCAGCTATTTTTTCAATGCTTCCGGTAAACTCTTTGTCTGAATCACAGGGTGAGAAGTCTTTAAGGTCAGACTCCCTTATGCTGTCGCTGTAGGGCATTATTCCCAGCACTTCAAAATCGTCCAGCTTCTCCCTTACCAGCCTTTCTTCTTCTTCCGACCTTATTTTGTTTACTACTACAAACAGTTTTTTTATCCCCAGGTCTCGAGACATCTTTTTTACCGCCCTGGCAGTCTGTATGCTGCGGAGACCCGGTTCGATCACTATGATAAGCATGTCCATGTTCTCGGTAGTACCCCGGCCCAGATGTTCTATGCCTGCTTCCATATCCAGTATGACTATCTCATCCTGGTTCAGGACCAAATGCCTGAAAAGACTTTTGAGCATAACATTTTCCGGGCAGTAGCACCCGCTGCCGCCGGCCTTTATGGTACCGGCCACCAGGAGCCTTACCCCATCCACATCAACCCCGATTTTTTCCGGGATATCATCTACTCTGGGATTAAGCTTGAAATAGGCGCCGTAGCCTCCCGGTTTGGCGCCGGTACGCTCTTCTACCAGTTCCTTCATATCCGTAAGCGGCAGTATGGTTTCCGCTTCTTCATAATCAAGTCCCAGGGCCGTACCCAGGTTGGCATCAGGATCTGCATCTACAGCTATGACCTTATTGCCCTTTTTAGAAAAGTACCTGGCCAGGCATGCCGACAGTGTGGTCTTTCCCACTCCTCCTTTACCTGATATGGCTATCTTCATAATATACCTCCCATCATGTTTATACTTTGCTACCAGCTGCCGCTGGCGCCGCCCCCTCCTGATGAGCCGCCGCCGAAACCTCCGAAACTGCCCCCGGACGACCCTCCGCTCCATCCGCCTCCGCTGCCGGACCCTGAAGATCTGGTCTTTTTTGGTATGGCAACCGTCTTTTTATCATGAAAGCTGCAGTACCTGCAGGACCTTTCTACCAGCTTCCTGCCGGAGGCTGTATATGAAGCAGCTTTTAATACTTCTGTCTTTATGGTAAGGGCCCAGAAACGCCTGCACTGGGGGCATCTTCTCTTAAACAGGTTAACCAGGAAAATGATCACGGCAAAAAATAGAAATACAGGAAAACAGCACCAGCACCCGAACGGTACCGCGGATAAAGGACTGCCTGATCCTGTGGATCTGTCCTCACTTTCTTCTCCCAGGGCCAGTTCTTCTTCCCCGTATACCTGGTTTGATATAGTAACTACAGCATCATATATGCCCCGGCTATATTCTCCATCCCTGAAACTGGGCACTATTATCTCATCTATTATCCTGCCGGCTTCCAGGTCGGTAATGATCCCTTCAAGACCATACCCCACTTCGATCCTTACCTGCCTTTCCTGAAGAGCCACCAGTATAAGAAGGCCGTTATCTTCTACGGCTTTCCCTATGCCCCACTTCTCAAAAAGCTCTACTGCATATTCTTCTATGGTTATGCCCTGGAGATTTTCTATGGTTACCACTGCGATCTCGGCCCCGGTATCTTTTTCTATTCCCGTGATAAGATTTCCAAGGTCTGCAGCGGAAGCATTGTCCATTATGCCGGCAAAATCATTCACATAGCCTATATGATCAGGATAATCGACATCCTGGGCCTGTATAGGGCCAAAAAATAACAGCAGGCAGCACAGTACTGTTAAAATAAATACGGATATCCTTGCAGTTTTTGCTGTTATATATCCCGGCATCTTCTATTCCAGCTCCAGGTCCACTTCCGGAGCTGTATCAGCCCCCGGCTGGGCTTCAAAGAATCCTTTCTCCTCAAACCCGAAACGGGAGGCAAGGAGGTTTCTGGGAAACATCCTTATATATGTATTATAATCCCTTATTACCTCATTGAACCTGGACCTTTCTACAGCTATCCTGTTCTCCGTTCCTTCCAGCTGGGTCATAAGGTCCCTTATGGTCTCACTGGCCCTGAGTTCGGGGGTATCCTCCACTATCACCTTGAAATCATCTATGAACGAACCGACATCCCGGCTGGCGCTTTCCAGCTCTGCCGGCGTCTCAGCATTTTCTATCCCCTTCCTGGCTTCGGCAATAGCTTCAAAGATATCCTTTTCCAGCTGCATATAAGACCTGGCGCTCTCTGCCAGGTTTGGCACCAGATCCAGCCTTCTCTGGTACACATTCTGTACCTGGGCCCAGGCTTCCTGTATGGCAACGTCTTTTGCCGCCATATTGTTCCTGGATGATATTATATATGCTGCAGAACCCAGGCCTGCTATCACGATTATTATTACAAAGATGATTATGCAGCCAATGCCTATTTTTTTACCCAAGTCTACCCCCTTAATCCTTTTTGCATACTTTGACCACCGCCGGCCTTATGACAAAATCGTCTATCATATATCCTTTCCTGAGTACGTCCAGCACTCTTCCCTCTTCCACATCAGCCACTGCCTCGGTCACGGCAGCTTCGCAGACTGCAGGATCGAATTCATCTCCCAGGGGTTCTATTACAGTAACATTTTCCTTCTTTAATAGTTCAAGAAGATTATCGTAGATCATCCTTACCCCTTTATAGAGCTCATCCTCTTTACCGCCCATGTCCTTGGCTGCATCCAGGGCCAGCTCGAAATTATCGATTATGGGAAGGAGCTTGGAGATAAGGTCTTTATTTGCCCTTTTAAGATGTTCCAGATGCTCTTTTAGCGTCCTTTTCCTGTAATTATCATAGTCAGCCTGAAGCCTTTTTATCCTGTCTATGTATTCGTCCTCGATTTTTTTGCATTCTTCCAGTTCTACCCTTAATAATTCTATCTCGCTGGTAAGCTCTTCTACCTCCAGCTCTTCAGCGATGTCTTTTTTGGGTCCGGCATCCTTTCCGGCTTTTTTCATCCCAGCCATCATCGCTTCATCCCTGCCGTTGCCTTTATCCTTTTTATTTTTTACCATTTGTTCCCTTTCGAGTCATAATTTTTCAATATAAACAATACTCCATAGCAGGAATCTGAGGTAAATATATTATATATAGGAAGAATTTTTTTTAAAAGCTTAAAGTTAGGCCATTCTGCATAGCTAAGGCCTGCCGCTGCTCTTACAATAGATATCGCCGGTAGAGATTATCTCGTCTATGAAGAAATGCCCGTCACAGTCTACCGGGGCAAAATTGAAATGGACTGTTATCTCTTCATTATTTGCCGCCGAGACATTCTGTATCTTGACCCCGATCTTTATCTTTTCCCCCGGCCTGAGGTCTTCTATCAGGTTCCCTACCTTTTCCGGCTCCACGATCTGTGTAGAAGTATCATAGCTGACTGTCTCGCTTAATACTATGGCTGGATCGGAAGATATATCATATTCGGTAACCGTTGTCTCTGTATATACAGTCATTATCCGCTTAAGGTTGACATCATTTTTTTCTGTCCTTTTTGAGATCTCGGTAACAGTAACTGTCTTGGTGGCATTCTCATAATCTATTTCTTCTTCCGTATCCACGGTAGTATATCCGGAGCTGTTTACCCAGTCGGATACATAAGAAGAATATATATTCTCATCAGAGTAATAATAGATTCCCGGATTATCAGGATCCCACAGATGTACTTCCCAGAGCGGGGTTATCTCCATTTCCTCATCCGGTTCGGGATCAAGCATCACCCATGCCATTATGGGCTGGAGGTCCAGGGTCACATTGCCGGTATTGGTTATCTCATAATACTGGTAAAACCATTCCCTGCGGCTCACCGAATAATCAGTGAATGATTCGACTTTGCTTATACTCGCAGTATATACCGGCTTGGGAAGCGCCAGTACATTGGATGATACGGCATGACCTGCTTTATCCAGGGTCCATACTGTATAATAATATGACCTTCCGTCTTCCAGGTCGTCATCGATAAATGAAGTCGAGTTCTGGTCCGTTAAAGTAGCCACTACATCGTCTACTGGAAATTCAGGATTGATACAGGGGTCTTCCACCCTTACCAATTTATATGAATCAAAATTATCATCTATGCTGGCAGCCCACTCGATATAATTGGCATCCTGGTTGTGGTAGCCTGTCAGGTTGGAAGGAAAAGGAGTTATCATATCCCTGAACACAGTGATACTGGCAAATACAGGTGCCGAGGTATAGCCGTCACCGGTCAAAGCCCATACGGCTAATTCATTAGCGCCTGTCTCCAGCTCGATATTTGCAAGGGCAAAGATCCCTGTATTATCTACCTGGGGTTCTCCTATGATCCTGTCATTAGCCTGTACATACATGGTAGATCCGGGGATATATGAGCCTTTCAAATAGACCAGGGGTTTGCTGTCAGTAGTATAATAGAAACCGTTTATTAGCTTCATTTCAGCGGAATTATTATACAGGGCATACTCTACTTTTTGGGGCACTTCCAGAAAAAGGTCGAATCTGGTGGGATTACTCCTGCTGCCGGAATTATCCGATGCCACCAGATCTATCACGTTCTTGCCTTCTATTATCTCTATACCGTTTATGGTCTCGAATCTCCCGGCCGAGTCAGCGGTTATCCCATCCTGCTTAAGGGTACCGTTTACATAGACCTCTATAGTATTTCCAGCTTCGGCAAGCCCTTTGATATAGATCATATCCCTGTCGCCGCTGCCGAATACCTTTTCCCCCGATACATGTGATAGCAGGACTGGAGCGCTTACCAGTCCCTTTTTTAACTGGCTCAGCCTGGAATCTATATCGCCTTCGTCATCATCTGTCAGGCTGGTCTCTGAGTCAGTTTCAATGTCCAAAGATGTATCATCAGAACCGGTTCCAAACAGGTCAAGCCCTCCGGGAAGGCAGCCTGCAGTATATACTGACACTAGCATGACAGCCAATATCACCAATAATGATATTTTTATCTTATTTATCATATTCTTACATAAACATTTTATCAAATATTATAAATTTTTTGAATAAAACATTTATTTATTATATGAAAGTTTTTTCGAGTATTATTTTCCACCTGCCGTTTTCTTCCAGAAGGTAAAAATACTTCTTGTACTGTCTTGATTCACCATTGTAATATTTTATATCAAATTCCGCCACTACTTTGCTCATCTGGCCTTCATAACCCAGATACACCGTACTGTTTACTTCTATTGACTCCACATCCTCCAGGATCAGCGCCAGCTCCAAATTATATTTTTCCCTGCTTATTCCATTCCTGTCAGAAGCCAGCATAAGGTTGGAATAGATATATTCAGGATCCTTGTTGTCAAGGCACTGAAGGAAATCCACTACCGCTTTTTCCGGACCGGTCTTGAAGAAATAAGCGATATCGAACCTGCCGTCATACTCCCTGCATGACGGCAGCATGAAAGACATGGAAACAAGTACAATAGTCACCAGTCCGGGCATGATCTTTTTTAATAATGGCTTTTTCATATCACTGTTTTAGCCCCAGCTCTTTTGCCGTACGGTCCAGCAGTGTCCTGTTTTTTACCCTGCCTTTGCCGCTATCGTCTATACCAAAATATTTTTCCAGGTCGCTGGCGCTTTTAAAAGAGTTGTCTTCCAGGCAGCCCATGACAGTAGAAACAGTACTGTCAGCAGTCGACCTGTATTCATATCCGCCTTCCAGCACTATGGCCATCCTTTCCCGGCAATATTTCCGGGAAATATGGGAAAGGGACGCCATTATCCTGCGGTAGGAATCCTCTGCCAGCTCCAGGGAAGACATGCTGTCGGAAACATGGGAATCATATCCCGCGCTTACCATTACTAACTCCGGCCTGTAATCATCAAGTAGCGGGATCACTATCTCGATAAGGGCCGCCAGGTAATCAGGCTCACCGGTACCGGGAGCAAAGGGTAGGTTAAGGTTAAAGCCTTTTCCCTTTCCTGACCCTCTTTCATCAGCGGCACCAGTCCCCGGATAATGGGGATACTGATGGAAAGATATATAGAAGACCCTGCTGTCTTCATAGAAGATGTCCTGGGTCCCATTGCCGTGATGGGCGTCAAAGTCTACGATAACTATCCTTTTCAGGCCATAATGTTCAAGCGCATATTTTGCTCCCAGGGCTGCATTATTGAATATGCAGAAACCGCTGCCCCCGGCCGGGAAGGCATGATGTCCCGGCGGACGGCAGGCAAGGAAGAATTTTTTGTATCTGCTGTTTTCGGAAAATATCAGGTCCAGTCCGTCCATGCATCCTCCTGCAGCCAGAAGGGCGCAGCTGTAGGTATGCCGGCTGACCCCGGTGTCCATATCCAGAAATGACAGTCCTCCCCGGGCCGATAGCTCCTCCACCCTGTTTATGTAGGAAGAGTCATGGACCATCTCGATCTGTTTTTTACCTGCCGGCCCGGGGCTTATATATTCTATTAAACCCCTGTATTCCAGGCTGTCTGCCGCCCTTTTTATATATTTCAGCCTTTCCGGGTTTTCAGGATGGGAAATACCATTATCGTGCTTCAAAAAGTGATCATCATAAATAAAATACATAAATCCCTATCTGTCTTCAAGGAAAGCTATTACAGCCTCACATATATTTTTACTTATCCTTTCCTGGTACCCGCCCTGCAGGATATCCAGCCTCTGCTTATCATTGGATATGAATGCAGGCTCCACCACCACTGATATCATCTCTGTATCTTTTAGTATGGCATAATTTGCCCCGTGTATCCTGCAGTCCAGAAGCCCCGCATTCTTTACCAGCCTGTCCTGGATGCTCCCTGCCAGCCGGAATCCGCCCATGGAATAGGATTTGAGCCCCTTGAAATAATAACAGCTGCACCCGTTGGCATCCCTGTCCGAAGAAAAGTTAAGGCCTATACTGACCAGCAGCCCGCCTTTACTGGAATTAGCCCGGGATATCCTTTCGGCAAGAGGGGCCTGACCCGCATTTTCCCCGGCAGATGTCAGCATGACGTCATATCCCTGTCCTGCAAGGATCTTCCTGCATTGGCCTATAAGTTTTATACCTGCGGAAATGCTGTCGCTTCTGTACTTCTCTATGACGGCAGGCTGAACTTCCTCCCCTTCTATAGAAACCGGATCAAGATCAAGGATGACAGTCTCCGGATATTTGCTGCCTTCCGGATGGTATTTTTTTATATAGGGAAAATTGGATGTCTTTTTTTCTTTTATTATCCTCTGCAGCCCTTTTAGCTGCTTAAGGGTCTGCTCCCCCAGGATACCGTCATCGTGTATATTCATATTATCCTGGAATTCCTGCAGGGCCTTCTGTGTCCTCTGGCAGAATATGCCGTTTTCATTGTCAGGATAAAAACCCAGGGTCTTCATCCACAGCTGGAGCATCCTGACATCATCGCCCCTGAATGGAGGGTTTTTAAGATAGAGCATCCTGTCTCCTATCTTATACCCGGCATCCACCAGTTCCTGCCATGTCTCCTGGTCCACTACACCGCTTGACCTTAAGCCCCGGTCCTGCTGGAATCTCTTTACTGCATCCGCTGTCCTGTCCCCGAATATTCCGTCAACACCGGTAACTCCCAGGTCATAGTCAAGAAGCCTGAGACGTCTTTGCAGGTCGGTCACTTCCTTTCCGGAAGAGTTTTTTTTCATGACCTTCATAGGGACCTAGTCCTGTTCCAGGAAATATTTATCCGCATACATGGCTGCTACCGCTCCGTCAGAAACTGCCGTTATCACCTGCCTGAATGGAGTATTTCTCACATCCCCAACGGCAAATACGGCTTCATGGGAAGTCTTCATAGTGGCGTCAGTTATTATGAAGCCTTTCTGGTCAGTGTTGACCAGGTGTCTTACCATATCGGAATTGGGCTCCCATCCCACATATTCAAAGACAGCCGCAACTTCTATCTTCCTTTTGGAACCGTCATTCTTATTCCTGACTATCACCGCTTCCAGCTTTCCATCACCTGTAAATTCTTCTACCACTGAAGACCATAAAAACTCTATTTTTTTATTATCCCTGGCCCGGCACTGCAGCATATCGCAGGCTCTCAGCTCATCCCTCCTGTGTACCAGGTATACCCTGTCAACCAGATTGGAAAGGAAAAGGGCTTCCTCTACCGCGGTGTCTCCTCCCCCCACCACGGCCACTTCTTTGCCGCGGTAAAGGGCGCCGTCGCAGGTAGCGCAGAAGGATATGCCTTTTCCTATAAGT
>Ga0180430_10001593_pt1 | contig 21773 bp, 19 predicted proteins | sample SS_ome_9_FD_132999 | JGI IMG/M metagenome (GOLD analysis project Ga0180430, IMG submission 132999) | Hypersaline lake sediment archaeal communities from the Salton Sea, California, USA - SS_1_S_2 metaG | ecosystem: Environmental > Aquatic > Non-marine Saline and Alkaline > Hypersaline >... | reverse complement strand
TGCACTGCCTCCCTGGGGGGAGCGATCTTCCCCGATCACGCCAAAGACCGCGAGAAGCTCATTTTTGTCGCCGACATGGCCTTGCTGAGGGCCAAGGAAGCAGGCCGGAACCTGGCTATACTCGCCGGGGAAGAAGCCATACAGGAGTAGTTCTCGGGTAACATCTTAGGCCCGTGTGGTCGAGTCCATTTTTTATTGTTTACTTGAAAAGGGGCGAGATTCTATATTCAAGTAAAAGAACCTTGGCTTAATGCCGATTTTATAAAGAGTTAGCTCAATTACTACTCAGGAAGAGAGATTGTGAAACACGGAATCACTTTTGGTATAACTCTGATTCTGCTTGGCGGGCTATTGCTTGGCCTTGCAGGCTCGGCGAACGCCGAGGAATATCGTATTGGCCCGGAAGATGTCCTTGAGATAAAATTCTGGCAGGACAAAACCCTCGACGCCCGTGTCAGGGTTGGTCAGGACAGTCTGATTTCGCTGGACCTAATCGGTGAGATCAAGGCCGGCGGAAGAACCACTCAGGAGTTGAGCGATGACATCGTTTATCAGATTTCTCGTCTCAACAATCGGATTTCACAGGCTGTGGTGAGGGTCGTTGCTTTCAACTCCCAGTATGTCTTCGTGACTGGTGAAGTAAAACAGCCGGGGAAGAAGGCTTTCGAAGAAATCCCTACCCTTCTGTCTATCCTCAAAGAAGCCGGATGGACCACCGACCGCGCTGACCTCGGACGGGTCACGATCATTCGTGGCGGCAGAGATGCCGGCAAGGTCGAAGTTGTCGACGTGGCCAGAGCTATTACCGAAGGAACCGTTGGTGATCTTCCGCGTATATATCGAGAAGATGCTGTCGACGTTCCGGTGGCGCCCATGGGGCTCCCGACCGGCAGCCTGGCCGAAAAAGCCGATCAGAGAAACGCTATCTACGTGATCGGTGCCGTGGGAAGGCCCGGTCCGCTGGAATATGAAGAGAGTGTCGACCTTCTGGAGGCAATCGCCATGGCAGGCGGGTTTACGGAAGCGGCCGATCTGGGCAAAGTGACTATCGTATCGAAGGATGGCCTCTACGCTCAGACCATGCGGGTTGATCTTGAGAAGTATTTCGACTCCGGAACGCCGGAGCGGTACATAATGCAAAAAGAGGACGTGGTCGTGATTCCGTCCAGGAAGGGAACTGTCCTAAGAACAGTTATTGATTATGCGACCCCGGCTCTGGGAGCTTTGACGTCGGCTTTGCTGTTATATGAAACGTTGAGATCTAACAACGACAACTAACAGCGCACAGGCGCGAAAAGGAAAATGTCCCGAGATTCATCGTCCATGAAAGAAACCAAGTCCTTAGACATCCGACAGATTGTCGCCATCGTCTTCAAGAGAAAATGGCTCATAATTGTCCCACTTATTCTCGTCAGTGGATTTGCCTACGGTGCGACCTTCTTCCTAACGCCGGAATATCAGTCATCGACTATCATCTGGATTGATCGGCCCCATACCGTTTCCCGGGAGCTGGTCACGCTGATCGGTGACGGCGTCAAGCATTCGCAGTCCCGCGATCAAAGGCGACAGCTACAATCGCTCCAAAACGAGCTAACTTCGCAGGCATATCTGACGCAGTTGATTCAAGACCTTCGACTCGACCGCAATCCGGAACTGAACCGTCAAGCCGCCAAGATGCGCGAACAGAACCCTGACCGCAGCACCGAGGAACTCAAGCTGCGAATTCTGCTCGAGCAGTTGAAGGACCAGGTTGATGTCGGCTATGTAGGGGCGGACCAGATAAAGATCTCGGTTCAGTCGACCGATGCCGTCCAGGCGCGAGACATGGTCCAGAAACTGGCCCAGATCCTCGAAGAAGAACGCACACGCTATGAGATGGACAAGATTCTGGACAATCAGTCGTTCGCTGATCTTCAGCTACAGCGTACCGAGTATCAGTACAACCTCGCCCTCGATTCATTGACCGCTGCCCGGAGTCGGCTGACGCGCATGGCCTTGCCGCAGGATATTTCTTCCCCAAGCAATCTTCGAGAGATTCAAACGGATATCGACGAGGCCGGTCAGGAGATCCAGGACAGCCGCCGTGAACTGACCGAAGTCAAATCGCGACTTGACGAACTAGGTATCGCCTCAGCGCGCATGCAGTATGCCGACACCCTGGTGGACCTACGCGGTGATCTTGAAAACGATGTCCTGGCGCTGACATCGATGATGGAAAAGTACGCCTGGACCGAGCAGAGCATCATCAACTACAATATTCGCATTCGGGACAACCAGCGCCTACTTGAGCGCGAAGTAGGACGAATCGTAGCTCAGCAGTTTGCATCCTACCCCGCCAATCAGCAGCAGTTGCTCAAGCAGTATTTCACTGTACAGGAGAGAATCGACGTCCTGACTTCTCTTGAGAGGCGACTTCAGTCGGCCTATCGGGGACTGGAAGATCGAATCAACATGCTGCCCAAGATTGCGACCGAGATCGACGAACTCGAGCGCCGCGTGACCGATGCCCGGCGTTATCGCGATGCTTTCCGTTCGGAGGAATCGACCGTGGAGATCCTCTCGGAAAGAGCCAAGGATCGAACTCAGTATCGGGTGATCGAGCCGGCCCAGATCCCTCTGGCGCCGTTTTATCCCAATAAAGCCAAGATTATCATGATGGGCTTCATGTTGGGGCTAGTGATAGGTGGAGCCGCCGTGTTTCTTGCCGAAATCATGGATAACTCGTTTAAACGAGTTGATGATGTGGAAGAAGCCTTGGGACTGCCGGTGTTGGCAACCATTCCCAAGATTGAACGTTTGCGAGTTAGGCGGTAGGAGTGATGGAGACATACAGACTCAAGAGCAAAATGGTCGACAACGAGCGGGAGTATGTAATTCAAACATCGAACGATGCGCATCTCTCGTCGGTAGCATCCCTGATATACGTAAACGGTGAGTTGACAGAAACGGTCGCGGCTTCGCATCCGCGCGAGATTGAGTCCTCCGAAATCCTCTCGCTGGTGAAACTTCGTCATGGCGAAGTAAAGAAAGAAGTCGAGGTGCTCCTTGAAGCCTATGGCCGAGTATTGTCGGAAGGCAATCCCCAGGCGATGCTTCATCTGGCCATGGCGTTCTTCTACCGTCGTTTCTATGAAGAGTCAAGCCGCCTGTTGCGCGGGGCGACGCAGATAGACCCCGAGTTCCACCAGGCCTTCAACTATCTCTGTTTGTCGGAGATTGCCCTGGACAATCCCGATGATGCCATCAAAGCCGGCACCGAGTCGACACGTTTGCGTCCCGGATTCGCCGACTATCGCAACAACCTGGGAGAAGCCTATCTGCAGGCAGCCTCTTGTCGTCAGGCCCTCGATGAGTTTGACGCCGCCACGAAAATCAACCTATACTACGCCGATGCATACGTTAACATGACCCTGGCGTTGATTCTGAATGCTATTAACGAGCAGGAACTTGATCTCGCCGCGGATGTTTATTCCCGTGGAACCGACTATTTGAAACGGGTGACCTTGATAGCTCCAGAGTACAAGACCGACCAGTTCAAGCAGGGCGTACGATGCTTCACCGACACCGACCTCGAAGGTGCTTACCGGTATATTAAGCAGGCGCGAGACGCCAAGCGCGAACGGCATCGCCAGGAATTCTCGACCTTCTACATGAAGTACGTTCTCTACCCCGAGTGGGCTTCTGAAACAGCCGTGGCCGACCGGGTCAAGTTTCTGAAGGCTGAGATAGAGAAGAATCCCAACTACGTTGACCTTTACACCGAGCTCGGTCGCTGCTACCTGGAGCAGGCCAAGATGAGCTGGACAGATGGACTCGAGCAGTACCGCAAGGCGGTATCAATGAATCCATCGCTTGCTAATATAGATGATGCTATTCGTGCAGCCGAGTATGCTATGGGTGAAATCGAGGCGACCCTCAAGCAGATTGCCTCTAAGGGCTAGAATGATATGAAACGCAAGCCCGTATCCGTTATCGACACGTTTTCTCTCGAATCCCCTTTCGCAACTGAATTCCGACGTTTGCTGCATAAGGTAGAGGCCTCTCGCGGTGACACTGAACTGAAAAGTGTGATGGTGTGCTCGGCCATGCTCTCGGAAGGTAAGTCGACTGTGTCGTCCTTCCTGGCCATCACCGCTTCTTTGCACAAGGGTATGCGAACCCTGGTCATGGACTGTGACCTTCGCCGCCCCTCGATCCACAAGCAGTTTGCTCTGGAACGAGGTCCGGGAATGGCCGAGATTCTGGTCGAAGGATTCAGTCCTCGTGAGGCGATCCAAGAGACTTCGATCGAAAAGCTGGACATCATTACATGCGGTCAGCGGCATGCCTCGCCAACCGAGATTTTTGACCCCGAAGCCATCGGTCAGCTTATCGAACAAATGAAGTTCTACTACGACCTGGTCGTGGTTGACGCCCCGCCGGCGTTGCCGGTGTCGGATCCGATGCTACTGGCTAGCAAGGTTGATGGTATCCTCCTGGTGGTCAAAGCGGGAGCCACTCAGAAGGATGTGGTGGTACGTGCGGCCGATGTGATCGATCCCGGTCGTCAACTTATCCTGGGTGTCGTTCTGAATAACATGAACTCCTCGTTGCCGTCGCAATACGACTATAGATATTATGGATATGACTACAAGCCGGTGAAGCCCGAGGGCAAGAAGCCCCCACGGCAACGCAAGAATGAATCGCGCCGGGAACCTCGGTCCCGCCGTCAGAAACGAGTATCGCGCGACAACTAAATCTATCGCGGGCATCTTATGGACAAACCCATGAATCTCCTGACCGTAGACCTGGAGGAGTGGTATGTCGTCGAGGCGCTGGCCCGTAAACTTCCCCGTGAAGAATGGCCGGAACTCGAATCGACCGTAGTCGAGAACACCCGACGGATCCTGCGCCTGTTTGACAAGTACGATGCTATCGGGACTTTCTTCATCCTCGGCTGGTGCGCCGACCGCCACCCGGAACTGATGCGAGAAATCGCTGCCCGCGGCCACGAGATCGGATGTCACTCGTACTTCCATCGACGGGTCGATTCGCTCCAACCGGAAGAGTTCAGAGAAGACACGATTCAGGCTATTGAATCGATCTCGCGAGCGGTCGGGACTCGTCCGATGGGCTATCGTGCCCCCAGCTGGTCGATCAACGACAGCATTCCCTGGGCGTTCGAGATTCTGGCTGACCTCGGATTCGAGTACGACAGCTCCATTTTCCCCATCAAACACGACCTGTATGGTATGCCCAAAGGCCCTCGAAGCCTGTTTCGCATGAAGTTCGACGATGGCAAGTTCCTTTACGAGATGCCGGCAACGACCTACCGTATATTCGGACGAAACATCCCGGTAGCCGGCGGGGGATATCTCCGTCATTGTCCGTACTGGTACTCTCGCTCGATGATCCGTAGACTGAACCGTCGCGGCCACCCGGCCGTTGTATATATCCACCCCTGGGAACTCGATCCCGATCCTCCCGAAATCGAAGGCCTCAGCTCAATTCAGAAGCTTCGGACCTACGGCTCAACCTCGATCCTTTCGATGAAGATGGAACGACTGCTTGAGGACTTTGAATTCACCTCGATGATTAGTTACATCAACGAAAATCGCCGGCAGAAGATCGGCTTCCACTAGACGTTTTTCATCGAATCATCGCGCGGTTCCATAAACCGAACAGCTCCCAACATTTTCATTTAATTTCTTGACTACCTTGGTATAAGATTAAAGATTGAAACGAGAGCATTGTGTGGCAACCAAAGGAGAATCTTAATGCGCAAACTAATGCTAATGGTACTGGTGATCGCGCTTTGTCTACCAAATGCCCAGGCACGGAGAAAGAAGGACAAAGCGGGCAAGGTTACGGATCATGTCTTTGTAGACAAGAAGTTTGACTACAGTCTAAAGATCAGTGAGGGCTGGAAGTACAAGGTTCAGGCTAACAAGTCCAACTACCGTATTTCGCTGATTCAGAAGAATTATCAGATTCCGTCGGACTATCTGGATGCAGAAGACTACACGCAGATTCCCAAGGTCATTTTGTGGGTAGGCGAGACCAAGCTCGGCGAAGGGCCGTTTATCGATTCACTTCTCAGCGACAGCTATCGCTCTGACGCCAAGAAAGACATCCTCAAAGAGTTCGAGCTGATAAACGACAACTCGGCCGGTTCCGGCACCGAGCGTGAAGACCTTGTTCCGATGGGACGGAGCACTTTCGAGATCGATGGTCACAAGGCTAACCTCTGGAAAGGCAAAGCAAAGTACACCAAGAACGTGGCTTTGTCAGCATCATCGAGCGGCGGCAAGCGAGTGAAGAGCGCCTATGGCGGATCGTTGATCGCGGTCAAGGAAGGCGACAAGATTCTGGTCTTCCATATGATGTGTGAGTGGCCGTATTTCAATCCGGTTCAGGCCGAAGTAATGGAAATGATCAACACTCTCAAGTTCGGTAAGCCCGAGAGTGAAGGATAACCTGGATTCATAAGGCCGGCTTGTCCGGCCTTTTTTTATTGACCGTTCGGCATCTCTCTGGTTATTTGTTCGATTGCCGGTGAAACGCGCTAAAAACTGGAGGTCGCATGTGGGCCATTAGGGCCATTCTGATAGTTGCATTGGTTCTGGCGGTGGTCGCATTCGCATTCTACAACATGAGCCCCGATCAGGTAGTCGATGTCGACCTGATCTGGATGCAACGAGCCAACGTTCCGATCGTCACGGTCGTATTCTGGGCCTTTGTCGGGGGAGTGATGGTGTCGTTGTTTGTGGCCTTGACCACGTATATTAAGCAGTCGATACAGATACGAGCCGCGCGCCGTAAGATACGCGCCCTGGAAAGTGAAGTGGCGGTGCTCCGCAATCGACCCATTGAGGAGTCTGCCGAACTTTTGAAGGGTGCCGATCGTAAGGCTACACAGGGCGGCTCAGCCTTCGCCTCTAACGAATGACGGGCAGGATGCCATGGTAGAGTATATCACCTTATTTCTGGTACTGATGATCGCATCGATCGCCTTCTACATGGCGTACGATCGATTCTTCCGACGTGAACGCAAGAGCAACGCCGACCTCTATTTGGAGGCGCTTACCGATCTTCTGGACAACAAGCCCGAGTCGGCGTTCACCAAACTTCGCCAGGTTGTCGCCGTCGATGCCGACAATATCGATGCCTACATGCGTCTGGGGCAGATCCTTCGGGAGCACAACAAGCCCGATCGCGCCTTGCAGGTGCACAAGGACTTGACTCTCCGTACCGGTCTGGCTCGCGAGGAAAAGGAAGCTATTCTCCGGCACCTGTATTACGACTACTACGACCTCAAGGAGCCCGATACGGCAGAAGCCGCCCTGGCGGAACTGATCGAACTGGATTCCTCCAATCACTGGGCGCTGACCAAGCTGTTCCATTTGCAGCAGGAAACCGGAAAGTGGAACGAAGCCTATGAAACGGCCAACAAGCTGCTCAAGCTGGAATCCAGTCGCTCCAAGCGACCGCTTGCTCAGCTCAAGTACCGTATGGGCCTGGAGCTGTACGAGAAGAAGGAATACCACAAGGCGCGTGTCCTGTTCAAGGAAGCGCTAGGGCTCGATCCGGAAGCCGCCTCGGCTTATCTCCGTATCGGCGATTCTTACTACGAAGAGAAGCGGTACGAAGATGCGGTTGGTTTCTGGAAGAAGATGATTGCCGCCGTGCCTCAGGAAGGCTACCGCGCTATTGAGCGTCTCGAGAAGACCCTCTTCGATCTGGGCCGCTTTGGCGACATTCCCGACATCTGTGAGAGTATTCTGGCCCACAAGCCGGATGATATTCTGGCCCGCCTGACATTGGCGGAGTTCCACAAGAAGAAGGGTGATCTCGAAAGGGCCGAAGAGACTCTGAAACGAGTTGTCGGCGACAACCCGGAGGAGATCGGCCCGGTGATGGAACTGATTCTGATTCATCTCGAGCAGAAGAAGTACGACAAGATCGAGGCTCTGATTCGTCAGTTCGGCCAGAAGAAGGACGAAAGCGTTACCTCCAAGCGCGACGGCATTGTCGATACCAGTCTGATAGGGATCAACTAGGGAGGCTGTCATGTCGAGTCGGATATCGACCTCCATACTCCTGGTGATCGTTGTCTCCCTGTTTGCCGGACCGCTATATGCCCAATCGATATACAAGCTGATCACCGACGGAGAAATCCGAAGAGCTCAGGATTCGCTTTCGTCGATATCCTCCGCCTCGACCCGCGACGGCAACACCCTGTTTTACGCCAGCCTGCTGGAGCCACGCGCCGACGAGGCGGCACGTCTGATGGAAGCCTCGCTCAACGCCTCGGTTTCTTCGATGCATCGCGAGCAGATATACTTCCGGCTGGCCCATTACTACCATCTAAAGGGTAACAAGGACCGTCTGAGAGAGCTGCTGGCCGAGTACCGGTCGATGTGGGAGAGCGGTAAGTATACTTCGGAAATGGCCCATTTGGCCATACTCCTGGACGAGCAAACGAGGCAATACGATGCCGCCATTCGCCAGGCCGACCGCATGTTGCTCAACGCCACCGATGATCCGACCAAGGACCGCGGCCGAATCACCCGCGCTCGCCTCATGAAGGCCAACGGAAAAGTGATTGCGTCACGCGACCTTCTCAAGGAGATTGCAGGAAAGAAGAAATCTCCGGGAAGACCCGAGGCGCTGTATATGTTGAGCCTGGATGCCGTCGAACGTAAACGAACCGATGACGCCGTGTTCTACTACAACCTTCTTCACGGCACCTATCCTTCGGCCATCGGCCTTGATGCCTTGATTGAAAGGATGACCGAAAGTCCGGCAGAGGACGAGGTTGATGAGACCGCTGCAGCGATCACGGGCACTGTTTACACCGTCAAGGTGGGTGTCTTCTCGGTAAAAACCAACGCCGAACGGATGAAGTCGCTCCTGAACAAACACGAGAAGCCGGTGCGGATCGAAAAGAAACAGATCTCCAGCAAGACCTATCACGTTGTTACGGTCGGGGAATTCGCCTCATATCGAGAAGCTGCCGATTTCAAGAACCTGCTCGAGAAGGAGCATCGCGAGACATTTCAGGTCATTGCCCGATGAGCCAGTCCTCCAAGAAGGCGTTGGGACTGACGCCTCTGATGAAGCAATTCCACGCCTTCAAAGCCCAACATCCTGACAAGATTCTGTTCTTCCGCATGGGAGATTTCTATGAGATGTTCGGCGAAGATGCCGTCAAAGCGGCCCCCATCCTCAAAATCGCGCTAACCTCGAGATCCCACGGTGAAAAGGAGCGCATCCCTCTGGCCGGCGTACCCCATCACTCGGCCGACAAATACCTGGCCCGGCTCCTTGAACATGGTGAGAAGGTTGTCGTGGTCGAGCAGGTCGAGGATCCGAAGACCGCCAAGGGGATCGTGAAGCGGGACGTGGTGGAGATCCTGACCCCCGGTACGGCTACTCTAGAAGAATTGGAGACCGGATCACGATCGCTCAGCCTTGCGGCCGTGGCTCGGGGAGCGCGTAGGCGTCTGGGAATGGCGGTTCTGGATCTTTCGACCGGTGCTTTTGTCGTCGACGAGGGCAATCAATACGATCTCGCCGAGAGACTCCGTGTTATGGAGCCTGCCGAAATCCTGGTATCCGAGGAGTTCCCCGAGGAAGAGTTAGACGGCCTGAACCATGTCGGTAAGGCGGTTGAGGTCACGAGATTCGGCAGCTGGAACTTCGACTACCGCACCTCACTTCGTGAGCTGAACGAACATTTTGAAACCAGCACCCTGGACGGTTTTGGGGTAGGCGAGCACCGCCTGGCGGTGGCCGCGGCGGGAGCAATCCTTCGCTATCTTCGGGAGAATCATCGCGACCAGTTGTCGCATATTCGTGGTATGCAGCGTTACGATGACCAGGAAACGATGACCCTGGACTACAACACCGTGCGCAACCTTGAGCTAACACGAAGTATTCAATCCGCTACCGAGGAGCACTCGCTGTTCTCGGTGGTCAATCTTACGCGGACGACCGCCGGCGCCCGGCGCTTGCATCACAGCCTGTTACATCCTTTCAAGAAGAAGGAGCCGATCGAGACCCGTCTCGCCGGAGTGGCCGAGCTGGTTCGCAACCGAAATCTCGCTGCCGATCTGAACGACTTGTTACACGGTTGCCCCGACATCGAGCGATTGTGCGGGCGGCTGGGAATCGGTAAACTGAACCCTCGCCAGATGGAGAATATGGCAACCGGCCTGGAACGAGCCGGCGGAATCAAAGAGAAGCTCTCCGAGGCCCATTCTCCGCATCTCATGAATCTGCGAGGCGCCATTCCCGAGAGCGCCGAGATCATCAGTGCTATCCGAACCGCCCTGGTCGATGAACCACCCTTGTCTTCGTCAAAGGGCAACTTGATTCGTCGAGGTTTCTCAGAGGAACTCGACCAACTGAACGACTCCATACGTGACGCCCGTGATTACATTGCCACTTTGCAGGAGAAAGAGCGTCAACGCACTGGTATCAACACCCTGAAGGTCGGGTTCAATAAGGTGTTTGGGTACTATCTCGAAGTGACCAAGGCGAATGCTTCCCAGGTTCCGGAGGAGTACCAGCGCAAGCAGACACTGGTCAATGCCGAGAGGTACATCACTCCCGAGTTGAAGGAAAAGGAAGATATGATCATGACCGCCGAAGAGAAGATCTTCGCGGTCGAAGAGGCTCTATTCGCCAAGCTGGTCGCCTTTGTCGGCGAACAGATTGAATCGATAATGATGGCAGCCAGAGTGGTTGCCGAAATCGATGTCGTGGCTGGCCTGGCCGAGTTGGCCGTGAAACGAAGCTACACCCGACCGGAGATTTTCTCCGACGGTCGCCTCAACATCACCGGCGGAAGACACGCCGTAATCGAGACCGTGATTCCTCCCGGTTCATTCGTCTCCAACGATGTCGTCCTCGACGACGATGCCAACATTGTGATCCTGACCGGACCCAATATGTCCGGTAAATCGACTTACCTCAGACAAATCGGGTTAATCGTGATACTCGCGCAGATTGGTTCCTTCGTTCCGGCGGACAAAGCGGAGATCGGTCTGGTTGATCGCGTGTTCACCCGCGTGGGAGCGCTGGACAATCTCGCCCGGGGGCAGTCGACCTTCCTGGTAGAGATGGTGGAGACGGCCAACATCCTTAACAACGCGACCGAGAAGTCTCTGGTACTTCTGGACGAGGTCGGGCGCGGTACATCTACTTTCGATGGTCTCTCGGTGGCATGGTCGGTGGTGGAACATATCAACGAGAAGAACCACAGTCGCACCGTCTTTGCCACTCACTATCATGAACTGACTTCGCTGGCCGAGATCTACAACGCGGTGCGGAATTTCCAGGTAGCCGTGAAGAAGTGGGAAGACCGCGTGATCTTTTTGCATCAGATAATTGAGGGGGGATGCGACGACTCTTACGGTATCGAAGTTGCCAAGCTGGCCGGTGTACCGCGCAAGGCTATCTCCCGGGCGCGGCAGATTCTCAGGCTGCTCGAGTCGGGCAAGTTCAACCGCAGCGAGTTGGGACAGGGGATTCTAAAGGAACGTCTACAGCCGACCCTGTTTGATCCGCAACCCTCCAGGGTCGAATCGATGCTCGAGGAAGTCGAGGTCGACAACATGACACCGCTGGAAGCATTGAACCTCCTTAAGAAACTGAAGGAGGAGTTGTGATGACGGAAGCACCGAGAGTCATTCGACCTTTACCTGAACGAGTGGTCAACAAGATTGCGGCCGGAGAAGTGATTGAGCGTCCGGCGGCGGTCGTCAAAGAACTGGTTGAGAACTCACTCGATGCCGGCGCCACACGGATCGACATCACAGTCGAGCAGGCGGGAGTCAAACTGCTCCGTATCGTCGACAACGGTCACGGCATTCCTGAGGAGCAAATCGAGATTGCCTTCTCACGCCATGCCACTTCCAAGATCAGCAGCTTTGATGAACTCGACGAGCTGTACTCCTATGGATTCCGGGGCGAGGCCTTGCCCTCGGTGGCTTCGGTCTCGCGTCTGAGGATGGTCTCACGCGCGGCAGGAGCCGACAGCGGAACCGAGCTGGTCATCGAAGGTGGTGTCGTCCTGTCGCGAAAGCCGATCGCGGCTCCTCCCGGCACGACAATCGAGGTGGAGGATCTGTTCTTCAATACTCCTGCGCGCCGAAAGTTTCTTAAGGCCGACTCCACCGAGACCCGCCACACCGCGCGCACGGCAACCGCCCTGGCCCTGGCCAGCCACAACGTCGGCTTCAGTTTTACCTCCAATGCTCGCGAGGTCTTTTCGGTGCCCGCCGACCAGACCCTGGGAGACCGGGTATCACAGCTGCTGGGCAAAGGGAGAAGATTTGTCGAAATCAAAGGTGAGTCGCCACTGGTTTCGATCGACGGTTTTTTGGGTACGCCCGACATGGTGGCCAACAATCGCTACGGCTTGTACTTGTTCATCAACGGTCGCTACATCTTCTCACCCGTCTTGTCGCACGCTCTTCGAGCTGCTTACGGAGAGATGATCCCAGGGGGAAGTTATCCTGTCGGCGCGGTGCTTATCGGAGTCAACCCGCGAACTCTGGATGTAAACGTCCACCCCTCTAAAACAGAGGTCCGCCTTTCGCGCGAGCGTGAGGTGCACGAAGCGATTCGGAAAATGGCCAAGGAGGCTCTTCGGCAGGACGGCATAATCCCCAGTATACCGCACACTCCAGAGGCAGCGTCCGGAGGTTCGGTGTTTGCCCCGTCACAAGAACCACCGCCGGCCCCACATATTCCGGGAATCTACTCGCGACCGGACGATCGTCTGGGAGTCGTTGGTCGGACGTTGGAGAGTGCAATCCCACCGGCATCTTCCGGTGCACCGGGTTCGGTGGATCCTCACACCGGTGAGATCCACGAGTCCGCTCAGCCGGCGTCGCCATCGACCGGGCCCGCTACCGGCTATCGCTTCATCGGGCGACTCGGGGAGTTGTACCTGCTGCTTCAGGCAGGAGATGATCTCTACATTGTCGACCAGCACACAGCTCACGAGAGAGTGCTCTACGAAGAGACGCTCGCTCGTATCGACGACAGCTCAGTTGAAGCACAGGCGTTGCTGTTCCCCGCTAACGTTGAACTCAGTCCAGAGCAGGTGGCGCTTTACGATGATTCCAGCGAAGTCTTATCCAAGTCAGGTTTTGTCTCCGAGCCGTTCGGCGGACGGACCGTCAAAGTCGAGGCGATTCCCTCGGTCATGGCCAAGAAATCGCCGGAGGAACTGTTTCTGAGAGTATTGGATGATATCCTTTCACTCCGCAAGACCGGCTACGATATCAAGAAGGCAACCGCTCAGTCAATCGCCTGCCGGGCCGCAGTCATGGCGGGGGACAAGCTCACCGATCGCGAGGCAGTGCATCTGATCGAACGACTGATGGCTTGCCGCGACCGCTACGCCTGCCCCCACGGGAGGCCGACATTCGTAAAGGTCGACCGTCAAACCCTGGACAAACAGTTTGGGCGAATCTAGCGACTACAGGATTCCGGTCATCTGCGGCCCCACCGGGTCGGGTAAGACTTCCTGTGCCGTCAATCTGTCCGAACACTTCCCGCTTGAGATAGTCAACGCCGATTCCCGACAAATCATCAAGCACTTGGATATCGGAACCGCCAAGCCGACTACCGAGGAATGCAACAAAGTGCCGTTCCATCTCGTCGATATAGTCGAACCCGGCGACCGATACTCCGCCTTCCGGTTCATTCATGATGCCGAGAACGCAATACTGTCCGTTCGCGAACGTGATCGCATCCCGATCGTGGCAGGAGGAACTGGGCTGTATCTTAAGGCACTGGCCGAAGGAGTGGTCGAGATTACCGAAAGCGACATGGAAATCCGCAACCGACTCGAACAAGAGATGGACCGTCTGGGGCCGGAGGCAATGCACGACCGACTCAGCCAGGTAGATCCGCTGGAAGCGGCGCGCGTGCATCCGAACAATCGCATTCGAGTCGTGCGGGCGTTGGAGCTGTTCGAGCTGACGGGAAAGTGCAAATCTGAGCTGGTTGAGACCGAGGCCTACGTCAAGCCCAACTTCAGATACGAGTTTTTCTGCCTGCAACCTCCGCGAGAACTGCTGTATCAACGTATAAATGAACGAGTGGATCAGATGATGGCCGCGGGGCTTCTTGCCGAGTTGCAGGGGCTGGTCAAGGCCGGTATGAGAGACTCAATCCGGAAATCGAAGGTAATCGGCTATGACGAACTCCTGGATTTTCTCGAAGGAAAACGGACCCTGGAAGAGTCGAGAGCCTTGATAAAACAGAACAGTCGTCGCTATGCCAAACGTCAGATGACTTGGTTTCGATGGCAATCTGACGGCAAGACGTTCGAGGATTCAGCAGCCCTGGAAGCCGCTGTGTCGCAAGAACTGAGGCTGATTGCTCAGACTTAAATCTTGCATACCGGAGTAAACCTGGATATTATCAACAACTTGAAGGACTGCGCGTTAAACCCTATCGGCGACGGTACCGATAACCTGAGCAGATGGATGATCACCTTGGAATGAGGGCGAAAACGTGAATTGCTGTTTAACACGGACTGTTACTAGGGCCTTAGCTATTGTTCTGATATTGTCTTTCGTTGTCGCGGCCGGATGTTCCGGCAAGCACGGCATGAATAGCCCCCGGATGTACGGGGAGCGACCAATCCAACCGGACACTTCAATCCTGGACAGCCGACCAAGCGGTCCCGACGTGGCAGCGATCGAAACCCGTATGTCGACCTTGTCGCATCATCAAAAGCAAGCTCGTCGCAGCAACGACAAGGATCCCGACCAGGTGCCGGAGACCGCCAGTGCCAGCACGCCCGCAAAGGAGATCAAGCGAACCACCGACTCTCGCGCTGTGTCGTTCGGAAGCGCCGATATTGACGATTCCTCTTCAGCCGTGGACGACGAGATCTGGCGCAGGTTCGAACTGGCCGAAGAGTACTACCATATGGGCGCCATGGCCAACCGCGATGCCAGTTGGGAAGAGGCCCAGTACTACTTCGAGAAGGGGATGAAGATCCTCGCCAAACTTGATATCGATTCCGACTCGCTCATGACACCGGAAGCGGTGAAATACAATCGTCTGCTGGACAACTTCGTAGCCGACTACCGGGCCACCTTGCGCTCGCTGGGTCATCTCGAACCAGGTGTTTCGCCTGCGGTCATCGTCGAGCGATTCAGCAACATGTCGCCGGATCTCGGCAGCGACTCGGTCAAGGTGTTCAAGAAGGAAAACGAACCGACGCAGATTACTTACGATCTGCCGGTAAAAATGAACGATCGCGTCAAAAAATCGATCGTATATTTCCAGACCGTGGCTCGCAAGGCCTTCGAGCGCTATCTCAATCGCATGGGACGATACACGCCCATGATGAAGGAGATCATTGCCGAGTATGACCTCCCGCAGGACTTTATCTATCTTTCGCTGGTCGAATCGGGATACAACCCCCACGCCTATTCCTGGGCTCGCGCCATGGGGCTGTGGCAATTCATATCGTCGACCGGGCGATTGTACAAGTTAGACCGCGACTGGTGGATAGATGAGCGCAAGGATCCGATCAAGTCGACCCACGCCGCCTGTCAGTATCTCAGAGACCTACACGAGAGGTTCGGTGACTGGGAACTGGCGATGGCCGCCTATAACGGCGGTCCGGGCCGAGTCAGCAGGATGATGCGAAAGCAGAAGACCAACGACTTCTGGAAGCTTCGCCTGAAACGTCAAACCATGGATTACGTGCCGCTCATCTACGCTGCTGCAATCATCGCCAAGAATCCCGAGAAATACGGATTCACGGATATCCAACTGGAACCGGAGGTAGTCTGGGAGACAGTTGAGATTGATCGCTGTCTCGAGTTTAAGACTATCGCCAAGCATCTGGGGACGACAGAAGATGAAATCAAACGACTAAATCCCGAGCTGCTTCGCAATTACACGCCGCCCCAGGTCAAGAAGTACAACTTGAAAATCCCGGTTGGTTCCAAAGAGAAGTTCTTCGCCGCACTTGACAAGATGCCATCGCCGGCGAAGACATCCTGGGTGAAGCATAAGATTCGTCGCGGCCAAACCGTGAGCCACATTGCTGCCAGATATGGCGTGTCACAATACGCAATTCTTCAGGCCAACAACCTTTCGCGTCGGTCCCGCATCTATGCCGGGAAGACACTGGTGGTGCCAGTACCGCTGGATCGCTCGGGTGGAGGAAGTTCCTCCAACAGTAATCGCGACTATACCGCCGACGGTTCGATCTACACCGTTCGATCGGGCGACAACCTTTGGGATATCGCGCGCGCCTTCGGTACCTCGGTCAACAAACTCCGCCGGTCGAACTACATCGAACGCGGATCGCGCATTTATGTCGGACAGAAGCTGAAGATTCCGTCCTCGGCCACCAAGCTCAAAAGCAAGTCCAAGAACAACACGCAAAAAACTACTTATGCAGCCAAGGGCAAGAGCAGCGGCAAGTCCGGAAGTGGTACCAAGTACAAAGTCCGCCGCGGAGACACCGTTTGGGATATCGCTCGCAAGTACGGAACGACGACAGCCAAGATCCGCCAGCTCAACGGCCTCAGCCGCTCGAGTCGAATTTATCCGGGTCAGATTCTAACCGTAAGCGGCAGCGCTTCCGGTGGTGACTATGTGGTCCACAAAGTACGCAGAGGGGAGACTCTAAGTCGGATCGCGCAGAAGTATCGTGTCAAAATGTCACGGATCATTTCCACCAACGACATTTCCGATCCCGACGAGTTGAGAGTTGGAATGAAGCTTAAGATTTACAGATAGCAGGAAGCTATGGCACGTAAGCGTGATGTAATTGTCGCAGTAGTAATCGCGGTCGCATTCTTGTTCGTGATTGCTATGTTCGCCCTGATGTTCATCGGATTGGCCGAAAGCGGCGGCGGAGACTTCCAGTTTGCCGGTTTGGGTGGCGATGTGGGCGTGGTTGAGGTCTTTGGACTTATCGACGAGTACAGTGCCCGCAGAGCGATCAGAGAGATAGATGATTTCGCCGACGGCTCGGTGTCTGCGATAGTCGTGCACATCAGTTCTCCCGGTGGCGGAGTGGCGCCCTCGCAGGAAGTCTATGATGCCATCGGACGTGCTCGAGAAGAGAAACCGGTGGTGGCATCGATGGGCTCGGTAGCGGCCTCCGGCGGACTCTATATCGCCTGCGCCGCCGATCGCATTGTAGCCAATCCGGGAACCCTGACCGGTTCGATTGGAGTGATCTTCCAGTATCACACGGCCGAGGGTTTTCTCGACAAGATCGGTGTTGAGACCGAGACGGTGAAGTCGGGCCAACTGAAAGATGTCGGCAGCTATTCCCGTAGAATGACAGAAGACGAACAGCAGATGCTTCAGTCGGTGGTGAACGACACCTACGAGCAGTTTCTGGAAGCAGTCGCCGAAGGCCGTGGTAGGACTACCTCGGAGATAAAACCGTACGCGGACGGGGCGCTGTTCACGGGACACCAGGCATTGAATTATGGACTGGTGGACGAACTGGGTGGTCTTCATGACGCCGTCAACCTGGCCGGTGACTTGGCCGACCTAGATGGCGATTTAACAGTAGTTCGACCCTACCGAAGGGACAGATCAAACGTATTTGACCTTCTGGGAGGGCTGGCTCAAGACCTGTCGGGAGAGGTGAAGAGCAAACTAGCAGGGCCAGAGTTGATGTATCTTTATCGCTAGCGCCTGCATATATCTTCAACAAATTTCTGGACAAAAGCGAATTTTTTCCTTTTATTGCTGGCCGGCTTTGCGTATCTTGTCGAACCCCAAAGGGTTAACGACTAGCGTCGACCTCAGGCGAGTCGGCACAGAACGGTTATGGAAAAGAGTAGAGTGAACATATTAGGACAGTTTTCCCGAGGGAGGATGCTGTGACTAAAGCGGACTTGGTCGAAAAAGTGGCCGAAAAGACCGGTCTTACCCGGACTGATGTTGCTGTTGTGATCGACTCGTTTCTTGACACGGTCAAGAAGTCGCTCGAGGCGGGACACAATATCGAGATTAGAGGGTTCGGCACCTTTAAGGTGAAATTGCGCAAAGCCAGGAAGGCTCGTAACCCACGTACGGGTGAAGTCGTGCCAGTTCCTGATCGCAAAGTCCCGGTTTTTAAGCCGTCGAACGACTTTAAAAACATGATAACCAGGCAGCCCATTTAGCCAACCAAAGATGGAGGATTGATGCCCAGCGGAAAAAAACGGAAGCGTCTCAAGATCAAGACGCATAAGCGGAAAAAACGGAGACGTGCCAACCGCCACAAGAAGAAGAAGGTCTAAGCGGTTTAGCTCCGTACCCTCGTTCTTTTCGGAGGGCAGTTCCCTCCAGACTTAGAGTCATCTTTCGAGTAAGGCATCGTGCAGATGCGGTGACTTGGTGGCGAATTGCATAGAGAGATTTCAGAGCGCCCACGCCTGATGGTATGGGCGCTTTGTCTTTTTTTGCGACCGTATTCGGACGGTTTTGGTCCAGTAAGCTCCCACAGACCAATCACTCAGTCGCTACTCGCTTAACCATATACAGTTATCACTCAAAAAACTGATTCTTTAGTTGTGCCTAAGCAACTTCTGCGCCGCATATGCGTACACTCCAAGAAGAAGACGAAAGGAACAAGCTTTGGAGGTCATATGGTAAGGCTCACAGTATGCACCATCGTGTTGGCAGGACTTCTGTTCGCAGGGGCCGCGATGGCAGACAACAGCGGCCGGATCTACGGAAAGATCTTGACGGTTGACGGTGATGAGTTCCAGGGGCTCATTCGTTGGGACAAGAACGAAGCGAGTTGGGTCGACCTGCTCGACGGCACCAAACAGCTCAAGAAGTCCAAAAAGAAAAGTCGACGACAGAAGTACTCAGAGCGCAAGCGTAATATCGAAGTTTTTGGCATTGGCCTGGGCAGTAGCAGCAATGTCTGGTTCAGCGGCCAGGCCCAGTCCGGAATTCGCTTCGGCCACATCAAGACTTTGGAAGTAGTCGACGACGACGCCGCCCTGCTTATCCTCAAGAGTGGCGAAGAAATCGAGTTCATACACGGATCATCTGATATCGGTACCGGGATTAGAGAACTGGTCATTGAAGACGATGTCGAAGGCGAAATAGAGCTGGTCTGGGACGACCTGGAGAAGGTTGAGTTCATGGCTACCGATGGCGGTCTTGAATCTTCTTTTGGCGATCGCCTCTATGGCACTCTGACCACCCGCCGCGGCGATGAGTTCACCGGCTACATCTGCTGGGATGTCGACGAAGTCTTTACCACCGATGTTCTCGACGGTGAGGAAAAGCGCCGTTCCCGCAAGGTAAAGTTCGGCAAAATCAGCGCTATCGAACGTTACAGCTCCAACGGTGCCTCGCTGACTATGAATTCGGGCGACGAAATGCTCCTTCGCGGCACTAATGATGTTGATGACGGCAACCGTGGCATTATCGTCTCCGATCCGGGCTTCGGCCAAGTCATCGTGAAATGGGACGAGTTTGATCGACTCGAGTTCCAGACCGCGCCACGAGAGATCGACTACAACCACTTTGACGGTGGTAAGAAACTGGCCGGTACCGTCTACACCGAGGATGGTGAGTCTTACACCGGTGAAATACGATGGGATGACGACGAAGAATACACCTGGGAAATCCTGGACGGTGACTACCGTGATCTGGAGTTCGATATCGAGCTCGGTCTGGTCAAGAAGATTGAGAAGCGGTCCTATCGATCTTGTGTCGTGACCGTCAAGGACGGCCGAGAGTTCCGTCTGAGAGGCTCCAACGATGTCGACGAAGACAACAAAGGAATCTATGTCATCGAATCCAACGGTGACGAAGTTGAAGTCGACTGGGAAGATTTCGAACGCGTCGAGTTCACGCACTAGCAACGGAGCAGGATGATAAGGAACGGAAGCCGGATCATCTTGGAAGTTGATATGACAAACCGCCCCGAGCAATCGGGGCGGTTCCTTTTTTCACGTATTCTCGGGCAGCACAATAGAGGGTGACGAGCATAAAAAGACCCCGGATGATGATCATCCGGGGCTCGTCTTGTCCAATCTTGTTCGAAAGAACTACTGCAGGCTTGCGGCAGTCTTGGCCTTTTCCAGTTCCTTGATATGTTCTCTGGCCTGTCCCACCAGGGTGTTGGCCTGAGTGTTGTTCTTGTACTTAGCTACAAACTCCTGCCAGACGCCGATGTTCTTTCCGTAGTTCTCGGGGTTCGAGGATTCTACCGCAATGGCGTAGTTGTAGAAAGCCCGGAACTTGGCTGGCTTGGCATTTGAAGCAGCCTGGAACGATGACGCGGCGCTCTTGTACTTCTCGCTGGCCAGGTAGAGCTGTCCCAGTGCGTAGTGGCCGTTGTAATACTTGGGCTTCTCCTGTACACATTTCTTGTAGGAGGAAATAGCGGCAGTTTTTTCACCGGTCTTGTCCTGGGCCTTGCCCAGCAGGAACCAGGTGTAGTAGTCGCCGCCACCGGCAGTGTGGCACGCCTCGAGGGTCGCAATGGCTTCTTTCCACTTCTTCAACTGAGCCTGGCTCTTGCCGAGTTGCTTGAGGACATCGGCGTTGCTGGCATCGATTCCCTTGGCGGCAGCGAAAGAGGCTTCGGCGTCGGCATACTTCTTCAGCTTGTACTGGACGCTACCGAGATTCTTGAAAGCGTCAAGACTGGTTGCATCCTTTTCCGATGCGGTCTTGAATGTGGACAGAGCGTTTTCGTAGTCCTTCTGCTCGAAGTAGATCACGCCCAGGTTGATATAGGCGTCAATATAGTTTTCGTCGGTGGTGATGGCCGCTTTGTAGGCCACTACAGCGCCGTCGATATCTCCTGCCTGAGCGGACGTGACAGCGGCATTGAAGTGCTCTTTAGCCTTCTCGGTGTCGGCTTGGACGTTGAGGGCAAAGGCGGCTGCGATCATGAGGATCGTAACTGTGAGTAACGGACGTTTCATTAAGATAACCCCATCTGTCAGGTTATTTGTTTTTCATTCCCTTTTACAAGCCAGCCGGGGTAGCGATCCCGGTAATTGGCCTATAGACTGTCGCGGTGCTTAGCGACTGCTTCGGCAATATCGGCGTGTTTGATGGCGAGTATTCGTGCTGCCAGGATCGCTGCATTCTTGGCGCCCGGGGAGCCTATCCCCATGCACGCCACCGGTATACCAGGAGGCATTTGAGCTATCGCTAGAAGCGAATCCATGCCGTCCAGGGCCGCCGGAAGAGGTACTCCGATGACCGGTAGATTGCTGTGAGCGGCCACAGTGCCCGGTAGAGCAGCAGCCAGTCCTGCCATAGTAATAAGAACTTCAAAGCCGTTCTTGTCGGCTTCTGAGGCCAACTTGGCGGTCTTAGTAGGATGCCTGTGAGCGGAAGAGACTTCGGTGACCGACTCAATACCCAGATCAGCGAGTTGCTTCTCGCACTTCTCGGCATACTCCATATCCGACTTGGAACCAATAAGAATAAGTACTTTTGCCATGATTTTGTCTAGGTGGACTCAATGGGCTTGGAGGCCCGTCCGCCAATGTCCTTGCGATAAGTTGCACCTTCAAACTTGATCCGGCCTACCATGCGGTATGCTTTCGACAGGGCCGTCTTAAGACTCTTGTCTCGAGCCATCACGCCCAACACGCGGCCGCCGGCGGTGACAATCTTGTTGTCTTTGCGTGCGGTGCCAGCATGAAAGACGAATGTGCCGTCTTCATGTTTGCCGTTTAGTCCGTTGATTTTCGCTCCGGTTGCGTACTTCCCGGGGTAGCCCTTGGAGGCCATTATCACGCAAGCCGCGGCTCCCT
>Ga0180430_10001592_pt1 | contig 21783 bp, 16 predicted proteins | sample SS_ome_9_FD_132999 | JGI IMG/M metagenome (GOLD analysis project Ga0180430, IMG submission 132999) | Hypersaline lake sediment archaeal communities from the Salton Sea, California, USA - SS_1_S_2 metaG | ecosystem: Environmental > Aquatic > Non-marine Saline and Alkaline > Hypersaline >... | reverse complement strand
CGGTAATTTGCATAAATGCCTCCCTGCACGTGCAAATTAAATGAGCTGAAATTTCTTGTAGCTATTGAAGAAAGAGTAATCCATCTCTTTCTGAGATCAGAGATGGGGGAGATTGAAAATTCGGGGATTCTAAAGGATTAATCCCATCTCTGTTCTATAATTAATGTCGGCGGGAAGGGGGAAATCTTGAGCGTTTTTTAGCTTAAAATTTACGCAGATTTTACGGGTGGGGTCAGCAGGTTGTGCAGGTACGCCTCATCAACCCGGCGGGTTTGCTGGATGGCCTTCCGTTTGGCCAACCAGCGGGGCAGGCCAATCAGCCCGGCCAGTTGTCCTTTTAGCCGGGCGCGGGCGGCCTCGCCGCGCCAGGCCCGCAGGGCGTCGAGGGTTATCTTGAGTTGGGCGCCGAGGATGGCCGGCCAGTGCCGCCGAAAAATAGAGGCCGGCAAATCTTTGGCCAGCATCAAAATGGTATTACGCCCGGTGTAATAACTGGCGATGACCCCGCCACCGGTGGCGCTGAGGTGATGATACACCACGGCTTGCGGGGCAAAGACGGTCCGGTAGCCGGCCAGTTGCGCCCGCCAGTTGAGGTCCACATCTTCCATATACATAAACAGCTCTTCGTCAAATAGGCCGATGTCATCCAGCATAGCCCGGCGATAGGCCACCGCCCCGCCGCAGCCGCCGAAAATGTAGGTGTCGCCATCAAACTGGCCCTCATCTTTTTGCCACACGCCCCGGTTAATGGGGATGCCGTCGTGGCCAAAACTGTCGCCGGCAGAGTGGAGCGTGTCCCGCTGGTTGAACAGCAGCATTTTGCTGGCCGCGATGCCGGCCTCCGGGTGACGACGCAGGGCCTCTACCAGGGCCGCGGCCCATGGGGGGGCTGCTTCGGTGTCGTTGTTCAGGGGGATGATGATGTCGCCGCGGGCGCGGGCAATGCCCCGGTTGATGGCCCCGGTCAGGCCCAGGTTTTGGCCCAGCTCCAGCACCGTCACCTCCGGGTAATCGCGGCGGGTCAGGCTGACTGAATCGTCGCCGGAGCCGTTGTCAACCAGAATAATTTCCAGATGCGGGTAAGTTTGGGCGCGCAGAGCCTCGAAACAGGGGGGCAAATAATGGGCGCCGTTGTATTGGGGAATGATGATGGACAGGAGGGGGTCAGTCATAAAAAAATGGGCTAAATTACTACTTGATATGATTGTCCCAACGGCTCAAATTCAGCCACATCTTGTCGGGCCAGCTTGGCTCTGATTTGTTCAAAATGGCTGATGGTCTCCGGTGAATATAATCGTTCTCCGCAATGCAGACACACTTCGGCCTGGACGGTGACCACCGCCGTATGCGTTCCCCCGCGTAATAACTTTTCAACTTTTTTTTCGATCATTTCACCGCCACAAACCGGGCATTTATTAAAGGGTAGCATCTTCATCTTTCGGCCTCCTCGTACGCCAATCAATCCAACGGCGTGGGTCGGGGCGGTAGACTGTAATCAACACCGCCCATTCGTTTTCTTTATTATATGCCCAGACCGTGTGTATGGGGTCTTTACCAATGGTTTCTCCGTAAATCAGACAGCTAGGATATGGTTTGTCGTCGGGGTAATCTTCAATGATCTCTCCCTGAAAAATGCTGATAAAGATTTCATCGAAAGAAAGGCGGTCCGATTGGGCTTCTTCATCAGCATGGTTAGTAATCCGTATTCGATGCTGACGTACTGCGTTGATAATTTGCTCGATATTCAACGAAAATTACCCTTCCTCACTAAATTATAGCAGGCTGCCGCTGAATTGAGAAACGTGGTTTAGTGCTGAAAATAATCGGCCAGGGCTTCTGGCCAGGGACGCAGGGTGATGCCCAGGTTGGCCCCGTTGATGTTAGCCAGCGGGGTGAAAGGCGGCACGGTTGAAGCGCGGGGGTAGTCGGCCAGGGTGATTGGCTCCAGTGGAATATGGCCCCGTCCGCTCAAGCGCAGGATTTCGGCGGCAAAGTTGTAGCGGGAGCAGTAGCCGCTGTTGGTGAAGTGATAAATACCGTAGGCCCGGGTTTGCACCAGTTGGGCTACGGCTTCGGCCAAATCCGGGGCAAAGGTGGGGTTGCTCACTTCGTCGCTGACCACTTTCAGCGTGCCGTGTTTGTCTGCGGCGGCAATGATTTTGGCCGGGAACATTTGGCTGTTGGGAGCGTACAGCCAGGCGGTCCGCACAATGTACAGGTTCGACTGAACATACCGGGCCGCCATCTGTTCGCCGCTGCGTTTGGAACTGGCGTAGGGGTTGATGGGGGCCGGCGGGTAATCTTCCGGGTACGGCTCGCTGGCCTGGCCGTCGAATACCTCGTTGCTGGAAATGTAGACCATATCGGCATTGCAGCGCATGGCGGCATGGGCTACGTTCTGGCTGCCAAAGGCGTTCACCTTAAAGGCGGTGTCCGGGTCTTTGGCGCAGCCGTCCACATCGGTCAGGGCGGCGCAGTGGATAATCAGGTTGGGCTGCATGCGGGCAAAGGTTTCAACAATTTCATGCCGGGTAATATCGTAGTCGGGGATGTCGGTGGGGATAACATCATGTTCGTTGAACGCTTGTTGCATGGCCTGGCCCAGTTGGCCATCGGCGCCGGTAATCAGGATACGCATTGAGTCACCTCGTTAGGATTTATGGGGTTCACCGGGCAAAACAGCAGGATTTTGCCGGATTTTCATTAGACTACGCCGAATAATATTCAGCAGCATATTGACGGCCATCATTGGCCACGGCAATAGCAGGCCAAAGAGGGCCGCCACCATCACCTCGAACAGGGCGGCTGCTTGCCAGAAGGCCGGCAGCACTGCGGGCAGATGCCAGGTAACGGTCAGTCCATTTTGCCAGATGGCCCAGGCCAAAGGCACGGCAAAGACAAAGGTTGTCAGCAGACCCAGGCCGTAACCGGCTCCCAGCAGCGTCAGCCAGTTTTCTTCTCCGGTCAATAATAGCAGCGCTGTCACAATTGCACTGCCGGTCAGTACGCTAAACCCGGTGCGGCGGGCTACCTCCAATGGAAAATTGGTAAAGTCAAAAATAGAGCTGAGCGAATAGCCGTACCCCTGAATTTGATACAGGGCATGGTACATGCTGATGGTCACAATCGTCCCCATAATAATAATGCCGCTGTATTGATTTCGCCAGCGCCACATCAGCCCCAGCCAGCCGGCCATAATCAGACCGATTGCGATCAGCCGTACCAGATTTTCACGATTGTAGCGGGTCGCTGCGGCCAGCGCAATTTGGCGGTCGGCTTCTTGTTGTACCAGCCGGGCCAGTTGGTAAGCCCCCTCAACATTTTTGCCGATAAAGGTAGCCTGGGCCTGGGCCAGGTCTTTGCCGATTTGGTCGGCAAAGGGGGGCGGTTCGTTGAGGATTTGCTGGGCGTATTGTTCGCTCAGGGCGGCCCGCTGCCGGGCCAAAACCAGTTGAATGGTAGCCTGTTGCGTTTCATCCAGAGTCAGCATTTCGGTGAGGACGCGCCCTTGGGCCGCGGTAGGGGCAGGCAGGCCCAGCAGGGCGGCGATGGTGGGGGCAATGTCGGTTTGGTGTACGTCGCTGTAATTGCCGGGGATAATATTTTTACCCATAATGACCAGTGGATGCCAGATGATTTCCGGCTCATTACCGCCGTAGCCACCATCGGCAGTGAACCCATGGTCCGCGAGCACCACCAACACCGTATGGCTCAAATCGAGCGAGTTTCTGATCCGGGCCAGATAGCTGTCCAGGGTTTCGGCTGCCTGGCGGGTGTTCTCTACTCCGGCGTTGCGGCGAAACGCCTCATTCAGTTGGGAAAACTGAATGAGGGTCAGGTTGGGTTGGTCATTTTCAATGAGGGTGAGTGTGTTTTTCAGTACAATCCGGTCTGATTCCGGGCCGGGGTTTTCGGCAAAAAAGGTATAGGCTGGTGATTGATTCGATAGCAGTTTTTGCCAGGCCGTTGTGCCCAGGAGTGCCGTGCTGTATTGCGCTTGCTGAGCCTGGGTCAGTACCGTGTCAACCGTCAATGGTTGTAACTCCGTCGGCGGTAAATCCAGTGGTGGGGCGCTGTTGGTATCGGGCGGGGCGCCGGTGAGCAGGGTGCCCCAGGTGGCAAAGGTATAAGTTGGGGCCGGTACCTGGACCGAAAAAGAAGCGCCATTTTGTTGAAACTGCTGCAAATTGGGCAACTCAAACAGGTCGGCGCTGTTACTGCCCAGCCCACTGAGGATAACAACGACCACATGCTCAGTCTGCGGAGTAAAAACAGATTGGGGTTGTATTTCTATGCCGGCCAGGGGAGAACGAAAATTTTGGGCAGACGTATAAAATAACCTTACGCCCAGCGAGGCCCCCACAACGACTGCTGCCAGGGTAAAGATGCTCAGACTGATAGCAAAATATTTCTTCATAAGGGCAAATTATACCAGCTTTTGTAGAAAAAGGCTCATTTATCAGTTTGTTTTTTGGCGAATCTCTAAAAAAAGTGTACCATAACAGCTTGTGCAATCGTCAATCAGTCTGATAAACCGGGAACTTTATTGGGCTGCCTTGCGGCTGACTGGTCGCCGGGGATTGCCGTGAAGTGAAGGAGATGTATTTATCGTTTGACAGTTGTAGCTGTCATTCATTTGAGGATTGGTGGGAACAATGGATGAATCAAACATACGCAATTTAGAACAGCGTTATCAAACGTTACGTCAGGATTTTGAGGCCGGTCAGCTTGGTGAAACGGCCTTTGTAACCGAAGTTGATAAACTCCAGTTTCAGGATAGTTACGGCCGCTACTGGATGGTGGGGGCCAAAACCGGCACCTGGCATTATTACGATGGCCAGGCATGGCACCAGGCTGATCCATATCAGGCCGACACTCTGCCTTTTGTCGATGAGCATGGGCGTTACTGGCAGCGCGGCCAAAAAAGCGGCGACTGGTATTACTATCAACCCGAAACCGGTGAATGGGTAAAACCTGGTCGGGACGATGTGGTTTCTGCGCCCGGCCAATATGGGGTCCAACCGTCCGCCGGGCAAAGGGCCGAATATGCCGGTTATCAGGCCGATTACAGCGACCAACCGTCTCCAACTGATTTTGATGGGGAGTTGTATCAGGATGCCGAGGGCCGGTATTGGTCCGTCGGCAAAAAAACCGGACAGTGGTATTTTTATGATCGGGATGGCTGGCACCCGGCCCAGGAATTTCAGGCTGGAGGGGCTGCCGCTCGACCGGCTCAGCCGGGCTACGATACCCAGGCTGCTGAGTCATGGTCCACATCATCCGGCTACGAGCAAACTTACTCATACCCCCCCCAACCGCAGCAGGGTGGGCCTCAGCCGCAGGCTCAAAACTACAGCCCGCCGCCCACCGATACCCAGTCTATGGGCGGCCAGCAGCCGGTACAGGCGTATGTGGTTCAGCCGCAGCAGCCGGCATCGCCCACCCAACCGATACAGATTTATATTACCTCCCCGGGGCAGGAAACCCGGCCGGTAACGCCGCAACAACCTCAGCCGGCGCCCTATGTTGAATCACAAAGCCGGTCAGTTGAATCAACTCAACCCGCGGCAGACCCCGCCCCGGAACCGAAACCGACCGCAAAAACTGTCTCTTCCGTCGAGGCCAAAGACATAGTTGAGCCTGCCCCTCCGGCAAAAACGGAGCCGGATGCCCCCCGTCCTCCTAAAGAACGGTCGGAATCCGGCAGTTGGTTTTATTTTGACGGCGAGCAGTGGCTAAAATATGCGGCCGATGAAACGGCAGATGCGCCGCCGACGCCGCCCACCAAAACCGGGACACAGGAAGAAAAAGCAGGCCCGACCAAAAAGCAAGCCGCGGAAGCATCGGTTGAGGCTGAATATTTTGATGGCGACGACGAGCCGCCTGTCGAAGTGGTGGATGTCGAGGTAATTACTGTTGTTGAAGCCGAAGTTGAGGGCGACCCTGAGCCGCCGCCATCCCGGCCGGAACCGGCCACGCGTCCGGTAGAACCGGCCGTGCCCAATCGGGAACAGCCCCAAACAGTACCCGCGTCAGACTCAGCCGCGCCCTTGCCGCGCCGTCGCCCGGCAGACCAGTCTCCGCGTCGACCGCGGGTCCCCTCGGAACCGGCCCGCCCGGCTATGCCCCGGCGGCGAGATGCGGCTCAAGAACCAACCATTTTGATTCCAACCGGCTCCACTGCGTCCGGTATCAGCCCTTCGGCTCCTGCGGCCAAATCGGCCCGCGCCTCTCGTCCCCAACCCGACCGCCGGCGTCGCGCCCGTGAAAATACAATTCCGATGGAACCTGTGACGTCCGAAAAATCAGAAGAAACGGACACCGCGCCTCACCATCGAGTAACCAGAGAGATGCCCCGGCAACCGTCCGATTCAAGCACGGGAAAACCATCAAAACCGTCAAAACCGGTAGCCCGGCAAGCCCGTTCCGCCGCAGAGGCCGCTGCCGAATCATCTGAAAAAACCGAAGCAACAAAACGTGGTTTTACATTGGGCGAACTGCTGCGCTCCATGCCCAGTACGCTCTGGACATTTGTCGGCGGGCTGGTATTGTTGTTGGCCTGTGCCGCCGGGCTTATCTTTTCCTGGGGCTGGTTGCAGGGCGGCAATCTCGATAGCGAAAGCCTGGTAGCCGTGCCCAGCTTAACCCCTACGCTTGATGCCGGCCCCCCGGATGCTACCCCAACCCCCGGCCCCACGCCAACCACCGTCCCGGAACCGACCGCCGCGGCCACGCCGGCGGCAATGACCATTTTTAGCAGCCGAGATTTGGGCTACACCGTTGAATATCCGGAAAACTGGCAGCAGAAGGATGATGAGCAATGTGGCGTCTTTTCGCCATCCACGCCCCAACTGACGCGCGCTAATATCAGCGACGCCACCATCTGGATTTGCAAGTCAACCGAAGAGGATATCGCCATTACCGACCTGTTGACGGAAGCATTGGCAGATTTTCCGGCAGACGCCGAAACCTTGAATGAGGGCACCATCAGCATTGCCTCCCAAACCTGGACCTCCGCCCAAATCCGTTACGACAGCGAAGCGTTTGATGACCAGGGAATCGCGACCCTGGCTGTAACCAGCAAAGATGACGTGGGCTATTACCTGGTGGCCGTGGCGCCGGCTCCGGCCTGGAACACCACTCAGCCGATATTCCAGAGCATGATCAATAGCTTCACCTTTTCTACTGATGTTGTGGCTCAGGCCCCCTCGGCTGAGGATGACGAAGAAACGGAAGCCACCGAAAGCGGCTCTGACAATCCGACTCGTACGCTAACGCCGGCAGAAGATGACGAAACCCCGGCTCCACAGGCCTCGCCCACAACTGAAGGCACTGCGACGCCGATCCTGTACGAGGTTCAGTCCGGCGATACGCTGTTGGGAATCGCCCTGGAGTTTGGGATTGATGCAGACCTGCTGGCCTCGGCCAACAACATTGACAGCCCGGAAAGCCTGCAAATTGGGCAAGAGTTGGTGATCCCCGTTGATGGCGAAACGTTGGTCGCCTTAGCCACACAGGCGGCTGAGGAAGATGACGAAGAGGCGGAAGCTGCCTCCACCCCCACTGCCGACGCTGCCGAAGAAACAGCCGCAGATGAGACCGCGGCTGAACCTACCGCAGCCCCTACAGCAGAAGCCGCCACTGAAGCGGCCGCGGTAAACGGCCGGATTGTTTATCCGGCTTTTAACCCCGGCACCAATGTCTACGATGTGTGGCAGGTTAACTTGGATACCGGAGAGCAGGTAGTAGTCGCCGGCGAGGCCAGCCAACCCGCTTTTAATAAAGACGGCAGTTTGCTGGCCTACCGGTCGTGGCTGCTTGGAGACCGGGGCATCATGTTCAGGGATTATGTTGGGGGGCGCGGTGGTTTGGTTACGCGTTTTGTTGAAGACGCGCTGCCGAGCTGGTCGCCCGACGGTTACAGCTTTACCTTTACCAGCCGCCGCGAAGGCGACCGTGTGCCGCGCTTTTACCTCGGCAACCAACTGGGCGAACAGGCAACCGCCATTGGCTTTCAGGGAACTTATGTGTCCACCTTCCCCGATGGTCGTCTGGTTGTTAAAGGTTGTACCGTTTCCGGTGACTGCGGCCTCTTTGTGATGGGCGCTTCGGGCGGTGGCGAGACAAAAATCAGTGATGAGGTGGGGGATAATGCCCCGGCTGCCTCCCCCGATGGCAGTAAAGTTGCATTTATGTCGGCGGAACGAGGCGCAACCAACTGGGAAATCTGGGTGATGAATGCCGATGGTACTAACCCGCAGCGGTTAACCGAAAACGGCAGTAACGATGGCTTGCCCGCCTGGTCGCCTGATGGTCAGAGTATCGCTTTTGTATCGGATCAGGGCGGTGTGTGGGCCATCTGGGTGATGAATGCCGACGGCAGTAATCAGCGGAAGTTGGCTAACATGCAAGGCTCGCCGGATGGACAGGTGTTGCGAGACATCAACAACTCCAAAGGCTGGCTGGAAGAACGGATTTCCTGGGCGCCTTAAAATAAAAAGAGGAATCCAGAAATAGAGAAGCACGATGATGAGGGCGGTGGACACAAAATCTGCCGCCCTTATTTTTGTCGAACTATTTAGGAATTATGCTGAACAACAGACCGGTCAAAAAAATTATCTGTTTGGAGTATTGAAACAGCAATGATATAATGAAAACGTATTTGGCGATGAGGATACTCATCTGTGTCTTTAGCGTAGATTTAGAATATTGGTTTACTTCCGTAAAAAACCTCGTCATTTACCACAACAGGATACATTATGGCAGATTTAGTAGGTAAAACTCTGGGGCGTTATAGAATTGTCGCCAGGTTGGGGCGCGGTGGTATGGCTGAAGTTTACAAGGCGTACCAGCCCGGGCTAGACCGTTACGTGGGGATAAAAGTGCTTCACAGCCATCTGGTTGATGACGCAGACTTCATCGGTCGGTTTGAGCGTGAGGCCTTGGCCATTGCCAAGCTACGCCACTCCAATATAGTCCAGGCTCTCGATTTTGACCGCGAGGGTGATTTATATTTCATGGTGATGGAATATATTGACGGCCCCACCCTTAAAGAAGAGCTAAAAGTGCGGCGAGCGGCCAATAAACCCTTCAGCATGGATGAGGTTGCTCGAATTTTCACCGCGCTGTCCAGCGCCATAGATTATGCCCATTCCCGCGGCATGGTTCATCGCGATATTAAACCGGCCAACGTGATGATTAATCAGGAAGGCCAAATAGTGCTAACCGATTTTGGTATTGCCAAAATTGTAGGCGCGACCCAATTTACCCAAACCGGCGCGCTGGCCGGGACACCGGCTTATATGTCGCCCGAACAGGGGCAGGGTGAACGAGGCGATGAACGCAGCGACATCTACTCCATGGGGATCATGTTGTATGAAATGGTCACCGGCGCGGTGCCGTACGATGCCGATACACCCTTTGCCGTCATTATGCAGCACATCAGCGAACCTCTGCCGCTGCCCACCAAGATAAACCCCAACATTCCCGAGGCGGTTGAACGGGTTCTGTTGAAGGCGATGAGTAAGAATCCGGATGATCGCTATCAAAGCGCTGGTGATATGGCTAAAGATTTGCGCGATGCGGTTGGTATTGCCTCCGATGATACCCTGCATAGTACCCCGCTCAAACCGTTAGCCAGTGGTCCTCAGGTAAAACAAATTGATCATCCCACCGGTACATTGTCCCGTCGTGATCGCAGTAGAACCGACCTGGGCCGCGAAAGAGATTCGGCCACGGTCATGTCCTCCGGAGTTGGGGGCGCGGCCAAAAGGCTGCCGGTGTTGCCATTAGCAATCGGTGGTGTTGTTATCTTAATATTGCTGGCCGTTGGGGTAGTGGGGGCCTTATTCTTTGTGAGATCCCGGGCTGCCTCTTCACCCTCGCCTTCGTCTGTTACGGCAGAGGTGGCCGCCGGCAGCGCGGCAACAACCACGGCACAAGCCGAGATGACCGCGGCTGCCGAGCAGGCCAGTCAGCAGCAAGCCGATCAAACCGCGACCGCAGATGCCATTGTTGCGGCTGAAATGGCTCCAACCCAGACAGCTCAAGCTGAAATAGACGTCGCTAACACAGCTACCGCCGACTTTGAGCGGCAGGCCAGCATTGTACAGGAACTGTTGGCTACCTCAGAAGCGGCCACTGCCGAAGCGGCCAGGCTGGAAGTTGAACAAGCCCAAACCGCCACCGCCGAAGCAAGTGCTAATACTCCGCCCACCGCGACCACCACCCCGATACCACCTACAGACACCCCGGCTCCGCCCACGCCCGTACCACCCACCAATACCCCGGCTCCGGTTGTGCCCACTGCCACCCCCACCCCGGACCAACCGCCCATATCGGGCAAACTGGCTTTTCCGGTAGACAATGGCAGCGGTCGGTACGATATAAATATTGTTTCCATACCCGATGGTGAACGGTTGGCTCTCATCGAAGGCGCCCGTCAACCGGATTTTCGGTCTGATGGCGCCAAACTGTTGGTCAATGGCGAGCGCAGCAGTTTTGGCGAAGACGTGTTTGAAGCAAATGCCGGCGGCGGCATTGAGAGACCGGTCACCAATTCTCCTACCGATTCTCATCCTGTTTACAACCCGGACGGTAACCGGGTAGCCTACGACAATCCCCAATTGGCCCTGGGGGCTGACGGCAATTATCATTCCTATTTGTTTGTGCAGTGCGGATTGATTCCCCCGTCGCAAGAAGGAGATCAGACTTGCAGCGATATTGCCCGCTTTGGAATTTTGGTGCCGACCGGACAAATTGGTGAAATCCAGGGGAGCAACCTGGTTTGGACCAGTACCGATCAGATTATTTACAAGGGTTGTAATTCCTGGGCCGGCGGTCAATCGTGCGGGGTGTTTATTGTAGCCTCCTGGGCCAATAAACGCAGCAGCAATGGAGAAACTCCCCGCAAGCTGGCCGATGGCACCAGCCTTACGCCGACTGATACTGCCGGTAGCCTGGTGGCTCTGCATTCCCGGGAAACCGGTGATTGGGAAGCCTATGTGATGGGAATTGACGGCGGCCCGCTGATTAATCTGTCTAACAGCCCCAGCTCCAGCGACGGCCTCCCTACCTTTTCGCCGGATGGGCAGTGGGTAGCTTTTGCCTCTGACCGGGCGGGCAGTTGGGCCGTGTATGTTGTCCCCAGTAGCGGTGGAACGCCGAGCAAGTTGTTCGATTTTCCAAAACCTAATCCGTGGGGAGCCGGCGGCGATCGAGACTGGACCAACGAGAGGATGTCTTGGGGTAAATAATCAACAACCTCTCATCGAACTAAATCAAAACAGGGCCTGGTTTTGTCCAGACCCTGTTTTTTGTGATTACGGGGTAAACCACCCTTCGACAGGCTCAGGGCGCTTCATCCCTTCACCCTGAGCTAGGGCGTGTTGACATTTCACTTGGCTGGTCCAAAAATGCCCCTTCGATACGGCTATCGCCTACTCAGGATGCATTTTTGGGTCGATTTCGCATGCTGAGTAGCCCGTCAGGGCGTATCGAAGGGGCGAACATTTTTTGAGAAGATTACGATTGAGTTTAGTCAAAAATAGCCGCGATTTTTTCGGCGGCATGTCGCATAGATAACGTCACCAGGCCCAGTTTGGTATTAACCGGAACCAGAACAGCCAGCACCGTGTGCTTCCCGGCGTTGACTACAATCGTTGTCCGTTGTTCTCCCTCCAGGATTACGCGTGATAGCCGGCCCTGTTCCAATCGAGTGCAAAATTCTGTAGCCGTATCCATCAGATCCGAGGCGGTAACGGCAATAGAATCATCATTTTTCTGGGGTGGGCCAGAAGCCACATTCAAGCCTTCATCGCTGACGACCAGCACACTGATAATATCAGCATTATGAGCGAGTAACTCATCCAGAATTTCCTGTAATAACTGTTTGTTATCTTTCGGGGGCAAATTTTTGTTAGTCAATTGGTGTTGCCCTCCAGAATATCTTCGATTTCTTTGGCTGTTTGTTGCAATCCGTACAGAACCAGCCCCATCTTGGCTTGCCGGTTTACCATCACCGCCACCGAGGCCCGTTGATGGGCCGGAACTACCAACATACCGCCGTCATTCCCTTCAATCAACAGCCGGATCATATCTCCCTGGGCCAATCTGGATAATGTTCTTTCCCCCAGGGCAATGAGTGTGGCAGCCATCGCGGCCACCTGTGGGCTGCTGGTTGGTCCCTCATCCATATTGTCTTCATGCGGCGAGTAGGCGGCCACTACAAACCCTTCGATGCTGACAATCACCGCCCCCTGAATTCCGTCCAGTTTATCGCACAGCTTTTGTAACACAGCCTCGAGCAGATCCGTTCTGTAAACTTGCGGCATTACTGTAATCCTTGAGAAAATTGGCCGATTGGATATATTTTAGTATAAGCGATTTTGGGACTGTTGACAATTAAATTGGCGGCATTAGGCCTGTTTGGATTTGGGCGCCGAGTTGGTTAAGATCGGATGATTGTCTTCTGCTGTAATTTCATGAATTGCGGGGATCAGTTTTTCCAGAACAGCCGGATGCCCGGCCAGGATGGGGGCTGTTTGGGGGGCGGGGGGAAGCAAATCGGCCAGGGCAAAGGGCCGGCCATCCAGATACATGGCACGCCCGCCGGCGGCTGTTAGAATAGCATGGGCGCCGGCCAGATCCCACAATTTTACATGACGATGCAACGCAGCGACCGCGGCCCCCCTGGCTACGTAAACGTGATGGGCGGCAACGGACCCCATCGCTCGGACCCGTCTGAATTCAATTTTAAAGTGACGGTGAGCGCCGGATGGGACCCCGATGAATGAATCTCTGTCCCAATCGGCCCGTAACATTCCCGTCAGGGGGCGATTGCCCCATAATGGCTGGCCGTTATTATCGGTGTAATACAGTTCGTCGGTTACCGGCAGATAAATGGCCCCTCGATATTCTTTGTGGTGGTGCAACAACCCCAGGCTGATGCACCATTGCGGCAGGCCGTCAACAAAAATCCGGGTGCCGTCAATGGGGTCAATTACCCAGACATACGGTTTGTTTTGCCAATCTCCGCCAAACTCTTCGCCGATAAGGCCATATTGGGCCGGGTCGAAAGTTTGCCGGAGTTTATGAACCAGAAATTTTTCTACAGCCGTATCCGCCTCTGTTACCGGACTGTAATCATTTTTTTGTTGGCGATGTATCTGGCCCTGGTAATATCGCAGGGCAATTTGGCCGGCCTGTTTGAGCCAGGGTAGCGTCTGGGTGAAGTCAACCGGGGGCGTCAAGATTGGTCTTTTTCCTGTTGAATTTGTTGCTGTAAATTGTTTAATTGGGCCAGGGCTTGTTGAGTGTCCTGTTTGCGCAGCCGATTGCGAACAAAGTTCAACATCAGGTCCAGTTCAGTTTTTATGCGGTATAATTTTTCATCCTGCTGAGCCTGAAATGTTTGCTGATTTTTTACCGGCACCACTACAGAAAGCCGCTTATCCTGATACGTAACCAGGGTCGGCTGATTTTTATGACTGCTTCGGACAAGCTGATTAACGAGATAAGAAAGGTTTTTTTGGGTCATTAGAAAATAAAATCTATGGCGACCAGATAAAAGTCCGGCCTTCGCTCTGGGGGCTAACAGGTAAATCCAGGCTGTTTGCGGCCGGTGCCGTGTTCGCCTTTCTGACGGTGACCCACCAGTAAAAACGGTCTTCGCCGGCTGTGCCCACCCCGATGTCGGGGGATAATTGGAGCCGGGTTTCTGTGGTGGCTGTACCCCAATAGGCCGGTTCCTCGGCAAAAATATGCATTACGGTCACGTCGTAATATTCGTTGGGGGCTAACCGGCTGTTTGACTCCCATTCCAAAATCACTTCAGCAAATTTGCCGCCGAAAATTGCATCGTTCTCCGGGCTGAGGAGAGCAGGGGCGGCATATTTGATTTGTACCGGTTCCGGGGTGCCGGTTGTTTCGGCGGTGATGGCGGTGGTGGCAGTGATGGCATCAGGTGTTGACTCAATGGCGGGGGGCGGAACATTGGCCTGCTGCCCCATAGATAAAAGTAACTCGGCCCGGTGCAGTTGGGCCTGGCTGGGGTCATCAACTTTGAGGGCCAGCGCGGTTTCGTAATCGCTCAGGGCGCCCACCGTATCGCCGGCCTCCCGGCGAAGGTCGCCCCGCCGGACGTGGGTAGTGTAAAGCAGGTTACGAGCATTCTTTTGCCCATAATTCGGGTCGGCGGCCACAATGGGGGTGAGCAGTTCAATCAGGGTGTCGGCGTCGTCGGTTGGGGTGTTGAGGGCGTCCAGGTAACCGGACGCTCGTTCTGCCTGTTCCTGTAAATCGGTGCGGCGGGGGCACTCATTAGCCCCGGCTTGAAAATCATCAAGAGCCGCTGTAATAATTTGGCGTTGGTCGCTGTCCGCGGTCAGGGTTGCCAGCTGGTCGAGGCCGCGCCCCACCGCGGCATCGCAAAACAGGGATGAGATGCGGGCGGCTTCGTAGTCGGCATCAAGCTGACGTATCCGTTCGATGTTGTCCAGCGCCGCGCCCCATTGTTGCTGGGCCACTGCCTCTTCCGCCCCGGTCAATAAGGTGGTCAGGGGGTTGGCTGTAGGCGATGGGGTGGGGGTTGTGGTCAGTTCTCGTTTGAGGGTGGCGGCATCGGCATAATCCGGGTCTTCGGCCAGAATTTGATCCAGCAGGGTGATGGCTTGCGGGGTGTTACCCTCCTCAATTAATTCTTGCACCTGGGTGTACAGAGTTTTCAGTTGCTGTTTGGTATCGTCATCGCCGGCGGAGGGGGTGTTTTCTCCCAAAAAGGCGAAGGCCAGCAGGATGACCACCACAATACCGCCAATAATCAGGCCCCAACGCCCGGTATTAGATTGCAGAAAATGGGGCAATTGTTCCAGCAGCCTCGGTGACTGCCGGCGTTTGGCCGCGGCCAGCATCCGGTCAACATCTTTGTAATCCGGCGCCAGTTTTTGTACCTTGGTAAAGGCCTCAACCGCGTACGACCAGCGCCTGGCCTCAAGATGGGCCTGGCCTTCGTTGTACAGCGTTTGTACCAGTTGTTTGTTATCGGCTGCTTTTAATTGGGTGCGGGCTTGTTCAAGCAGTTCAGTGGTGTCGTTGTAATCCGGGTCCAGCTCCAGGACGCCGTTAAAGCTGTTGATGGCTTCTTCCCACCGTTCACTTTTGAGGGCACGGGTTCCGGCATTGTATAGAGAGACCAGAAAACTTTTTTGCTCGGCCACAATCAATGTTTTGGCAGCTTCGGCATGGCTGGGGTGTAGTTTAAGAGTTTGGTTCAGCAGGTCTACGGCGCGGCCCCATTCCTGGTTGTCCATCGCCTGTTCGGCCCGCTGAAACAGGTTTCTGGCCAGCGCTTCTTTGTCTGGAGGTGTCACCGGTTGGGTATCCAGGGCGCTGTCCGGGATTGGCTCACCGGCCCAAACTGCATTGATGGCCCGGCGCAAGGCGCCAGGGTTGGGGAACCGGTTTTCCGGCCGTTTGGCTACCATTTTGTTCAGGAGTTGGCAAACTTCATCCGGTACGTCGTCCTGGGCAAAGTTGATGGGGGGCGGCTCGCTGGAAATGTGCTGGTTGATGATAGACCACGGACTGCGAGCATCAAAGGGAATGGTGCCGCTCAACAACTCGTACAGCACAATTCCGGATGAATAAATATCGGAGCGGGTGTCTGTTTCATCGCCCATGGCCTGTTCCGGCGATACGTAATAGGGCGAGCCGACAAAACCGGATTGGGTCAGTGAGGGTAAGGTGGGAATCCGGGCAATCCCAAAATCGAGCACCTTGAGCAAGCCATCGTCGGTGGTCATCATATTTTGGGGTTTGATGTCGCGGTGAACTACACCATGTTGGTGAGCATGTTCCAACGCGGTAGCCAACTGGTCAATAATTTCTAGCGCCTGCTTCCAGGGCATGGGGCCGTGCTTTTCCAGAAATTCCCGCACATCCTGGCCTTCGATATATTCCATGACCAGATATTGGATGTCCCGGTCGGCGCCGTAATCCAGAACGCGGACAATATGGGGGTCAGTTAAGGTACTGGCTAATTTTGCTTCTCGATTAAAGCGCTGGACAAAGGAAAGGTCTTGGCTGTATTGCGGATACAGTATTTTTATAGCAACCAGTTGGTCGTTTGTATTATCTTCAGCCAGGTACACCCAGGCCATCCCACCGCTGCCAATTTCTCTGAGAATCCGGTAGCGGTTGCCGATTACTTTTCCAATCAAGCTGTGTTCCTGCCCTGAATTGGACGATGTTTCTGTGACTGAGTCCATAGGTTGATAGATTCGTTCAAATTATACCTTAATTCAAGGGATAAAGCCATATTCAATATTTGATGGTTCTTCGTCACCATTATTCAATGATGCGGCAATTACCGCCAGCGTAATTCAGGCTGATGACCCAGCCGTTCCAGACGCCATTTCCAGCCAACCGGATAGCCAATCATTTTGGCAACATCACCGGTAATTCTGATAACCGGCACCCACAAAATGGCCTGTAATTTTTGAGGCCACGTCAATTTAGACCACAGACCCGGCAGCCGTCTGTATGGCGTCACCAACATTCCCAACACCCCGATGGCGCCTCCCGCCGGCCACCACCAGGCCGAAACCGTAAATCCCAATACAATCAGCAGCGGCAGAGCCACCAGATAGGTAAGGTAGCGAATAGCGTGCCGCTTGCGCCATAGGTCGGCCTTGCCGTCGCCGCGGGCATACTGGTAATATTGTTTAAAGAAAGCTTGCAAGCTGCCCCGGGGGCGGAACCAGGCTATCGCCTCAGGGGCAAAGGCAAACGGACCGGTTTCTTCGCCCAGCCGCATGTCGAAAATCAGGTCTTCACAAAAATCCAGCCATTCCGGATAGCGTCCGGCAGCCGCCCATGCCGATTTCAGAAAAGCCACCGACCGGCTGCTGGGCAAAAAACTGCCCGGGTTGATGTTACTCAGGACCGGCAGCACTGTGGCCCCCATTGCCACCTCAAACACGGTTTGGGGATCCGGCAGAAAAAAGCCGGCCACCACCGCCGGTGAAGCATCGCCATCAAACGGTTTGACCAGTTCTGCCAGCCAGTCGGCATCGAGCCGCACGCCGGCATCGGTGCTGGCGATGATGGGGCCGGCCGCGGCTTTGATGGCAATATTACGTCCCCGGCTGATATTGGCCCCCGGCGCCACAATTACCCGCACCGGCAACTGATGTTTGGCGGCAAACTTCTCCAGTACCGCCACCGTGTTATCCGACGAACCACCGTCAACAAAAATAATTTCGTGGGCCGGACGGGTTTGTTTTGCCAAACTGGTTAACAATTTGGTGATATGGTCGCCTTCGTTGAGAACGGTACAAATAATTGATACATTCATCGTGATGATCGGGTCGAGTCAATTTTGCTTTGACTATACCTGTGGAAATGATAATACGCAATATCCAGATGTGATAATTTTCGCAGGCAGTCTTTAATGTTTAACTTGACGTAATGTTTACGCTCCGCAGATTCTATGGTATAATGAGTCTGAGTTATGGAAAGTTGTTTTTGGCCCTGTGGAGGGTAATGGCCGATGAAAGCGCGCTATTGGAGTTTAGCCATAGTTCTGGTTTTGGTGAACTATGTAATTTTTGCCACGCTGTTCGATCGTTTGATGGTGGCCGATTTTTCCGGCGAATACGCCACCCGGACCCCGGACCCCACCTTTACCCCGGCTCCGGCCCAGCCCCTGGTTATTATTCCGACCCCCACCCCGGTTACGCCGCAACCGACGCCGACCGCCACCCCGGTGGTGGTCACGTCCAGTGCCGCGGCCGCGGCTAACAGCGCCGCCGGCGACTCTGTTAATCCTCCACCCGAGCCGGCGACTGAGCCTCAACTGGTGGCCCCCGGCGCAGTCAACATTCGTTCCGGGCCGGGCCTGAATTACAAAGTCATTGGCACCCTGAACCCCGACCGCGTCGCGGCTATTGTGGGGCGCAACGGTAACGCCTCGTGGTGGCAAATAAAAATTTCTGATGAAGCTACCGGCTGGGTATCAAACTCAGTGGTCAGCGCCAGCAATACCGACGGGGTCTCCCAGGCCGAGGTGCCCCCTCTGCCCGCGGCTGCCGCTCCCCCACCGACCGCCGCCCCCCCACCGGAACCGCAAAAGCCCAAATACCAGTTTACCCCCACCGGCTGGTATGATGATACCAACTACGGCCTCACCCGTTTTCTGGGCGATATCAAAGACACCGCCGGCAATCCGGTTAACGGCGTTTTTGTCCAGGCCAGTTGCGGTACCTATTCCACCATCTCTTACCCATCCGGCCCGGTCGGTTGGGGCGGGTATGGCGAAAGCGGCGACTGGCCCGCCGGCTTTTACGACATCACCATTGATTCCCGCCCCGTCCCCTGTGTCTGGACTCTGACCGTGGTGGAAACCGATGACCGTAAAACCGTCAAGGCCCGTCTGTCGGAATCGGTGCCGGTGGAAGTGACCCAGGAAAAATCCATCATCACCGCCAATTGGACCAAAAACTGGTAAGCGAGTCAGCGATTCAACCGAATCAGCGAGTCAGCGAATAATATCTTTTTTGTCGATGACTCTTCACTATTCACTGAAAATGGCCGGGTCAGCGCTTGTTCATCGCCCCGCTTGATGACCACCCGGTAGTCCCCCGGCGCCAGGCCGCTCAAAAACATGTCGAACTGCCCCCGCACAATTTCGCCCGGCTGCCAGGCCGAGGCCGGATAATCCACCCCCGCCGGTGTTGTATCCACGCCGATGCCGCTGGCTTCGCCATTGGCTGATTCAATTTCCAGCCGTAATTTATTTTCAACGTTCGATATCGTCTGAGTTGCCTGCCAGTACAAAGTCAGGTGCAGCGGGTCGCCGGGCTGCAGCGGCGTGTCCGGCGTCGAGCGATGGCCGAGCTTGTACAAATCATAGCCCAGCAGGTTGATATTCCCCAGCCCCACAGTTTCCGGGTTTTGAATGTCGAAGGCTTCCCGCGGTAGCGGAACTTCCGGCCTGATAATCTCCACCGTTCCCAACGCCACAAAATTCTCCCCGCCTTCGACCGGCAACCGCTGCCCGGTCTGGCTGTGGTACAACCCGGCAATCAGGCGGTGCGGACCGGGCGGCGTACCCGGCTCCACAAACAGGCCATGCCGGTCGGTGATGGCCTGCCCCACAGACCAGGCCGAGGTTGGAGTTAACGGCGCTGCATCTCGCTGGCCCACCAGATGGTTGGCCGGGTCCAGAAGCTGCAAAAATACGGTGTAATCGTCGGGCAGGGGGGCGCCGGTTTGCCAGGTGAGACCCACCAGCAAAATATCGCCGGCAGCGATGGTAGAGTTCACCAGCCCGGCGCCGGTCAGCCGGATTGACTCACCCAGCCGGGCCTCCAGCGGCTGTTGGTTGATGGGTTCCCCCTGCCGCAGATTGGCGTAACTGACCAGCCGAACATTGCCGTACCAGCGGTCGGTGGCCTTGAACAGGTGCTCATCGAGCCAGCCTTCAATCAGGCCGGCGGGGTCGGCCTGCTGCGTGGCCCAATAGACCGCGTAAATTTTTTCAGCCTCGGCGGTAATCTGCGCCAGGCTGTTAATGGTGGCGGCTTCGTCCAGGGGGCGCTGTTGGGGTAAAGGGTAAACCGGCGCGCTCAGCCGGGGCGGGCGGTGGTAATAGTAGTTGAACACATCCTGCTGCCCTTCGGCGTTGAGGATGACGGCATCGGCGGGCCGACCCACCGCTTTGATAAAGTTGACGATACCCCGGTAGTTGTCGCGGGCAAACTGCGGGTTGGTGTAATACGTCCACAGCCCCGCCGCGGACAGCCCCAGCCATAATAATAGTAATGCCCCGCTCGTAACTCCCTTGCAAATGTGCGAATTTGCGAATGTACGCATGGCGAATTTGTCACTCTGAGCCGCCTCTGGCGACGAAGAGTCTGTGTATCTTTGGTTTGGATCGGGATTAGTCAATAAATAATCAACCGCCAAAGCCACCAGCAGAGTCAGCGGCGGCGCGGCCACCAGCAGAAACTTCAAAAAGGCCGGACTGAAAATCAGCACCGTGAGCAGAACCGGCAGCAAAAACCAGAGCCACAGCATCACCAACAAAGGTTGCAGGGTGGGGTTTCGCCGATAGGCTGTTCGTGTAGCGAGAATGGAGGGCAGCAGCGTCAGCGCCAATCCGGCGGTGATGAATGCCTCACCCTGAAAAGGCCAGGCCAACCCGGCGGCCAGGGTGGTGGCGATGGTGGCCAGGATGGCCGGCAGCGCGGCGGTTTGCGGTTCTGCGGGCCAGGTGGTCAACTGCCGCCAGGCGATGGGCAGCCAGGGCAGGTACAGCAACAGGGGCAGCAGTTGCAGGCCGAGCCAACCCCTTATTTTCCAGAGCCGGCCCTGCTTTTGGTTCCACAGCCAGAGCAGCGCCCCGCCGTTGGCCGTGAGCAAAATCAAGGGAAAGGCGTAATGGGTGTACAGCCCCGCCGTTGCCGCGGCGATGTAGAGGCCGGCGACAAGTGATTTCGTGTAGCGAGATTTGCCGGGAGGGAGGGTTATCCACTGGCCCGCGGCGGCGATGCTGAGCAGGCCCAGCAGGGTCAGCAGCATGTACATGCGGGCTTCCTGGGCGTAATACACCTGAAAGGGAGAAACCGCGGCCAGCAGCGCGGCCGGCAATCCCACCCGCCGGCCAAAAAACCGCCGGCCCAGCCACCAGATCAGGTAAACCAGCCCCACGCCCAATACCGCGGAGAGCGACCGCAAGCCGATTTCGCTGTCGCCAAAGAGGGCCACCCAGATTTTCAGCAGCCAGTAGTACAGCGGCGGGTGGATGTCGAAGGCGGTGCGGCGAGCGATTTCGGCAAAGGTGCGGTGGGCCAGGGCCACGCTGTTGCCTTCGTCGGCCCACAGCGATTGGCCGGCCAGCCGGTAGAAGCGCGTCGCAGCCGCGGTCAGCAAAATGAGCAGCAGCGGCCCGCGGCGGGCCAGTTTGCCGCTCAAGGCGTCTGCCTCCGCTGCCGCCATACGGCCCAGCCGCCGATGAGCACGGCCAGCACCATCAGGGCGCTGCCGGCCCGGTTCAGCAGTAAATTGGGGGTATCTTCGACAGTATAACTATCGAGTAAAATTTCGCCATCGAGTATTGTGAGGGTCATGTGGTGGGCGGTGGCGGGCAGGTTGCCGGTCAGCTTTAACTCGGCCAACTGGGGCGGCAGGTCAAACTCCACGGGCGGGGAGTCATCAACCTGTACTTGCAGCCGGCCTTCACCCTGCGCCGAGATTTTCAGGCTGCTGCCGTCAAACGTAAAGCCGGCAGAGTCGCCGGGCTGACCGGCCATAACCTCACCAAAATCAGCGTCGGTCAGGGGTACGGTGGGCCAGTCACCCTGATAACGGACGACCCAATGACCGGCCTGATGCCGACCCTGGTACATCACCGGCGTTTGGGCGGTTTTTTGTTTGATGGCCTCGTACACCGGCATCGGGCTGAAATCCGGCTCAACCATGCGGAAATAATACTGGGGGTTGTTCTCCCGCTCCCGGTCATCGGCCTGTTTGAAGAACCAGTAAAAGCCGACGCCCAGCCAGGGCCACTCCGCCTCCATGCGCTGGTAGGCCAAGGCCGCGTACCGGGCCTGCTGTTCCGGCGTGACCTGGCCGTAAATGGGCGGCAGGCCGCTATCGGGCGGCACTGCGTTCCAGCCCAGCTCGCTCAGCCAGATGGGTTTGTGAGCGTCGCCGTTGCGGACCATCACATCCCGGATATAGAGCGGGCGGGAAAAGTTGAGAACCCGCGGCTGCATGCGCCGG